>WNGG01003752.1_pt1 | contig 17110 bp, 15 predicted proteins | sample 5400661 | NCBI WGS metagenome assembly WNGG01 (sample SAMN13153372, study PRJNA577476) | soil metagenome | isolation source: 100 cm soil or saprolite under Garry oak tree replicate 1 | place: USA:California | collected 2016-06-15 | reverse complement strand
TGTTCATCTGCTCGTTCAGCAGGTGCTTCAAGAGGCCCTGGCGCGACAGCTCCCAGGGCATGTCCTCGGGATGCAGGACCTTCCTGCGCTTGGCGTTTCTCGCCGGCGCGGCAATCGCGTTATCGAGCAGGCTCTGATATAGCTTCTGGTGCGCGCTGCCGCGCATCCACGCTTTCGATTCACCCCAGGCCATCTTGTTTCTCCTTCCGCGTCACTTCGCGTAGTCGTCCTCGGTTTCCCGGGCCTGAAAGCCCACTCCGCCCGGCGCAGGCTCGGTGGGACGAGGTTCAACCAGTTGCTGGAAGAGCATGTTCATGAACATGTACATGGGCTTGGTCTTAAGCACCAGGGCGCGGCCCGGCCGGTCGGGATCGGCGTTGAAATGCTGGTGCACGCAGTTGTTGTGCACGACCACGACGTCCCCGGCCTTCCAGTCATAGCGCACCCCGTCGTGGATTTCGTAGCCCCGACCGTCCAGGATGTAAAACGCCGCCTCGTTGACGTGGCCATGTTTCTGGGATTTGCCGCCGGGACCGTATTCCTCGAGGTGGATATGGAGCGTCTGGGTGATGCCGTCAGCCGGCTCGACGTAATGGCGGCTGTAGGCCTGTGGACCGTCGACGAACTTGATCTGGCTGCCTCTGCGCACCCGCGGCAGGGCGCGCAGCCGGGCGAGTTCATCCTTGAGCTTGTAATGCCCGGTGATCCCCCGCACGAACACCCGGTCCGTCTTGCTGTGATAGTGCGACTCGATGCCCACCGCTCCTCCGTCTATGCCGCATCTCCAGATCCGGCTACTGATAACTTCGCGGACATTATACCTTTCCGTTTCCTCCGGCGGCACCGCCCTTTTCCTCGCCGTCGTGAACGTGATCGTGGTCATGATGATGATCATGGCCGTGATGACGATGGGGGTGCGCGTGGGCATGACCGCGCGCGGCGCGCGGGTCCTGACTGAACACCAGCGACTTGACCGTGACGGGGACGGTCTGCGAAGGCATCCGGATGCGTCCGAGGTCGATGTAGTCGAAATCCCACAATACGACTCCGTCGATGACCAGGATTTCGCTGGCGACCTTCATTTCATCGCGGATTACGGCGCCGAGCGTCTGGGCGATGTCGCCGTCGAGCATGATGTACAGGGGTTTGCCCTTCGCGATCGTATTGGCGAGCCCGAGGCGGATGCCCGACGCGAACGCCGCGATGCGCTCATACGAAGGCGGCCCTTGCCAGCGGAACGCGAGCGCCGCGTCGCCTTCGCCTTCGGCGAGGTCGAAGGCCCTGAAGTGTTCCCGAATCGACCGGGCGAGCTCTTTTGCATCGATCTCGCCGTCGCAAGCATAAGGCGGCTGCAGCACCTGCAGGTTTCTCCGGGGCAGCAATTCTCCCGGGGCGGACACGTAGATGGTATTGCCGCTCAGCTGAACGCTGTACTCCGACGCCCCCAGCGCCGTAGCCCGAATGCATTCTCCGGGGGGAAGCAGCGGCCAGGGCAAGGCACGGGCATCGATTTTTCGTCGCAGAGCGAAGCCGAGCAGCCGCCCCATATCGCCAAAATCCCGCTGTTCGCGCCGGTAGAGATACTCGGCGACACCCCCGGAAAACATGACGCCGTCGATCCGGCCAAGCTCGGGAAGCGGCTCCGTGAGGTACAGGTTTTGCAGCACTCGAGGCAAGGGCCGCTTGAGGACGGCGGCGAGCAGCGCATCGGCCATCCACTCGGCGAGCCGCTCCATGTCGCCGCGACCGGCAACATCGCCCCGGTTCCAGGAGAAGCCCGCCTGAGAGGCCAGATGCCGTCCGGCCGGATCGAGACGCACGATTCGATTCTCTTCGTCGACCACCTGCAGACGGCCGCCAATGTGAATCGCGGCGGTGGCCAGCACCCGTCCCCGCTCGACCAGGGCAAGCTTAGTCGTCCCGCCCCCGACGTCGATGTTGAGTATTCGCTGGTCCGCATCGTGCGAAACCCGCGCCGCTCCCGAACCGTATGCCGCGAGCATCGCCTCCATGTGATGACCCGCCGTCGCGCACACGAATTCTCCGCCCTGCTCCGCCAACACGCCCGCGATGGCTTGGGCGTTTTCGCGCCGCAGAGCCTCTCCGGTCAAGATCACCACGCCTGTGTCGATGTCATCCGGATGCAGCTTGGCCTCGCTGTAGGCCCTGTCGATAATCGCGCCGAGCGCCGCATCGTCGATGCGCTCCTCGCTCTGATAGGGCGTTAGCGCAACCGGCGACAGGAACAGCGTTTCGCGGGCAACGACCAGGTAGCGGCTGGACAGCTCCTCGCCCATGCGCCGCAGGTCCAAGCGGGAAAATATGACCTGTGTTCCCGACGAACCGATGTCGATGCCGACGCTCCGCAGCGTGACGTGATCCTGGATCCACAGCGGGTTGCTCTCGAGCGGACCGTCCGCCTCGAAGTGATCGTGGTCATGGTCGGGGGCCTCGTCGCCGTCATGGCTGTGATCGTGATCCAGACCATAAATATGGTCTGCGAGGCTGTGGGACGGTTTGCGGCCCGGGTCTTTTTTGTTCTGCATGGAATGTCGAATCGCGATTGCGAAGATGTCTTCTATACCGAAAGCCCGGCTATCGCGCGAGCCCTTCGATGAGCGCACGGGCAGCGAGCGCGCGCCCGCGGAAAGGGGCTGCTTAATGCAACCCCTTGGAAATATGGCGCGCCCGGCAGGAATTGAACCCACGACCCCCTGGTTCGTAGCCAGGTACTCTATCCAACTGAGCTACGGGCGCAAAATGAGAGGAGGATTATAGCCCGAATCCGTTGAGTCTCCTCCGGGTCACGTAAACCGCGTGCCGGGTCAATCCGTCGACCAATCGACTCATTTTGTCCTCTCGACCATCATCAATTTCACTAAATGCGACGCTGCATCCAGTTTCTCCATCCCGAGTACAGCTTCGCATAGTTCCGCCGCCTGCGCCCGCTTGAGCGAGTAAGCGGCGAGTTTTTCGAATTTTTCGATGATCTGCGCCTCGCTCGCAAAGTCCTTCTCGCTCCCGCGCGGAGTCTCGACGGTTCGATCCAGCCGGCTGCCGTCGTTCAGAAACACCTCCACCCGCACCATGTGGCGATACTTCGGCCCCTTCGCGCTGATCTCAGGATCTGCCCGGACTTCCACCTTGTCAGCGAGCGCCGTCCGTTTCGAATCCGCGACTATCGCGTCGCTGAACTGATCGACGAAGCAATCGCCCTCTAGTACAAAGGTCGCCACGCAGAACGGAAGATTGAGCTGGGCCGCAGTGAGTCCTCCCGGCCGATATTTCCAGCCGACGTGATCCATCGTGACCTGGGAACCGTGCACGACGATTTTCTTGACGTCGTTCGCACCGAACGGCCGCTCATCGCGCATGTGGCGCAACGCATCGAGCGTGGTATGGTTGCTGCCGGCACACGAATAGAATTTGAGCGCGACGCCCATGGTCTGCCAGACCTGGCCGAACCCCGCGGTGAGCTCCTCGAGCCGAAAGCGGTCGTGCGAGCGTGAAAACGTCGTGCAGAAGCCGCCGTAGTCGCTCTCAAACACGTCAACGATCCCGGTGAAACCCGCTTCGGCAAGCAGCGCGCCATAGAGCCCGCTCTGGGACGAGCGCCCGGCGTGCAGGCGCTTTACCATCGCGCCGTATTGCGCCGCCATCAGTCCGGCCGCCTGGGTACCCGCAATCCCGAGCGCGTGGATCGTCTTCTCCACATCAAGCTCCAGTCCCCGCGCTGCGCCCGCCCCAGCCGAGAATACTCCGAGCGTCGCCCCGGAATGCCAGCCCTGCCCGATGTGCTCTTGCCCCATGCACATCCCCACGCGCGGGCCGATTTCGTAGCCCGCGACGGCGGAGGTCAGAAACTCGCGCCCGCTCATGCCGCGGCGCAGCTCCGCGACCGCGAGTAGTGCCGGCAACACCACGGCACCCACATGCAGCACGCCTTGCCGGTGCACGTCGTCGAGCTCGAAGCCCTGTACTTGCGTGCCGTTGGCAAGCGCGGCGTGAGGGGCGGAAAGCCGTTGTGAGGTGCCCCAGACGCCGCAAGCGGACGAGCGGTCGAGCTCTCCCAATGTCCGTTGCAGGATGCGGCACCATTCGAGATGCGCGCCGTGGAGCGCGCAGCCGAGCGCATCGAGGACGAGGAGCTTGATGCGCTCGCGCACTTCTCGGGGGATCGCATCGTACGCAAGGCCCGCAACGAATTCGGCGACGCCGCGCGTGTAGCGATTGCCGGTGATGCCCATGCTCATTCCAGACGGATCTTCGCGTCTTTGACCAACTTGCCCAGGCGCTCCATTTCCGATCGGATATGGGCAGCGAATTGCTCCGGCGTGCCTCCGACGGGTTCCGCACCCTCGGCAAGCAAGCCGCTTCTCACCTCGGGCTGATCGAGCGCTTTCACGATTTCGGAATTGAGCCTGAGGACGATTTCCCTGGATGTTCCCGCCGGAGCGAGCACGCCGTACCAAGAGCTTGTCTCGTATCCGGCCAAACCGGATTCGGCGATCGTAGGCAAGTCCGGCATCAAGGATAGGCGTTTATTCCCCGTCACGGCTAGACCCCGCAGCTTCCCGGCCTTGATATGAGGCAAGATCGCAACGACGCTGCTGAACATGAGCTGCACTCGGCCGCTCAGCAAGTCGGTGAGCGCCGGCGACAAACCCTTGTACGGAACGTGAACCATCTCGACGCCTGCCATGGCGTCAAACATCATCGCGGCAAGGTGGGACGAGCTGCCATTGCCGTTCGAGGCGTAATTGAACTGGCCCGGCTTCGAGCGGGCGAGCGCGACGAATTCCCGGATGGAATGCGCCGGCACCGACGGATGCACGACGAGGATCAGCGGAGCGGAAGCTAGAAGCGCAATAGGATCGAAGTCCCTGACTGGATCATAAGGAAGGTGGTCGTGCAGGCTGGGATTGATGGCATGGCTGCCCACACCTCCGAGGAACAGGGTGTAGCCGTCCGGCGCGGATTTCGCCGCTAATTCGGCGCCAAGGACACCGCCCGCTCCGGGACGATTGTCGATGACGACTTGCTGACCGAGGCCCTCTGCGAGTCGCTTTCCGACCAGGCGCGCCACGTTGTCGTTACCTCCCCCCGCGGCAAAGGGAACGATCAGGCGGATTGGCTTGGACGGATACTCGTCTGCCGGCACTGCGGATGCAATCAGCAGGCAGAGTAAGGAGAGAAACCTCAGACCGCTTGTCTCGCTCTTCACGCTAGGTCTTGAATGGCGATTTGTGCCGTGGGACTTTACCGCACAACGATGTATCTGGCCTCCGGCGCGCGAAAAACGCGGGCGTGCTCGGCTTTTCCGGGCAGGATGGACTCAATAATCCGCAGGTGCCAGATCGAGTACTGAACGCCTCAATTCTCACTCCGCGCGAATGTTGGCTTCCCGGATGAGGCCGCCCCATTTTTCGGAATCCGCGCGCAGCACCGCGCCGAACTGCCCGGGGGTGTTGCCGACCGCGGTCGCACCCATCGCCGAGAGTTTTGCCGAGACGCCGGCGTCCTGCAGCACCTTGACGACGTCCGCGTGGATTCTCGCGATGATCGCGCGCGGCACGGCCGCGGGCGCGACCAGCCCGAACCAGTTGGTGAGCTCGTAGCCGGGAAGCGATTCGGCGACGGTCGGCACATCGGGGAGAAGGGGCGTGCGCGTCGCGCCGAGCACCGCGAGCGCTCTGAGCCGGCCGTCCCGGATGTAAGGCAGCGCCTGGACGAGGCTGTCGAAGGTGAGCGACACCTGCCCGCCGAGCAGGTCCTGGAAGCTCGGCGCGCTCCCCTTGTACGGGACGTGGACGAGGTTCACCTTCGCCAGGCTCTTGAAGAGCTCGCCCGCGAGATGCGGCGCGCCGCCCGGGCCGGAAGACGAGTAATTCAACTGCCCGGGGCGCGAACGCGCGAGCGCGATCAGCTCGGGGACGTTGCGCGCGGGGAGCGCCGGGTGCGCGACCAGCACGAAATGCACGGCGACGACCTGCGTGATCGGAGCGAAATCGCGCAGCGGATCGACCGGCATCTTGGCAATGAGATGCTGGTTGACGGCGAGATTTCCGAGCGTCCCGATGAAGAGCGTATGGCCGTCGGGCGCCGCGCGCGCGGCGAACTCCGTGCCGATCACGCCGCTCGCCCCGGCGCGGTTGTCCACGATCACCTGCTCGCCCCAGGCTTCGGTGAGCTTCGGCGAGAGGAGGCGTGCGACGATGTCGACGCCCCCGCCCGCGGGGAAGGCCACGACGAGGCGCACGGGCTTTGCGGGGAACGTTTGCGCAAGCGCGCCCGCGCTTGTCGAGGCAGCGAGCATCGCGATGATCGCGGCGAGTATTTTCTTCATGCCAGAGGCTCAAGCATCTAGCGCTCAGAGCTTTTTGCAGAGCACAGATCAAGCCTTTTTCACGTAAGCCGAACACCAACCCTTCGCGCTTACTTCCTTGCCACCGAATATCGGGCACGGACCCCAGGCTCCCCCGGGCTTTCCCTGATAGAGCTGGCAATTCGCACAGGCCTCGCCAGCTTTGTATTTCGCAAATTTCGCTTTGTCTACCTTGGTCGCATCGTGTTTGTAGCCGAGGCTCTGCGCCGTCGCGTCCTTCTCATCCACGTGCGGCTCCGCCGCTCGTGCGGGTCTTCCCACCCGTGCAGCTATTGCGATTGACGCTGCCGCGAGCGAGCCGATCTTCAGAAAATCACGACGTTGCGTCTTCATCATGCTGTTCTTCATCTGATTAGTCTCCGCTTCGTTGACATGACATTCGGTGCGACACCTTGACGTAAAGATAGTTCTGCGCTGAGCAGATTCTGGTGCAACAACATCAGGTCCAACGTTGAAGGTATGGGCAGCTGCAAGCGGCGCGACAAGTGTCGGCTTGCCGCTCATTTCTTCCGGCTCCTTCCTTCGTTCTTCCGAGCCCTCGACTTCGGCGGCGACGCCGGATTCTGCACGCTTTCCGCCACCACGAATATCCCGCCTTGGTACATTTCGGCGCGCGGGTCGCCCGGCTTCTCGCGTGCCAAGACCTCGAGCGCATACGCCTCGGCGTTGTCCTTCGGGCGGTAGCCGAGGCGCGCGGCATTCGAGTTGTCGTACCAGCCGCGCGTGTTACCCGAGATACCATAGACGATCTCGAAGCGGATGTCGGGATGGTCGATGCCGATCGACACGAGCTGCGCGATATCGCGCGGGCTGATCCAGATGGAAAGCCGCCGCTTGTCGATCGGCCGGGGACTCACATTGCCGATGCGGATCATGAACATCTCCATGCCGTACTTGTCTGCGTACAGGCTGCCGAGCGCCTCGCCGAAGACCTTGGAAACGCCGTAGCGGCTATCGGGCTTGATGTAGACCCGGTGGTCGATGGTTTGATCGCGCCGATAGAACCCCACCGCGTGGTTGCTGGTGGGGAACACGATGCGCTTCACTCCGTTCCTCCGCGCAGCTTCGAATACGTTGTAGCAGCCGATGATGTTGGCCTGGAGGATCGCCTCCCACGGGCCTTCGACCGAGTAACCGCCGAGGTGCACGATGGCGTCTACTCCCTTGGTGATACGCAACGCGTCGGACATCTTCGAGATGTCCGCCTTGGCGAAGCTCTGCCCTTTGGGGGGAGTCTGCGGGCGCCTGTCCGACAGGCGCAGCTCGTATTTCCCAGCGAGCTCCCGGCTGAGATGCGCACCGACGTCGCCGGTGGCGCCGGTAATCAGGACGGTTTTCATTTTTTCAGCAGCTCCTTTCTCTTCCATCGGTCGGCGTTCACGGCGCCCTTGGGGGCGTAGCCCCTCGCGATTTCCGCTGCTTGTGCGGCCGTCTCGAGCGATTGGTGCTCGATCGCCGGCAACGTCAGGCCGGCGGTGTGCGGCGTGGCGATCACGTCGCGACGTGCTGCAAGGCGCGGCGTCGGCATCTGGTCCGGTGCGCGGCCGACGTCCATCGCGCAACCCGCGAGCCGTTCCGAGTCGAGCGCCGCCTCGAGCGCCGCCTCGTCGACCAGGTTGCCACGCGAGACGTTGATCAGGAAGGCGCCCTTCTTCATTTTCGCGAACGCCGCGGCGTTCATCAGGTTTTCTGTCTCCGCAGTCGCAACCGCGAGCGGCACGACATAATCGGACTGCTTCAGAAGTTCTTCGAAGGAAGTCTGCTCCGTGCCCTTGACGTAAGGATCGTTGACGAGGACGAGCATTCCCAGCGCCCTGCCGATCCTCACGACTTCCCTGCCGATGGCGCCGTGGCCGATTACCCCCAGCGTGCTGCCGCGCAGCTCCTTGCCCATGCGCGCCTGCGGCACGCGGCCGGCGCGATAATCGGAGGCCGAGCGCGTGATGCCGCGCGACAGATCGACGAGGAAGCCGAGCACCATCTCGCTCACCGCCGCCACGAAGCCGGCGCTCGCCTGAGTGACAAGAACGCCTGCTTTGCTCGCGGCCGGGATGTCGATGTTGCGGATGTCGATGGCGCAGCGCAGGAAGGCGATCAGCTGCGGCAGCCGCTGGAACAGCTCGGCAGGCGCGGGGGACTGGCGGTACGAAACGATCAGCCCGCAGTCCGCTGCCGCAGCGATCAGCGCTTCGCCCTCGAGTGAGTTTTCTTCCTTGTTGAGCTTGACGTCGCCGACCGCTTTCAGCCCCTTCAGCGCTCGCTCGCCGTAATAGTTGGCGAGTGCCTCGGGCGAGTGCGTCAGCAATATTTTCATGCGGCTGCTCGGCCGCGAGCTTGCGGTAGCGCTCCGGCGATCGCGTCAGGCGGCGGCGCATAGCCTCGCGCGCCGCCTTCGGATCGCCGCTCTGGATAGTTGTATGATGACTGAGGAATCTTACCAGAGGAGGAGATTTCATGGCATCCCGCCGCCGCATGCTCGGCGCCGCGCTCGCGGCCGCCTGTTTCGCCGCTCTGCCGACCGCCGGCGTCGCGCAGCAAAAATTGATGTGGAAGGCGGCCGATGTTCATCCGGCCGGTTATCCCACGGTAGCCGCCATCGAGAACATGGGCAAGAAGCTCGAGAAGGCGACCCATGGCCGCATCAGCGTGCAGATGTTCGGCTCGATGCAGCTCGGCGGCGAGAAGGAGGCGATCGAGCAGGCCCAGATCGGCGCGATCCAGATCGCGCGTGTGAGCGTCGGTGCTCTCGGCCCGGTGGTCGACGAGCTCAACGTCTTCAATATGCCGTACCTCTTCCGCAATACGGCGCACATGCAGAAAGTCATCGACGGTCCGATCGGCAAGGAGCTGCTCGGCAAGGTGACCAACAGCGGCAAGGGCCTGGTCGGCTTGTGCTGGATGGACGCGGGCGCGCGCAGCCTCTACGATACGAAGAAGCCGATTCACACCCTGAACGACCTCAAGGGAATGAAGTTCCGGGTGATGGGCAACCCGATGTTCATCGACATGATGAACGCGCTCGGCGGCAACGGCGTCCCGATGGGGTACGACCAGGTTTTCAGCGCACTGCAGACCGGCGTCGTCGACGGCGCCGAGAACAATCCGCCGAGCTTCGTATTCGACAACCACTACCAGGTGGCGAAGTACTACACGCTCGACGAACACTTGATCGTTCCCGAGATGGCGGTGTTCTCGCGCAGAACCTGGGATACTCTTTCCAAGGCTGACCAAGGGCTGCTGATGAAGTTCAGCCGCGAAGCGCAATTCGACGAGCGCAAGCTTTGGGAGAAGTACGAAAGGGACGCCATGGACAAAGCTAGGGCCGCGGGCATCCAGATCGTCAGCGTTTCAGACCGGAACAAGAAGGCGTTCCAGGATGCCGTCAAGCCGGTTTGGGACAAGTACGGTCCGAAATACGCCGGCATGATCAAGCGCATCCAGGCCGTCGAGTAACCCGCGGGACATCGCCGATCATCCCGGCGACTGATTCATCGGCCTGATCCGGGGCCGGCCCGCCTTGCGCGACCCGGCCCTTTTTCTGGGCTGGGGGAGGAGCCATGTCACTCGTTTACCGCAAGGCGATGGACGCCTTGTACCTGCTCTGCGTGCTGGTGGCCGGCACGGCTCTGGTGCTGATCTCGGCAGTCGTCCCTTGGGGCGTCTTCACGCGGTACGTGCTTAACAGCGCCTCGTCGTGGCCTGAAGCTACCGCGGTGTTGCTCACCATCGTCCTGACCTTCATCGGTGCCGCGGCATGCTATCGCGTCAGCGCGCACATGAGCGTGACACTATTCGTGCGCATGCTGCCCAAATGGCCGCAATGGCTGGTCACTCTTGTCAACGAAGCATTCGTGGCAATCCTGGGTTCCTTCATGGTCATCTGGGGAAGCCGGCTGGTCGAGGCGACATGGGAAAACACGATCGATGCCTTCCCCTTCCTGTCGGTCGGAGTGACGTACCTGCCGATTCCGATCGGCGGCGTGATTACTCTTCTGTTCGTTTTGGAACGGGTGATGATCGGGCGGCCACCGCAGGCATCGAGAACCCATTCCAGCGCCGCCGCGCGACGCTGAGGCCGCCCGCACGCTCGCCGGATGGATTTCCTGATCGTCATTCTGACCCTCTTCGGATGCGTCGCCATCGGCGTTCCCATCGCCTACTCGCTCGCGCTAGCGGCAATCGCGGGCGCCCTGTGGATCGGCATTCCTCTCGAGGCGGTGATGCTGAAGATCTCGGATGGGGTCAGCAAGGTGGCGATGCTGACGATCCCGTTCTTCGTGCTGGCCGGCGCCATCATGGCGGAAGGCGGCATGGCGCGGCGGCTGGTCGCGTTCGCCAATGTCCTGGTGGGCTTTTTCCACATTCGGGGCGGGCTGTCGGTCGTCAATGTCGTCGCCACGACTTTCCTGAGCGGCATCTCCGGATCCTCAGTCGCGGACACTTCCGCAATTGGCTCCGTAATGATTCCGCAGATGGAAAAAAACGGTTATCCGCGAGTGTTCGCCACCAACGTGACGATTACCGCGTCGGTCCAAGCCCTCCTCGTCCCGCCGAGCCACAATGCCGTGATCTACTCGCTCGCGACCGGAGGAGCGATCTCGATCATTGGCCTGTTCATGGCCGGAGTGATTCCCGGCCTGCTGCTCGGATTCGCGCTCATTCTTCTATGCCTGTACATGGCCTATCGCGACGGGCATCCAAGGGGCGAGGCCGTGCCCCTGCGCGAAGCGCTCAAGATCACGTTCGACGCTCTCTGGGGGCTGATCACCCTCGGGATTATCCTCGGCGGCATACTGAGTGGTGTGTTCACGGCGATCGAGGCCGGCGCAGTTGCCTGCGTTTGGTCGTTCTTCGTAACGATGATTGTCTATCGTGACTATAGGTGGCGCGACCTTCCGGCGCTCGTGCATCGAACGCTGAGGACCGTCGCGATGGTAATGACGCTCATCGCCTGTGCCGCGGCGGTCGGCTACATCATGGCGCTCATGCAAGTTCCGGCGAAGGTCACGGCGTTCTTCCTCACGTTGTCGAGCGACAAGAACGTGATCCTGTTCATGATCAACATCATGCTGCTGGTGCTCGGCTGTCTGCTCGACATGGCGCCTTCCATCCTGATCTGCACGCCGATCCTGCTGCCGGTCGTCACGAGTATCGGAGTGGATCCCGTTCATTTCGGGATGATCATGATGCTGAACCTCGGTATCGGGCTTTGCCATCCGCCGGTCGGGGCAATTCTATTCGTGGGTTGCGCGGTCGGCGAAGTCACGATGGAACAGGTGATGCGAAGGATCTGGCCATTCTACGGAGTGATGTTCCTCGTGCTGATGCTGGTGACGTACATTCCGGCTATATCGCTGTGGCTGCCCCGCCAGCTTAACCTCTAGAAAACGATGACGCCTGTGGGTGGCGAATTCCCGGGATGACCGGAGTGGATCCCTTGTTGGATACCGGTCAAGCGAGCACTGGCTCGAGTTGGCCAGCGGGCCTGCGCACCGGCGGCGGGCGATCGTCCATCAGCCACTGCAGTATGAAAGCGGTGACACCGATCGCGATCAGCGCACCCCAGCCGAAGTTGTAGTTGCCGGTCCGGTCGAACACCACCCCGCCCATCCAGGCGCCGAACGAGCCGACCTGGTGGCTTAGGAACACGATGCCGTAGAGCGTGTTGAAGTGCGTCAGGCCGAACACGCGGCCGATAGAGGACCGACAATCTGGCCGACGGCAAAGGCGGAGGTCATGGCCGCCATCAGCATACGGGGCCTCGCACCCGCGACCCGCCGAGTCTCTTGCATCGCGACCATGGTGACAACCACGAAGGTGCCGCCGACGCATAGCGCGGCGATCATGATGCTATCAGACTCGGCACGGCGATCGGGATGAGCACCCCGACCGCCATGACGATATTTCCCAAAATTCAAACTGCACGCTGGCCGACAGAGCGGGCTGCGCGCGCGGCAAGCAACGTGGACGGCAAAGTGCGGCCGCATGTCGCCCGCTCGCGGTTGCCGGCACCCTGAAGAATCTGCAATTCCGCCGCATCATTGAAACGCGAGATTGAGAAGCAAGGGTTGAAGCTCTAGCACTTCCCACGCATCGCATCGAAGACCGATCCGTCGCGCGGTCGCAGGTGCGTCATCATGTTCCAGATAGTCCGATCGGACTAATCCCGGAAATTATCCGTAAAAGTCGTACGACTATCTTGGCTCCCGTGGAATTCAGGTCGTCTATCAGGGGAGGTTTCCTCACCACTTGATATAGAAAGGAGTCGTTATATGCTTTGAGTCCGACGAAATGTACAGGAAAGCACGCGAGGCCGAAGGAGCCCGCCGGAGAAAGCTGGCCGACGACCTGAAGAAACGGGATCAGTCCTCCGCCCCGGCCAAGAAGCCTCATACGTGGCTGTCGCGAGTCATTCAACCCGCGCTCGCGGTGCTGCTGCTCGGCCTGGCGGCAGAGGGGCAAGCCGGCCTATCCGGTCCCGCGCTTGTGGGCTCGGTGACAATAGTGCAAATAGCAAATTCGACGGATGCCACTTTTATGTTCGCGGGGCAATGCAGGGGAAATACTGCGAATTTCAGCACGACCCTCTCCTCCTTCGATGTGAGCGGCGTGACGGCGGCGAACTTGGAAGGCCTTAGCTTGCCGGGCCAGGGGCCCGCCCAGTGCCTGTCTGGCGGCGAGAATCTCACGGTGGTCACGGTGGTGACCCCGCAGTTTATGAATCAAAACGGCGTCGTCAACGCCGGCCACGTGGTGATCTTGTACGTGGTCCCCTAGTAATAGGTAGCGGTCCTAGGGCCCACTACCCAGTAATGCGGGTCCTTGCAAGGCGGGTGGTTCCCGCTTCGTCTCGCGCACCGCTCAGTAAGACGGCCATCGGACCGCAGTCCGCAATACGCCGCATCAATTGAAAAACGGAATTGAGAAGCGAGCGTGAGATTCTAGGGCGCTGCGGGGTTTTCAGGGAACGGGTCCGCCCTGCAGCTCGATCTGATGCTCGCGGATAAGATCGGAGGACTTTTCGACCTCGCTCGCCTACCTCGGCGTGGTCGCGGCGCGGTTTAAGGTAGCGCCGCCGGCTGCGGTCCGGTGCCTCCGACGCCGCTCGTTTTCCTCCGCCTGATCTGCCCCGCTTCACGGAGCGAGACGGAAATCCCGGAATTCGGTTGCTGAAATTTTCTTCCGGTATATCGGCGGCGAAACGGCCCTCTGAAACGGCAAATCGAAGCGAAAAGATCGGTGGCGAATCACCCGATTGGCGTCGTTCGTGCAGGTAACGCATGAAACGAACCGGGATCGCCGGCTTGATTTGCATGGAAAAAACTTTGGCCCTGTCAGACCCTGTCAATTTTTGACAGGTTGACATGCGAGATAATTTGGCCGATGCTCGTTGCGCCATCGATCGGCCTCAAGAGCCGGATGGACATCGGGCACAGCCTGCCATGGGAGGGTCAGTGCGATTTCCCGTCTCGCGCGGCTTGTTTGCGGCCGCGACGCTTTGCGCGGCAATTTCCTTCGTGGAGGCCGCACCCACGGACTGTGTTGAAGATTCCTCCGATGGGCGCGCGCTCAAAAGCTGCGACACTCCATTTTTATCGTTCGGCCAAGCTACCGGAGCGCTCTCGCGCACTGGAAATGCGAGGGGATAACCCGACCCCGTTTCATTTTGATACGGCCGACCGATGAAAGGATTCGCCATGAGCATGGAACGAGCAGGAATTAACGATTGCGAGTGGTGAAAATGATCCCCGCCTTATTTGTCGCGCGCATCGCTGGAGAGGGCGAACGAATGAAAACATATCGCAAAGGCATCTTGTCGACGGCGCTCTGGATACTTTTGACCGTTACGTGTCATGCCCAGACCGGGTGGACCATTATCGATCTTGGCGTGCTCCCGGGCGGGGACGTCGTAAATGACATAAGCATAGCGAACGGCATCAACGAGAACGGTGAGGTTGCGGCTCAGAGCACGACGCCGGGCAGTTTCTCAGTCGATTTTCAGGCCTCCTTGTGGTCCGCCGGGTCGGGGATGCAGGATTTGGGCCCGGGCTCCGCGCTTGGCATCAACAACAGCGGTCAGGTCGTGGGTTCTACCAACAACGGCGCCTTCGTGTGGTCCGCCGGGTCGGGGATGCAGGTTTTGGGCTCGGGCTACGCGCAGGGCATCAACGACAGTGGTCAGATCGTGGGTGCCAGCGCTCCTGACGTCGGAACGAACGGAGCGCGCGCCTTCTTGTGGTCCGCCGGGTCCGGGATGCAGGATTTGGGCTCGGGCTCCGCGCTTGGCATCAACAAGAGCGGTCAAGTCGTGGGTTCCACCGATACACTGAATGGACCGCACGCCTTCTTGTGGTCCAGCGGGTCGGGGATGCAGGACTTGGGCACGCTCCCAGGCGACAATCAAAGCCAGGCGAACGGCATCAACGATAGCGGTCAGGTCGTGGGTCTCAGCCTGAATTTTATCCCTCTTAGTAACAGTAACCCGATATACCACGCCTTCTTGTGGTCCAGCGGGTCGGGGATGCGGGACTTGGGCACGCTCCCTGGCAGGGACTCAAGTCTAGCGGCCGGCATCAACAACAGCGGTCAGGTCGTGGGTAGGAGCTGGTCATCAGCTAACGCGGGGGACATGGGCGCCTTCTTGTGGTCCAGCGCATCGGGGATGCAGAACTTGAGCGCGTTGCCGGAAGTCTCGGCAGCGGGTTGGAACCAACTGGCTAGGGCAAACGCGATCAACAACCTGGGCCAAATCGTGGGTTTTGGCTATCTCAATGACTTCACTGTGCAACACGCATTTCTGCTCTCGCCGCCGGGTGTTCCCTTGCCCTTCCCTCCCGCTAACAAGGCCACCGGTCCCTGCCCTTCCTATGGGCAAGACGCGGGCGATGACCCGAACAAGCCCGATCCCTGCCCGCTCGGCAACCCGATCAATCCCTTCACCGGCAACAAATACCAGATCGAGACCGATTACGTCGGTGCGGGCGTCTACCCGTTGCGCTTCGAGCGCTACTACAACAGCGATGCCGGGGGCGGCAGCAGCCGTATCGGCGCGAAGTGGCGCCACACGTTCGACCGGTCGATTTCCGCGTCTGGCGCGACTACAACGGTATCCAGGCCGGATGGCAAGCAATTTGTGTTCACTCAAAGCGGGACTGTGTTCGCTCCGAGCTGGGTCGCGCCTGCGGACGTAATGGATAGGCTTACCCAGACTGCAAACGGGATTTGGATTTATACGACGGCGCCCAACGACGAAGTCGAGACCTACGATGCGAGCGGCCGACTGGTTTCCATTGCGAACCGGGCGGGCGTGGCCCATACCATGAGCTACGACAGCAGCGGGCGGCTTGCCGCCGTCACTCACTCGCTCCCTCAATCGCTCAGCGGCAAAACCCTCAGGTTCGTCTATGACGCATCGGGACGCATCGCGTCGATGGTCGACCCGGCTGGAAATGTTTTGATCGAACCGGCAGGACATGCTTTCAGCTATGCGTACGATGCGGCCGGAAACCTCTCGAGCGTGGCCTATCCGGGCGACACTACGAATCCGGTGCGCACCTATGTATACAACGAACCGGCCAACACCTCCGGGGCCAACCTCTCCAACCACCTGACGGGCATCATCGACGAGAATTCGAACCGCTTCAGCACCTACAAATACGCGGTAGACGGGCGGGTGATATCCACCGAGCACGCCGGAGGCGTTTCCACGTACTCGGTTGTCTATGACAGCGAGACCTCGACGGTGACGGATCCGTTGAGCACGGCGCGCATCTTCGGCTTCCAGACGCTCTTTGACGTACCGAAGCACACGGGCGTGGATCAGCCATGCGACCGCTGCGGGCTCGCCTCGTCGATCTCGTACGACACCAACGGTTATTTGAGCGGCGCGACGAACTTCAACGGGGTCGCCTTTACCTACGTGCACGACACTCGCGGGTTGGAGACATCTCGCATCGATGCTTCCGGCACGCCGCAAGCCCGCACGATCACCACGCAGTGGCACCCGGCGTTCCGGCTGCCCACGCTGATTACCGAGCCGGGACGCACGACGAGCTTTACCTACGACGATAGCGGCATTCACCCTAGCGGCAATCTGCTCAACAAGACCATCACCGACACGGCGCTTTCCCGGTCGCGCAGTTGGACCTATACCTACAACGCGAACGGCTCGGTGCTCACGATGGACGGTCCGCGCACCGACGTGGCGGACGTCACCACCTACACCTATTACGCCAACGACGATGATTTCGGCAAGCGCGGCAACGTCGCGACGATCACCAACGCTCTGGGACATGTGACGAGCATCACCGCCTACAACGCCCACGGCCAGCCTCTCACGATCGTCGATCCGAACGGGCTCGGCACGACGCTCGCCTACGATGCGCGCCTGCGGCTCACCTCGCGAAGCGTAGGCGGCGAGCTCACGAGCTACGGCTACGACGGCGTGGGACAACTGACGCTGGTGACGCTGCCCGACGGGAGCTTCCTCAGCTACAGCTACGACGCTGCGCACCGCTTGACCGGGATGAACGACAACCTCGGCAACAAGATCGCCTACACGCTCGATGCGATGGGCAACCGGACGCAGGAGCAGGTCTTCGACCCGGCCAACAGCCTCGCGCGGACGCGCAGCCGCGTCTACAGCAACCTCAATCGCCTTGCCCAGGAAATCGGCGCACAGAGCCAGACCACGCAATACGGCTACGACAACCAGGGCAATCTCAC
>WNGG01006542.1_pt1 | contig 17113 bp, 17 predicted proteins | sample 5400661 | NCBI WGS metagenome assembly WNGG01 (sample SAMN13153372, study PRJNA577476) | soil metagenome | isolation source: 100 cm soil or saprolite under Garry oak tree replicate 1 | place: USA:California | collected 2016-06-15 | reverse complement strand
CGGTCGGGGACAGCTCCATCTGGCGGACTGGCCGTACTTCGAGTTGTTTACGTTACCAATCCAACATGTTGCCGAATAAGCTCAAAACGCGCATCTGCGCGCAGATCGTCATAGAACGGATCGCTGTTCAAGAGTAGCGAGAAGACGTTGCGTTCGGAGCGCGCCTTTTCCAACCAACAGAACGCCTGCTCGCGGTCGCCGATGCGTACCCAGGCCCGCGCGTACTCGATGGCCGGAACGTACTCGCCCCTTCTTGCTTTTTCATTCGCTTGTTCAACACTCCTGCGTGCCCGCTCGCAGACAGCCTTTGCGAGATCACCTTCTGCACAGGCACTGCCCAAGCTTGCTGCAAGTTCGTGATCCCCAGTGAGGATCGCCGTCTTCTGCCACTCGGCTATTGCCTCGCCATGACGCCCTTGCCGTTCGTATGCGACACCCAGCAACTCATGAACCGAGACATTGTTCTGGTCCAGTTCGAGAGTCTCCTGATACTGTGCAATCGCCTCATCATAGCGACACGAGAAGTACAAGCACATGCCTAGAGAACGGCCATAAATCAGCGAAAGAGGGTCGGATTCCAGGGCGCGCCTACCCTCGGTGATGGCGTGATCAAATCGGCCCACGGTTAGAAAGTAAAAGGAGTACAGGTGGTGAATCTCGGCCAGCTTGGAATTCAAAGAGAGGACGCGCTTGATCTCCTTTTCTGCTCCAGCCCAATTCCGATCATGGACCAGAAGAAACGCCGCCAATGAAAGATGAGCTTCGGGGAGTGTGCCATCCAATTCTAGAGCCTTTGTTAGTGCTGCATGGGCCTTCGGCCAGCCCTCGTCCGGGGGCAGCACACCCCAGGCCGATCCATACCCGTAATAACTGTTCAATCCGAAGTAGCCGAGGGCAAAAGAGGGGTCAGCATTAACCGCACGCTCAAAGTAATCACAGCATTTCCTGAATTCGTCTGGCGCCGTTTTCCAGCGGTAGTATTGTCCTTTGAGGTAATACAGATAAGCCTTGGGATTCTCGGTATGGTGCTTCAGGATTGCCGACTTTTCCTTGCCAAGTAGTTTTAGCTTTAGTGCACCAACTATTGCCAAGGTAATTTCGTCCTGAACATCGAAGATGTCCTGCATCTCAGTGTCGTAGCGCTCTGACCAGAGATGGTAGCCGTTCGCGGCGTTGATCAATTGCACCGTGATCCGCAAGCGATTGCCTGATTTCTGCACGCTTCCTTCCAACACCGTGCCCACCTTCAGTTTCCGCCCAATCTCGCGTATGTCTGTTTCTTTGCCTTTGAAGGAGAATGCTGAAGTCCGCGCGACCACCCGAATTTGTTCGAGCTTAGCCAGCGCATTGATCAGTTCCTCCGCTAGCCCATCACAGAAATACTGATTGCTTGAATCCGCGCTCAAGTTGGCGAAGGGCAGCACCGCGATGGAAGCGCCATCCCCTGGGCTCAACGGGCTGGAGCGTTCTCTGGAGGACTTAACTTCCGCCACGAATTGATAGCCGTGTCCCGGCACAGTCGCGATATAGCGGTGCTGGCTGCGGCCGTCCCCTAGGACGCGGCGCAAGATTGAGATGTTCTGATTGAGATTGTTCTCCTCGACTACAGTGTCAGGCCAGATCGCCCTCATCAACTCGTCCTTGCTAAGTGCTGTTCCGCTGCGCTGCACGAGGTGAAGCAAAGTGTCAAATACCTTGGGCGTCAGCGGCATGGGTGTGCCGTCGCGTGCCAGAAGGCGCTGGCTCGCGTCAACGCAGAAAGGGCCAAACTCATAGAACTGGGACAGTGGATGGGGCACGGCGTTTCATATCTTCTCAGAAATTTTCAGGAAACTCCAAAGACTTCCGTAACGTTTTGGGTGAGTCTATTCGGGCGGTGGTTCGCACCGCTCATTCCTGAGGAGGCCTTAACATGCGGTATTTGAAAGTGAAACTTCTATCCACATCCCGGTATTGGCTGTTGCTCGCTGCCCTGATGGTTCCCGTCTCAATCCAAGCCCAAACTTGGCAAGCTGCGGTCGGCGCGCAGAGCGTGGACAAGGCAAAGCAGGTTGTTGCGTTCTTGCCCAATGAGATTTGGATTCATGCCGGTGACACGGTTAACTGGACAGTCGGCGCCGACGAGATCCACACCATCACATTCCTCACCGTCGGGCAGGTCCGCTTGCCGTTTTTCGTCGGCTGTCCGGGCTTCTCGTTCGGCGCGGCGTCTTTTGACGGCTCGACTTGCGTCAGCACTCCGCCGATGGTCTCGGGCCAGACCTTCAGCGTAATGTTCCCCTCACCGGGCAATTTCAAACTTGTCTGCCTTGTACATCCGGATATGACGGGCGTAGTTCATGTTCTTGATCCGTCCGCGCCCCTCCCGCATGGGCAGTCCTTTTACGACAAGGAAGCAGCCGATCAGGCACGGGATCTGTTGGCTGACTTGAATCAGGGGTTGGTCCATCGTCACTCCGAAGCTGCGAACGGGGTCATCGTGGGAGCCGGAAAGACTCTGGCTACCGGCGGAGGGCACAACACAATCTCCCTCATGCGTTTCGTTCAACCCGAACTGGTCATTCACGCTGGCGCCACCGTGGAGTGGACAAACGACGATCCCAGTATGCCTCACACCATCACCTTTGGAACGGAACCGGGAGACACGTTCCCGCCCTCGTCCAATGTGAGCGCGGACGCGGACGGCGCACTTCACGCGGCCATCAATTCGACTTCCGACAGTGTGCACTCCGGTTTCATCGTGTCCGCGCCGCAAGATCAAACCTTTTTGCCACAGACTCCGCTGGGCTCCACACGTTTTCGCGTCACGTTCACGAATCCTGGGGTTTATCCGTATATCTGCGTGCTACACGATGACCTGGGCATGAAAGGCATAATCATCGTCCTGCCGTGAGCTGTCAGATAACGAGTGACGGACGAACCGGAAGTAACTGTTGATGACAGGCAGACATTTTCTATCCCCAATTTTGACTGTTTGGAAGGAGGCGAGCTTTTCAATACCCACGGGCGATTACACCAAGTGCGGCCTCCGCCGCGGGCGGGAAAGCTCACCTATGTTTGTCTATTCGCCGCTTTTGCGCGGATCACAGCAATCAGGGCCGCCGCAGTGGATACGTCGATGCCGTAACGTTCCCCACCGCGCACAATCGGACCGCCGATGGCATCCAACTCGAGCTGCCGCTTGCCGGCAAGGTCTTTCTGCATAGAGCTGCGCATGCCCGAGGGCAAGCCGTCATAAATGGCCTGGATCTGGGCCGGGTCAACTTCTGCGCCGCTTCTTTTTGCGACGGCACACGCCTCAGCCATCGCGGACATCAATTTGCGTTTCCACTCCGCGTCGGCGTAGATCTCCCCTCTGTTCATACCTGATGCCGACGTTACCAGCGCGTACGGTCTCAGGAAGCAGAGTTTGCTCCACAGCAAAGTCTGTTCGTTTTGGATGAACCTGCACGTGAATCCTAGATCACTCAATCGTGTGACGATTCCTCCCAGCACTTGCTCTCCACTGGCGGCGAGGTTGAGATTCACGAACGGCGAGCGCTGCACGAACCGTCCCGGGGCAATCCTCTCGGCTTCAACCGCGATCGTCGCCGGCAACACGCGACCATCTCCAAAATGCACGCCAAAATGCGCGCGTAGGATCTCGACGTGATCCACTCCGTTCAGCAACGGAACTATGTAGCGCGGCAATGACTGCACGGCTTCGAGCGCCGTTTCCAGTTGATAGGTTTTGGTTGCGATCCACAGCACGTCAACGGGATTTGCGAGCGTAGCTGCGACTTTCGCCGGGGCCGTGATGACGCCTGACGGACGTTCCACTGACAAGTTTGCAGGATAACCCGGCAGCCTCTCTGGTCGGACTAGTACGGTGACGCCTTCGCCAAGCGATGCCACCGCAGTGCCAACCAGACCTCCGATGGCTCCTGCTCCCAAAATTGCATGTTCCATGCCAGGGCTCCACCGCCAAATCAGCTATCCCGCAAACTCCACTCTAGGCTCGACCGGAATGATTCCTGCCCGATAGCCCATGTCCAGTAATCGTCGGATTGCTTCTTTGCCATCCTCTCCATAATCCAGCGTGCGCTCGTTCACGTACATTCCGACAAACCGGTCGGCCATCTGTGGATCAAGGTCGCGCGCGAACTGCATGGCGTACGCGAGAGGCTGCGTCGGATTGCATTTCCGCCGAGCGGCAGCGGCAGCCCAGTCATGTGCAGCCACCATTTGCCGAGGTCCACTATGCGGTGCAGGCCTGACTGATCGTAGGTGAGCTGGCCTTCGTGGATGATCAATCCAGCTTCATATTTTCCTTGCAGCACGCTGGGGATGATCTGATCGAAAGGCACAACATCGGTCTCAACACCAGGAGCAAATAACTTCAGCGCCAGATAAGCAGTCGTGAGTTTTCCGGGAATCGCAATCGTCTTTCGCTTGATTTCACTCTGCGAGCAGGCCCTGGGCGCAACAATCATCGGCCCGTAACCTTCGCCGACGCTACCGCCGCAGGTCATCAGGGCGTAATGATCTTGAATGTAGGGATAAGCGTGGAAGGAAATTGCGGTGACATCGTACACACCTTCGCCATCACCGTCCATCGCTTTCTGGTTTAGCGTCTGAATGTCACAAAGCGTGTGAGTAAATCGCAAGCCGGAGACCTGGACCTTGTTTGTGGCCAGCCCGTAAAACATGAAAGCGTCGTCTGAATCCGGGCTGTGTGCGATGCTGATCTCGCGAGTGCTAACGGCAGTGAGGCTAGACACTTTTTCTTCTCCGATAAAAGAAATGCGCGATCACTTCTGAACGATTAGCTTTGAGGGAATAAACTTCGCCAGCTTCTGACGAGTCCGGCTGCGAACATTACCTTAATTACTTCGGCAAAGATGAACCAATACAGTCCGAAGCTCAAAGCCCGGGCAAAGGAGTGCGTGAGAATGTAAAGCCAGGAGATGCCGCAGGTGAACAGCAGCAACTCTCCTGCTATTGCCGCCCAAGCTGCTCGAGTAAAGGTCTGCTTACCGCGCTCGAAGATGTATCCAGCTAATGCTGCAACAAACGGATAGGCCATGAGATACCCGCCACTGGGGCCGATGAACCGCAGAAAGCCTGGCGCGCCGAACGGGCTGAATACCGGCATCCCGGATGCGCCTTCCACGAGATACAGGGCGAGTGCAGCGAATCCGCGGCGGCTTCCCAGCGCAAGTCCGACTACAAGCACGCCTAAGTTCTGCAGAGTCAGAGGCACGGGCGTACCGGGGATGGGAAGCGAAATCCGAGCGCAGAGCGCAACGAAAAAGCTGGCCCCGACGATCAATGCTATTTGCAACGTTTGATCGAGCGCCCGGCTGCGAGTGCCTGCAACCTGGGTTGTCGGTCCTGCCATGTTCTGCCCTCTTTCTCTTTTATCGAGCGTTGTCTCAGTGCTGATGACCCGTCTCGGATTCGTGCTCCGGCTCCGCAGGCCTATTTTCCGCGTTGCTTAGACGCTCCCGCACTCGAACGTACGCAGACAATGCAGCCCATAACACGGCCCCAGCAGCTGCAACTACGATTAGAAACCACCAGATCATCCCCACGATAACTTAGGATATCAAAGGTGGGGAGGTTTAACCTCAGCGGCTAAAAGCCGCTATTAAGCTGGATTGCGGATGCAGCGCTGGAACGCTGCTCCACCCAAAACCGTTTTAGTTTAGAGATCGGTCAGCTGTCGAGACACTGGCTACTTGTGGGACATTAGGCGTTCAATCTCGTCCGCAGCTTGCGGGAGAGATTCTGTCAGCCTGGTAAGCTTTCCGTCCTTGTCCACATAAAACATGTCTTCGATCCGGACTCCCAGTTTTTCTTCGGGAATGTAAATGCCCGGCTCGATCGTGAAGACCACGCCAGGACCCAAGGGCACCGAATAATCGCCTGCGTCGTGAACGTTCAAGCCGACATAGTGGCCGAGGCCGTGGATGAAGTACTTGCCCAAGGGCTCGCCATGGGAGTCTTTCCCATGAGTGTTGATGTAATCGTAGGCGGCCTGGTAAATCGAATCCGGCTGGTTCCTTTGCAAGTGCGACTTGCCGGATTGGAACGCAGCCATCGCCGCTTTCTGCGCACCGAGGACGATGTCGTAGATCTCGCGTTGTCGGGGAGTGAACTTGCCGTTGGCGGGCATGGTGCGGGTAATGTCGGAGGCATAGAGCGAGTACTCTCCGGCAGCATCCATCACGATGAGATCTCCGGATTGAATTGTGCCCGAGTCGTCCGAGTAGTGCAGCACGGTAGAATTGAATCCCGAGCCGACGATGGGAGCGTAGGCAGGGCGCTCACAGCCGCGCTTTCCCCATTCATATTGCAGGAGCGCTGAGATCTCGCGTTCAGTCACGCCCGACTTGATCGCCCGAATCGCTGCAAACTGCGCGGCAATCGAGGCGTTGGTAGCTTTACGGACCAGCTCAACTTCGCCCGCATCTTTTACCATGCGTAACGACTCAAGGTGGGGCCGGATGTCCGCATACGAGGTCCCCACCGGGAATGCATTTGCATTCTTCAGCCAGCTTAGCGGCTCGGTGGAATTGGAGGTTTCCCCCGCTGCGGGGACGTCGGTGTAGATCTTTGCACCGCGAGGCGGCAGCAGCTTGACCAGTTCACTGCGCAGATTGTCGAGAGCCTCGACGCGATCAACCCCGGTTAACTGCGCGGCTTTCGGGTCGTCAGGTCCAAGCTTAGGCCCAGTCCATCGCTCCTGAGAAAAATTCCGGCTCGGTAGAAACAGAATCTCGGTGTACGGCCGCGCCGGAGAATTCTCTTTCGCTTCACGGGCGGATACAACCAACAGCGAAGCTCCAGGCTCTGGCCAGCCGGTCAGGTAGTAAAAGTTGTCATCCGGACGATAGCCATAAATGTCGTTCGGGCCCTCGGCTTCGGGCGGTGCGAACACAAGTGCGAACCCACCATCGAGCTTGGCTGCCAGCTTCTCGCGGCGGGCACGGTAGTCAGAACTGGGCTGACGATCCAGAGCCCTGGAGAGCGGACAAAAGGAAGAGCAGACAGCGGCGAGAAGCAGGAGTTTTCTCATCATTCCATCTATTTTCCTGTCAGCGATTTTGCGGCCGCAACAAACGCGTCTACGTTGCTCTTATCCACCAGAGCCGATCCTGTGTCCACGAGCGCCGGAACTGGAGCAAAACTGTCACGGGTCCAGTCAGAATCCAGTGTCTTGAGTTCATCGTGATGCAAGTTGTCCAACATTTGAAGCCCTAGGAATGCCATGGTGTAGGGCTTCTGGGAGATGGTGGCCGTAATCACTCCCTTTCGAATCCATTCCAGCGTCCCAGGATCCGCATCCATTGCCATTACGACTCTTCCCTTAATTCCGTTGTTGTCCAGCACAGTGGCAACTTCGTTTCCCGACAGCGCTTCCAGACACACAAATGCGTCTATGTGTTCTTTCTTGTCATTGCCCAGAAACTGCGTTGCGGTGTCGAACGCAATTCGCGGATCGCCTTTGATGTCCACAATGTGAGTGACTTTGATCTGAGGATAGCCTTCGAGCACATCTAAGTATCCCCGCATGCGCTCATTGAGATTAGGCTGCGACGGCATGGTGAAGACAGCAACATTCCCATGATTCTTGAGTTCCAGCGCCAGGCGCTTGCCACCGGCCATTCCCGCCTGGTAGTTGTTGGTTCCGATGAAAAACAGTCGCTTGCTGGCGGGCGCGTCCGAATCGATCGTGACGACCGGAATGTGCGACGCGATCGCGCGATCAATGTTGTCTTTTAGCAGGTTTGCATCCGCTACAGAAATCAGAATGCCCGCAGGCCTCTTCTGCACGGCGCTCTCGAATGCGTCCCGCTCTCCATTTGGGTCGTAGGTGTCGGGTCCGGTGAATGCGTAGGCGACTCCCAATTGCTGGGCCGCCTGCGCGAACCCTGCCCCGGCGCTTTGCCAATAGGGCACTTTGATATTTGCGGAAACCAGAATGTAAGTTTCACCGCTATGCCCGCCTCCGCAACTGAGGAGAGGAACGCATGCGGTCGCCAACAGAAAACAGAGTGCGGTTGTGCGAGTGTTCATGGGGAGCCTCCGTTCAGTGGTCGCCCACCCGAAACGACACGCATTCTAACTCCGCTGGGCCGCAAATGAAAGGAAGTGGTCCTGGAGCAGCCGTTTCGGAACTGTGCCGAGGAATTGAGCCGAGATAGGCGGAGGGGCGGCGCTTTGGGGTGGGAACGAAGCTGTGTTGTACAGGGTTCTATTTTCAAGCGCGAGAATTCCGGGCTGGGGCGCGGGCGGTGAAATTTTCAAAGAGCGGTAGGCAAACGACGAGTGCTGCAGGAAGTCAACTGGTGTTGAGCGAGAAAGATCTCGACAAGTTAAGCCACAGCAGTCGACAAAATTGGATCGGGCTGAGCCGGGGATGGCACCCACGATGCAAGTAACGTAGGCGATAGAGCCGCTCGATGGTGAGGGCGAGCATGGTCAGGAGCCACTCCAACAGTAGACTGTTTTCCTGATGATGAGGGATGTGTTCCAAGTCGTGCTGGTTTTTGGCTTCGTTAAAGCCCTGATTTTCAATCTCCCATCGACTCTTGGCCATTCGGAATAGAGAGCGGGTGCTGACCTGCTGGCTGGAGAAGTTGGTCAACCAATAAGCCTCGATCAGCTGGCCGGTGGGTTTGTGCTGTCGATAGTAGATGACGCGAACCGTGGACCAACGCAAACTCTCCCAGGGATCGAAGTCGGCCGCATCCCAGATCTCGATGCGATCTTTTCCCCAGCGAAAGCTCAGCTGGGGAAGCTGCTGCGAAAAACGCCTCTGGGCTGCGCGAAATAACTCGGGAAGATTTTCTTTGAGACGTGCCACCACCGGCAAACCGAGAGCGCTGGCGGTATGCAGAAAAGGTGCGGTCGCGAAGGCTCCATCCACAACCACGTAATCGGCAAAGCGCACGCCCAGTTCCGGGATGACTCGCCGCAGCAATCGTTGCCCGGCGGCGTATTCGCTATCGCCCGACCCATAGGGTTCCACGTCGATGGGCAGAGACAGTCCCGTGCCCACCACGCTCACCATCACCAGGTGATGGCGATATCCCACAATCTGTTTCTTCGCATTGCGGAAAGGACGGCACAGGGAACATTGAGATTGGCTACAGCGGCCAACCGTGGTTCCATCCAGAGCCAATCCGAGGAAGTGACAGTTCTGAAAAGCCTTATTGCGCTTGGCTTGCCGCACCGCCTGAACTGCGGCTCGGCGAGTGGGGGCCGCGTCCAGCCGCTCCGTGAAATAACCCAAGGCATCGTCGCCAAAACTCCTGCTTACGCCCAAACTGCGCCGCTGCGGGGAGCCGACCAAGTTCTCGATCGCATGAAAACTCGATTCTCGTAGAATCTGACCGATCAGGATGGCCCACAGCATTGCCTTAGCCGGAATTTGCGGAGACATCCGGCCATCGCCGGGAGCTTCCAGATAGCGCTTCAGCCGCAAGCATCGGGTGATGTACTTTAATAGGCGACGCGGCGTCGGCCGACTCACCGGCGGCGTTTCGGTTTCTGCTTCTGCGCCAGAACCCACAACTGCGCATTAGCGGCCAACACCTCGCGCACGGCATCTTGATACTCGCGTCCCCCCATCACTCGTTTCTGGATCTCGGGCACCAGCTCTTTGGGAATATGCCGCACCTGCTTCTTGCCATCCACCATAAAGGTGAAGGACCAGGCCGGGTGGCCTTGATCCTGGGAGCAATGGCAAGTAGGTTTGCCACAGCGGAAATGGCTCAAGCTGAGCGAGCCGGGGAGCAGCTCGGCGGGAATATTAAAGCGGTCGATGAGTTCAAACTTTCGCTGGCGCAGGCGCGCGGCTTGCGGTCCTTTGGGTAGGTTATTCATCTAGTGGTATAACTACTACTAGATACATACAGCCGCAGCCGCTGATTTTCAATGCGAAAATAGGAAACTCTCGACAGAGACTCTGGGGAGTCAACAAAAGCGCGCCCATCAAGCCACGGGATACTGCTCCTCACCTAATCTTCCGAAATGGCTGTCCTGGAGCCGCGAGCTGGTTTCGCTTAAACTCCAACAGGGAAGGGCTTCGAGTGGTTCTCGGCGGGGCTCAGGGACAGTCCTGCGAACCGCCCCTGCAGCAGGGACATGAGTCCGGTGTACCAGTAACCAAGGACAAACAACATCAGGAACGGCACGGTCAGATAGTTTTCATTCTCCACAGCGTAGTAAACCGTCATCGCGAAGTAGCTGCCGATCAGCATTTCGATCCAGGGCACCCAGCCGAGGCGCTTGCGGTATTTGGTGGCTTGAATAACGTCTGTTTTCGATTCCACCCGGTATTTGGGCGTGCGCGCGAACGCCGTCTGCTTTCCGATTAGCGCCTCAAGCACGGCGAGCGTATTCGTCACCGTGAGTCCGATCCCAAGCGCCATCAGGAATGGCAGGTATAAGATGGCACGCGGCCACGTTTTTGGGAAAAGCTCTCGCTGCGAAACTAGATAAAAACTTGAAATAGAAAATGTAGAAGCCAGGAACAGTGGTATGTCAATGTACAGCATCTGAAACCAGCCCTGGTAGAAACGGATGACCATTGCAGGCAGCAGCAGCACCGAGAGAATCACCATTAGCGGATAGCTCAAATTCGCAGTCAGGTGATACCACGCTTCGAGCTTCACGCGAAACGGCTGATCGCTCTTGAGCACGCGCGGCAGGATCTTCTTTCCGGTCTGGATCAGGCCCTTGGCCCAGCGCGCCTGTTGGGTCTTGAACGCAGTCATTTCTACCGGAAGCTCGGCCGGGCATTCAATGTCTTGACGATAGAGAAACTTCCAGCCCTTGAGTTGTGCGCGATAAGAAAGATCAGTGTCTTCGGTCAGGGTGTCGTGCTCCCAACCACCGGCATCCTCGATTGCTTGCCGGCGCCACACACCGGCAGTACCGTTGAAGTTGAAAAACACATTGCTGCACGCGCGCCCCGAGTGCTCCAGCACAAAATGCCCGTCGAGCAAAATGGCTTCCACTTCAGTTAGGAAGGAATAATTACGATTGATGTGCGTCCAGCGGGTCTGCACCATCCCGATCTTGGGATCGGTGAAGTGATGAACAGTGCGCAGCAGAAAATCCGTCGGCGGCACAAAGTCCGCGTCAAAGATTACAACCAACTCGCCCTTCGCTGTCTTCAATCCCTCGTGCAGCGCGCCTGCCTTGTATCCCGCACGATTGGCGCGATGAATATAACGGACTGGATGCCCTTGTGCGGCATAGTGCTCTACCAGACCACGGGCCACGTTCACGGTTTCGTCAGTCGAATCGTCAAGCACTTGGATGTCGAGGCGGTCCTTCGGATACTCCAGCCGGCAAACCGCCTGCAGCAGTCGGTCTACCACGTACTGCTCATTGAAGATTGGGAGCTGCACCGTGACCCGCGGCAGTTCAGAAAATTTCTCAACCGGCTCCCGAGTCTGATTCTTCTTCTTTTTGTAATACAGATACACCAGCGTGTAGCGGTGCATGCCATAGCTAGCCAGGAGAATCAAAACCACGAAATAGGGGATGAGCAATGCCATGTCGAAGGCATTGGCTTGATAAATTCCTCTGAAAGTCTTATCAAAAAAGTGCTGATCGAGATACTGCGATAGCCCGCGATGGGCCAGAAAAACGGCAAAGGCTGGAAATGATAGGGCCATCTTGAACAGGAATGGCCCGCCCAGACTAAAGACAGGCCGATACGAAGACTACATTGTAAACCACTGAAGGTTCCAGTTAAGGCTGGCCACCCTCAGCCGCTAGCTTCAGCACAATACCCTTGCGCTCTCCTGTCCCAAGCTTGACGCTTTGGCCGAGCGCCTCATGGGTGCGAACGAATTCAGGGTCGGTAATGTCCCCGTCAGTGTCGTCCAGCGCCAACACCTGGTATTCCCCCGGATTTAATCCCCGCAAGGCGAAGTGACCTTGCTGATCGGTCTGGACCTGCTGGTAAATGTCTCGGCGCTTGCGGCGGCTGGCGTCGGGGATGCAGACCACCGGCACGTCGGGGACCGGCTTGCCGTCTTCATCCGTGACGTTGCCTTCAACCGTGCTGCCGCCGGCGCTCGTGACAACCTCCAGAGAAACCACGCCGCCAGCGGTCGAAAAACCCGTGTCCCCAACGTCCTTCCCGTTCAGAATCACTTCCTTCACAATGTAGTCGCGCCACCCCTCTACATTGGAATTGGAGGTGACGACCACGTGGTAGCTGCCTGGGGGAACGTTTTCTACTTTGAATGATCCGTCTTTGACCACTTTCCCGACTATCGGACCGTCCGAGTCGCTCCGCTCCTCGGGGTCAATCTGAATGTTTACCTGCGACCAATCGGGCTCCTGGTCATTTTTCGTGTCCATGCGCAAGCGGCCGCGAATTTCGCTCGGCGGCTCAGGCGACAGTTGGAGTCCAGCAACATCGGCACCGCGGACTTGGATTGTTTGACTGATGCGAATAGGCTCCCAGGCACCGGCGCTCTGGGCGATGACCCAGGCCCTGTACGATCCCGGCAGAACACCGGTGACTTCGAATGTTCCGTTTGGAAGGATGGCTCCTTGAAACTGCTGTCCCGCCCAGTTGTCTGACGATTGCAGTATCAGCGTCGGATTCCCCGGCTGCGATCCGCTTTGCTGTTTCAAACCGGCGACACCGGAAACGCTGCCCCGCGCCTTAAAGGTTCTCGTTGAGACGAGGTTGAAATTGGCGCTGGCTTCATCCCCTGGGTGAACTGCGATTTTCGTCGCCTGACTTCGATCCATTGTGCCTGGATAAAACGTCGGAGCGTAGATCTTTGCTTCGTCCGGGTCGAGGGATGACATTACCGGCCCACGGCCGGTCTCTGCCATCACAAAATATTCGCCGCTGGCAAGGCCGGCGATCCTGTAATCGCCCAAGTCGCTAGTCGTCCCATTCGTGGGTGCGCCTGACATTGTGGGAGACACCGCAAACACATTTACATTCGGCACTGGGTCGCCATCTTCATCTACGATCTTGCCTTGGACAACTCCCGCAGGCTGCATGCGGAAAAGCAAGCCGGTGGTTTCCTGTCCGGCGGAAAGCGAAAGCAACGTTGAAGAATAGACTCTTGACCTGCGGTTCGTGGCAATGAACCCATTTCGCTCCAACGCTACCCGGTATTCCCCGGGCTGTACGCTTTCAACGCGAAAATGGCCTTCGGCATCGGTGATGGATGCGTATGGGCTGCGTTGGTTTCTGCCGTCCATAAAAATGCCTTCGGTCGGGGCCAGGGATACAAGAACTTTCCTTAACGGCATCCCACCCGGCTCCTGCACAACCTGGCCCGATACGGTGCACAAGGACGGTTTCGTCAAGGGCGTATTCTGCGCGGGCAAGGCCCCAGCCAGCAGCAGGCAGCTAACGGCGACGTTTAGGAGGCGCATATCGGATTGGACGCGAGTAGCTGCCGATTGGTTCCCCAGATCCTAAGAGTACCCCTGCCTCCAAATAGTTCTTGTGGTCTCCCAGAATGACCCGTCCCGCGAGCAATTGCGGGTTCCGACTTCTTGATCCGTGTATACTCCACCGCGAGAAGACCCTGCGGTCTAGCGGCGCCGAGGGTTTCCGATTGGTCGTAATTCCCGTACGCCACGCGAGGACAGAATGAAAAGTCTAGAAAGTCGCGATTACCAGGGATGGCGCGTTTCGGAAGGTAAGAAAGCGCTATTTGTCTCTGTGCTGTTACTGGGCATCCTTGGAGTGACGATACAAGCTCAAGAGACAGCTCAATCGACAAAGGACGGGGATGGGGCAAAGGTAATGACCCTGGAGACGCTTTGGAACGAGGCCGAAGTTCACAGGGACTTCAGGGCCCTTGACCAGTTACTGGCTGACAAGTTTACCTTTGTCGATATTGATGGCAGCCTGAAGAACAAAACTGAATTCCTGGACAGCATCAAGCATCCTCCGGAACATCTCGCGACCGTGGTAAATGAATCTATGTCCGCCCAAGTTTATGACGGGATCGTGGTCGTGAATGGCGTCTACCGCGAAAAAGGAACAATCAACGGAAAACCATATTCCAGGCGAGGCCGATTTACCGACACCTGGATCAAACAAAGCAGCGGCTGGTTGTGCGCTGCAAGCCAGTCCACTCTAATTCAAAAATAGAAATCCGCTGGATAGATTCTGTAGTGCGGACATCCATCGCTGCACTATTGGTGGGATAACCTCTCTCGCGGACGTGCATACAATAGCAATGCCGCCAACGCCAGCCTGACCAGGGCTCGTCCCCAGATCAAATACGGTGGATAGAGCCTGCCAAAATCGAGCATCTTGAGCGACAGCAGCGGCGTGATAGCAAGAATGCAGAGACCCACAATGAGCGCGTCCAGAATTGCGACATTGCGCGCCGGGTCGCGGGCGGCGAGAAACAGCATGACGCTGATCATGAGCATCACGCCACCCATCTCCTTCAGTAATGCCAGCAGCAAGGTGGAAACCTCAGACGCCGGGGGATGCAGGAACACGCGCAAGATGAGCGGTTTGCTGCTGAGGATCATGAACAGACTTCCAATGGCAATCAGCGCCGACACCAGCCGCAATCCGAACGACAACGCACGGTAAGGTGGTTTTGACATGGATAGGCCCTCCGTCTCACGGCGGGACTGTATCACGCGGACGGGTGCGTCTCCTCCTGCCGATCATAAGACTGCTCGGCTAGGCCGCCTTGCCAGCCGACCGAGCTGCAGGGACGCGGGATCGCTGCGGAACCTCTTCGCCGCGAAAATCGTTAGCACGACGAAGAGCGCCAGAACGGCGAGTTGCGCGACCAAAAACGGCTTTCTGCGTGGGAGCCATCGCTTTCAGGGCTGGCACCTTTTCGAACGACTGCACGACCAGGACAAACGTATTGAGATACAGCGCAATCGCGGCGCTGATGACGTACGTCCGGCGCCAGGCTCCAGCGAGGTGAAGAGCGTAGCGCGCGACGATTGCAATCGCCAGCACTGCCAGCGAGATGATGCCGACCTTATTCGCGGGCGTAAGGTGATCGAAGGGGAAAGCCGAATCCAGTCACACTGGTCAGCACCGTGGTCGTGAGAAACAGAGCCGTCCAGCGGTCGAACGCTTTCCAGCCGAGCAATCCGTACATCACGACGAATCCCGTGCCGATTCCAACCAGGCTGATCAATACGTGGATGAGAGTGTAGGTCGCAGTCGTCATGCCGAGGATCATTACGCGGACGAATTTAGAAACGGTCTGATGCTACGCCGCTGCGTAAGAAATTGCCAGACCCACGCCAAACCCACGAGAAACTCGGCACGACCGGGCGGGACTGGCGCCCCAGTTCTCGCAAAGGACGCGAGAAATGGGGCGCCAACGTCTTCGTGCTTGGGGACACGAGATGTACGCCACCCCGCCGCTCGGCCTGGCCGCTCGTCTCAGCCAAGAAGCGCACTACTTGAAGACGATCTTCCCGAACAATCCCGCCAAATTGTTGTCAGGACCGGCGGTAAAGAAGAGCGTGTTCTTGTCGCCATTCGCGCCGAGGCCATCACCGAAGTCGATCGCCCAAAGCTGGTCAATGTGGATTACATTGCCATTGGTGTCCTTAATGGTACCCACGAATTGCCCGTTGATGGCGTTGAAGGCGTTGATGGTGCCAGTGTCAGTATTATTCGAGACCAACAACGTATTGCTAAACGGACCGAAATTGCTTGGCGCTGCGGCGAATCCCCAGGGCTGATTCAGCGGCCCGCCACTGGTAAGAGTCTTCACGAACGTTCCATTCTCCTTGAAGATGTCTATGAACCCTCCCGAAGCTCCTGACGAGCTGGCAAAGGCAACATAGACCAGGCCACCGAGATCGCGAATGCCGAACGGCGCAAACCCTGCCGGCAGCGCGGTGTCGGTAAACGACTTCACGAGTTTGAAGTTACGGTTGTACATATCCACTTTATTGTTCGCATTGTCGGCAGCGAACAGGAAATTCTCTGAAGCTCTGCTGGTTATAGCCAAACCCGTGTAGACAGCTCCTGGAGCAGTCACCGCAATGATGGCGTTGTTAAAGTCGACCTGCGGCGCCCACCCGCTAATAGTGCCGTCTAGAGTTGCAAACAGGAAGACTGCTGACGATTCCTGAATTTTGAAATCTTGGAAATTTTGCGATGCGTTGAACACATCCCCCGTTGGCGACCCAATACCAGTGCCACTTGCGCTAGGAATTTTTACAACCGGATGAGCGAGCCTGACGCCGGTGCCCGTGTAAAGGGTTGACCACCCCGAATTGTTGTCGCTAATCCACCATGGGCTACCGGGAGCGTGGACCATGCCCCAGGCGTTCACCAGCAACGGATCTGGAGGATTACTTGGCGCCAGTGCCGCCTGGTTCGAGTCTAGGTTGGTGAGTTGATATTGCGCCAAGGCGGTGCTGGAGGCGAAGATGAGCACAAGTCCGAGGCTGGACGCGAGAGCGATCGTGCGACGCAACATGCGAATTCTCCTTATAGAACGCGGTGAGGAATCATTGGGCACGCGGGCTCAACTACAACCTACTCTGGACCCGCGAGGCAGATGCTAACCGCTAGCACGGCCTCCAAGTGTCAACGGCGTGCTACGAATTTGTCTTTTTTTGTGAGTACCATCAAGTGGAGAACGGGAAAGACTAGCCCTCTTCCGGGGGACTGTATGCAGCATCGCTTGATCGAGACGCTCGGCCGCGTTACGTAGTGTTAGGCGCTAGGTAAGCGTGGGAATTTATGGCTTGCTCCACGCTCGTAAGCGTGGCCACCAGCGCCTGACGTTCCGGCAATACTCTTCGTAGTCTGCACCGAACTTCTTGCGCAGCGTCGGCTCTTCGTAGAAGACAACAAACAAATGTACGCCAAGCGCAACAGCTGCGACTGCGGCGATCACTTTTGGATTGGCGTGTCCGAAGACGATCCACAGCCCGATCCAGCCCGCGGCAAAACCCACGTACATCGGGTTGCGCACGTAGCGATAAAAGCCCACTACCACTAATCGCTGAGGCGGAGCCATAGGCGCAGGGGTTCCGCGTCCGGTCCAGCCAAAGTCCCAAACGCAGCGTAGAGCGACTGCGAATCCCAGCACCGACGGTATGGCCGCCAGCCATCGCCAGCGCG
>WNGG01004423.1_pt1 | contig 17114 bp, 15 predicted proteins | sample 5400661 | NCBI WGS metagenome assembly WNGG01 (sample SAMN13153372, study PRJNA577476) | soil metagenome | isolation source: 100 cm soil or saprolite under Garry oak tree replicate 1 | place: USA:California | collected 2016-06-15 | reverse complement strand
GAGGGCCGCGGCCAGGTACCCAAGCGCGGCCACGATGATCAGCAGGTATGACTTTCCGCTGATGGGGATGACCTGTGCCGCCGCCGCCGCACCGATCACGAACGGGATGTTGAACAGCATGTCGTAAAGGGCGAACACCCTGCCCCGGTAGCTGTCCTCCACCTGCTGCTGGATGATGGTGACCGCGCAGATCGTCACCCCCTGCGCGACCACGCCGAGGGCGAAGCTGATGACCACGAAAGCCGGCTGCAGGAAGGTCGGGCCCAGCAGCCCGGCGACCGTGCCGCCTGCCGTGAGCAACAGGGCAATGCAGGCTGCCTTGCTCAGCCGCCTCGTCAGGACCGGCATGACTACCGCCGCCGTGCCATAACCGACCGACCCGGCGGCCACCACCAGCGTGAAGTGAGCGAGCGAGCTGTTGGCGGCGGATGTCCGGTAGAAGTAGTTGCGGTACAGCAGGATCACGCTGAGAAACAAGATCCCATACATAGCCCGCTGGGCGCCCGTTGCGCCGAGCGCGGCCACCGCCGGGCGCCGGTGCCAGACATGGCGGGCGCCGCTCGCCAGCCCCCTGACGACGACAGCGAGTTCGGTGCGCAGCCTCGCGCGCTGCTCACCCTCGGCAAGCGGGGGCGGGCCAAGCAGATCGCGGCGCATCGTGGCGCCGACCGACCCGGAGAGCAGGTAGCACCCTCCGGTCGCCAGCATGATCACCGCGGATCCGCCGGGCCCGGCACCGGTGATCAGGTGCACGCCAAGACCGGCGAGGACGCCCAGGGAACTGACGATCGTCCCGGTGGTGGTGGCCACGGAGTTCGCCATCACAAGCGTGTCTTCGGCAACCACGTGGGGCAGCGCGGCCGACAGCGAGGCGAGAAAGAACCTGTTGGCCCCGAGTACCCCGAGCGCGCTGACGTACAGCGGCAGGCCGAGGCGGCCAGCGGCCACCAGGGACGCGGTGAGCACCACCAGCCCAGCGCGCAGCAGCGCCGACCAGACCAGGATCTGCCGCCGCGACCACCGGTCGATGAACACCCCGGCGAACGGCCCGATCAGCGAGTACGGCAGGTACAGGACCGTGAAAGCCGCTGCCGCGGTAGCGGGGTCGGGGAAGGTTGTCTTGGTGAAGAACACATACGAGCCGAGCCCGGCGGTGAACATCCCGTCGCCCGCCTGCGAAATAAGCCGGGTCGCGAAAAGACGGCGGAAATCGCGCCCTGCAAGGACGCTGCGAAGGTCGGCCACGAACGAGGTGCCGGACACCAGTTCAGCCTAATCCGGCTGCGGGAGTGTATAGCGGGCAAGCACCATAAGCGCGCATTCGTGCCCCGCGCCGGCCGTCCGGGGCACGCTCCTGGCCGGCTGAGCTACCGTTCCACGTCCCCGCGGATGAACCTCTCCACGGCGTCGCGCGCGTCATCGTCACCGTACTGCTCGGGCGGGGACTTCATGAAGTAGGACGCAGCGGACAGCAGCGGGCCGCCCACCCCGCGGTCGAGGCCGATCTTGGCGGCGCGGACCGCGTCGATGATGACGCCTGCGGAGTTCGGGGAGTCCCAGACCTCGAGTTTGTACTCGAGGTTGAGCGGGACGTCCCCGAAAGCGCGGCCTTCCAGCCGGACGTAGGCCCACTTGCGGTCATCGAGCCAGGGCACATGATCGGAGGGGCCGATGTGAACCGCGGCCTTCTCCATCTCGTGCGGGATCTGGGAGGTGACCGAGCGGGTCTTGGAGATCTTCTTGGACTGGAGCCGGGTGCGCTCCAGCATGTTCATGAAGTCCATGTTGCCGCCGAAGTTCAGCTGGTAGGTGCGCAGCAGTTCCACGCCCCGGTCCTCGAACAACCTCGCCAGCACCCGGTGGGTGATGGTGGCGCCAACCTGGGACTTGATGTCGTCGCCGATGATGGGCAGGCCAGCCGCGGTGAACTTGGCCGCCCATTCGGGGTCGGACGCGATGAACACCGGCAGCGCGTTGACGAACGCGACACCGGCGTCGAGCGCGCACTGCGCGTAGTAACGGTCAGCCTGCTCGGAACCCACCGGCAGGTAAGACACGAGCACGTCGGCCCGGGCGTCGCGCAGCGCCTTGACAACGTCGACCGGCGGGTCGTCGGACTCAGTGATCATCTGAAGGTAGAACTCACCGAGGCCGTCCAGCGTGGGCCCGCGCTGCACGGTCACCCCTGTCGGGGGCACGTCGGCGATCTTGATGGTGTTGTTCTCGCTCGCGTTGATGGCGTCAGCGAGATCCTGCCCGACCTTCTTGGCGTCCACGTCGAAGGCGGCGACGAACTCCAGGTCGCGCACGTGGTACGGGCCAAACGTCACATGCATGAGGCCCGGCACCCGGCTCGCCGGGTCGGCGTCCTTGTAGTACTCCACCCCTTGGACGAGCGAACTCGCACAGTTGCCCGCACCCACGATGGCTACCCGTACCGAACCCATGAGGATTGCTCCTATTCTCTCTCCGTTCGCGCCGCTGCCCACCGGGGCACCGCCGCGCATCAGCTGGCAGAGGTGCCTGCTGAGTTGCTGTTCTGGGTGTGCGGCTTCGAGTGCCGCGATGTCTCGTCGCCCGACTCCCGCTCCGAGGCGATCAGCTCGTTAAGCCAGCGGACCTCGCGCTCCACCGATTCCAGCCCGTGCCGGTGCAGCTCAAGCGTGTATCTGTCCACCCGTTCCCTGGTCCGCGCCATGGCCGCCCGGACGCCGTCGAGCCGTTCCTCCAGCCGGGTACGGCGTCCTTCCAGGATGCGCAGCCGGATGTCTGCCCGCGTCTGGCCGAACAACGCGAAGCGGACCCCAAAACCGTCGTCGTCCCACGCCGCCGGCCCTGACTGGCCCAGCAGATCCTGCAGCCGCTCCTTGCCTTCCGCGGTCAGCCGGTAGACGATCTTCGAGCGGCGGCCCGCCAGCGGCTTGGGTGTCCCGGATGGCTGCTCCTCGGCGATCAGTCCCTGCGCGAGCAGGTCCTTGAGGCACGGGTACAGCGAGCCGTATCCGAACGCACGGAACGTGCCGAGCAGTGCATTGAGGCGCTTGCGCAGCTCATAGCCGTGCATCGGCGTCTCGTGCAGCAGCCCGAGCACCGCCAGCTCGAGAACTCCTGCTCTGTGTCCGCTCACGGCTCGGCTGATCCTCCGGCTTCGAATGTCCCGCCGTCTGTACGTTGGCACGGAGACGGGCCCTGTGTGACAAATCGATGTATCAATTCGATACATCCTAACGATAGGTACAGATCACCCTTCGCGCAACCTTACGGCCACGGCTTGTTCACGCCCTGGTCAAGTCCCGCCGGGTTGCGCGCGCAGCGGCAGGGCGCGCCGGCCGGTGGCCCAGAGGCGACGTCCAGCAGCGTTGTCGCAGCCAGGGATCCGCCCCTGGCTGGGTCTCGGCTCAGCTGCGAATGCGACGTACGCTGGCGGAGTGACACCGAGGAGATCTGTCGTGGATTACGCGCTCGCCCGCCGGGCGACGCTTGCCTCGGTGTTCGCTGGCCAGAAGACGGTCGCCGATGTCTGCGACGCCCATCCCTATCTGCTCCGGGCCGCGAAGTTCCATGGTGAGCCCACCGCTACTGCCTGCCCGATCTGCCGCCGGGCCAGGCTGACCCACGTAACGTACGTCTATGGGGATGAGCTCGGGCATTACGAGGGACGGGTGAAGCGGGGGCCCGAACTGGCCGAGATGGCCGCCGAATATGGTGAGTTTCGCGTGTATGTCGTCGAGGTCTGTCAAAGTTGTGCCTGGAACCACCTCGCCTCGTCATACGTTCTTGGCACCGGCCAGCCACGCAGCCGGCGTGGCCGGCAGGCCAGCGAGGGTGCGGGCCAGCCACGCAGCCGGCGTGGCCGGCGAGCCCGGGCCAGCGAGTGAGCGCGAGGCGGCCCCAGCGCTGACATGCTCTGCCCCCCTGTTAAGTCGGCAGGGCCCATGCCGCGCGGTGGCGAAGACGCACGAGACGCTGCTGCCGCCGGGTACGGTGAAGCGCGGCGGGTTGGGCACCCGTCCGCGACTGCCCCACCCAACAGCGAGGACGCGTGAGTAACCCAGATTTTCCCCGGCCATATGCATCCGATCCACGCCGTGGCGGGCGTTCCGGTGGTGGCACAGGCGGCGACTGGCAGAGCCGCGCATCCGGCAATGACCGGGCAGACCGTGGTGGCGGGAATGGTTACGGACGCCGGGGCCGTGGCGGCGACGGGGATTACGGCGACAGCCACACCAGCCGCGGCGGCGGGCACCGGGCGTCATCTGGCCGGGGCAGCAACGGCGGGCGGGGCAGCAGCGACGGTGGTTACGGTGACGGCTACGGCGGCCGCGGCGGCGGGCACCGGGCATCGTCTGGCCGGGGCACCCGTCGCCGGGGCGCGGACGGCGACGGTGACTCCTGGGGCCGGTCAGGGAACCGGGGCAGCCATTCGCGCCCGAGTCAGGACGCGGCTGACCCGCAGGGCCGGCCATGGCAGCCGCGCGGCAGCGGCTCTGGTGACTCGCGGGACCCATGGGACCGCGGCACGTCGGCCCGTGACCGGTACCGTGCCCGGCTGGGCATGCCGCCTGGTGCGGGATACCCGCCGGGTGCGGGCTACCCAGACGGGCAACAGATGAGGGGCCCGGGTGGGCGCGCCCCGTTCGGCCGGGGCCCCGGCGGCGGCGGGAGCGGGGGCGGCGGCCGCTTCATCTTCAGCGGCGACTGGTGGCGTCACTGGACCTGGCGCAAGGCGCTGGCGGTCGCAGCGAGCTGCTTCGGCGGGATGATGATGATCGGCGCCATTGGGGCCGGAGTCGCCTACGGGAAGACCCCGATACCGGACCCCTCGGCCTCGGCGCTGCAGCAGTCGTCCGTTGTGTACTTCAGCGACGGGAAGACTGCCGTGGGCCAGTTCGGCACCACCGACCGGCAGCTCCTCACCTACAACCAGATCCCGCCGACGGTCCGCGATGCGGTGGTGGCGGCGGAGGACAAGAACTTCTACCACGAGGGCGGCATCTCGCCGACCGGCATCCTCCGCGCCGCCTACTACGACCTCACCAACTCCGGCGACAGCCTGCAGGGCGGGTCCACCATCACCCAGCAACTGGTCAGGAACTTCTACAACGACGTCGGCACCGCGCAGACACTGAGCCGCAAGATCAAGGAGATCTTCATCGCCCAGAAGCTCGCGCAGGTCAAGTCCAAGGAGTGGATCCTCGAGCAGTACCTGAACACGGTCTACTTCGGCAACCACGCCTATGGCATCGGCGCCGCCTCCCAGGCGTATTTCGGTGTTCCCGTCACGAAGCTCACCCCGGCGCAGGCCGCGATGCTCGCGGCGATGATCCAGAGCCCCGGCTACTTCAGCCCTGACCCAAAGGCGGGTGCCGCCTACCAGGGGCTGGTCTACCGCTGGCATTACGTGCTGGGCGCCATGGTCAAGATGGGGACGCTGTCACAGCAAGCGGCGGACAAGCAGAAGTTCCCGAAGGCCGTTAAGAGTGTGAATAACAGCTGGGCCGGTTACCGCGGTTACATTATGCAGGCGGTCCAGTACGAACTCCTGAACACCTACCACTACACGCAGGAGCAGATCGACAACGGCGGGCTGCGGGTCACAACGACGTTCAGCAAGCACCTGATGGACTCGCTGTACGCGACGGTGCGGAGCAACGAAAGACTGATGCGGCGCGGCACGCCGCCCGCCGTCGGTGGCATCACCGGCGCGACCGTGGCATCCACCGGGCTTCCCAGGTACGTGCGCCTTGGCGCCATGCTTGAGCAGCCAGGCACCGGCGCGATCCTGGCCATGTACAGCGGCCAGAACTACAACAAGAACCAGTACGACAATGCGCTGCAATCCCGCAACCAGGTGGGATCCTCCTTCAAGCCCTACGTGCTCGCGACCGCCGTGCAGCAGGGCATGAACGTCCAGAAGAGCACCCTCAACGGGTACGCCCCGCTGTGGATACCGCCCGACAGCCAGCCACTGGTGCGCGGCCGGCTGACGCGGCCGGCCAGTTACCGGGACGGCTGGTACAAGGTCACCAACGACGAGATCGTGAACAGCCAGGGGCCGGTCAGCGTCGTCAAGGCGACAGCGGCATCGCTCAACACCGCGTACACCGACCTGTGGCACCGGGTCGCGCTCAACCCCCAGACCGGCGCTCACAACGTGGTGGACATGGCCAAGGCGTTTGGCGTCGACACCGAGTCCAGCGCCAGCGGCCTGGTCAGGATGCGGGATGAGGCCGGCACCGCGCTCGGCCAGGCGTCGCTGACGGTGGAAGAGCAGGCGACGTTCATCGCCACGCTCGCGGCCGGCGGCGAGTACTCCACCCCGCACGTGATCAAGCAGATCCAGGACCACAACAACGTCATTCCTGCGAAGATCATGCACCGCCAGGTGCTCACCGCGCGGCAGGCAGCCAACGTCGACTATGCGATGTCCTTCGATTTCTCACCGTATGGCACCGCACCGGGCATGGGCCTGACCAACGGCCAGACCGTGATCGCGAAGACCGGCACCACCAACCTGTCCCAGGAAGCGTTCTTCATGGCCGCCACCCAGCGGGACGCCTTCGCCATCGGGATGTTCGTCGAAAAGCCCGGCTGCCACCTGGCCGCGTCGCGGCAGTACCTGTGCACTTCGCAGCGGGCACTGGCCTATGCTCCTCCGCCGGGCCTGCAGACCCTGTTCGGAGTCGGCGGGCTGGCCGGTTACGGTGGCCAGTGGCCGGCCCTGATGTGGCACAGCTACTTCATGAAGAACTTCAACTCCCTTCCGCCGATCGCCTGGCCGGGGGCGAACAGCGACGGCACCGCCTGGAACCTGGTGGGCCAGAAACCCAAGCCCAAGCCCAAGCCCAAGCCCAAGCCCAAGCCGGTCGTCGTGCCGCCTGGCTGCCGCGGGCACGGGCACAAGGTGGTGTGCCCGTCACCGACCCCGACGCCGGCCGCGACGACCGCCAGCCCAACCCCGACGGCCACGTGCACGACCGGCCCGCCATCCCAGTGCACGACATCGTCACCGACACCGACGGCGGGCACGGCAACCACGCTGGACTACGCCGCAACGCCACTGGCGGAGGAATCGCGGTGGTGGACGTGGTGGCTGGGGAGCGGCTAGCAGATCCCGGCACGGCTGCCACGAGGCACCGGCTGGCGCAGTTCGCCGGCTCCAGCCCGGTGCTGGCTGGTGTGAGCCTGGCCGGCAGCGCCCTCGGTCTGCTCAACAAGGCAGCGTGCCGCGGCGGGGACTGGAATTTCTACCTCAAGCAGTTCCAGGCCCACTGCTACACCGACATCTACCCGCTCTACTTCGGAGAGGGACTGTCGAGCGGCAAGGTCCCCTACACCGGCCATCCGGTGGAATACCCGGTGCTGATCGGGGCTGCCATGCAAGCGGTGGCATGGCTGGTCCGCCCGGTCGCTGACCCGTACACCCGGGGCAGGGAGTTCTTCGACCTCACGGTCGTGCTGCTGGCCCTGTGCGCGCTCGCTGCCACCCTTGCCACCGCCCACCTGGCGGGGCGATCGAGGCGGTGGACGGCGCTCGGCGTCGCGCTCGCACCGGGGCTGGTCCTGGCCTCGTTCATCAACTGGGACCTGATTGCGGTGGCGCTGACGGCGCTCGGCATGGCGGCCTGGGCGGCCCGCCGCCATGCCCTGTCCGGGGTGCTGCTCGGGCTGGGGGTGGCCACCAAGTTCTACCCGCTGCTGTTCTTCGGGCCGTTGCTGCTGTTGTGCCTGCGGGCCGGCTGGCTGCGGGCGTTCTGGGTCACCGCTGGGTCCGCGGCCGCCGCCTGGCTCGCGGTCAACCTGCCGGTCGCTGCCGTGGCCCCCACTGGCTGGCTGCGCTTCTATCAGCTGAGTGCCAGCCGTCTCGGCGACTGGGGTTCCATCTGGTACTTCTTCGAGACCGAGCATTGGCCGTTCCTTGGCACGCTCGGGCGCGGTGAGCTCAACGCGCTGTCGGCCGGGCTGTTCGCGGGTGCGTGCCTGCTCATCGGGCTGCTGATCCTCGCCGCCCGGCGGCGGCCGCGGGTCCCGCAGGTGTTCTTCCTCGTCCTAGCTGCGTTCGTCCTCACCAACAAGGTCTGGTCACCGCAGTACGTGGTCTGGCTCGTGCCGCTGGTGGTGCTTGCCCGGCCGAGGCTGTGGCCGTATGCGGCCTGGCAGGCAGCGGAAGTGGCCTATTTCTTCGCGATCTGGGCCTACCTGATCACGGTCTCGGTCGCAGCGCCGGTGGCGGGTGCCGACGGCGGCATCAGTGCCGGGGTTTACTTCGCAGCTCTCCTTGGCCGGTTCGGGGCGGTGCTGCTGCTGTGCGCCCTCGTCATCCGCGACATTGTGCGCCCGGAGTCAGACGTCGTGCGGGGCGGTGCGACCGGGGAAAGCGCGGGCGTTAACCAGGTAGGCGCGGGCGTTATCCAGGCAGGCGAGCGCCGGGCGGGCCTGGGACCGGCAGTGCGGCTCGCCGGCGAGGACGACCCCGCAGGTGGCGTACTTGCTGGCGCCCAGGATCGCTTCGTGCTGCGACCGCGCCCAGCGGCCACCATCTGATACTCGACGAGCGCGCAGAGCCTGAATGTGTCCCGGACCGCGTTCACGGTGAGCAATGGCACGAACGTCAACTCAGCGTCGTGGAACCCGACCGTGAGCATCGCTGTGCCGTCTTCCGATGTCCAGGGCATCTATCACGGAACGATCACCCACTCCGTGGCCTTACGTCAGACGCTGGCGAAGCCACGCGATGTCGGTGCTTGGATCTGGAGTCTCACAAATCACAGGTGTGTCAGCAGCGCGCACGACGTCCAGGAGCAGCGCCGGATCGATGGTCCCGGATTCCAGCGCGGCGTGCCGGTCCCGCCCGGAGCCGAACTCATCCCGCGAATTGTTGCAGTGGACCAGGTCGACCCGGCCCGTGATCGCCTTCACACGGTCCACGATGCTGGCAAGGTCGTCACCGCCCGCGTGCGCGTGACAGGTGTCCAGGCAGAATCCAATCTGCCCGGCCCCCGTCACACGGGCGCCGTCAGCGCCTGGGTCGGCGAGGTCCCCGATCGCGTCCCATAGCCGCGCCACCGCGTCAAGCCCCCGTGCCATGGCGTGATCTCCCCCGGCGGTGTTTTCGATCAGCAGCCGCACCGGCCGTTCAATTCGCTCGACAGCTTTCCGCCAGTTGTCATAGCCGACAGCTTCCTTAACCCCACCTGTCACGTGGCCGCCGTGGACGATCAGGCCCTTCGCGCCAACCTCCGCCGCCGCCGCCAGCTGACGTTCGAGCAGCTTGCGGCTGGGAATCCTGATCCGGTTGTTGGCACTCGCCACGTTGATGCCGTACGGCGCGTGGATGTAGACATCAATCCCGGCTTCCGCGAACGCAGCGCGCAGCGCCCGGGCGTCACCGCCCGGGAAGGTCGGAGCTCCCCAGCCCTGGGGGTCACCGAGGAAGAATTGGACGGCCTCCGAGCCGGTGGCACTCGCCACCGCCAGCGGGTCACCTTCGCGATCGTGGGCTCCAATACGGACCATGCCCCGAGCGTAGGGCATGTCCCGGTCGCGGCACGCGCCCTCGATTGCCCTTACGGGTGGAAGCCACCATGAGCCAGGCCCAGGGCGGCACCGACGAAAGCAGCGACCAGGCCGGTGACGATGATCATGCGCTCCGGTCTTGTCGCGGAGATCATCTGTGCGTAAAGGCCAACGAGCAGGCTCGCTATCCCGGCGGCCGACGCGATGACGTGCTGGCTGACGACGAAGCCGGTTGCGAATGCCACGAGCCCTGCCACCAGGGTGAAGACGGTGAGGCTGTTCTCGCGCGGGTGCCGCCTGCCGTCCGTATTCAGCGTGATGCGCCGTTGCTGCGGGTGCGGGTGTGAGTCGGTGGCTTGCCGCATGGGCCACTGCCCTTCCTTGATCCCCGGCAGGTTCCTCCCACGTTCTTCCCGCGTCACGCTGGCGGAAATCATCGTTCCTTCGACGTCACGCTGGCGGAAATCATCGGTGCACGGAGACCCTGGCGGCCCTGGCGCACTTCGCTGGGTTCCTATCTGGCGCAGCACTCGCTGGGTCCTATCCGGCCGCAGCACTTCGCTCTGCCCGTTGCGGCCGCTCGATCCTGGTAGTCTGAGGCGGCTGCATCCAGTCGGCACCGTTATCCGGTGTCATCGTGTGCGGCTCCTCCTGTCACGGAGAGACCGTGACCGCGCCAGTCCAGAGGAGGCAGGTTCTTCTCATGCGCCACTACGAGATGATGATCATCCTCGACGCCAATCTCGAGGAAGGCACTGTCCAGCCATCGCTGGAGCAATTTCTGAATGTGGTCACCGCCGGGGGCGGCAGCGTCGACAAGGTCGACGTCTGGGGCCGACGGCGCCTCGCCTATGAGATTGACAAGAAGACCGAGGGCATTTACGCCATCGTCGACATGGTGGCTGAACCAGACGCTGTCCATGAGCTCGACCGCCAGCTCGGCCTGAACGAGGCAGTCCTGCGGACCAAAGTCCTGCGCATGGAGCAGCACTGAGCCGCAGCACGCGCCGTGACCGACCCATCCGCGAAGGAGCGGGAGTAACCGATGGCAGCAGGCGACACCCAGATCACGATCATCGGCAACCTGGTCGACGACCCGGAATTGCGTTACACGCCCACCGGCCAGGCAGTTGCGAAGTTCCGCGTGGCCTCAACGCCGCGGTTCCGTGACAACTCCACCGGCGAATGGAAGGACGGCGACAGCCTGTTCCTCACCTGCAACGTCTGGCGGCAGGCGGCGGAGAACGTGGCCGAGAGCCTCCAGCGCGGCATGCGTGTCATCGTCAGCGGAAGGCTGCGCCAGCGGTCCTATGAGACCAGGGAAGGCGAGAAGCGGACTGTTTACGAGGTCGAAGCCGACGAGGTTGGCCCATCGCTCCGCAACGCCTCGGCCAAGGTCGTCAAGTCCAGCCGTTCCGGCGGCGGCTTCGGTAACGCAGGCGGCCCAGGCGGGCAAGGTGGCGCTGGCGGGCAAGCTGGCGCTGGCGGGCAAGCTGGCGCTGGCGGGCAAGCTGGCGCTGGCGCGTCCGGCGGGTATGGTGGACAGCCGGGCGGGCGCCCGGCCGAAGACCCGTGGGCCACGGACGCTTCCGATTCGCTCGGGGGCGAGGGCGCAACCGACGAACCGCCGTTCTAGTCCTGATAAATCACCATCCCCGCACTACGCGGGGCTCTCTCGAGGAGCACCACGATGGCGAAAGCACCCATCCGTAAACCCAGAAAGAAAGTCTGCCTGTTCTGCCAGGAGAAGATCGCTTACGTGGACTACAAGGACACGGGTCTGCTCCGCAAGTTCATCTCCGACCGCGGCAAGATCCGGGCCAGGCGGGTCACCGGAAACTGCACCCAGCATCAGCGCGACGTCGCCACGGCCATTAAGAATGCGCGTGAGATGGCGATGCTGCCGTACACGAGCACGCCCCGCTAAGGCCGAGGGAGACTGCAGCCGATGAGTGGCACGCCAATGAAGCTCATCCTCACCCAGGAGGTCACCGGCCTCGGTGCCCCGGGTGACGTGGTGGAGGTAGCGGGCGGTTATGGCCGCAACTACCTTGTTCCCCGCGGTCTCGCGATGCGGTGGACGCGCGGTGCGGAGAAGCAGGTCGACCTGATCAAGCGGGCGCGGTCCGCCCGCGACATCCGGGGCGTGGACGACGCCAAGGAGGCGGCGAAGCGGCTTGCCACGCTGAAAGTAGTGCTGCCGACCCGGGCGGGAGCCAGCGGACGACTGTTTGGCTCGGTAGGGCCTGCGGATATCGCCGCGGCCGTCCGGGCGGCGGGTGGCCCGGAATTGGACAAGCGGCGGATCGAGGTACGCAACCCAATCAAAACTGTGGGAGTTCACCGGGTTGCCGTCCGCCTTCACCCCGAGGTCAGCGCCACGCTGGACGTCGAGGTCACGGAAGCCTAGCCGGACCTGGAGGTCACCGGCCCCCGGGCGTCAGGCTTCCTGATCCGCCGGCCGGGGGCCGTCGGCAACGAACCGCGAGCAGGAACCGCCAGCTCCAGCCTGCGAGCGACCGGAGCACCAGGCAGTTCTTCCCCGGGTTCCGCACCTTCTCCTCCCCGGGTTCCGCACCTCCGCGGATTCCGCGGGCACGCTGCTGGCAAGTCACTCACCGTCTCGGTAGTAGCCCGGCAATCTCAGCGCGAGCGCCGGGTCGATCTCGGCGACCATGGCCCAGATGCCGGCTACCCGATTGGCCAGGTCGTCCATGTCCGCACCCGGCACGGCGCTCCCGCGCGCGGCCGCGGCAACCTCGTCGATAGCCTCGCCAATCCGGGCAAGGTGACTTTCTCGCGTCGAACACACAATCGAAATATTACTGCTACGACGACCTTGATCGTGTGAATTTAAGTGTATCGCGGGGTCGGCGACCCAGGGTGGCCTTTCCCGCCATGACAAGTCAAGGCGCTCACGCTGATCGCCGGCGCTGACGACATCGAGGATATGTGTCACATTCCGCCTGTGGACAACTCTGCGGCGGATGTGGACGCCGAAGCCAGCAGAGGTTTTTTCATCACACAGGCCGTGGACGGCATCGGCGCTGGTCAGATCGGTTGCGGGTGCCAATCGTTTGGCGAAATCCCCAGGGGTATCCCCAGCCTGCGCACATGGTTGCCGGCGTGTCTGCACAAGCTGTCCACAGGCCTGTGCACAGCACGACTGGACGAGTCCCAGCGGTAGCAGAAGACTGTCGGAGCCACGCGATACAACTGTGTTGGCTGCGGGTGCGGAGAGCCCGGAACCATTCACGGCAGGGGGAGGTGTTCGGCGTGAGCGTCACCGAGATCGCCCCCCCGGGCGGGGACTTCGAGCGGACGCCGCCGCATGACGTGGCCGCCGAACAGTGCGTCCTGGGTGGCATGCTGATCTCGAAAGACGCCATCTCCGACGTCATGGAGGTGATCCGCCCCCAGGATCACTACCGTCCCGCCCACCAGCTCGTGCACGAGGCCATCCTCGAACTCTACGGGCGGGGCGAGCCCGCCGACGCAGTCACCGTCGCTGACCTGCTGAACAAGCGTGGCGAGGTAGGGCGTATCGGTGGTGTCACCTACCTGCACACACTGATCGCTTCGGTTCCGACGGCGGCGAACGCCGGGTATTACGCCCGGATCGTGCGCGAGCGCGCCATCCTGCGCCGCCTGGTGGAGGCGGGAACCCGGATCGTCCAGCTCGGGTACGCCGGTGACGGAGACGCTGATGCGCTGGTAGACCGGGCAGAAGCGGAGATCTACGGGGTCACGGAGCGCCGCGTCAGTGAGGACTACCTGCCGCTCGCGGAGATCATGCCAGGAGCCCTGGACGAGATCGAGGCCATCGGGTCGCGCGGCGGCGTTATGACGGGCGTGCCGACCGGGTTCTCCGACCTTGACGCGCTCACCAACGGGCTCCACCCGGGCCAGATGATCGTCATCGCCGCCCGCCCTGCCATTGGGAAGGCACTGGCAGTCCAGACGCCGCTTCCGACACCGTCCGGGTGGACAACCATGGGTGAGGTCGCCGTCGGCAACCAGTTGCTGGGCGCGGACGGGCGCCCAGTCACGGTCGTCGCCGCGACGGAAGTCATGCAAGGGCGCCCATGCTACGAGATCGCGTTCTCCGACGGCGAGGTGATCATCGCGGACGCCCAGCATCAATGGCTCACGTGGGATCGGGCTGCCCGGCGCTACGACGCACAGGTTCGCGGTCATTCCGGGAGCTACGCGAGCCCGGTGCCGCCTCGCGTTGTCACCACTAAGGAGATTGCCGGCACTCTGCGCTGTGCCGTGGGGGACAGGCGCTACAATCACGCGGTTGCCCTACCAAGCGCGCTGGAGTTGCCAGAGGCTGAGTTGCCTCTTCCGCCGTACGCCCTCGGGGTGTGGCTTGGCGGCGGCCATTCCGCGTCGGCACGCTTCACAACCACCGATGGCGAGATCGTGGCGAACGTCGAGGCGTCTGGGCTCGTCGCGGTCACGCAGCAAGACGTTCTCATGTACCGCATGGCGTTCCCGGCCGAGCACAGCACGGTCGGCACTGTGCAAACAGCGTTGCGAACGCTCGGCGTTTTGGGCTACAAGCATATTCCGGCGGCCTACCTTCGTGCCTCCGCCCCGCAACGGCGGTCGTTGCTGGCCGGCCTGCTCGACACTGATGGCACCGTGACCAGTACGGGTTCGGTGCAGCTAGCGGTGATGCGGCGCGAACTGGCAGAGGGTGTCCGTGAGTTGGCACTGAGCCTCGGCTACCGGTGCTCGATGACGACCAAGCGAATAAAGGAGCGAAGTGAGGCTTCCTCAACTTGCTACTTGGTCAACTTCACCACAGCCGATGAGGTGTTCCGCCTCAGTCGCAAGCAACTTCTGCTCAAGGAGCGGTTGCGGCACAACTCTCAGCGGACGCGGTGGCGCCACATCGTTGATGTCAGGCCCGTGCCTTCCCGCCCGGTTCGATGTGTGCAGGTCGACAGCGCTGACCAGCTGTATCTCGCCGGGCGGAGCATGATCCCGACGCACAACTCTACGCTGGCTTTGGATCTTGCGCGGGCGGCGACGGTGAAGCACGGGCTGCCGACGGTGATCTTCAGCCTGGAGATGAGCCGCAACGAGATCACCATGCGGTTGCTGTCGGCCGAGGCGCGCGTGCCGCTGCACGCCATGCGGACCGGCCAGATGGGGGAGGAGGACTGGGCCCGGCTGGCCCGCCGGATGAGCGAGGTGGTGGACGCGCCGCTCTACATCGACGACTCGCCGAACATGTCGATGATGGAGATCCGGGCCAAGTGCCGGCGCCTCAAGCAGCGCCAGAACCTGCGCTTGGTGATCATCGACTACCTGCAGCTGATGAGCTCGCCACGGCGGGTGGAGAACCGGCAGCAGGAAGTTTCCGAGATGTCGCGGTCCCTGAAGCTGCTCGCCAAGGAACTCGACGTCCCCGTCGTCGCGATCTCCCAGCTCAACCGCGGTCCCGAACAGCGCAACGACAAGCGCCCCCTGCTGTCCGACCTGCGCGAAAGCGGATCGATTGAGCAGGACAGTGACGTGGTGATCCTGCTCCACCGGGAAGACGCCTATGAGCGGGAGTCACCGCGGGCGGGGGAAGCGGACCTCATCGTGGCCAAGCACCGCAATGGGCCGACCACCACCGTGACGGTCGCGTTCCAGGGGCACTACAGCCGGTTCGTGGACATGGCCCCTGGCTGACCGAAGTGTAGTGTGTGTGTGTTCTCAATGATCTTGGCCAATTCTCATTCGCGGAGGGTGGGCGGCGGGCCGGGTGACCAGAAGCCTCACCCCGCACGCCCTAATGCCAAAGAGCCACCGCTCGGCCAGCCGGTTTGCCCGGGGCGGAGCGAGTACCGCGTGCTTCGTGCCCTTTTATCCAAGGCTATCGTTATTCTATTAATGCCCAAACCATTTTCCCGCTGTGGTCGTCCTCTGCGAGCCAGCCCCATTCCGCGCTGATGGCATCCACGATGAGCAGCCCGCGGCCGCTTTCCTCCTGGCCGCCCACCCAGGTGCGGGCCGGCGGGCAATGGTTGGTGTGGAGGGGCCACTCGTCCGCCCCGGCGTATCGGCGCGGCTGGGGGTGAGAAACCGGTGCCGGGGCAGATGCCGTCACCGCTGGTCTCCAGTGGGTTGCCGGGCCGCCCGGGCACGGACCCGCCGCGTTGCTCCTCCGCGGCAGGATCCGCAGTCGGCCGACGCACGCCGCGTTGCTTGTCTGCCTGCCTTGTGGTCGCCTTCCCGGCCCGGGCAGCAGTCGTGAGCATCCTGAGGCGCTAATCGTGCAGGCGCAAGCACACTTGTAAAAGCATCGGCACATACATCTGATTGCACAGGACAAATGCATGTGCGGGCGGTATCGTTACTAACCGCAACGGGGCACCGCCACGAAGCATGCCGGGAGGGGTTCGCCTGCCAGTTCGGGGTCCACCTGATCGCAGACGGGCAGGTGCGCGGAGGCCAACCGGGCTGGAAAGGGTGAGGAAGTCGATGGCTGAGACCTACAACGGCATGCCAGCCACCGGACTGCAGGGAGTCAGGTGGCGCAAGAGCGACCACAGCAACCCGAACGGGAGTTGCGTGGAGGTGGCGGAACTGCCCGGCGGGGCAATCGCCGTCCGTAATTCGCGCCATCCCGGCGGTCCTGCGCTGATCTACACCCCGGCCGAGGTCACCGCGTTCATCCAGGGGGTCAAGGACGGCCAGTTCGACGATCTCGTCCGCTGATGTTCCCGGCGGGTCCCCGTCCGCAGACTGGTGCGCGGCATCCGCATCCGCCTGTTCTTGGTAGCGGCTGCTTCGCCAGGGCTGCCCGGCCAGCGGGACAGCCATAGGTCGCTGCCGCCACGGCCTGGCGGCACGCGGGAGCTGCGCTGGGCCACGCACGGCGGGGGGAGATGGGCAGCTATGCAACAAGGACCGGCAGTGGCACACTGGGGCGAGGTCACCACGCAGGGTGCCCACAGGGGAGCGTAGATGATCTCGGACAGGGCGGGAAATAGCAGGCCTGCCCACCCGGCTGCCGACGAGGCGCTCGTTGGTGCGCACAGCGGGCCTACGGCGTTGCGGATCGTGCTGGGCGCGCAACTGCGCCGACTGCGGGAAGCCAGAGGCATCACACCCGAGGAGGCTGCCGAGGCTATCCGGGCGACCCACTCCAAGATCAGCCGCTTGGAACGCGGCCGCACCGGCGCCAGACAGCGCGACATAGCTGACCTGCTCAGCCTGTACGGCGTCACCGACGAGACCGTCCGCGAAGAGATGCTGATGCTTGCCCGCCACGCCCACATCCCGGGCTGGTGGCAGCTGTACAGCGACGTCTTGCCCAGATGGCTGGAGCTCTACGTTGGGCTGGAGGAGGCCGCCTCCGTCATTCGCACCTACGAGGTGCAGTTCGTCCACGGCCTTATGCAAACCGAAGATTACGCCCGCGCCGTCATCCTCATCGCCAACGCCGACGCGCCCGCCGAGGAGATCGACCGGCGTGTTAGCGCGCGTATGAGACGCCAGGCGCTGCTCACCCGGGCCGGTGCCCCGGAGCTGTGGGCCGTGTTGGACGAGGCGGCGCTGCGGCGGGTGCCGGGCGGCCGCCGCGTGATGCGTGCGCA
>WNGG01003750.1_pt1 | contig 17117 bp, 18 predicted proteins | sample 5400661 | NCBI WGS metagenome assembly WNGG01 (sample SAMN13153372, study PRJNA577476) | soil metagenome | isolation source: 100 cm soil or saprolite under Garry oak tree replicate 1 | place: USA:California | collected 2016-06-15 | reverse complement strand
GACACCTACCCGTACGTCGACATCCGCGAGGACGACGTGGCGATGGGCCACGAGGCGACCGTCTCGAAGGTCAGCGACGACCAGTTGTTCTACCTGATGAGCCGCGGCCTGACCGAGGACGAGGCGATGGCGATGATCGTGCGCGGCTTCATCGAGCCGATCGCCAAGGAACTGCCGATGGAGTACGCGCTGGAGCTGAACCGGCTCATCGAGCTGCAGATGGAGGGAGCCGTCGGCTAGCCGCCGACGGCTGCGGGAGCCCTGGGTCGATCTGGAAGTCGATCTGGAGAAGCAGGAGAGCATGACAGCCCCCACGATGGCGCCGCCGAAGACCAAGTCGCAGGCGCTGCGCTCCTTTGACGTCGCGGACTTTCCCGCGCTGACCGGGCGCGAGGAGGAGTGGCGGTTCACCCCGCTGCGCCGGCTGCGCGGCCTGGCCACCGACGACGGCGGCGGCGTCGGCGCGGCTTCCCTGACGCACGAGTACGACCCGCTCCCGCTCGGCGTGTCGGTGTCCACCGTGGACAAGGTCGATCCCCGCCTGGGTTCCGTGCTGGTGCCGTTCGACCGGATCAGCGCGCTGGCGTGGAGCCGGGTGGAGAAGGCGACGCTGGTGTCCGTCGCCCCCGGCCAGGTGCTCGCCGACCCGGCGAGGATCCGGGTGAGCGGCGATGGCCTGACCTTCGGGCACACGTACGTCGAGATCGGCGAGTTGGCCGAGGCAACCCTGGTGCTCGAGCACGTCGGCAGCGCGACGCTCGCCGACAACGTCGAGGTATCCGTCGGCGCGGGCGCCCGGCTGACGCTCATCACGGTCGCCGACTGGGCACCCGGCGCGGTACAGGCGCAGCACGTCAAGTTCCGGCTCGGCCGCGACGCCAAGCTGGTGCACATCCAGGTGTCGCTCGGCGGCGACCTGGTACGCCAGTACCTCTCGGTGGACTACACCGACCGGGGCGGCGAGGCGGAGCTGTACGGGCTGTACTTCGCCGACGCGCACCAGCACTTCGAGCACCGGATGCTGGTCGACCACTCGGTGCCGGACTGCCGCAGCTACGTCGGCTACCGGGGCGCGCTGCAGGGCGAGGACGCGCACACCATCTGGGTCGGCGATGTGCTGATCCGCGCGGCGGCCACCGGTACCGACACGTACGAGATCAACCGGAACCTGGTGCTGTCCGACGGCGCGCGCGCCGACTCGGTACCGAATCTGGAGATCGAGACCGGCGAGGTCGTCGGCGCCGGGCACGCCAGCGCGACCGGACGCTTCGACGACGAGCAGTTGTTCTACCTCATGTCGCGGGGCATCTCCGAGGCCGAGGCGCGCAAGCTGGTGGTCCGCGGCTTCTTCGCCGAGCTGCTCAACAAGATCCCGGTACCGGAGCTGCACGACCGGCTCGCCGCGACCATAGAAGCCCGGCTCGCGGAGGCTGGCGAGTGATCAAGGTGTGTGCCGTGGACGAGATCGAGCCGGGAACCGCGATCAGCGCTGAGATCGACGGCGTCCGGATCGCGGTCGTGCGCTGCGAGGACGGCAGCGTCCACGCCATCTACGACGAGTGCTCGCACGCCGCCGTACCGCTGTCCGAAGGCGAGATCGACGGCTGCACCCTCGAATGCTGGCTGCACGGCTCCCGATTCGACCTGCGTACCGGCGAGCCCACCGGGCTGCCCGCCACCGAACCCGTACCCGTCTACCCCGTTGAGATCCACGACGGCTGGATCTACGTGTCTGGAGTTACCACGTGAGTGTCCTGGAAATCCGCGACCTGCAGGTGTCGGTGAAGCTGCCCGAGGGGGAGCTCAAGCCGATCCTGTCCGGCGTCAACCTGGCCGTCCGGGCCGGCGAGACCCACGCCATCATGGGCCCCAACGGCTCCGGGAAGTCCACGCTCGCCTACTCGATCGCCGGGCACCCGAGGTACCAGATCACCAGCGGTACTGTCACCCTGGACGGCGCCGACGTGCTCGCGATGACGGTCGACGAGCGGGCCCGGGCCGGGCTGTTCCTGGCGATGCAGTACCCGGTCGAGGTACCTGGCGTGTCGGTGGCCAACTTCCTGCGCACCGCGAAGACCGCGCTGGACGGCGCGGCGCCGAAGCTGCGTACCTGGGGCAAGGAGCTGCGCGAGGCGATGGACCGGCTCGGCATGGACCCGGACTTCGCCCAGCGCAACGTCAACGAGGGCTTCTCCGGCGGGGAGAAGAAGCGCCACGAGATCGTCCAGCTGGAGCTGCTCAAGCCGAAGATCGCGATCCTCGACGAGACCGACTCCGGCCTGGACATCGACGCCCTGCGGGTGGTGTCCGCGGGCGTCAACCGGGTACGCGAGGACGGGAACACCGGCGTCCTGCTGATCACCCACTACACCCGGATCCTGCGGTACGTGACGCCCGACTACGTGCACGTGTTCGTCGGCGGGCGGATCGTCGAGGAGGGCGGCCCGGAGCTGGCCGAGAAGCTCGAAGCCGAGGGGTACGAGCGGTACCTCACGACGGCATAGACGGGAGAGGCATGACCGAGACGGTGGCAGGGAGTTGGATCCCTAGCGGGATGCCGCAGTTCGACGATGCGCCGCGCTACGACGTGCGCCGGATCCGGGAGGACTTCCCGATCCTGCGCCGCCAGATCAACGGGCATCCGCTGGTGTACCTCGACAGCGCGAACACGTCGCAGAAGCCGCGCCAGGTACTGGACGTGATGCGCGAGCACTACGAGCGGCACAACGCCAACGTCGCGCGGTCCGTGCACACCCTCGGCACTGAGTCCACGACGGCGTACGAGGGTGCGCGGGCCAAGGTAGCCGCGTTCATCGGAGCCGCGTCGCCCGACGAGGTGGTCTTCACGAAGAACTCCACCGAGGCGATCAACCTCGTCGCGCACTCGTTCGGCGCGCAGCTCGGCCCGGGCGACGAGATCGTGATCTCCGAGATGGAGCACCACTCCAACATCGTGCCGTGGCAGCTGCTGTGCGAGCGCACCGGCGCCACGCTGCGCTGGTTCCGGATCACCGACGACGGCCGGCTGGACCTGTCCAACCTGGACGAGCTGGTCAACGAGCGCACCCGGCTGGTCGCCTACGTGCACATGTCCAACATCCTCGGCACGGTCAACCCGACCGGGGCGATCGTCACCCGGGCCCGCGAGGTCGGCGCGCGGGTGCTGCTGGACTGCTCGCAGTCGGTACCGCACCTGCCGGTCGACGTGGCCGACCTCGGCGCGGACTTCATCGCGTTCACCGGGCACAAGATGCTCGCGCCGACCGGGATCGGCGTGCTGTGGGGCCGGTTCGACCTGCTCGCCGAGATGCCGCCGTTCCTCGGTGGCGGCTCGATGATCGAGACGGTCACGATGGAGAAGACCACGTACATGCCGCCGCCGGCCCGGTTCGAGGCCGGTACCCCGCCGATCGTGCAGGCCGTCGGGCTCGGCGCCGCCGTGGACTACCTGTCCCACCTCGGCATGCCGGCGATCGCCCGGCACGAGAAGGAGCTGGTCACCTACGCGCTGGACGCGCTGTCCACGGTGCCCGGGCTGCGGCTGTTCGGCCCAGCGGTACCGGTCGGCCGCGGCGGTACCATCTCGTTCGGCCTCGACGGCATCCACCCGCACGACGTCGGGCAGGTCCTCGACTCGCTTGGTATCCAGGTCCGCGTCGGCCACCACTGCGCCCGGCCGACCTGCGTGCGGTTCGGGGTACCTGCGATGACGCGCGTGTCGTTCTACCTGTACAGCACGAACGACGAGGTGGACGCGCTGGTCCGCGGGTTGGAGCAGGTGCGGAAGGTGTTCGCCTGATGCAGTTCGAGCAGCTCTACCAGGACATCATCCTGGATCACTACAAGCACCCGCACGGTCGCGGGCTGCGGGAGCCCTACGAGGCCGAGGCGCACCACGTCAACCCGACCTGCGGCGACGAGGTGACGATGCGGGTACACCTGGTGGGCGACGTGATCGAGGACATCTCGTACGAGGGGATGGGCTGTTCGATCAGCCTCGCCTCGGCGAGCGTCCTGCACGACGTGATGCGCGGCCGTACGGTCGTCGACGCGTTCGGCCGGCACGAGGCATTCGTCACGCTGATGTCCGGCCGCGGGCAGGTGGAGCCGGACGAGGAGCTGCTCGAGGACGGCGTCGCCTTCGCCGGGGTCGCGAAGTATCCGGCCCGGGTCAAGTGCGCGCTACTGTCGTGGATGGCGTTCAAGGACGCGACGGCCCGGGCGGTGGCCGACGTGACGGGGTCGGTAGGAGGTACCACATGAGCGAGCGGAGCGAGCGAATCATGAGCTCAGGGCGTCTCGTGCCTCATGACGGCGGCGAGCGCAGCGAGGCGCTGGCATGAGCGCGGCGATTCCCGACGTCGAAGAGGCCCTGAAGGACGTGGTGGACCCCGAGTTGGGCATCAACGTCGTGGACCTGGGCCTGGTGTACGGCATCCACGTCGACGAGGAGAATGTGGCCACCGTCGACATGACGCTGACCTCGGCCGCCTGCCCGCTGACCGACGTCATCGAGGACCAGGCCCGCGAGGCGCTGTGCAAGGGTCCGGCCGGTGGGCTCGTCAACGACATCCGGATCAACTGGGTGTGGATGCCGCCGTGGGGGCCCGACAAGATCACTGAAGATGGCCGGGAGCAGCTCCGCGCCCTCGGCTTCAACGTCTGACAACGCCGTCCTACTGGTCCGGCCCACGAAATCAGTCGCGCGCGGGGCCCCGGGCCGGCAGGCTGCCGGTCGTGACCGAGGCACTGGTTTCCGGGCTGCTCGCCGGGTACGGCGTCGCCGTTCCGGTCGGCGCGATCGCGGTACTGATCCTGGGCCTGTCCGCCCGTACCTCGCTGACGGTCGGGGCCGGTGCTGGCTTGGGTGCGGCGACGGCGGACGGCATTTACGCGGCGGTGGCCGTCGTCGGCGGAGCGGCGGTCGCCGGTCTCGTCCGGCCGGTCGCGACCCCGCTGCGCTGGCTCGCCGCCGCCGTGCTGGTCGGGCTGGCTGCCCGTACCGCCGCCGTGGCGTGCGCCACCACCTCGACCGGGACCGGCCCGCGCGCCCGGACCGCGGGCTGTCCACCCCCGGCCGGGCGTACCTGGGTCTGCTGGCCCTGACCCTGCTCAACCCCGCGACGGTGATCTACTTCAGCGCGCTGGTCCTCGGCCGGCAGGCTGAGGGCGCGCCGTCGGTGGCGGCCTCGGTCGTGTTCGTGCTCGCGGCGTTCGCCGCCTCGGCGAGCTGGCAACTGCTCGTGGCCGCGAGCGGCAGCGCGGTCGGCCGGATCCTCACCGGAGCGCGGGGCCGGCTGGTCACCGCGGTGGCATCCAGCGCGCTGATCGTGCTGCTCGCGATCGCGCTGGTCGCCCGGTGAGGGCTGAGCTCCGTGCGCGGCTACGGTAACGGCGTGGGTACCAGGCCGGCAGCGGGCGGTGGGCGGTGGGTCGAGGTGGACCCGGCGCGGCTGTCCCGGTGGCTGGCCGGGTTCGCGCAGCGGCACGGAGCCTACGCGACCGCGCCGGTACCGGACGGCGTGCGGTTGTGGGCTGTCGACGGCACGCTGGCGGAGTGCCAGCGCCCGCCCGGCGCGCCGGTCACCACGGAACTCGACGCGTTTGTCGCCGCGGCGGCGCAACCGCGCCGGATCGGGCTGCTGCTCGCCCGCCGGGGCGGCGTCGCCGTCGGCATCGCTTCCGGGAACGCGCTCGAAGTGTCCAAAGTGGACAGCCGCTACGTCCAGGGCCGTACCGCCGCCGGTGGCTGGTCGCAGCAGCGGTTCGCCCGGCGCCGGGAGAACCAGGCCCGCGCGGCCGCCGCGGACGGCGCGGATGTCGCCGCGCGGTTGCTCCTGCCCGCGGTCGACGGGCTTGCCGCCGTCGTCACCGGGGGCGACCGCCGGGCGGTCGACGCGATCCTCGCCGACGCCCGCCTCGCTCCCGTGACGGCGCTACGGTCCGAGCGGTTCCTCGCCGTCGGCGAGCCGCGGCTGGCCGCGCTGGCCGGCGCGGTACGCCAGGCGCGGGCGGTGCGGATCCGCCTGGTCGAGTCAGAGCCAGCGGCGGACCCCGCCGTGATGTGAACAGGTACCGCTGCGGTGCGTGCTGAAGCTGTAGGTGCCGTCGTTACACTGCGCCGTCGCGCCGACTGGTGCGGCGGGCGCCTGGGTGGGGCGCGGGACGCAGGCGCCGTCGACGTTGCGGTACTCGTTGGCCGGGCACGAGCTACCGGTGGCGGCCGGCGCGGCCGGGGGCGCGGCGGGCGGGGGTACCGACAGCGGCGGGCCGGTGGTCGCCACCGGCGCGGCCGACGATGAAACAGCAGCGGGCGAAGGTGACGACGGGACGGTGGCCGGGGCGGCGGGCGGGGTGGCGGGCGGCGGCGTAGTCGCGGCTGTCGGGCCGCAACCGGTCAGCAGGAGCAGGACGGCGGCGAGGCCGGCCGCGATACGCAGGCGGACCGCGGCGGGGAGGGGAACGCGCACGGTCGTGACGCTAAGCGATTACCCGATTCCTGCACATCGAGTGACGGTACCGATACGGAATGTCTGATCGGCTACGCTCTGTCAGCCACCCAGCGCGCCACCGAACGTGTTGCACGCCTTCGGGTCCCCCGTCTGGTACCCCTGGCTGAACCATTGTTCCCGTTGCTGCGACGAACCGTGCGTGAAGGTCTCCTGGTTGACCTGCTGCCCGGCCTGCCGCTGGATCGCGTCGTCGCCGACCGCGCCGGCGGCGTTCACGGCATCCTGGATGTCCTGCTGGCTGACCTGGTTGAAGATCTGGTGCCCGCTCGCGTCCCGGGTCTGCGTCGCGTGCGCCGCCCAGACGCCCGAGTAGCAGTCGGCCTGCAGCTCCAGCATCGCCGAGTACCGGTTGGCGTTGCCCGGATCGCGCTGCTGCGCCCGGCGCATCTGGGCTTCGGTGCCAATCAGGTCCTGCACGTGGTGGCCGTACTCATGGGCCAGCACGTACGGCTGGGCGAACTCGCCCTTGGCGCCGAACCGGTTGGTCAGCTCGTTGTAGAAGGTGAGGTCGATGTACACCTTCTTGTCGACCGGGCAGTAGAACGGCCCCATGCCCGAGTCGGCCGCGCCGCACCCGGTGCTGGTCTGCTGGGAGAAGAAGACAGTGTCGGCCGGCTGGTACTGCTGCCCGAACACCTGGGGCAGTTCGGTGTGCCAGAAGTCCTGGATCGAGTTCACGTACAGCGCGTTGCGGCAGTCGGTGCGCTGGTACCGGTCCGGGTTCGCCGACGAGCACGCCTGGTTGAGGTTGCCGTTGTCGGTCTTGCCGCCCCCGCCGCCGAGCAGCTGGCTGGCGCCGAAGCCGCCGCCGAGCAGGACCAGGATCACCGTGACGACCAGCCCGATGATCCCGCCGCGCCCGCCGCCGCCGATCGGGATCATGCTGCCGAGCCCGCCACCACCGCCACCGCCGCTGCCGCGCTGGTCCTCGATCTGCGAGGTGTCGACCTGCGCGTCCTGGTTGAGGTCCATGACCTCACCGGTACCCAACCGTCGACGGCAGTATTCGGTCGACGGGCTGGCCGGCGGGCCGGGTAGACTGGAAGGGTGCTGCTTTCCCAGGACTGACACCGCTGCGCACCCGCCGTGTTCCAGTCCGTCCCAGCTTGAGAGGCAGCCCTTCCGATGATTTCCGCTACCGGCCTGGAACTGCGCGCCGGCGCCCGTATCCTGCTGTCCGAGACCAATCTGCGGGTACAGCCGGGCGACCGGATCGGCCTGGTCGGGCGCAACGGCGCCGGCAAGACCACCACGCTCAAGGTGCTCGCCGGCGAGACGTTGCCGTTCGCCGGCGCCATCGAGCGGCGCGGCCCGGTCGGGTACCTGCCGCAGGACCCGCGCACCGGCGACCTCGACATCACCGCGCGCGACCGGGTGCTGTCCGCGCGCGGGCTGGACACGCTGCTGGCCGAGCTGGGCAAGCTGGAGGTCGCGCTGGCCGAGGACGCCGACGAGCGGACGATCCGCCGGTACGGTGCGCTGGAGGACCGGTTCGCCGGGCTGGGCGGGTACGCGGCCGAGGCCGACGCGGCGCGGATCTGCGCCAACCTCGGGCTGCCCGACCGGGTACTCACCCAGCCGCTCGGTACCCTCTCCGGCGGCCAGCGGCGGCGCATCGAGCTGGCGCGCATCCTCTTCCGCGACTCCGCCGAGACCGGCGGCGGCACGCTGCTGCTCGACGAGCCGACCAACCACCTCGACGCCGACTCGATCACCTGGCTGCGCGGCTTCCTCGCCGGGCACAAGGGCGGCCTCATCGTCATCTCCCACGACGTGAACCTGCTCGACGCCGTAGTGAACAAGGTGTGGTACCTCGACGCCAACCGGGCCGTCATCGACGGGTACAACCTGGGCTGGAAGGCATACCTGCAACAGCGCGAGACGGACGAGCGCCGCCGCCACCGGGAGCGGGTCAACGCCGAGAAGAAGGCCGGCGCGCTGCTCGCCCAGGCCGACAAGATGCGCGCCAAGGCGACCAAGGCGATGGCGGCGCACAACATGACCCGGCGGGCGGAGAAGCTGCTCGCCGGGCTGGAACCCGAGCGCGCCGGCGACAAGGTCGCCAAGGTGCGGTTCCCGGCCCCGGCGGCGTGCGGCAAGACGCCGCTGACCGCGCAGGGCCTGTCCAAGTCGTACGGCTCGCAGGAGATCTTCTGCGACGTCGACCTCGCGGTCGACCGCGGTTCCCGGGTGGCGGTGCTCGGCCTCAACGGCGCCGGCAAGACCACGCTGCTACGTGTCCTCGCCGGCCTGCTGGAGCCGGACACCGGAGCGGTACAGCCCGGGCACGGGTTACGGCTCGGGTACTACGCGCAGGAGCACGAGACCCTCGACGTCAACCGGACCGTGCTGGAGCACATGCGCAGTGCGGGCAGCCAGCAGACGGACACCGAACTGCGCCGGATCCTGGGTGCGTTCCTGTTCTCCGGCGACGACGTCGACAAGCCGGCCGGGGTGCTCTCCGGTGGCGAGAAGACCCGGCTGGCGCTGGCCACCCTGGTCTGCTCGGGAGCCAACGTGCTGCTGCTCGACGAACCGACGAACAACCTCGATCCGGCCAGCCGGGAGCAGGTGCTCGACGCGATCGCCCGGTACCCCGGCGCGATCGTGCTGGTCACCCACGACCCGGGGGCGGTCAGCGCGCTCAAGCCCGACCGCGCGATCCTGCTGCCCGACGGCGTCGAGGACGCCTGGAGCGACGACCTGCTCGAACTGGTCGAACTCGCCTGAGTTGGCTGGCGCTCGCCTCCGCTCGCGCGGCCCCGCGGCCTCCAGGGCGACGTCTTCCCTCGTCGCTTCGCTTCTCGTGAGCCAGCACTTGGGCTGGCTCAGCAAGGGCGGCGTTCGTCAGTCCAGACGCCGCCGGCCACGGGGCTGCCTTCTACCAGGGCGTGGCGAGTACCGCCTCGATGGCGACCGCGACCAGCGCGCCGACGCCGGCGAGCAGCAGCGGTGCCGGTACCGGCGGACCGCCCTGCTGTTCCGGCGCGACCGCGGCCACCGTGAGCCACGGGAAGAACGGCAGCCACGCGTGCTCGACCCCGCCCCGCGCGATGCCGGCCACGATGGAGACGAGTACCGCCGCGGTGGCACCGACCAGGAACGGCCAGCCCGGCGTGTTGCGCAGCTTGCGGACGCTGGCGAACAGCGGCGGCCCGGCCGCGAGCAGGAGCGCGACGAGGCTGATCGCGCCCCACCACCACGCCGACCGGTACGGCTCGATCCGGGACAGGTAGTCCGACCGGGCCGCGGTGAGGCCGCTGAGCCAGGCGAAGCCGAGCCCGTCGGCGAGCACGATCGGGGCCAGCGCGCCGAGTCCCGTACCGATGTTGAGGAACGGGCGGCGGCGCGCGAAGTACAGGCACACGAGCGACAGGCCGAGCCACGGCGCGGCGTACGAGAACAGGGCCGCGATGCCCAGCAGCGCACCGGCGAGCGCCGCCCAGGCGCCGGCGCGCAGTCCGGTACGGCGGCGGGCGCTGGCCCGTACCCCGGCGGCCACCATTGCCGCCCCGAGCACCGCGACGACGACGTCAATGCTGACCGCGACCCATATCGCAGATGGCGCGAGAATCAGCACGGTGGCGTACCGGCGTGCCGGCACCTCGCCGCAGACCTCCCGTACCGAGCCGAGGATCAGCGGTACGGTCAGCGCGCCGGTCGCGGTAATCAGCAGCGCCAGGGCGAGACGGTCGGTCAGGCCCGCCCGGTGCAACGCCCACAGCAGGAGCACCGGGCCGGGCGGATGCCCGCGCGCGGACACCGCGTGGGCGCGCACGTCGTGGGTGAACGAGTGCAGGTAGGCCAGCGGGTCGTCGGCGACCGAGCCGACCTCGGCCAGGTAGTTGTCCGGGTCGAGCAGTGACCGGGTCAGCCCGGCCGCTCCGTCGACAAGCGCGAGTGCAAGGGCCCAGACCAGGGCGAACAGGTAGCTAGCGGCAAGGACGCCGCCCCATCGGGCGCGTTCGAACCAGCCGAACCGGGCGGTACCGAGCACCGCCAGGGCGACCAGCGGAGCCAGCGCGCTCACCGGCGAGAGCTGCCAGCGGTACCGGCCGAGCAGCGGGGCGGCCGCCGTACCCAGCCGGGCGCCGTGGTGCACGGCCCAGGCGGTGAGGCCCAGTCCCAGCGCGGTGAGGGCGAGCCAGCCGAGCAGATCCCGCACCTGGCGGCCGCGCGGGCACAGGCGCCGCAACGCATTGACGCGCGCCCCTTCCCGTTGCGGGCTCTCCAGGTGGCTCGTCACGGCCCATCACGCTATCGGGTAGCTGACACATCGCACGCGTGTCGGTTGGCGTCGAGATGATATCTAGCGCATGATCGACGAAGGCGGTCTAATAGGTGGGACCGCCAACTCCGCTCAATAGGGACGTGAGGAATCAACATGGCAGCCACCGGCACCACGACCAGTACCGAGAAGGGTCGCCGGATCGTCGGAGCCGAGCGCCAGACGCTCGCCAAGGACCTCGTCAAGCGGTACTCCTCCGGCGAAAGCATCCGCGCGCTGGCCTCCTCCACCGGCCGCTCCTACGGCTTCGTCCACCGTGTGCTCACCGAGTCCGGCGTCCAGCTGCGTCAGCGCGGCGGTGCCCGCCGGCGCAAGAAGGCGTGACCCGCCCGCCTGCTGTTCGTCAGTCCTGCCAACGGTCCAGCCGCGCCCGAGCCCGTCCGGCACCGCGCAGTCCCCGCGGGAGTCGGCCGTGACCGATGCAGTCCGATGCGATCTGGCTGGGCCAGTCGCCACCATCACGTTGTGCCGGCCCGAAATCCTCAACGCGCAGACCCCGTCGACCTGGACCGCGCTGCGCGACCTCGGTCGCGGGCTCCCCGGTGACGTCCGGGTCGTGGTCCTGCGTGGCGCGGGTCGGGCCTTCTCCGCCGGGCTGGACCTGGGCGCCGCCCAGGCCCTCCTGCCCGAGCTGGCGGCCCTGGACCCGGATGCCGCCGCCGCGCGCATCGCCGGGTACCAGGAGGGCTTCACCTGGCTGCACCGGCCGGACCTGATCAGCGTGGCGGCGGTACAGGGGCATGCGATCGGGGCAGGCTTCCAGCTCGCGCTCGCCTGCGACCTACGGATCCTGGCCGACGACGCCCAGCTCTCGATGGCCGAGGTGCAGCTCGGTCTGGTACCGGACCTGGCCGGTACCGGGCGGCTGGTGGACCTCGTCGGGTACGCCCGGGCGCTGGAGATCTGCGCGACCGGCCGGCGGCTGGGCGCGGCCGAGGCGCTGCGGATCGGCCTGGCCAACCTCGTCGTGCCGGCCGCGAAGCTGGACGCCGCGGTCGGCGACCTGGCCGCCGGGCTGCTCGCGAACAACCGGGACGCGGTGGTCGAGATCAAAGCCCTGCTGGCCGGCGCGGTGGGCCGGTCGCCGGAGCAGCGGCTGGCCGCCGAGCGGGCCGCGCAGGTCCGCCGCATCCGCGACCTCGCGGGTCTGGGCGAGTAACGGGTACCCGGGAACAAGACGCTTACCTCCGAAAGTTGTCACAGGAGTGCTCCACACTGGGGGGCACGATCGAGCGGGCGGAGGTGACCGGTGACCCATCCCATGGGCGGCTGGGGAATGCTCCGCTCGTACCGTCGCGAGGAGGAGATCCGCAACCGCAAGATCGGCCGAGCGACGGCCAAGCGGGTACTGGCGTTCGCCCGGCCCTACCGGCGCGAGATCCTGATCTTCCTGGTCGCGGTGGTGCTCGACGCGATCATCGGCGTGGCGACCCCGGTGCTCGCCGGCCGTGCGGTCAACACCATCACGGCGCACCAGCACGGAGCCGCCGCGGCCGTGGTCCGCATCGCGGTGCTCATCGCCGCGCTGGCCCTCGTCGACGCCGGGTTGTCGCTGGTCAACCGGTGGTACTCGGCCCGGATCGGTGAGGGCATCATCCTCAGCCTGCGCACCAAGGTCTACGACCACGTGCAGCGGATGCCGCTGCAGTTCTTCACCCGCACCCAGACCGGCGCGCTGGTGAGCCGGCTCAACAACGACGTGCTCGGGGCCCAGCAGGCGTTCACCTCGACGCTGTCCGGCGTGGTCAGCAACGTCATCCAGCTCGTGCTGACGGCCGCTGTGATGTTCACGCTGTCCTGGCAGGTGACCGCGCTGTCGCTGGTACTGCTGCCGGTCTTCATCCTGCCGGCCCGCCGCATCGGCCGGAAGCTGGCCGAGATCACCCGCGAGTCGTACCAGCTCGACGCGAAGATGAACGCCACCATGACCGAGCGGTTCGGGGTGGCCGGAGCCCTGCTGGTCAAGCTGTTCGGCCGGCCCGACGACGAGGCGAGCCGCTTCGCCGAGCGGGCCCGGCGGGTTCGCGACATCGGCATCCAGCAGGCCATGTACGGGCGCATCTTCTTCGTCGCCATGCTGCTCGTCGCGGCGCTGGCCACCGCGCTGACCTACGGCCTGGGCGGCTGGCTCGCGGTGACCGGGCAGATCTCGGCGGGCACGGTCGTGACGCTGGCGCTGCTGCTCACCCGCCTGTACGGGCCGCTGACCTCGCTGTCCAACGTGCGGATCGACGTGATGAGCGCGCTGGTCTCCTTCGAGCGGGTCTTCGAGGTGCTCGACCTCGCGCCCGGCATCGAGGAGCGGCCCGACGCCCGGCCGGTACCGGCCCGGGCGGCGACCGTCGAGTTCCGCGACGTCGTGTTCCGGTACCCGAGCGCGTCCGAGGTCTCCCTGGCCTCGCTGGAGGACGTGGCGGTCCTCGACCGCACGGTCACCGAACCGGTGCTGCGCGGGCTGTCCTTCACCGTCGACCGCGGTCAGATGGTCGCCCTGGTCGGCCCGTCCGGCGCCGGCAAGTCGACGACCGCGATGCTGGTACCGCGCGTCTACGACGTGACCGACGGCGCGGTACTCGTCGACGGCGTCGACGTCCGGGACGCGACCCTCGCGTCGCTGCGCGACACGATCGGCGTGGTCACTCAGGACGCCCACCTGTTCCACGAGACGATCGGGGAGAACCTGCGCTACGCCAGGCCCGACGCGACCGACGAGGAGCTGTGGGCGGCGCTGTCCGGCGCGCAGATCGCCGACCTCGTCCACGCGCTGCCCGACGGTCTGGACACCGTCGTCGGCGAGCGCGGGTACCGGTTCTCCGGCGGCGAGAAGCAGCGCATCGCGATCGCACGGCTGCTGCTCAAGGCGCCGAGCATCGTGATCCTCGACGAGGCCACCGCACACCTGGACTCCGAGTCCGAGGCCGCCGTGCAGCGCGCGCTCTCCGTTGCCCTGGAAGGCCGCACCGCGCTGGTCATCGCGCACCGCCTGTCGACCGTCCGCGACGCCGACCAGATCCTCGTCGTCGACGACGGCCGGATCGTCGAGCGGGGGACCCACGAGCAACTGGTCACCGCCGGTGGCCTCTACGCGGAGCTGTACCACACGCAGTTCGCGGTGACGGACTCACCGCTGCCCGGTTCACCGCCGCCGGACCGCCTCCTCGACGAGGTCGAGCACCGGCCCGAGGCCGTCGGCGGCCTGGCCCGTGGCCAGCCGTAGCACCAGACCGTCGTAGGCCAGCTCGAGAAACTGCCCGAGGGTGTCCACGTCGACGTCCTCGCGCAGTACGCCGGCCTCGCGCTGCCGGGCCAGCCGCCGCCGGGTCGCCTCGGTGATCGCCGCCGACCGGGCCGCCCAACGGGTGGCGAAGTCGGGGTCGGTCCGCAGCCGGCGGGACACCTCCAGCTGGGTACCCAGCCATCCGGGTACCTCCGCGGAGTGCGCGCGGTCCAGCAGGTCCCGCATGACCTGTACCAGACCGTGCCGCGCCACCGTTTCCACCATCAGCGCGGTGTCGTCCTCGGCTACCGCGAGGAACAGCGAGTCCTTGTCCCGGAAGTGGTGGAAGATGGCGCCCCGGGACAGGCCGATCTGTTCCTCCAGCCGGCGGACCGTGGCGCCCTCGTAGCCGTAGCGCGCGAAGCAGGCCCGGGCACCGGCGAGGATCTCGCGGCGCCTGGCGTCGAGCTGGTCCTGGCTGACCCGCGGCACGATCCCGATCGTGGCAGGTACGGGGAGTCTATGCAATCCGTACGTACGGCTTGCTAGGCCCCAGGGATGGATCCGTTGCCGCTTTCATGATGGCAGGATGGCAAGGTGCCGCCGATCCCCCGTGCGCCGCTGCGTGTCGCCGCTGCGCAGGCCGAGCCCAACCCGGGCGACATCGCCGGCAATGCGGCGGTAGCGGCACGGCTGGCCGCCCGGGCCGCGGGGGAGGGCGCCCGGCTGGTCGTCCTGCCCGAGATGTTCCTCACCGGGTGCCACGTGCCGGCGCTGCGCGCGGACCCGGTCGGTACCCACCTTGCGGTCGACGAGACCACGCGCATCGGCGATATCCGGCTGGACCCGCTGCGCGCGGTCGCCCGGGACCAGAAGGTGGTCGTCGTGGTGAGCGCGGCGGTCCGGCACGCCGACGCCCGGCGGACCAACTCCGCACTGGTGATCGACCGGCGGGGCGGCGTGCTCAGCGCGTACGACAAGCAGCACCTGTGGGGCGAGGAGGTGGACCTGTTCAGCCCCGGTACCGAGGGCGCGACGCTGGCCGTCGACGGCTGGTGGCTGGGACTGGGCATCTGCTACGACGCGAGCTTCCCCGAACACGGCCGGGCCGCCGCTGACGACGGCGCGCACGGGTACCTGTGCCCGATCGGCTACCAGGAAGGCTCGCAACATCGGCGGGACCTGCACGGCGCCGCCCGGGCGCTGGACAACACCATGTACGTGGTCTTCGCCAACCAGGTCGGCGGCGCGAGCCCGGCGCGGTTCAACGGAGGTTCGGCCATCTACGAACCGGAAGGGCGACCGCTGCGCCGGGCACCCGATTTCGGCGAGCACATCATCCTCGCCGACTTCGATCCGACCGAACTCGGCCGGATCCGGCTGGCCCACCGGATGCTCCTGGACCGGCGGCCTGACCTGGGCGCCGGCCGCCGGTTGTGCCGCGCCTGACTCCGGTGCGGTGGGGGCTGTCGGAGTCTGGGGGCCGTCACGTAGGGTGCCCGCGTGCCGTTGTTGCTCCTCGACCTTGACAACACGCTGCTCGATCGAGCGGCGGCGTTCCGGGCCTGGGCCGAGAGCTTCCTGCGGGCGATCGGCGCGCCGGCTGAGGACCTCGACTGGATCCTCGACGCGGACGCCGACGGGCTGACCGACCGGTGGGACCTCGCCGAGGCGCTGCGGGACCGGTACCTGCTCCGGTACCCGCTGATCGACCTGGTCGACGGGATCCGCGACGGCGTACTCCGCAACACCCGGCTCGACCCGCTGGTCGCCTGCGCGCTGAAGATCGCCGCCGACGTCGGGTGGGTACCGGTGGTAGTCACCAACGGCGCCACCCACCAGCAGGAGGCGAAGATCCGGCAGACCGGCCTGGACCGGTACCTCGCCGGCTGGGTCATCTCCGAGGAGGCCGGGGTCAGCAAGCCGAACCCGCGGATCTTCGCGATCGCCGCCGAGCGTGCCCGGATGGGCCTGGGCGGGGCGTGGCTGGTGGGGGACAGCCCCGAGGCGGACATCGGCGGCGCCAACGCACTCGGCCTGCCGAGCGTCTGGCTGCACCGGGGCCGGCAGTGGAGCGACCCGCGGTACGCACCGACCCGCACCGCGGACGGCCCGATCGCGGCGCTGATCGCAGTCCTCGACGGCCACTGATCCTGCTTGCGCCGACGGGATCGTGGAACCCGTCCGGTAATTCGGTTGCGGCCGCGCCGGCGGACCGGCACGCTGCCCTCCAGGTTCGCCAGAGCCGGCCAGTCCGGTGGAGTCGAAGGGAGGCGATGAGCCGATGACCGCGATTGTCGCGCGGTGGATTCCGCTTGCCCCTGTTTCGACTCCCGTTAAGGACTACCTGCGTTGCGCGATAACGAGTACGAGCGCGCCGGCGGTTCGATGACGACGAACCACACTTCCTGAAGCGTCCACCCCACCTCGAGCCGCAGCCGACCGGCGAGGACGATCCGGAGACCGGCGACCGCTGGTCGACCTGGGACCTGTCCACGGCCGGCGAGCGCGGCCCCAAACCCTATCGTCGTCGATCTGGTCGGCGAGGTCGTCCGGTGGTCGCGCGGCGGGCAGGTGCGCCAGCCGCAATGGAGCGTCGTGGTGGCCGTGGAGCAGCCAGATCGCGTCGGCCGGGCCGGCGCCGATGCGCTGTGTGTGGTCGCGGGCGGCGGTGGCGACCGGTACCCGGGTGCGGACATCCCTGAGGAGGTCGTGCAGGTGCTGTTCCCGGCTGGTGCTGTGCAGCCACAGCAGCACCGGCCAGCGAGGTGCGCCGTCGATGACGAACTGGTTGTAGCGCGCTACCTTGCCCAGCAGCACGGACAGCTTCTCGCTGCCGGTGTCATGTTCGACGAAGAACGTCGATACGCGTTCGCCGTCGCGCCAGACGCCGAACCCGTCCGGGCGCACCGGCATGTACAGGTGGGGTACGAACACGCCGAAGCGTTGGCATTGCCGGTCGCACCACCAGCGCAGTAGTTCCGCGTCGGGGTGGGTGCGGGCGTGGGCGGCCAGGTCGATGAAGAATTGGTTGGCACCCAGGAGGTGCGGCACGCCCGGTCCGTCGATCAGCGCGCGACGGCGCGCTGCGTACAGGTCG
>WNGG01024097.1_pt1 | contig 17126 bp, 19 predicted proteins | sample 5400661 | NCBI WGS metagenome assembly WNGG01 (sample SAMN13153372, study PRJNA577476) | soil metagenome | isolation source: 100 cm soil or saprolite under Garry oak tree replicate 1 | place: USA:California | collected 2016-06-15 | reverse complement strand
AAGCCTTCCAGCTGACCAACAGCCGCGGCGTGCCGTGGGTCAGCCTGGTCGTCGCCTTCCTGGCCGGGCTGCTCTTCCTGCTGCCGTTCCCGAGCTGGCACTCCCTGGTCGCCCTGGTCACCGCCGCGAGCGTGCTGATGTACGCGGGCGCGCCGCTGGCCCTGGGCGCGTTCCGCGGGCAGGTCCCCGAGCAATCCCGGCCCTACCGGCTGCCGGCCGCCGCCGTGCTCGCCCCGATCGCGTTCATCATCGCCAACCTGATCATCTACTGGTCCGGCTTCGAGGTGCTCTGGAAGCTCGGTGTCGTGATCATCATCGGCTACGTGCTGATCGGCATCTCGATGGCATTCGACCCCCAGCGGCCGCCGATGGACTGGAGGTCGGCGCAGTGGCTGCCGGTCTACCTGATCGGCATGGGCGTCATCTCGTGGCAGGGCCAGTACAGCGGCGGCGCCGTGCTGGCGCCGGTCAACACCAACAACATCCCGTTCTGGTGGGACATGGTGATCGTCGCCGCATTCAGCGTGGCGATTTACCTCTGGGCGATGGCCACCAAGCTGCCCAGGGACGAGATGATGAACCTCGTCACCCGGCAGGCGGCACCCGGTGAGGCGGCCGCGGCCGCCGAGTAGCCGACGGTGCCCGGCCGGGCACCAGGCCAGCCGCGGGCCCCATCCCGGCGTCGGGATGGGGCCCGCGGCATTCACTTGCCGGGTAGCGGGCCGCGCCGGTAACGTAGCAGGACCCGGCCCTCGACCAGCGCAGGCGGCACCACGCCGAAGCTCCGGCTGTCCACCTCGCCCACCCCGGTGTTGTCCGACTCGAGCCACCAGCCGGCCGGCCCGCACCGCACCACGCGCTTGACCAGCAGCATCCCTGGCCGTCCCGGATGACGGGCGATCACCACCTGGCCGGGACGGACGCGCGGCGGCCGGCCGGCTCGCACCGGGCGGCGGACGAGCAGCCAGTCACCCGGCCGCAGCCCGGGCTCCATCGACCGCTCGGCCACCGCGACCCGCCATAGCGGCCAGCGCATCAGCCCTCCCTGCTTGCGGACATGCCCACCGGGTACTGTCGGAATCCGGTACCCATGATCTGACATGAGAGAAGGAGATCCATGAGATTGCTCGCACGTCTGGCCGAGCCGCGCGCCGTCGCGCATGCTCACTGCGACCTTCCCTGCGGCGTCTACGACCCCGCGCAGGCCAGGATCGAGGCCGAGTCCGTCCGCGCCATCTGCGAGAAGTACCAGCAGAACGCGGACCCGGAATTCCGCGCCCGCGCGCTGCAGATCAAGGAGGAGCGGTCCGACTTGGTCAAGCACCACCTCTGGGTGCTGTGGACCGACTACTTCAAGCCCCCGCACTTCGAGAAGTACCCGCAGCTGCACGAGCTGTTCAACGAGGCCACCAAGCTGGCCGGGGCTGGCGGCACGAAGGGCAGCACCGAGGTGGCGACGGCCGACAAGCTGCTCGCCAAGATCGAGGACATCGGGAAGATCTTCTGGGAGACGAAGCAGGGCTGATCCAGCCGCTACCCGATATCCTGCTTGCCAGCCAGGGCCGCGCGGACAGTGACCGCGCGGCTCCTGACTACGTAGCGAATGGCCTCCGGCTGGGTGCCGATCCGGGGCCGGCAGCCGCGCGGGATGCTCGCGCCGCCCGTGTTCGAGCCGCGCGGCGCGTCAATGCAGCGCTGAGCTGACGGTAAGTTGCAGGCAGGAGCCGGCGGCCGGAGTGGCAGGGTGCTGGTCGGCGTCGTGGGAGGGCAGAAGTGACCGAGGAGACGACCGCTTCGGCGACCAGGCAGGCCGCCAGCGCTGAGACGCGGGCCGGAGACTCCGCTCCCGGCACGGGCCGCGGCGGCGTGCCCGCGCAGCCGGGCGGCGGCGGCCGCGAGGCACGCGACCAGGTAACGGTCTGCATGCCGGCCGAGGGCGCGTACCTGTCCGTGCTGCGCACCGCGACAGCCGGGCTGGCCGCGCGCCTCGACTTCACCCTGGACGTGATCGAGGACTTGCGCATAGCGGTGGACGAGGCGTGCGCCATGCTGCTCGGCCAGGCGGTGCCGGGCACCGGCCTGGAGTGCACGTTCACCCTCGGGCGCGACATGATGACGATCTCGGTGTCGGTGCTGAGCCAGGCTGCCAGACCGCCCGCCAGCGACACGTTCGCCTGGACCGTGCTCTCCGCCCTGGCCGGCAGCGTCGAGGCGCTGGTCGGGCCGGGCAACCGGCTCACGATCGTGCTGCAGAAGAGCCGCGAGCCATCGGGGTCGGTGTGACGGGGGAAATCGAGGTGCGGGTGACCGAGGAGTTCGATCTCCCGGTGGCCCGGCCTGCCCGGGCAGCAGAGTCCTCCGGCGCCGCCGACGAGGCTGCGGAGGTGCTCAGCTTCCGCGACGCGGCAGGCCTCGACCCCGGCGACGGCGACGCTGACCCCGGCGACGGCGACCCTGGCGACGGCGACCCTGGCGACGGCGATCCCGGCGAAGCCGATTCCGGTGCCGATGAGCCCGACCTGGTCCCCGGGAATGAGGCGTCCGTGGTGGCGAAGGTCCACGCGGTCCGCGAGCGCGGTCATGCCAGGGACCTGTTCGAGCGGCTGGCCGAGCTGCCCGCCGGAGACGACGAGCGACTGCGGATCCGGGGCGAGCTCGTCGAGCTCCACCTGCCGCTTGTCGAGTACCTGGCCAGGAGATTCCGTAACCGCGGCGAATGGCTCGACGACCTCACCCAGGTGGCCACGATCGGGCTGATCAAGTCGATTGACCGGTTTGACCTGGCCCGCGGCGTCGAGTTCTCCACCTACGCGACGCCGACCATCGTCGGCGAGATCAAGCGGCACTTCCGCGACAAGGGCTGGGCGGTCCGCGTACCGCGGCGGCTGCAGGAACTCAAGCTGGCGCTGACCAAGGCCATCGGTGACCTCGCCCAGCGCGAGGGCCGGGCGCCGACGGTCGCCGAGCTGGCCGAGCACCTGCAGATGAGCGAGGAAGACGTGCTGGAGGGCCTGGAGTCGGCCAACGCCTACTCCACCGTGTCCCTCGACGCTCCCGACTCCGGCGACGAGGACGCGCCGGCGGTCGCCGAGTCGCTGGGCATGCTCGATGACGCGCTGGAGGGCGTCGAGTACCGGGAGTCGCTCAAGCCGCTGCTTGAGCGACTGCCGCCGCGGGAGAAGAAGATCCTGCTGCTGCGCTTCTTCGGCAATATGACGCAGTCGCAGATCGCCACCGAGCTCGGCATCTCGCAGATGCACGTGTCACGGCTGCTGGCCAGGACGCTGACGCAGCTGCGCGAAGGGCTGACCAGCGAGGAGTAGGAGCTAGCCGGCCCGGCCGCCCGGCGGTCCTCCCGGCGGAGCCGGGCGGCCGCCGGTGAGAGCCCGCAGCGACGGCGGGACGAGCAGCATCACGAACCCGGCGGCCGCGAGCACAAGCACCGGCACGCCCCACTCGTAGCGGTGCCCCTCGACTAGGGAGATCCCGACGATGCCGGTGAACAGCTGGGTAAGCAGCGCGGGCGTCCGGCTCCACCGCCTGGCCCGGGCGAGCCCGGCGGCCACGAAGCCGAGCAGCACCGCGGTGCCGAACCCGATCACGGTCAGCGCGAGCCCGCTGCCTGCCCGGTAGGACTGCCCGCCGGCGGCATCGACGGCGGCCAGCGCAGACGCAGCGCAGACGACGGCCGCCTCGGCCGCCTGCACGGCCGCGGCCGCGCGGAGTGTCAGCGGACTTTGCACTTTCATTAGCTCCTCGTGCCGAATCGCTAACCTGGGCGCGTGCGCGCGCTCCTGATCGTCAATCCACGGGCCACGACGACAACCCCGCTGCGCAGGGACGTCATCGTGCGGGCCCTGGCGTCCGCCGTGGATCTGGCGGTCATGGAGACACGGTACCGGGGCCACGCGACGATGCTCGCCGGCACTGCCGCCGCGGACGGTCACGACCTGGTGCTCACGCTCGGCGGGGATGGGACGGTCAACGAGGCCGTGAACGGAATTCTCCGGGCCAGCCGGGCAGGACCCGGCGGGCCCGGGGCGGGCCGGCCAGCGCTGGCCGCGCTACCCGGCGGCAGCGCCAACGTCTTCACCAGGGCACTCGGCATGCCTGCCGACCCGGTGGATGCTGCCGGGCAGATCATCAGCGGCCTGTCGGCCGGGCGCAGCCGCAGCATCGGCCTCGGGCTGGCGGACGACCGTTACTTCACGTTCAACGCGGGCCTCGGGCTCGACGCCGAGGTGGTGCGCACCGTCGAGGGACTGCGCGCGCAAGGGCGCGCGGTGAGCCCCGCGCTTTACGTGCGGATGGCGCTGCGCCAGTTCTACCGGGTAACGGACCGGCACCACCCAGCGTTGTCGCTGCACCGCGCCGGGCAGCACCCGGTGGGTCCGCTGTTCGTGGGCATCGTCTCGAATACCGCGCCGTGGACCTACGTGGGCCGCCGGGCCGTCCAGACCAGCCCGCGGGCCGGGTTCGACACGGGCCTCGACCTGCTCGCCCTGCGCAGCCTGCGCACCATCGGCACGTTCAACACGGTGCGGCAGATGCTGGCCGGCGGTGACCGCCCGCCCCGCGGGCGGCACGTCGTGAGCCTGCACGACACGGCCGAGATGACGCTGCTGGCTGACCGGCCGGTCGCGTTCCAGGTGGACGGCGAGTACGTGGGCGAGCGCGAGGTCGTGACGTTCAGGTCGGCACCCGGCGCGCTGCGGGTAGTCCTCTGACCGGGGCGGCCGGCCCATTCGGGGATAACGGCATATCCCCGGCCAAGCTGGCCGATCTCGGCATCCGGCCAGAGGCAGGCAGTGCCGCCCGCGACGCGACGCCTGCCAGCAAATGTGACTCATCTGACACTGAAATCCGTCCGAACCTTTGCCAAAGCCTCTTGCGGTTGATCGACTGCCTTGAGAGGCTTGTACCGCTCCTGGGGGCGGCACGCCAGCCACGTGCCAGCCTCCTCGAGTCATGACCCCAAAAGGGTTGCGACTTGGGCGCCCTGCCCGGGAGTGAATCGGGGCGCAAGTTCCGTGACATAACTCATAATCAAGTCGGGGAAATCGGTGCATCCTCGATGTATGGCCTAGCTCGTGAAATCATTCACAAGCACGACCGAGGCAACGGATCTCTGGCCACGGCTCCGTCCTCACAGAGGAGTGGACCTCATGGACTGGCGTCACGTCGCCGCCTGCCGTCACGAGGACCCAGAGCTGTTCTTCCCGATCGGCAACACCGGGCCTGCCCTGGTGCAGATCGAGGAGGCGAAGCGCGTCTGCCAGAGATGCCCGGTGCTGGAGCCGTGCCGGCAATGGGCGCTGGAGAGCGGGCAGGACGCCGGCGTCTGGGGCGGACTGAGCGATGCGGGCCGCCGGGCGGCTCCACCGGCAAGTCGACAAGTACCGCAGTGCCCCCGGCCGCGCGCGGCGTGATCTCCAGCAGGCCGCCGAGTTCGGCTACCACGAGCGTCCGGACGATCTGCAGGCCGAGGCTGGTTGACGTGTCGAGGTCGAATCCCGCGGGCAGGCCGGCGCCGTTGTCGGCTACCGTGACGATGAGTCGCTCGCCCCGCCGCAAGGCCGTCACCTCGATCAGCCCAGCAGGCGGCCTGCTGGCACGCCTGGACAGGCCATGCTGGACTGCGTTTTGCAGAAGTTCGGTGAGTACCAGCGCAAGCGGCGTCGCCACGGATCCGGGCAGCGGCCCGAACGAGCCGGAGAGCACCGGGGCAACCCGCGCCTCGGCCGCGGATACCTCGCCCGCCATCATCGCCACGCGGCCGGCGATCTCGTCGAAGTCGACGGCTTCCTCGGGCGCCTGCGACAGCGTCTCGTGCACTAGCGCGATCGAGCCGACCCGGCGCACCGCCTCATCGAGCGCGGTGCGCGCATCAGCCGCCTGCAGCCGCCTGGCCTGCAGCCGCAGCAGGGCAGCCACCGTCTGCAGGTTGTTCTTGACCCGGTGATGGATCTCCCTGATCGTCGCGTCCTTGGTGATCAGCTCGCGTTCCCTGTGCCGCAGCTCGGTCACGTCCCTGAGCAGGATCAGTGCGCCGGCCCTGGCGCCGTCGACGACCAGCGGTATCGTCCGCAGCTGGACGACCGAGCCGTTGCCCTCGACCTCTGCTTCCCTGGCCTCCCGGCCGCTGGCCGTCAGCATCAGCGAGTCGTCCCGCGGGGCGTGGCTGGAGCATAGCCGCGCGGTCAGCGGGCCGAGCTCGGCGCCGACGAGGTCGGCGGCCAGGCCGAGCCTGCGGTAGGCGGACAGCGCGTTCGGGCTGGCGTAGGTGACCTTGCCCGACCGGCCGAGGCGCAGCAGGCCGTCCCCGACCCGGGGTGACCTGACCAGCGCGGGCGTATCACCCAGGCACGGGAACATCCCGGCGGCGACCATCTGGGCCAGGTCATCGGCCGCCCGAAGGTAGGTGAGCTCCATCCGGCTCGGGGTGCGCGCGGAGCTGAGGTTGGTCGACCGCTCGATGACGGCGATTACCTTGCCCTCCGTTGCCACCGGAATGGTCTCGTGGCGCACCGGCACGCCATCCATCCATTCCGGGTCGGCCTCGCGGCAGATCCTGCGCTCCCGCAGCGCAATGTCGAGGAATGGCCGACGGCCGGCGGGCAGCACGGACCCCACAACGTCGTCGGGAAACGCCGTCGGCCCCGTCGTCGGGCGCATCTGCGCCAGCGCCACCCATCCGGGCCGCTCCTTCAGCGGTGCCCAGAGCACGAGGTCGGCGAAGGACAGGTCGGCAAGCAGCTGCCAGTCGGAAACCAGACTGTGCAGCCAGTCAAGGCCGGCCTCGGTGAGGTCCGCATGGCTGCGGGCGAGGTCGGTCAAGGTGGGCATCTCGTCATCATCGCACCGTGCCGAGCCGAGCCGCAGTGCCATCTCCCGGCGGGACGGCGGCCGCTCACGCGCTTCGCCGTTCTTGGCCGGGCTTTTCGCGGCTTTCGCGGCTTTCGCCGGCCACGACGGTTTCCTGGCCGGCCCGGGTGGGACATCATGGCCGGGTAAAACTCGCCAGCGGGAAGGGAAACGACCGTGGCTTCCTCCCCCGTCCGGCCAGCCGACCGTGACCCCGTGCTCACGCCGCCAGATCCCCGGCTGCCCAAGTACTACGGCGTGAAGCGGCAGCTGCTCGAGCTGACCGGGCTGATGGCCCCGGGCACCGCGGTGCCGCCGGAGCGCGAGCTCGCCCAGCGCTACGGCACGTCCCGTACCACGGTCCGGCAGGCCCTGGCCGAGCTGGCGGTGGAGGGCAGGCTGCTGCGCATGCAGGGCAAGGGGACGTTCGTGGCCCAGCCGAAGGTCGCCCAGGTCCTTGAGCTGACCGGCTACACCGAGGACATGCGGGCACACGGCCTGCGGCCGCGGACGGTGATCCTGGACACCGGCTACGTCGCGGCCGACGACGAGCTGGCGGGATACCTCGGCATCCGGCCGGGCCGCCGGGCGGTGCGCATTCACCGGCTCAGGCTCGCCGCCGGGCAGCCGATGTCCATCGACGTCTCCTGCCTGTCCGCGCGGCGCTTTCCCGGACTGCGCAGGAACCTGAAGAAGAACTCCTCGCTGTACGAGACGCTCGCCACGGCGTACGGCGTCGAGCTTGCCGAGGCCGAGGAGACCATCGAGACCGTGCTGGCCGGCCCGGAAGACGCCCGCCTGCTCGGCGTGGATGTCGGGCTGCCGCTGCTGCTCGTCAGCAGGCACAGCTTCGACTCGGCCGGCTCGCCGGTCGAATGGGCCCGGTCCTGGTACCGGGGCGACCGGTACAAGATCGTCACCAGGCTGCGCCGGCCCGCGCCGTGATCGCCGGATGGCGCCGCCGCCGACCCGTGCCGATCGCCGGACGGCACTTCGATCGCCCGGCGGCGGGTTCGACCGGCAGACGGCGGGTTCCATCGCCGGGCGGCGCCGATAGGCGGGTTCGATCGCCGGGCGGCGATGCGGCGGCAGGCTGATAGCGTCGCGCGCAGAAGCGGCACGGCGGCCGACGGCGGCGGTCCCGGCCGCCGGGTGCGGTGGCCGGAGCGGCTGGCCGAAGCGGCTGGCCGGGCGGCTGGCCGGAGCGGCTGGAAGGTCCAGTTGCCGGTCCGGTTGCCCGGGCGGGCGATGACAGGATGGCGGAGGCGGCGCGCGTGAGCGAGGCGGAAGCACGGCAGGCCGGCGAGAGCGGCGCCGAGGCACGGCCGGCCAGCGCGGATCAGCTTCCCGGCGGCCGAACGGATCCGGCGGGCGGTACCGGGCAGCCCCCCGCGCACGGCGGCGCGCACGCGGTGGCCGCGGCCAGGCGGCATGGCGTGCAGACTATGTTCACGCTGTCCGGCGGCCATGTGTTCCCGCTTTACGACGGCGCGGTGACGGCCGATCCGGCGATGCGGATCGTGGACGTCCGGCACGAGCAGACGGCCGTGTTCGCCGCCGAGGCGACCGGCCGGCTTGAGCGCATCCCCGGGCTCGCGGTGCTCACCGCGGGACCCGGGGTCACGAACGGCGTCAGCGCGATAACGACAGCGCACTTTAACGGGTCGCCCGTGGTAGTTCTGGGCGGCCGGGCACCTGACTACCGATGGGGCTCAGGGAGCCTGCAGGAGATCGACCATCCGCGGCTGCTGACGGCCATCACCAAGCGCGCCTGGACCGAGCACGAGGCGGGCCGGGTCGGCTCGTCGGCCGACGAGGCATTCCGGCTCGCCGCCGCCCGCCATCGCGGGCCGGTCTTCCTGGATGTCGCGCTCGAGGCGCTGTTCGGCCCGGCCGGCCAGCCCGCCGCGCCGACCGCGGCCGAGCGCGGCGTGATGCCCGCCGGCGACCTGCAGGACGCACCGGACCCCGGCTCGGTCAGCGTGATCGCCGGGCTGCTCGCCGCGGCCCAGCGGCCGGTGCTCGTCCTCGGCTCTGACGTCTGGCTGGACCGCGCTGACGTGGCCGCGCGCCAGGCGGCCGAGGAGCTGCGGCTGCCGGTGGTCGCCAACGGCCAGGGCAGGGGCGTGCTGCCGGCAGGCCACGAGCTGCTCGTCACCCGTGCGAGGCCGGTCGCCTTCGGCCAGGCTGACCTGGTGATCGTGGTCGGCACGCCGCTGGACTTCCGGCTTGGCTACGGCGAGTTCGGCGGGCGGGACGGCGCCCCGCGGGCCAGCGTGGTGCACGTCGCCGATGACCCGGGCCAGCTCGCGACGCACTGCCCGCTGGCCGGGTCGGCCGCGGGGAGCCTGGCCGCGTTCTTCACCGGGCTGGCTGCCGCGGCCAGCTCAGTCCGCCCCCGCTGGGCCGATTCGTGGCTGCCGCTGCTGCAGGCGGCACGTGCGGCGGCACTGGCCGCCGACGAGTCGTTGCTGGCCAGCGAGGCCGACCCGGTCCACCCGATGCGGGTGTACGGCGAGCTGGCCGGGTTTCTCGGCAGCGATGCGGTAGTGATCGGCGACGGCGGGGACTTCGTCTCGTACGCAGGCAAGTACATCGAACCGCGGCAGCCGGGCGGCTGGCTCGACCCGGGACCGTATGGCTGCCTGGGCACCGGCCTCGGGTACGCCATCGCCGCCCGGATCGCGCGGCCGTCCGCACCGGTAGTTCTGCTGCTCGGCGATGGCGCGGCCGGCTTCTCGCTGATGGACGCCGACACCCTGGTGCGCCACCGGCTGCCGGTGGTGATGATCTGCGGCAACAACGGGATCTGGGGCCTGGAGAAGCATCCCATGCGGGCGCTTTACGGCTACGACGTCGCAGCCGACCTGCAGCCGCAGTGCCGGTACGACCAGGTGGTTGCCGCGCTGGGCGGGGCGGGCGAACTCGTCACGACCCCCGGCGCCATCGGCCCGGCGCTCCGCCGCGCGTTCGACTCGGCAGTCCCCTACCTGGTCAATATCGCCACCGACCCGGACATCGCCTACCCCCGCTCCACCACCGGCGTCTGACCCAGCCCAATCACCCGCGCCCGCCCCACCGCCCTCATTCATGCCCGCGCACCCCACCACTCCCCGCTGCCCCGCCAGCCGAAGAGCCGAAAAAATCGGCGAGCCGGGCGGGCTCCGGCCGTCGAGGCATCGGCCGCGGAGAACGTCGGCATTGGCGGGTGCCGGGCGGCGATCGGTCGGGGGGGGGGTCGAGCCGGGGCCGGAGGGTTATGGGCTGGGAGTTGGCTTGGTGAGGTGGGCTAGGAAGCGGTCTTCGGAGACCACTATCCGCTCTATCGTGCCCGCGCCGAGCACGGGCTGGTGCTCGCCCGGCGGGGGCGGCGGGTCCTCTTGGCGGGCGATGAAGCTGAACACCAGCCGGCGGCCGTCCACCTCGGTCAGCTCAGCCTGGACCACGAGGCTGGAACCCACCGGGCTGGCCCGCCGGTGTTCCAGCGTCACCGACGTCCCGACCGTGGTCTTGCCGGGGCCGAGCTCAGCCTCGACCGCGGCGACGGTGGCGGCCTCGGCGAGCGCGAGCAGCCGGGGCGTCCCGAGCACCGGTACGGCGCCGCTGCCCAGCTCGGCCGCCGTGTCCGCCTCGCTGACGACGGCGCGCACCGAGGCGTTCAGCCCGACGACGAGCGGCATGCCGGTCATCACGCTCAGCCGATGGTGGCGATCAGGTCGCCTTCCTGGACGACGTCGCCTTCCGCCACGGCGAGCTTCGTCAGGACGCCGTCTCCCTCGGCGAGCACGGGAATCTCCATCTTCATCGACTCGAGAATGACCAGGGTGTCGCCGTCATGCACCTGCTCTCCCGGCGTCGCCACGACCTTCCACACGTTCGCCACCATCTCCGCGCGAATCTCGGTCATGTGCGCCTCCTTGCTGCCTGCCGGGCGGCCCGCTGCCGTGGTCGCCGGCCCCATCATTGTCGCTGTCAGGCCGCCCCCGGGCGCAGCCGGGCGATCACGGACGTGTCGTAGCTGCCGCTGGCGAACTCGTCGCTGTCCAGCAGCTCGGCGAGGAACCCGAGGTTCGTCTTCGGCCCGGCGATGACGAAGCCCGCCACCGCCGCGCGCGCCCGCGCCAGCGCCTCGTCCCTGCTGGCACCGTGCACGCACAGCTTGGCGAGCAGCGGGTCGTAGAAGGGGGTCACCGTCGTTCCCGCCGCGTAGCCGGCGTCCACCCGGATGCCCGGCCCGGATGGCTCGGACCAGCCGGTGATCGCCCCCGGGCTGGGCAGGAACCGCTTCGGGTCCTCGGCGTACACCCGCAGCTCCAGCGCGTGCCCGCGGAAGGCAACGGCGCCGGGGTCGAAGCTGACCTCGCGCCCGGCGGCGATCAGGAGCTGCTGCTCCACCAGGTCGATCCCGGTGACCAGCTCGGTAACCGGATGCTCGACCTGGAGCCTGGTATTCATCTCCAGGAACACGAAGTCCTGCGTCGCGCTGTCCACCAGGCACTCGACGGTCCCGGCGCCGCGGTAGCCGACGGCCTGGCCGGCCCGGACCGCCGCAGCCTGCATCCTGGCCCGCAGGTCATCGGTCATGCCCGGGGACGGGGACTCCTCGGCGACTTTCTGGTGCCGCCGCTGCGCCGAGCAGTCCCGCTCGCCAAGCGCGATCACGCGCCCGTCGGCCAGTCCGAGAATCTGGATCTCGACATGGCGGGCGCTGGCTCATCCCGATGCCGCCGCCGCCCGCCGAGGCCTTGACCATCACCGGGTAACCGAGCCGCCCGGCCTCGGCGACCGCCGCCGCCGCATCGGCGACCGGCGCCTTGCTGCCCGCGGCGACGGGCAGGCCGGCCCGCTCCATCAGGTTCCTCGCCCTGATCTTGTCGCCCATCTCCTCGATCGCGGCGGGCGGCGGCCCGATCCAGGTCAGCCCCTCGGCGATCACCCTGGCCGCGAAGGACGGGTTCTCGGCGAGGAAGCCGTAGCCCGGGTGAACGGCGTCCGCCCCGGCTTGCCTGGCGGCGCCGAGCACGGCGTCGATATCGAGGTAGCTGCGGGCCGGCGGGGGCGGGCCGATCAGCACGGCATCGTCGGCCTCGCGCACGAACGGCAGTGCGGCGTCGGCCTCGGAGTAGACGGTGACGGCCCGCAGGCCCATCCGGCGGACCGTCCTGATCACCCGCCGCGCGATCTCGCCGCGGTTGGCGACGAGGACCGATGCGAGCACCCGGGCAGCTTACAGGCGGCTGAACCTGCGCCGGCCGGCTACCTTGCTCAGCGCCTCGACGACTCCGGCGTCGTACTCGAACGCGGTGTCCAGCCTGAGCCGCTCCAGCGCGGCCGCGCTGCGGTCCCGGTCGGTCGACGCGCCGACCAGGTCGTCGAAGGCGTTCGCGGCGCGGATGATCCGGCTGCCGACCGGCGGTTCCGGGTTGCCGCCGCGGGCCGGCAGGCTCTGGCAGCGGACCAGCTCGGCGACGCGGTCCAGCACGCCGGCCTTGGCGATCACTTCCGCGCCCAGCTCGGCGATGCGCTGCTGGTCGGGGCGCGACACCAGGACGGTGGCACCGCCCGGGATCGGGTCGCGCAGCGACAGCTGCCCGATGTCGTGCATCAGGGCGGCGTACTCCAGGTCGAGGAGATCGGGCTCGCTCATGCCGAGTTCCCGGCCGACGGCCACCGCCAGCACGGCGACCCGGCGGGAATGGCCGCCCTCCACGTAGCCGCCCACTTCGGTGACCCTGGCCAGGGCGCGGACGGTCTGCAGGTAGGTCGACCGGATCCCGGCGTACCGCCGGAACGCCAGCTGGGTCACGAGCAGCGGCACCACGAAGACGGCCAGCCCGATGATCCCCATCGTCTCGGCGGCGAACACGATGATCATCGCCGATGCGCCGACCGCGGCGGCGAGCGGCCACTGCACCCGCATCTCGTCCCAGAGCGCCACCCCGAACCGCGCGCCGACATCATCCGCCCTGATCAGCGCCCCGATCACCGCGTCGATCAGGCAGCCGAAGACGAGCAGGACCGTCATCACGGCCGCCGCCGGCCACCACTGGCTGACGATCTGGTGGATCTCGGCCAGCTGGCGGAAGATGAAGGCCACGCAGGACACGGCCACCAGCCGGGAGGCCATGCCGGTCAGGCCGACCGGCCGGCCGGCCGCCATGTGCGGCAGCGCGCCGATGGTCATGGCAACCGCGGCCACCGCGATGACCTGCAGCGCAGGGACGTAGCGGGGCACCGGCACCGAGGCGCCGGGCAGCTGGTCGACGTACATGAGCAGTGCGTAGGCCATCGCCCCGGCGGCGGAGATGGGCGCCGCCTCGCGGCCGCCGGGCAGCGCGAGTCTGAGCAGCTCGCCGAGCGCGATCAGAATGCCGAATGCCACCGCCGTATGCGGCGAGACCACGGCACCGGTGGCCGAATGCGCGATCGCGGCCACCGTCAGCATCCCGGCCGCGGCCAGCAGCAGCAGCCGCCCCGAATCGATGGCCTGCCAGGACGACCAGCGTTCCGCGTGCTGCTGTGAAGTCATCGCCGTCCCCCGGTCACAGGCTCTCGACGACCCGCAGCGGTGCCGTCGGGTCGTCGTGGTCTTGCGCGGTGACCGTCTGGTGGTCCATCGGGGCGGCGGCAGGCTCAGGCAGCTTCCAGCCCTCCCGCTCCAGCGCCGAGATGAACGCGTCCACCAGCGCGGGGTCGAACTGGCTGCCGGAGCCCCTGCGCAGCTCGCTGACCGCCTCGTCGATCCCGCGGGCCTGCCGGTAGGAGCGGTTCGACGTCATCGAGTCGAACGCGTCGGCGACCGCGATGACGCGGGCGAACTCGGGGATCTCGTCGGCGGCAAGGCCCATCGGGTAGCCCTTGCCGTCGATCCGCTCGTGGTGATGCATGATGCCGGTGAGCGCCTCGTCCAGGAAGCCGATCTCCCTGACGATCTCCAGGCCGCGCATCGGGTGCAGCTGGATCGCCGCATACTCTTCCTCGCTCAGCGCGCCTTCCTTCTGCAGCACCTTCGTGGGCACTCCCAGCTTGCCCACGTCATGCAGCATGCCGGCGTACCTGATGGCCTCGGCGCGGTCCGGCCGCATGCCGATTTCGCTGGCGATCATGCCCGAGCCCCTGGACACCCGCTCGCTGTGACCGCGGGTGTAGAAATCCTTCGTCTCGACCGCCTGGCAGAGCGCCTCCATGGTGGCCGAGTAAGCCCGCTGCTGCTCGGCGAACTGCCCCATCGCCCACCGGGCGACGAAGAGCGGCACGAGCACGAGGACCGCGGCGAAGGCGTGGGTTACCGTCCACAGCGCGGCGATCAGCAGGCCGAGGACCGCATAGCCGAGGTCGGAGGCCAGAGTACCGCGTAGCCGAGGTCAGAGGCCAGCAGCAGCGACAGGTTGGATTCCGCCCTGACCCGCTCGCGCCGCCGCCCGTCCCGCCGGGTCAGCCTGATCGCGCCGGCCAGCAGCCCGTGGTTGGCGACCACGTGCACGGCTGCTGCCACCGCGAACGGCCAGATGACCTTGGAGACCTCCGGCGGGGTCAGCTTGCCCACCGGGCCGCTAAGAGCGATATACGCACGTCCCGCGGCGTAGCCGGAAAGGGCATACATGGCTCCGTTGAACAGCCGCTCGGCCAGGATCAGGTGGCGTCGCAGGCTGAACACCGAGGTGACGCCGACCAGGGCGGCGCAGGCCGGGCCGAGCAGCACCACCGCGGCGAGCGTCGCCGAGGAACTCGGTGACCAGGCGGACTGGCGCGAGGCCAGCGGGGTCGGCGTGGAGTCGCAGATCAGGAACAGCAGCGGCAGCACGGTCATCTCGACCCACCAGCCCGCGCCGCGGATGTCGAAATGCAGCGGGGCGATAAGGACGACGGCCACGATCACCACCGTGGCTATGTAGAGCCACGCCGCCCTGGACACCTTGCCCATGACTCCTCGCATTCGCTGCTGATGAGCCCTCCCCTGGCCCCCCGAGCTGGCCGGCGACCCGCTGGCAGGCATCATCCGCGCGTCGCGTTGCCGCCACTCAGAGTAACGCCAGGGGCAGGATTTGCGTAGGGTAATTGCATATTGCGCACAATACGTATCCGTCCAAATACTAAGTGTAATCAGAGATCCGGGCGGGCGCCCGCATCGCGCGATGTCGGAAGGCTAGCGCGCGCGGACTATTCGGGGTGGGACTCCGTGACCTCAAGCTCGATCCGGACGGCCTGGATGCGGCTCATCACCTTGGTCCGCAGCCCGGCCGGCACCGGGTCGGAACCGCAGTGCCGGTGCACCAGGCGCTTTATTGCCTCTTCGAGGCCGTACTCACGCAGGCAGGGCCCGCACTCGTCAAGGTGCTGGCGGATCTCAGCGAACCCGGCGACCTCGATCTCGCCGTCCAGGTAGCTGTAGACGCGCGCGAGCACCTCGCTACACGGCACGTCGTGCGGCTTGCCGCAGCTCATCTTGCGTCCTTCCCGGGCTCATCGCCCGATGATGACGCCTCGCCATTGCTGGCCGCAGCCGCCTTGACCAGGCCGCGTTCGGCCGCATAGTCCTGGAGCATCTCCCGCAGCTGCCGACGACCGCGGTGCAGGCGTGACATGACGGTGCCGATCGGGGTTCCCATGATGTCGGCGATCTCCTTGTAGGCGAAGCCCTCGACATCGGCCAGGTACACCGCGATCATGAATTCTTCCGGCAGGGCTTGCAGCGCCCGCTTGACGTCAGAATCGGGAAGCCGCTCCAGCGCCTCAGCCTCGGCTGACTTCAGCCCGGAGGACGTATGCGATGCGGCCCTAGCCAGCTGCCAGTCCTCGATCTCCTCGGAACCGGCCCGCTGCGGCTCGCGCTGCTTCTTCCGGTAGGAGTTGATGAAGGTGTTGGTCAGGATCCGGAACAGCCAGGCCTTCAGGTTGGTGCCCGGCTGGAACTGGTGAAACGAGGCATACGCCTTGGCGAACGTCTCCTGTACCAGGTCCTCGGCATCGGCCGTGTTGCGGGTCATCCGCATCCCCGCGGAGTACAGCTGATCCAGGTACGGCAAGACATCACGCTCAAAGCGCTCGCCGCGCTGCTGGAGTGTCTCAGGGACCGAACCCACCTCCGCCGCGATTCCCGCCGTCGGCCGGCGTCGCTGCCAGCCATATAGGCCGGAGGATATCCTGCCAGGGCCGGCGGGCTCGATGGCAACCGCGGGCATTGTCACTTCGCGTGGTCGGCACCCGGCTAGGGACATGCGCAGTGCAACGCGCGACTGCTGTGCTTCATTCCGGCACCATGATTCAGCGCCGCTGCCGGTCCCGCTTGCCCTGGCAGGCAACGCACCTGGACGCCTCGGGGCGGGCCTCTAGCCGGCCTTCCGGCACCGCGGCACCGCAGTCAGCGCACACGCCGTAGCTGCCCTGCTCGATGCGGTGCAGCGCGCCGAGTACCTCGGAGCGCTGCTGCCGCGCCGCGGTCAGCATCGCCGCCGCTCGCTGTGTCTCGGTGAGGTTGGCGCCCGCATCGGCTGGATCCTGAGGATAGTCAGGCACTTGGGCGTGCCGCGGGCCCGAGGCCTCCAGCACCGATATTGATCGGTCGAGTTCGTCGCGGATCTCCTCCAGGCGCTTTCGCGCGACAACGGTGTCCATCCGATCCTCACCTCCTCTCCGCACATGGCTGGCGCTGCGCCCCCTGGGTTCGCTGCCCAGCCCGGGTTGTCAAAACGAGCTCAGAACAGCGTGTCGGGACTCATCCCGGATGACCCCCCGGACGCGGAGCTCGGTAATCTGCGCGAGCGGGCAGGCGGCTCCCCCTGGGGTCCCGCGGACCCGGGGGCGCCGGGATCGGGCTCGGCGGGCTCGATCAGGGCGGGCCCGTTGTTGCGCACGGAGTTGACCGCCCGCGAGACGGGGTACGAGATCAGCTCGCCGGATCCGGCCGGGATCATCAGGGCGCGCACGTCGGCGGTGTCGCTGTTATCGGGATCCAGCCAGTCCGCCCACTGCGCCGGGCTGATCACCATCGGCATCCTGTCGTGGATGCGGCCGAGCTCATCCGGCGCGCTCGTGGTGATGATCGTGGCAGTCCACAGCCATGCGTCGCGGTGGTCATCGGGAACCGCGCGGTCCCGCCAGAGCTCGTACAGGCCGGCGAAGGCGAGCGGGCCGCCGTCGGCGCGGCGGATGTAGTACGGCTGCTTGGCGGCCTTCGTGTCGCTGCCCAGCCGGTACCACTCGTAGTAGCCGTCAGCGGGCAGCAGGCACCGGTGCCGGGCGAAGGCACTGCGGAAGGCCGG
>WNGG01013284.1_pt1 | contig 17130 bp, 20 predicted proteins | sample 5400661 | NCBI WGS metagenome assembly WNGG01 (sample SAMN13153372, study PRJNA577476) | soil metagenome | isolation source: 100 cm soil or saprolite under Garry oak tree replicate 1 | place: USA:California | collected 2016-06-15 | reverse complement strand
AGACGTTAAGGCGCGTCTCAGTGCCAAGGAAGACCGTAACTTCAATCTTGGCTATTCGTCGTCTCAACGTCTCCTGCTGGTTGTGTACGTCGAACGAGGGACGCGAACGCGCATCATTTCTGCGCGGCTAGCCACTCGGAGTGAAAGGAACCTGTATGAGGAAGCTTGAAGAGGAAGTTGAAATCAAGATTCGACCGCGGCCATCTGAGGTGGTCTCAGTCAAGATACCTTCGGATACACGAGCCGCGCTCGGAAAGGTTGCAGCAAGCCGCGATATGTCTGAGCAGGCTTTGATCAGATTCTATATCGGCCAGGGACTAAGGCAGGATCTCGCCAAGCTCTTCTCCGATCATGTCCTGGAAACTACTGCCGAAGTTCTTTCTCGCCATTTGCAATCTGAGGAGCAGGTCTCGGCGATAATCGAAGAGATCAAAGTTGAGGCGGTCTCGTAGGGCCCACGGCGTTCGCAAGCGCTAAGACTTCGGAGCCCAGTAGCCTTTGCGAGTTCGAATTGTCAATTCTTGCCGGGATGTTCCAACAGCGAGCTTTCGCCAGCGCCCGTCGCGTTTCTTATTGGTCGAATAATAAGTCAGCGTGTATTGATTCCTCAGCTCATCAACAATGCCGGTGAACGCTTCTTCGAGCTTGTCGCCTTGTGGCGAATGCACGTACCGCCCGCCGGTCTGAGAAGCGAACTGTTTCATCTCGCTTTCCCCGCGCCTCAAGCCCAACACATCACTGCCGCTTCCCATCCGCGCGGCGTCGTCGATCAGGTCGATTGAGTAGATCGTAATCCCGTCAGCAAGCGCCTTCTTCATCACTGAATCGAAAGATGCTTTCGAGCTAGTTGTGTCACAGCCATCCGAGATCAACACAATCGCCTTGCGTTTCTCGGCGCGTTTCTCCAGCGCGATGATTGCTTCGTCTGCGCAGTCGTAGAGTCGTGTCGTATCTTCCGCCTTGGCGTCCCAAACGTATTCGGAGATGTCGCGCAGGTCTGAAAAGTCTTGAAAGAGTTTTATCTTGTTGTTGAATCCGTAAACCGCGACCTGATCGTTGTCTCGAATGTGATCCACGAATGAGGCGGCTGCAGCTCGCACCAGGCTGAATTTATACTGCATGCTGCCGCTCATATCGATCAGGATGGCTGCGGCGAAGGGGTCTTCTTCGGTTATCAAAGAGTTGATCCGCTGCACAGCGCCATCCTCAAAAACCAGGAAGTCTTTGGCGCTCAACCCATTTGCGTACTGGCCTTTTGAGTTGGTGACCACGAGATTGACGACCACCAAATCGGAATGCAGCTTTAGTGAGTCGTCTTCCTCGCGCTGCTGTTGTTGAGTGGCTGTCGCTTTCTTGTCTTGGCGAGCACCCGCGACCGGCGCGATCAAACAAAGCATGAGTCCGACCGCAAACCAGCCGATCGTCAATTTGCTCCTTGAATTGGTCCTCGACATCAGTCTACTTTCGGGGCGTGTCGGATGTAGCGGGAAAGATGAATAACCTGGTTCGAGTTGGCAATTACAGTTGCGGAAACCACGAAGCGCGTCTCGGCTTTCATGTCCTTCTTTATCGTTTCGGCGGCCGCGTTGAGCTTGTTGATCGCTTCGCTCGTCTGCATATGATCGGCGGCGGATTTGTCGTCGACCTCCTCGCCTCCGGCGCTGTTCAATACGTGCTTGGCAAGTTTCTCAATCGTGCCCAGCTTTTTCATGTCGTCCGCCGAGAGCTGCTTGTGTTCGGCGTACCCTTTCGCGATCTCGCCGCAAAGGTCGCTCATCTTCTCGACGTCTTCAAGCACTTTCTTGTGGTCGCTCTCCGCGCGCGCGATAGCCATCTTGACCCGCATTTCTTCTGGAAGACTCACTTCCTGGTCATGATCGCGAGGACGGACCTCCCCAGTTTTCGGATCCGGCAGCCTGTCGGCAGGTCGCGGGGTTTGCGCAAGCACGCTTATCGCTGAAAGAAAGATGAAGCTTGCGATCGGCAACAGGGTTCTAAGCATGAACTCCCTCCCGCTCCTGCGTTGAGCTCAGTTATTACTCTTTTAGCACAACGGAAATGACAACTCAATCTCGCTGGATTTCCTTTTCTTTAGGCTGCAATAATTCTACAAGGACGCGTTCAGCAATCAGATGCTTTCGACGTCAATGATGAAACACCAGGGAATGGTTCCTGAGCGTCGCTGGACCATGGCGGCGCCCCTTCTCTTGTGTATTGTCAACGTCACCATCGCAACCGCCGCTGGGCTCTCGCCGCAAGACAAACAGAAGCGCAGCGACGACGATTCGGTTCGGCTGAACGCCACACTTGTGCAGGTTCCTGCTGTAGTCACCGATCGCGCAGGCAAGTTCGTAACCGACCTCTCAAAGGACGACTTCTCGATTTCTGAGGACGGCAAGCGACAGGACATCTCGCTTTTTGCAGCCCTCAAGCAACCATTCAGCGCGGTATTGGTCATCGACACTTCAAACAGCACGGAGGATCGGCTCAAGGCGATCCAGAATGCGGCGGTCGAGTTCACCGGTCAGCTCAGACCTGGCGATCGGATCATGGTGGTCTCTTTCGACAACGAGATTCGAGAACTCACCGGGTTCAGCGAGGACCGCGCGGAAATTGAGCGTGCTATCAAAGGGACCGAATCCGGGTTCGGGAAGCTGCTTTACGAAGGCGTGACTCGCGCGCTCGATCAGCTCAAAGACGTCGAAGGCCGCCGCGCGGTGGTTCTGTTCAGCGACGGCGTTGATATGCGCAGCATCGAAGCCACTGCCGAAAGCGCTACTCGAATGGCTGAAGAGATCGGCGCTGTGATCTACGTCGTAAGATTCGATACGCGCTGGTGGATCGAAGCAGAGGCGCGACGTCGGGAGGTCGAGCATCCCAAACGCAAGACACCATTCGAGGTTGATGGACGAATCCCGCTCCCGCCTGACTTTGGTGGCCCTGATCCCACTCCGACCGGCATTCCAAAGCCTAACGCGCCTCGAATCGAGATTGGCGAGCGGCCTCGGCCCCCTGTAGTTTACGATCCCGACGGAACTAACACGCGAACGCAAAGGATGCCTAATGACCAACCTGGCGATGAGATAACAACTACGCTGAACAAGCTCTATGGAGAGGCGGATTTATTCCTGAAAGAGATAACCTTGCGCACCGGCGGCCGAGTCTACTCAGCGGATAACTTTGGCGATATGCGGTCAGCCTTCAAGGCGATCGCCGAGGAGCTACGGAATCAATACCTGATCGGATACTACTCGAACGCCAGCAGGAGCGACGGCAAGTATCACAAGATCAAACTGGAGTCGTCGCGCAAGGACGCCCGCGTCCGCGCGAGACCCGGCTATAGAGCGACGGGCGAAACGCCTCGTTGACCCGATTCCTTACCGTAATCAAACGACCAGCACACTAATTGGTGTATGCCGCACCGATCCCCTAACTCGTCTTGCCACCCTTTATCCATTGCTTTGAACAAATTGCGATACCACTTATGACATCTGCCGCCTCGGGCACGACGATTGCCCCCGGAAGTCGCGAGTTCGAGAGTTCTTTTGAAAGGAACCGCTTATGAAGCGCAATCTCCCCATTCTCCTCATGCTCTCGCTGCTGCTGGTGTTCGGGTACGGCGCAGCATCCGCTCAGACGATTGATCCAATAGCCGACGAAGCCTCCGACGTGGATGATGCAGCTCCAGTTCAGCGGGTCGCGCGGCTGAGCTTTATCGAAGGCGATGTTTCTTTCCTTCGCGCGGGCGTGACCGAGTGGGCCCCAGCAGTCGAGAACTTGCCGCTCCTCGCAGGTGATCAGATTTATACAGAGCGCGGCGCGCGGGCTGAGATTCAACTCGGTCGCGGCGAGTTTATCAGGATCTCAGAAAATACCGAGCTGACGATCTCTGAGCTTGCGGCTGACGCTGCGCAATTTGAAATCACCGAAGGCACAGCCATCATTCGCCTCGAGCGCCTCTCGTCAGCCTTCGGTCGATTCGAAGTGGACACGCCTAACTCTGCGATTGTGCTCCGGCAGGATGGGCTCTATCGGATCGACGTCCGCGGGGAAAGAGATTCAGAGTTGATCGTTCGGCGCGGTCAAGCCGACGTCTCAACGGACGAAGGAAGCTTCCGAGTGCGAGAGGGCAACAGACTGTTTGTGGACACTTCAGTTGGAGGAAGGCTCGAACTCGCAGCCGACACGACGCGAGATGACTGGGACAGATGGAGTTACGATCGCGACTCAACGATCGATCGGGTAAGCGCGAGCGCCGCCCCTGACTATGTCATAAACTACGAGACAACCTACAACGACTTCTACGGCGCAAGCGACCTTTCAAGCTATGGCACGTGGACCAGTTATCCTTCTTACGGTCAATGCTGGGTACCGCGGGTTGCCGCTGATTGGGCGCCGTATCGATCGGGTCAGTGGCTTTGGATACCTTCCGCCGGTTGGACCTGGCTTGCAAGCGAGCGCTGGGGATGGGCGCCTTACCACTATGGTCGATGGGCGTTCTTGTCGGGACTCGGATGGGCGTGGGCGCCGGGCTTCGGTTCACGTTACGGCGGATATGGTTACAGAGATTACCATTGGAGGCCTGGGCTGGTTTCCTTCTTCAACTGCTCGACATCGCGCGGCAGCTATGTTGGTTGGTATCCCCTTGCGCCGGGCGAGCGTTGGCACAGATTCGATCGTTGGCATTCTCCTGGGTACGGATGGCGGGACGGCAGATTGGCTATAACGCCATACCGCCACGGAATGACGATCCTGCCGTATGAGGGTTTTATTAGAAGGGATCGCGCGTTTAAGCCCAGCGCTCCCAGTCGCGACCTGGCGGACTCGATAACCAAGGGTGCGCGACATGGCTTGCCAGACATCAGGCCGACTCCTGTTGCCTCCGCACCGGAGCTTGCCGACGGCGACCGCAGAAAGTTCCGTCGCATCGCGGCGCCTCCTGCGGACGTTGATCGACGTGGTGTCGTGACGCGGAATCCAAATGCCGATTCGGGGTCGCTTCTTGGCGGTCATCGGGAGCGCCGAACGATCTCTGATAACCGAGTCCCAGCTTTTGAAGGAAACGACCAGGCAGGTCAAGACCGACAAAGAGAAAAAGCACAACGCCGGGAACAACAGCGGGAGGAGCGTAAGCAGCAACAGCAAGGCGGCGCCGATTCCGGCGGTGAACGTCACTCGCAAAAAATTCAAGTGCCGCTACAGAGCTCATCGGAAGGTCTCAACGTTGACGGCGGCGGACGCGATCGCAAACGAAACCGCGATGACGATCGCTCAACAGAAAACGACGCGGCTCGACAGCGCTATCGAGCAGAAGAGCGCGCAAGATCGCGTGATAGCGGCGCTTCGACTACCGGCGGCCAGCAGAACGACCAGGCGCGTCAAGATCGGCACCAAGAAAAACAGGAACGCCGCGAGCAACAGCGGCAAGAGCGCCACCAGGAACAGCAACGGCAACAGCAGCAACAGCCTGAGCAGCATCATCAGGAACGTCAGCAGCAGCAGGCACAACAGCCTGAGCATCATCACCATCAGGAACAGCAGCAACAGCAGGAACAACGCAAGAAAAATAATTGATCCGTGATCCGTGATGCGTGACCGGAAGTTCTTTCACGGAACGATCACCAATCACGATTACGCATCACTCTTCGGTGGCGCGGACTGGGCGGACGAAAAAAGCGAAACTCAGTATTAGGACACCCCATCTGCTTCAAATCCTCCTTCGCTCCTTCCTCCGCCTGGTCGGCGCCACCGAGAGTGATTCGTGATGCGTGATTCGTGAAGAGAAAACTCAAGTCACGGATCACGGATCACGTATCACGTATCACGTATCACTAGCTCTCTTTGCACCCGGCATCGACCGCTCACTCGTTATTTCACATGACTGCCTTCAAGGAGCCGCCTATTAACCCTCACCGAATAGTCGTACTCTTGATCGCCATCGTCACGACCTTGGCTGCGTTGCTCACAGTTCCCGCGCAATCGCCTACCAGCTCTCGCCCGCGCGGCAAGAACGACAGCACGCAAGGCTTCGAGCAGAAGCCTCAAGCCCCGCAGTCATTACCAGACCATCCTGCGCAAGACGGCAATGGCGATATCAAACTCAACGTCGACCTGGTAGTGCTGGACGCGCTGGTTATCCGGCAAAAGACCGGGCGCGTGGTCGGGAATCTGAAAAAGGAAGATTTCGCGCTCTCGGAAGATGGAGCGAGACAGCAAATAACCCACTTCAGTCAGGACACGCTGCCGCTGTCTGTAGTCCTGCTGGTTGACAGAGGAGGATGTCTCGATCCGTTCAGCGAAAAGGTACGACACGCGACCGTAGAAGCGCTTTCGAGGCTTAGACCTCAGGATGAAGTGGCCCTGATGTCTTTCGCCGATACCACAGAATTAATTGTAGGGTTCGGGAACGGCAAGGACAGAATTCTCGCGGGTCTAAACCGGCTGCCTCCTCACGATGAAGAAGCCGACCACTGTTTCAATCGCGCGTTTTACGAGGCGGCGCAGTACATGAGCAGGGCAGGGAATCCGGATGGTCGTCGCGTGATCATTATGATTACCGGCATAACTACCTATTTCGACTGTGCGGGACCATCGCCGGAAGAGTCGCGCATGGCGGTGCTCGAATCAGGAAGCGTGGTGTGTGGGATCATACCGAAGACAGCAGGTCAGCGGATCGAGAACGGAATCATGATCGCGGCAGCCGGCGTGGGCGGCTTGTTCAAAGCGAAGAGCTCCAACTTGAAGCAGCTCGCGGACGAAACAGGGGGCGAGGTGCTCAGCGACAAGCCTGAGAATCTGGATCATACGTTCAACGACTTGGTCGACCATCTTCGAACGCGCTACACGCTTGGGTTTGTGTCAACCAACAGAAAGCGTGACGGGACCTTCCGCAAGCTTAAGCTCGAGCTTGCGCCGGGCGTTCAACGCGGCGACGAAAGATTGGTGGTTAAAACGAAGCGCGGCTACGTCGCAGCGAAAGATTCAGGTCGGAAGTAGGAGTTGGCTTCTAAAATTCGACGAACTCTTCGGGATAGTGTGTCAGGTCGAGCTTCTCTTGATCCGGTATGGGTCTAATACCCCATTGTTGCATTGCCAGCGTCCCAAATAAGATTTCGATCTGAGTTCCATTTTCGTCCTTGCCGATTTCATCTACGACGAGCGCATGGGTTGTGATCTTGTGTCCTTGGATGTCGGCGTGAAGAAATGCTTCGGTGTCAGTCTCCCTAATTTTTCCACCAAGCGCCGTGCGGATAGTTCGCGGCGCGGGTGTGGTTTTTAAGTACTGGGCTACTGAGGGTGTCACATAGGTGTTACGTGCGCCTGTGTCGAACAGGGTCCAAAATTTCTGACCATCAACCGAGATCATCTGTCGGACTCTTCCCATGCAAGAAAATCTAGACACCTTGTGCGACGCCAGTCAAGCAAGGCATCGTCCAACGGAATTCACTTCATTCGGGTTCTTCGGTTGTCTCCTGTGACCAGCTAGCTTTAGTGACTCCGGGAATGCCCGCCAGCTTCTGCGCCAGCGCGTTCATTTCACTGGCTCGAAGCTCTGACAACCCGAAAGCGGCTTCCAGAGCCGATTCCAAGCCGTCAGCTCGTGATTCGCTGTAATTGATCGCCGACACGCCGCCGCGTCCCGCGAACTCCGACCACGCGGCACGAACTGCGTCGGCCGAATCTGGATGGAAGCTTACACGCAGATGATAGATGACAAGCGGGCTGATCAGGCCCGAGCGTTTGTTGATCGCAGACGACAAGGGCCGCAGCGCAACCTGGATGATCACAATCGTCACCAGCAACACGGGCGCAAGCTGATAATAGCCCGCGCCAATAGCTAGCCCCATGCTTCCCGCCGCCCACAAAGTCGCCGCCGTGTTGATTCCTTGAACGCTTCCGCCTCGGCGCATGATCACCCCGGCGCCAATGAAGCCAATGCCAGTAACGACGCCGGCCGCGACCGCCGCAGGATTATTGGTCGGCCCGAAGCCACGCAGGGAGATCAACGCGAAAGCAGTCGAGCCTACCGAGACCAGCGTGTTCGTTTTGATGCCGGCGTTCTTGTGGTGCCATTGACGTTCTATCCCAACGATCAACCCGAACACCAGTGACATTGCGAGCCGGCCGATTATTTCGAGTTCGTTCATAGTTGCTAAAAACTTCGTTTGAATCAAAGCGAGGCCTGGAAATTGTAACACAAACGAGCCTCGTCGCGATCCAGCCGCGAAAGACAAATTCCGTAAATAAGTCGGGATCAGACCCACGAATCTCATCTGTGAGCTTGATGAGGTCAATTTTAGATGACGGGGCTCAATGATCTGCTCGCTTCTGCAGAAGCCGGAAAGGAACGCAAGAAAATGATCTCCATTGCGGTTCCGCTCGGCAGGTTCGGGACACCCGAAGGGATAGTGAAGGCTGTAGTCTTTCTCGCATCCGGCGACGCCAGATACATCACCGGGACGGAACTATTCGTTGATGGCGGTTTCTCGCAGTATAATCCGTCAAGTGGAACGAGCTGCGACATCATCGTCGAGATCTAAATTGTGTTGACCCGCGCGCGGTCAGCTTGTGAGTTTTGGGATTCGCGAGGAGAGTGCTGAACAACAGGAGTCTTTTTTATGAGCACGAAAATGAAGGCGGCGCAGATCAGCAAACCCGGTGGAGATTGGGAATTAGTAGAGCGCGACATGCCTGAGCCAGGGCAAGGGCAAGTGCGCGTCAAAGTAGAAGCGTGCGGCATTTGCCATAGCGATTCCCTTGTCAAAGAGGGTCTCTGGCCCGGACTCCAGACGGGTCGATGCAGTGGGCGACAACGTTACGGCATGGAAGAAATGGCAGCGTGTCGGCATTGGCTGGCACGGTGGACATTGCTTCGTGTGCGAACAGTGCCGGCGCGGTGACTTCGCAATGTGTGTTAATCGAAAAGTCACGGGCATCGATTTCGATGGCGGATACGCCGAGTACGTGATTGCGCCGGTGACCGCGCTGGCTGCGATTCCTGATGAATTGCCCGCGGAGGAAGCAGGGCCTTTCATGTGCGCAGGCGTCACGGTGTACAACGCGCTGCGCAACTCCGGCGCGCGCGCGGGAGACGTCGTCGCGGTCCACGGTATTGGCGGACTGGGGCATCTGGGAGTTCAGTACGCGCGGCAGATGGGCTTCAAAACGGTGGCCATCAACCGAGGAAACGACAAGGAACCGCTGGCGCGCAAATTGGGCGCACATCACTACATCGATTCGAGCGCTGACGATGCGGTGGCGGAGTTGAAAAAGCTTGGCGGCGCGCGTGTGATTCTGGCGACCGCGCCGAATGCGCAAGCCATCTCTTCGCTTGTCGACGGATTGTCGGTCGACGGCAAACTGTTGGTCCCGGCGGCGCCAGCGGAGCCGCTGACGATCAGTGTGTTGCCTTTGATTATGGGAAGGCGTTCGGTCGCGGGTTGGTACTCCGGCACTGCGAGGGATTCACAAGACACGATGGAATTCAGCGCGTTGAACGGCGTGCACCCGATGATCGAAAAATATCCGCTCGATCGCGTGGCGGAAGCCTACGAACAAATGCACAGCGGCAAGGTGCGCTTCCGCGTCGTCCTGACTTTGGGTTGACGTATCGGCAGAGCTTCTCTCCAGTGGCGTGTCGCAGTGTGGTGGCGGGCGAGTGTATGGTCCCTCATAAGCGCGTGACTAGCCCGAACCGACACAGAGGCGGTGTTGGGGATCTCCTAATTGTTCCCGCCGTTGCGAGACTCCTCGGGAATGACGCTGAGGTTCACTCTCTGCGTACCTCTGATTACCTCGAGAGACGAATTGTGCCCGATGCGCTCCTCTGTCAGGAGCTTATGAAGATCATCGATGCCGCTCGTAGGACAATCGTCGAAGGCTATGATCACGTCGCCTTCGCGGACTCCGCCTCTTCTTGCGGGACTATTCTCCTCGAACGAGAGAACCAGAATTCCACTCTCAACCGCAAGATCGTAGTAGCGCACGATCCGGCGAGGCAATGGAACGTTTTGTCCGGCTAGCCCAATATAGCTGCGACTCACTTTACCGTCACGAATCAAACGGCTCGCAACAAACTTTGCGGTATCGATCGATGTGGCAAAACAGATTCCCTGCGCCGGTAGAATCATCGCCGTGTTAACGCCGATCACTTTGCCGCGAGAGTTGACCAGCGGCCCGCCGGAATTTCCGGGATTGAGCGCTGCGTCCGTTTGAATGACGGCGTCCATCAAACGTCCCGACTGCGATCGCAGCGAGCGCCCGAGCGCGCTCACTACGCCGGCAGTGACGCTGTATTGGAAGCCGTAAGGGTTGCCGATAGCCAACACCAATTGACCTACGCGAATCTGTTGAGCATCACCAAGATTAGCCGGGACCAGATTGGGCGCGTTGATTCTAATCACCGCGAGATCGGTTTCCGGATCGTCTCCAATCAAATCCGCCTGGTACTTATGCCCATCCAGAACAGTTACCTCAATTCGCTTGGCGCTGTGAACGACGTGACTGTTCGTCAGAATGAAACCATCGGGAGTGAAGATGAAACCCGAGCCGCTGCCGCGCACTTCGCGCGGGAGAGTGGCAGGATCTCTTCTCCTGCTCCTGAAAGCATGCTCGACTTCGATGTAAACAACCGACGGGCTGACTCGTTCCGCCGCCGCAATAACCGCGCGCGAGTACGCGTCGAGAAGTTCCTCGTCCGGTTGTGAATTCTTCGAACGATCTTTGCTGGTTGACGCATTCTCAGATTCTGATCGTTCGTCTCTCAGTAGTTCAAGTTCTTCCAACAAGTCGTACCTCCATTCACTCAAGGACTAACACAGGCCCGTCTTTGGCGGCTTTACGGAATGGCAGGAATCGCGCAAGCGCGAAGCGTCCGGGACCGGCGAGGGCGATCGTCAAAAGATTGGCAATCGCCAACAGGTGATATTCGAAACCTTCTCCTGCCTGATTGCCCGTCCAATTCATGAAGAAACCGACCTTGGCGTGAACCGTTACGATCGCGCCAAGCATGATCACGATGATCGATGCGGCAGAAAAGCGAGACAAGAAACCAACGACGAGTCCCAGGCCGCCAAAGAACTCACCGATGCTCACCAGATAACCCAACGGGCCCTCAGCCCAGGCCCCCCGAAAGCTCCAAAAAGCTTTTGCGCGCCGTGCGCCATAAACACCACGCCAACGATGAGACGCGCAATCAACAACGCCCAATCGACGGCCAAACGATCTCGCACTTTAGTCTCTGCTGCCATTTCTCTCTCCTTCCCAACATTGCATAGCCAACCTACTTTTGGTAAGCTCGACTTTGATGATAAAGCGGACGGCTACAATAGTCAAGTAAGCAATGAAAGGTAAGTACCCAAGAATGGCGGCGCCAAAAAGGACTACAAGAGTAAACAGGAAGCGTCCAGCCTCTAAATTCTCGCGACGCGCCGATAAAGCAGAGTCTAAGGTCTGCGCGCGCTTTCACCACGCCGTCGAATTGATTGGGCGAAGGTGGACCGGCGCGATCATCAGCGTGTTGATGACGGGGCCAACGGGATTCAACGAGATGTTGACCGCCGTACCCGGTCTTTCCGACCGCCTCCTCACCGAGCGATTACGCGAACTCAAGGCGGAGGGGCTCGTCCGCCGCACGGTCCTGCCGGGTCCGCCCGTTCGCGTGAGTTACGAACTCACTGAAGCCGGAAAAGGCTTAAAGCCGGTAATCGACTGTCTCGGCCGCTGGGCCGATCAATGGGTAAAGGCCAACTAGCAAGACCGCTGAAGAGGTGGTGCTGCAAATTCTCGGGCGGACTCGCGCCCCACGGACGAGGAGCGGCGGCGTGAGGAAACAAGGCGCGCCAGCCAGTTCAGGCACGCTAATCTGGAATCTCGGCCTCGACAAGTTTCGCTAAAAGAATGAGCGATTCCTGCCAACCGAGGTAGCACGCCTCGGCTGGAATGGCAGATGGCACCCCTTCTTGCACCACGGTGACCTCAGTCCCGCAAAACACCTCTTTTAAGGACACCGTCGTCTGCATTTCTCCGGGCAAGTTCGGGTCGTCGAATACGTCTGTGTGACGAATACGTTCGTGCGGAACGAGTTCAAGATATTTTCCGCCAAACGAGTGGCTGTGGCCCGTAGTGAAGTTTGTGAACGACATCTTGTAGGCGCCGCCGACTCTGGCATCTAGCTGATGAACTCTACCGGTGAACCCGTTCGGTGGAAGCCATTTGACCATTGCATCGGGATCGAGGAATGCCCGATAGACTCTTTCAGGCGTTGCACGTAGCACGCGATGAAGCCGGATTGTATTCGTGGACACGATCAGTTTCTCCTTTCAATGCATTGTGTTGCTGAGCGCCCACGGGAATCCATGAGAAATTCGCGCGCGACCACCGCTGGATGCCCTTGTTACGCGGCGCCGTGGGGTTATCATTAAAGAAGTGTTCACATTTCTCTCTCATAGACTCGTTTTTCGCCGGTCTGGCAATCAACTTCTTCTAACTCGGTTGCCTCGCAAGTGTGAAATGAGACAACTACCATATTCTCCTTTTCTGGAAAGAATTCATGAGGAACGCCTTCACTTATTACAAGCCATTTGTCTGCTAGAGAACCGTTCGATGATCCAAACGGGACGATTCTCTTATGCTCCCCTGCTACCTTCGACATCCCTTGTCCTTTGATCGTAACCATGTGCTGAATACTATTAGGATGATAATGGCAACCAGACGGGACATCCTTCTTTATAACGAAAATCCAACTTGACCGGATACCTTCAGGCAGTTCACGCCCATAGGAACTTAGGTCTATTACAGACCAGACGAAAGCTTCTTGCGAATGACTGATCTCCTCACTCAAATGCTCAATTGTGTCCAAGAAAGTCTTTCGATTGACGAGAAATTCAACAGCGGTATTTAATTTTTCTAGATCGACATTCATTTTGATGATTCCTTCGAGAAGCTATTTTACCTTGACCTGGCTGCGCCGTCACAGGCGCCTAACAGCGATGATCGCACAGAAAAACCGCGATGCTCGAAAGACTTAACTTTGGTAGAGTGAAGAGTTGGGCTTTTGTGATTGTTTGTGTTAGGAGGTCATCTTGAAAACAACCGAATTGTTCCTGGCTCAACTTGAAGCAGAAGCCGACCGCACTCGCCGCGCGCTCGAGCGTGTGCCGGAGGGACGCGATGATTGGAAGCCGCACGAGAAATCAATGCCGCTTGGCCGCCTGGCCATGCTCATCGCCAGGATGCCGTCATGGTTGTCGCTGATTGTTAATCGTGACGAGTTGGATATTAACCCGCCTGAGGGGTCGAATGTGGACCAACGTCCACTCCGAACCCCGGCCGAACTAGTTGAGGCGTTTGACGAGAGCGTCACGGAAGCGCGCAAAGCGCTCGAAAGTACCGACGAGGAGCATCTTCAGAAACCGTGGAAGCTGCTCGTGTCGGGCCGCGTTGTAAGTGAGGAGCGCCGCGACAACGTGCTGCGCGATACGTTCATGCACCTGTCACATCATCGAGGACAACTGACGGTTTACTTGCGCCTGAATGAGGTGCCGGTCCCGGCGATTTATGGTCCATCCGCTGAAGACGCGAGGTTTGATTAGAGAAAGTTGAGTACTTGAATTAGCGAACTCGTGCTCCTGTGCGCATGAAGCGTTCATTCACGCCTCCTTCGTCCTGCCCGCGCAGCGGCTCATTAGGTTCGGCTCCGCAGCTCACAAAGGGCGCATCTTGAAAATAACAGCAAGGCGTTAGGACCGTGTTACTCGATTCTTAAATCTGTGGGAATTTTGAGGAGGTGCCGCGCCGAAGACCGAATTGCGACTAGCGCTGGCCTACGGATTCCGCAACTTGTGCCGAGGCCGGGATGGTGAACGTGAACCGCGAGCCGCGGCCAAGATCGCTAGTGACCGAAACCTCACCGCCATGGGCGCGCACCAGGTGCTTCACGATAGCTAGCCCAAGGCCCGTACCTTCGGTCTTGCTCGATCGAGATTTGTCGCCACGGTACAGACGCTCGAACACACGCGGCAGGTCGGACGCCGCGATCCCAATGCCCGTGTCTGCGACGCTGATCATGACATCGCCATCTTCGGTTTCGGCCGTAAGGTTGACTAAGCCACCGGGCCGGTTGAACTTCATCGCATTGTCGATCAAGTTGTAAAGAATCTGTTCGAGCCTCCTGCGATCTGCCAGCACGAACAAGCTGTCTGAGATTGATGTGGTGAAGGATATATTCGAATCTGTTCTGCGCGAGTCAAGTGTTGCGATGACCTCGGCGACAAGTCGGTCAAGCCTTACCGGCTCGAGGCTGAGCTTGACCTGTCCTGATTCAATAGCCGACAAATCTGAAATATCCGAGATCAAGTCGTTCATGCGCTCGGCGTGTTTGTGGAGCGCTTTGAGAAACCTGTTCCTGTCCTTCGTGTCGTTGATCGCGCCGGCAAGCAAAGTTTCTGAACACGCCAGCATCGCGGTCAATGGAGTTCGTAGCTCGTGCGAAAGATTCGCGAAGAACTCTCGCCGCACGCGTTCTAGTTTTTCCAATTGAGTGATATCGAAGAACACTCCCACTGCGAGATCGCTGCCCAAAGGCGCAACATTCAACTGAAAGCTGCGGCGCTCGCGCTCGGCGATCTCCACGCGCAATTCAAACCGCGCTCTCTCTTCAAGTGCCTGTTTGAACGCGCTGTTAATCGCAGGGTCGCGAGTTGCGTCGGTCAAGCGATAGCTGTGCGCCGGCTCAACATTGCTAGATTCTGCGCTCAGGAACTCTCCTCGCGACAGCGCTGTCTCCGATTTGCGCGCACCAGGCGTCCCGGCATCGGCGGCGGGCAAATTGAACACTCGCGCAGCGGCTTCGTTGTAGAGCGCGATGCGCATCTGCGAATCTACGATGATCACCGCCTCGCGCATCGTCGCCAGCACGCCGGCCAACAACCGGTTCGTTTCTTCAGTGATCGCAGTCTGGCGCTGTATCTCAACGAGAGCCTGACTGTAGCGGTCGAGTGCATAGCGCGAAACGAAAAACGTCATCACGGCGACTACGATCACAGTAATGACGTGCGAGTTGATGATAGAGATGTGTGGGAATAGAACCGTCTTGACGATCTCGTAGGCCACGAAGATCAACAGCGCTCCGAGAGTGACAGCCCAAACTCGTCGTTCAAGGGTCATCATAGCTAATGACTACGGACTACTGACTACGGGCCACAAGTCGGTATCCGATTCCAGTCACTGTTTCGATCAGCGAAGGATCTCCAAGTTTCTGACGCAGCCTTCTTATATGCACGTCCAACGTGCGCGAGTCTCCGTAGTAATTGACGCCCCAGACTCTGTCGAGCAACAACTCCCGCGTCAATACTCGCCCCTGGTTTTGCGCAAGCTCCGACAACAGGGCAAATTCCTTCCGCGTAAGCCGCACACCGCGGCCTCGACAGCTAACGCTGAAAGTCGAAGGGTCGATCCTCAAGGCTCCGTCGTCAAACACGGGACGGTCGATATCGCTGCCTTCCGCACGCCGCAGCGCGGCATTTACTCGCGCTACGAGCTCGCGCATGCCAAACGGTTTCGTTACGTAATCGTCAGCCCCTATGTTTAACCCCAGCACTTTGTCCGATTCATCCGTGCGAGCCGTCAACATCAGGATCGGCACGCGCGCGGTTGTAGCTTCGGCGCGCAATCGGCGGCACAACTCAAAGCCGCTCATGTAAGGCAGATTAAGATCGAGAAGCACCAGATTTGGCGGACGCTCGAGGATTAAGTTGAGCGCGTCTTCGCCGGTTGCTGCAACTCGCACGCGAAAACCTTCACGTTCGAGGTTGTAGCGTATCGAATCGGCGATGTCCTCATCGTCTTCAACGATGATGATGCCGCGAACCCGCGTTCCATCAGCTCCCGTCATAATAAACTATGTCAAACCGATGCGTTCAAAACGTAAAAAGAAGGTGTTCCTGAAAACGATACTGGCGCGGCGTGAACGCGCCAAGCGGAACGAAGAAATTAGGAAATTGCCCGCTGTTGCGCAATTCGCGCTGAACGAAGAGCAGACTCTGAAGCGTTATGTTCTTTGCGAGTCCAAGCTCCCAACGAACGTAGTGCGTTCGAAGGTTGACTCCGGTTCCCGTTCCGAGATCATCGTCGGTTAGCTGCGAGATGATCGAGTTCGCTCCCTTGATGGAAAGGACGTACAAGAAAGACATATCACCAAATTTTGCAGGTTTCCCGACTTGTATTGCCGCTAGCAAGGCGTCGCGCTCTTTGGCACTCGTGCCGAAGTTGCGAGCCACCTGCACATTGAACGAAATTGGGTAGGCGTGTTCGCCCGCCTTGAATCCGACGTGACTAAGCTTATACGTAAGGCGCGCGACGTGAAAGTTTTCAGCGGTGTAGATCGCTCCACCCGCCGTTGTAGTCGCATTACCCGTGCCTGTCATCGGGCCCGACAGTACCAGGCCCAGCCCTGGCTGCACCAGAAATACGACTCCGTTGGCAGTTGAGGCGAGTTGAATTTGGTTCGGCTCGCGGAAGACTTGAATATCGCCGCCCAACTGGTGAGTCGAATTCTCGCCAGCCTTCAGGTTCAGGAGCAAGCCTTGATGAAAAAGATTGGATGAGCGGCCTATCTTTCCGACCTCATCGCCTCCGACGGCAAGCGGGCTGCCGGCAGTTACGACGGCAACATTCGGGTTGCTGAACCAATACTGGGCAGCTCGCAGCTCCATATTCGAAGTACCCTTGTTGCCGAACGGCAGAATGAATCTCTCGTTGAAACCGTTGAACCGAACGTCATCATCGAACAAGAAGCGCGAATTGTCGGCGAAGACTTCCTGTACTCGGCCACCCTGAAGCACAATATTCTTGTTCGGATGGTAGTCCATCCAAGCTTCGCTGATGAAGAACGGGTGATGAGCCACGGTCGCGGTGAAATCTTGATCCTGGGTGATGCCATTATTGATGGGGCCCGTCGAAAGCTGGCCATGGAAACTGATCGCTTTATTGATCTCTGAATCAAGATTCAACCTCAGTCGATACCTCATCCGAATATTCTGCACATGTTGAAGCGGCGGATCAGGCGGCCTCGTCGCCGGGCGCAGAATACCGTCCAGCCGAAAGCGAAAATCGCCGCTGAATCGAATCGGG
>WNGG01003741.1_pt1 | contig 17131 bp, 15 predicted proteins | sample 5400661 | NCBI WGS metagenome assembly WNGG01 (sample SAMN13153372, study PRJNA577476) | soil metagenome | isolation source: 100 cm soil or saprolite under Garry oak tree replicate 1 | place: USA:California | collected 2016-06-15 | reverse complement strand
ACGTGAAAACGCGTGGGCTCGTCTTTCACTCCGACCACCGCAACCGGCTCGTGCGAGCGCTCGCCCACTTCCCATACGTACCGGTGCTTAGTGGTAACCACCTTCGCTAAATCCGTGCCATCCATCTTTGGGATGGAACGCGCTTTGGCGACCAGCTTCTCAGTATCGCCTTCCAGCGTTGAGATCACGCCGCGCATCACACCGTTGTCACGCAAATGCCGCACCAGCGCGCGTGTATCAATATCGGCCAGCACTGGAATCCTGAACTGCTCGAGATATTCTTCGGTCACCTGCTGCGAGCGCCAGTTCGAACTGACTCTGGAAAACTCGCGTACAATCAGGCCCTCGATATAGGGTCGAACAGCTTCGTTGTCTTCAGGATTGGTGCCGTAATTGCCGATCTCGGGGTTAGTCAGAACTACGATCTGGCCCGCGTAGGAAGGATCAGTGAAAATTTCCTGGTAGCCTGTGATGGAAGTATTAAAAACGACTTCGCCGTAGCATTCGCCTTTTGCGCCGTAGCCTTTGCCGCGGAAGATGCGCCCATCTTCCAGCGCAAGGATTGCCTGCATTCCTGCTCCAGGGAGTGGATTTTACCGATTCTAGCAAGGAAGCCGGAAAGGACCAAGCATTGATTGAGTGGAAGTGCAGCAGTGTCGAAAAAAACTTTATCATTCCGACCGCAGGGACGAATTTGCTCTTCGACGCATTGTTAATACAGCAGGTTCCTCGCAGGCTGAAGCATCCCCGGAATGACAATTCAACAAGGGGATCTGTCGGCCAGCTTTACCGCAGCCGGCCCAGTTTATCTACCGGCCAGTATCCGAACACCGCTTTGCCGTAGATGTAATTCCGGTTCACAGGACCAAAGTCGCGGCTGTCGTTGGACATGCTGCGGTGGTCGCCAAGCACAAAGTAAGAGTGCGCGGGAACCACAATCTCGGGATAAGACCGCTGATCGGCAAATTCACTCGGCACATAACCCTCTTCCAGCGGATTGCCGTTCACATACACCAGTCCGTCATCGATGCGGATGTGGTCTCCCGCCAGTCCCACCACGCGCTTAATATAGCTCTTCGAAGCGTCGCGCGGGTAGCGGAACACTATGATATCGCCCCGTTGAATCGACTCCAACCGGTAGACGAATTTATTTACGAAGATCCGTTCTTGGTCGTCCAGCGAAGGCATCATGCTGGTGCCTTCGACCTTGACCGGCTGATAAAGGAAGATGATGATGAACGCGGAGATAGCAAGGGAAATTATGAGGTCTCGCAACCAGACCGCCAACACCGGGGTTGCTCGACGCAGGCGCAGCAACTGAATCTGCGTTTTCAGCATCGAGTTTTCTTGTACGGCGGTCTCCGGTTCGCGCATTATCCTCTCCATAGTATACGGACAATAGTCGCCCTGGTGCGGGTTGCCCTAAAAACCCAAACGAACTGAACCGAGCGGGTCCGATCCCGCTATCTAACCTGTTATCACCCTGCTGCTCGACAGGCCCACTCGGGTTACAATATCTAGAACCGAGGAATTACGGCATGCCGAAACGTAGGTTGATTGTTGCGTCCTTATGTGTAGCCGCTTTGATGATGACGGCCCAGTGGTCCCCGTCACAAGAGCAGGGGTCGGGATCGGTTCCGGCCTACAACGCAGGTCCTCCGCCGAAAGGCACAAAACTGCCGCCCATCCTGCCCAAAGAACAGCTCTGGGGCGAGAATGGGCAGTTCCCCTATCAGGCCCACGCCTACGAACTGGCAACCAAGATACCGGTCGTGCTGCATCAGCAGCCATGCTACTGTTACTGCGACCGCATGGGGCACAACAGCCTGCACAGCTGCTTCGAGAATACACACGGTGCCCAATGCACCACCTGCCTGAAAGAGCTGTATTACAGCTACTCCATGCACCATAAGGGCAAGACTGCAGCCCAGATCCGCCGAGGAATTATCAAAGGCGAATGGAGGCCGGTGAACCTGGAGGCGGCAGCCTCGATCAACTAAGCTAGGCCTTGCATCGTGCTTTTAGTTTCATATTTCCTCAGATGGAGGTACGTTGAGGGTCCAGCTTGACGCTGGCCGCAAAGGCCGGTATAACCTGCTTGCATTGGGCGAACTAAAGCCGCTTTTCCACAGGATGAATTTGACGTCTCACGGTATACAGTTTAGATAGGACTTAGGACTATAGGCCAAAGTGCCAGCAATAGTTAAAATTATTAGCAGTAACTTATAGAAAAAGGAGTGGTTACGAGGAGTACTGGGAAAGTTTTGCAGATGGCACAGAAAGCTTCAGCTAAGAAATCCCTAGGCGATGATCCTCGTTTTGCACAGGCTGTGCAAAACTACGAGGCCGGTTTGCGCGCCATGCAGGAGCATAAATTCGATAAGGCGAAGACCTACTTACAGAAGGTCGTGGCTAGCACCAGCAAAGAACTCGCGGACCGAGCCTCCGTTCACCTCAATAGCTGCAATCAGCACCTCGATCGAGTTACCACACAGTTCAAGAACCCGGAGGAGCATTTCGATTATGCCATCTCGCTGATGAATGTCGGGGACTACGTGAGCGCGAGAGAACACCTGGAGAAACTGCTTAAGCAGGTACCCAAGGCCGACTACGTTCTCTACGGGCTGGCCGCTCTCGACTGTTTAACCGGACACGTCGAAGATTCTTTGAAGCATCTCGATGAGGCCATCCGCTTGAAGCCTGCTCTGCGCTTTCAGGCCCGAAACGATTCTGACTTCCAGAACCTGGCGGAAGACCCGCGCTTCACGGAGTTGCTATACCCCGACCCGGGGGCGGAAATGGCTGCTGGACACGGCGACTCCGAAGCGGAGCGCTAGAAAGCCCCCATGGACGCTCAGCACGGTCCCGAACCCTCTTCTCGGGACAAGTTGGCGCGAGATCGACCCTTGCGAGTAGTCGCCATTGGCGGCGGCACCGGCCTTTCGACGCTGCTGAAAGGTCTGAAACGATTCGCTGTGACTCCCGCGGAGCGTGGCTCTGCCGAACCCTCGTCACCCTCAATCAGCGAACTATGCGCGGTTGTCACAGTCAGTGACGATGGTGGTTCCAGCGGCCGTCTGCGCAAGGAATTCAACATGCTTCCGCCGGGCGACATCCGCAACTGCGTCGTCGCCTTGTCGGAAGATGAGGCTCTACTCTCCCGGCTTTTCCAGCACCGCTTTCAAAAGGGTTCCGGGCTGGAAGGCCACAGCTTCGGCAACCTCTTCCTCGCGGCACTGACTTCTATTACGGGTGACTTCGGCGAAGCCGTGCGGCTGTCTTCCGAGATCTTGCTGACCCGCGGACATATTTTCCCCGCCACGACTTCGAATATTGAGCTCGAGGCGCTGATGGAGGACGGCTCCCGCGTCCGCGGCGAAACCAAAATCACAGCCAGCAAGGGGCGCATCAAGGAATTGTTCCTGGTTCCCCCCGACGTTGACCCTCTGCCGCAGACGCTCGATGCCATAGCCCGGGCCGACCTCATCACCATCGGACCTGGATCGCTCTTCACCAGCCTGATCCCCAACCTCTTGGTGCGCGGCATTTCTCAGGCAATTGTGAATTCCTCGGCGGTCAAAGTCTTCATCTGCAACCTGATGACGCAGGCAAACGAAAGCCTCGGATTAACCGCTTCCGACCACATCCGCGCGCTCAACAACCACGCCCAGGCACAGATTTTTAATTACGCGCTGATTAACAGCGCTCCCGCCTCACCCGATTTGAAAGCCAAGTATGCGCTTGAGGGAGCTAACCAGATCGTTGCCGACCTGGACGCGATCAAAGCACTGGGCGTGTGCCCGGTGATGGGTGGCTACCTGGAGGAGGCCGGCGTCGCCCGCCACGCCACCGACCGGGTGGCTCACGATCTGCTGCAGTTGGTTATACGAGCTCCCGATCCCAGCGATAAGACGCTGCGTCACACGGCGAAAGTCCGCCCCTAGGCTCGGTGAGGTTCCGAAGCTGAAACCTATTACAGCATTTTCCACTCCCTCGCCTCGCGGTATATTGAGTCGAATGCCCAAATCAAACAAGCCCAGTTCTCCATCCGCTGCACAGCCGCGTACCGCGATCGCCATCATGGCGGCAGGCAAAGGCACGCGCCTGAAATCCAAACATCCGAAAGTTCTCCACGAAGCTGGAGGCAAGCCTCTGCTAGCGCACGTGATCGCTGCCGCCCTGCGAGTCGTGCCGGCGAAAGATATATACGCAATCATCGGTCACGAAGCCGACCGCGTAGGTCAAGCAGTATCGCAAACAGGAATCGTATTCGTGCTACAGCGCGAGCAACGCGGTACCGGACATGCGCTGATGGTAGCCCGTGACGTCCTCGCGTCCTATGACCACGTGATCGTACTTTCTGGCGACGCCCCGCTCATTACGCCCGAAACTATCGAAAAGTTGCGCGATTTCCACCTGGCAAAGAAAGCTGCCATGACTCTCCTCACCGCTGAACTGCAGAATCCAACTGGCTATGGTCGGGTGGTCAGAAAGAAAAGCAGCGATGAAGTACAGGCCATCGTGGAAGAAAAAGCCGTGGACCCGGCCCAGCGCAAAATTCGCGAGATCAACTCGGGCTTCTACACCTTTGCAACCAAGTCGCTGTTCGGCCACATCGACGAACTGAAGACTGACAACCCGCACCGCGAGTACTACCTCACCGATATGGCGGGCATTCTTTCCAAGACCAAGGAAAAAGTCGTTGCAGTTCGGACCGACGATGCAAGTGAAGTTCTGGGCGGCAACACCCGTGCCGAACTCGTTGACCTCGACGTGCGCCTCCGCATGGCGAAGTGTCAGCAGCTTATGGTGGAAGGTGTCACGATTTTCTATCCGCAGACCTGCGTGATTGACAATGATGTTGAAATTGGCGCGGATACGATCATTGAACCTTTCGTGCAGATTCTGGGCAAGACCCATATTGGCGCGGACTGCCGCATACGTTCCTACAGCGTCATCAACGATTCGGAAATCGGAGACGGCGTGACAGTCCGTCCCGGAACCATCATGGATGGTGCTCGCATTGGCAGTGGCGCGGTGATCGGGCCCTACTCTCATCTACGTCCGGGAAGCGACATTGGCGAAGGCGGGCACGTTGGGAATTTTGTAGAGACCAAGAAAATCAAACTAGGTAAGGGCTCAAAGGCTAACCATCTGACCTATCTTGGAGACGCGGAAATTGGCGAAGGCGTGAACGTGGGCGCCGGCACCATCACCTGCAACTACGATGGCGTACATAAGCACAAGACCATCATAGAGGACGGTGCTTTCATCGGCAGCCATGCGACCCTGGTTGCGCCTGTGCGCGTGGGTAAGGAAGCATACGTTGCTGCCGCATCGTGCATTACCGATGAGGTTCCTGCTAATTCCCTGGCACTCGGACGCTCGCGGCAAATTGTGAAGGAAGGCTGGGCCAGGCAGAGGCGGAACGCAGCAGCAAAACAAAATAGATAGCTGCCATAGAGACCGAATCACAGAGTTTCCCACAATGCTCCTGAAAACCTCTGTGTCGGAGCCTGCCCTGAGCGCAGCCCAAGGGTGTCCCTGTGGCCATTCCTACCGCGAAACTGCCGCAAACAATTCTGAACGCAGCAATGACTGGAAACGCTGATCGTCAGTGCGGAAGTGGAGTTGCAAGTTGGAACTGTCTGAATCAACAGTCATGCTCTCCAAAGCCATCTTCTCCGTCGGAGTAGCGTTCATTTTTCGATACAGCATACCCGCTTTCACCAGAGATGACAGTGTGGCAGCCGTCATGGAATCCGAAGTCAGGACACTCAGGTCAAAGTTGATGCCATTGGAAAAATTCATAGTGTAGCGGGAAGCCAGTAGCCTCTTCTTCACGGTATCGTAATCGGCTAGCTTCGAGGCATCGCCCATCGCCGAGCGCAGCATGTTCTGCGTCCCTTGCTGGTCGAGAATGCTCCACACCGAACTCGAATCCACGGCGGACATCATGTCTGTCATCTGGGAATTAGAGTCGAGATTAGAGCTATAGCCGTCGCGGGCATCGAGTGCACCCTGCAGCGCCGATTGGTTGCCGAATGCGAGTGTAGAGTCATCCAAGAACGTCATCAGCATCCCGTTTCCCATCGGATATAGGTCGGTGGAATGGTATTTCGTGGGCTTAATCTTCTTGACCCGCATGCGCTTCAGCACCATTTTCGTCGGGAACTGACCCTGGGCTATGCCAACGATCTGCACACCATTCTTCCGCGCACGGTAAGAAGCGAATGTGAGTTGCTCGAGTTCTTTTTCCGGATCAATACCGACGCCCTTCAGCGCGCCCTCGAACTGTTTCAGGTTTTCCGGCAGCACCTGCTGTTTCAGCGCCTGCGCCGTCTCCGAGTTCTTGAGCGCACGATAGTCCACAGAAATGATCTGCTGGATATCGGAAGGGATGACGGCGCGTGAGTTAGTGCCCAGCGGCATGGCCGAAGCCGCGGCGCTCAAGAACAACACAATGGCACAACAGCAAGTCTTCATGATGACCTCTGGGGATATATGTACTTGGATGCCGATTGAGGTAGCCTCTCGTCAAGCGGCATAGGCTAATTGTATGCCACTCTAGGCAGCTAGATAACGGTCCGGAAGTACAGTACTGGGCGTAACCACTTGGAGTCTGGGCGTTGTCAATCCTGGAAGCGCGACACTATACCCGCTTCCGTTGGCTCTCCGCAGGTTTCTTTTCAATGTCGCCCAATGCGGGCTGCCGAAAGCGTTTCTCTGCGCAGCGGAGTTTCTTCAGGGCCTCAGCGCCTCCGCCCTCTTCCGTACCTCCGCGACGAAGGGTTCGTCTTTGAGCGATTCCAGATTTATCTCGACGTTCGCCATCGCGCCCTCGATCGCGGCTCTCGCCAGTGCGATACCGGTGGTCAAGTCCGACTTCATATTCGAATTCGTAATCGGCTTCAGCCTCTCAGCAATCTCCGCTACCTCCCTGGCCCGCTCAGCGACGCTCAGCGGAACGGCAGTCGCCTGGCGCAGGGCCGCAGTGATGATTCCATCCGCGTCTGCCGAGTTCTTCGCCTGTTTATAGGCCTTCATCACGGCATTATAGGACTCAGCATCAGCATCAATAGCCCCCTTCAGCTCTTCCCGTAGTTGCGACAGTCGTGCGATCGCGTCACTCAGTTCCCGTTCGTATTGCAGGTAGGCCTTCTTCCCGCGCGACATGGAGGCGACCATTGTTGCTAATGCCGCCGCCATAGCTCCGCTGGCCGCCGCTGCGCTGCCACCGCCTGGGGTAGCTATCGGTGCCGCCAGTTGCTCCACAAACGGTTCGATTCCGGACCGTAGGCCTCCGACTGCCATCTTGCCGCCCACCACTGCCGTCAGGCGATTCTCCAGAATTAGCGACGAATCGAAGTTCTCCACTTGTAAGAACCATTCCGCAGCCGACTCCAACGCTTTCTTCGGAATCAGGCCCACGATCTCGCTGCTCACCGGAGCCACGCCGTAGCGCGCCGCCTCGCGCTTCACGAACTCGAAAACCCGGTGAATCGGCGTCTGTTCAAAATCCGTCAGGTTCATGGAAACCTGCGCCAGGCCGCGCACCAGGAATCCGGCGCCCTTCACATAGCGTAGACCTCCGCTCGAAAAGCGCACCGCCTTAGCGACCTTCTTCGCGATATCTACCTCAGGCGTGCTAAGAAAGATGTTATAGGCGATGAGGAATTTGCGCGCACCAACCACCGTAGCGCCTGCCGTCCGATGAACCCGAGGATCGCCGAAATCTGGCTTACGGGAAGGATTAGTGGCGATGTCTTCGCGTATTCCCTCAAATTGTCCCCGGCGGATGTTCTCCAGATTCTGCCGTTCCGGCGAGGTCGCCGCCGCCTCGTAAAGGTAGACCGGAATCTGATAACGCTTCCAGATCTCCGCCCCCACGTGGCGCGCCATGGTCACACAGTCCTCGAGCGTGAGGCCCTCAATAGGAATGAACGGCACCACATCCGCTGCGCCCATACGGGGATGCGCCCCCTGATGCTGGTTCAAGTCAATCAACTCGGCTGCCTTGCCCACCCCGCGAATCGCCGCTTCCTGAATGGCTTCTCGTTCGCCCACCAGGGTGATGACACAGCGATTGTGGTCCGCGTCCATTTCGCGGTCCAGCAGGTAAACACCGTCCATCTTCATTGCGTCGACGATGGCATCAACTCGAGCCCTGTCACGGCCTTCGGAAAAATTCGGAACACATTCCACCAGCGTAGACATACGGCAGAAGCATATCCGTCGGGCTTGTGTACCGCAACTCGCAGCTAGGCTGGCATCACCAAAAATAAGAAGCTAAAATGAAAACGCTTATGAATCGTTACACGCTTTAATGACGGGGAAGAACTGGAAAGGAAAGAAGCAACCCTATGCCCAAATACGTGATCGAGCGCGAAATTCCCGGCGCGGGGAAATTTACCCCGCAAGAACTTCAGGCCATCTCTCAAAAATCTTGCGGTGTGTTGAGGAATTTAGGAACCCAGATTCAGTGGGTGCAAAGCTACGTCACCGATGACAAGGTTTACTGTGTCTACATCGCGCCCAACGAGAAAATGGTGCGAGATCACGCCAGTCAGGGAGGATTCCCTGCCAATCGAATCTCCGAAGTCAAATCGATGATTGATCCGACGACGGCCGAAGGCAAGTAGTTTTTGCGTACCTGCTGCCCGATAAAATGCCTAGCCGTAGCTACGGCGGAAGGGCATGACTTTAGCCATGCAGCATGCGTCCCTCCGGGACGGCACGAACACCAGTGCCGTTTATCCCCCCATCCTCGACGCCGAGACCAGCACCGCAACTCCTAAAATAATCCGATACACCGCGAACGGCGCGAACCCGCGTTGCCGAACCCACGCCATGAACCATACAACCGACCCATAGGCCACCAGGAACGACACCACAAATCCAATTGCTAAGATTACCCACTGCTGTGAACTAATCTGTGAGATGCCAATCGGGTTTTCGTCCTTGCCCATTACCGACTTGAACAACGTATATCCGGTGGCCGCGACCATGGTCGGAATTGATAAGAAGAACGAGAACTCCAACGCAGAAGCGCGCGACATCCCCGCCAACTGCCCCGCCGCGATCGTCGACATCGACCGCGAGGTTCCGGGAAACACAGCCGAAAGAATCTGGCAGCCGCCAATCCAGATGGCCTGGCCCAGACTCATGTCCTCCATTCTCCAAGTATGAATGCGGCTGCCCGGGGCTTCTGGTCCTGCTGCCTCGGAGCGTGCATTCATCGCATCAATAGCCCACATCACGATTCCGCCGATCAGTAGTGCGCTCCCCATGATGTGAAGGCTCTCCAGGTGCTTGCCGATGACCTTGGTCAGCAGGTAGGACGGAGGGGCGGTTATCAGGAACGCGACGGTAGTCAAGCTCAAGGGATGGGTCAGCGGCGTGCGATCACCACGTTCGCCGCGAGGAAAAGTAGAGAGAAATTTGGCGATTCGTGCGCGGAAATAAACCGGCAAGCACAGGATAGCCCCTAGTTGAATGACGATGGTGTACATCTTCCAGTAGCCGCTCGTGAGGCTGATGTTCAATAACGCTTCTGCAATGCGCAGATGGGCAGTCGAGCTGACGGGCAGGAACTCGGTCAGTCCTTCAATGATCCCCAGCAGCAGGGACAGCAGGTAATCGTTCAAGCTTCCTCCAGAGGGTGAGTGGAGCGAGTATCTCAGAAAATTGTTGGTGGGATTGCTTGCGATCTTGATTCGGTCACAAAATTGTGTGCAGATCACTCACTCACATTGCCGTACGTGGGAACGTTCTGCTGGATCAGGAAAATCAAACGCCGCGCCCGCAATGCCCACTCGCTTTGCGGATATTGCGACAGCACTTGCTGTGCCAGCGCCAAAGCCCTGTTTTTCGATTCGTCCGATTTCTTCGCCTGCTCTTCAATCTTGTAGATCTCAATTAGCGCCGAGCGCCGCCAGGCTGCATCATATAGTGCCTCCGCGGCGGCAGGCGATTGCGAATGCTCCTTGGCATACTTCTCATAAATTTCCGCTTCTTTGTCGGGGCACTTCGAGGATCCCTGCCAATCTCCGCACAGCTTGTTGTCGATCAGGTGGAAGGCGGCGAGATCAGCCCACTTAGTGCCAGAAAACTTCTTCATCACCAGCTTCATCCAGTGCTCATCCATACCCTCACGCAAGTAGGATTCCTTTTCCCGCGCCGAGGGACGCGTCATCACATCCGCTTTCTCCAGTTGCCAGCGGATATCGGCGGCCCGGTACAACGCCTCTCCCGCAAGCGGCGAGCTCGGGAAGTAATCATAGACGCGATAGTAAAGGCGCATGGCGTCCTGGTCTGCCCCCTTGCGGCCTCCCCGTCGGCTGGCTTGACCTTCGGAGTCCGTCGCTTCGCCGAACAGGATCTTGTCGCCGTCGGGAGTGGATGTCCGCACCATTCCTTTATCCAGCAGCCAACCGGTAATGGTTTTTCCTTGCCTCTCCTCCTCCTCGTCCTCGCGGCGCTGGGACTGTCCGCCAAGCAAGGCTTCGACGTGCGCCCAACCGCGGCTGGTCTCCAGAATCACGATTTCGTGCCCGCGTCCCACTTCCGTCAGCTTGGACGAATTCGTGTCTGGAGACAGATAGAGTGTTGCCGCTCGCACCAGCGCCCCGCGCTCGCCAACAGCAAAAGCCGCAGCGCAGTACAAAATCACCAGCAAGCAAAGAATCAGCCGGAAATAATTTCGCATCACAGCCATTACCCAGGGGAAACCTGAAATTCTGCACGGCTGTTCATAATTTGCTGGGGCAATCGGTTGTCCGCCTTTGGCACAGGCCACGTAGGGACAGACGCCCTCGTCTGTCCGGCCGAGCGAACCTCGGCTATGAATGCGTCGGCGCACGATTTTAAGTCGGCCACAGATGGAACCTCTCCCGTCGCGATCCTGCGCATCCCTTGTTCGCTTGCCCCCAGAGACAATCAGGCCGTCGCCGTTGCCTGCCGCTGAATTTCCTCTAGCATCTTCGGTTCAATGTTCCCGCCGCTAATCACCGCCACATTCAATGTCGTCTTCGGCAACTGGTCACGATGGAAAAGAAAAGCCGCTACTGCCACCGCTCCACTGGGTTCGGCAATGGTTTTAGAATTCGCTGCCAGCCGCCGCATAGCCTCTCGAGTTTCATCTTCACGGATAGTCACAATGTCATCCACATACTTGCGGATGTGCTCGAAATTGATTGGACCCACACTTTGAGTGCGCAGCCCATCCGCCATGGTGCGCGTGACCTGCTCGGCAGCGAACGGCACAATTTGTCCAGAGCGCAGACTGGCTTGAGCGTCCGCCGCCAGCTCCGGTTCCACGCCAATTACTTTCACTGACGGTCTGCTGAGCTTAATCGCTGTAGCGATGCCGCTTATCATCCCACCACCGCCGACCGGCACCAGCACGGTTTCGACTTCGGGCAAATCCTCCAGAATCTCCAGGCCCATCGTACCCTGGCCGGCGATAATCTTTTCATCGTTGTACGGAGGCACGATCACATACCCATGCTGCGCTGCTAATTCTTCTGCTTTTGCTTGTCGTTCCGCGCTGCCCGAGCCCACAGTCACAATCTCTGCGCCCATGGAAGTTGTCGCCTCGCGTTTGATCAGGGGAGCATTGTTCGGCATTACGATCACTGCCTTCACGCGCAACAAACGTGCCGCGTAGGCCACTCCCTGCGCGTGATTACCGCTGGAGTAGGAAATCACGCCGCGTGCCCGCTCGTCATCGGACAGCGATACGATCTTGTTGTATGCTCCGCGAAGTTTGAACGAGCCGATCGGCTGTTGACTTTCCAGCTTCAAAAACAGCCGTCGCTCATCTCTCCCGGGAACTGGTTCGTGGATCTGCGACTCAAGCAGTTCTGTCCGCACCGCCACACCACTCAAGCGCGCTTGTGCCTGCTGAATGTCATCGAGGGTAACGATAGGGGTCCTCCGAACTTTCTACGAATTAAGCGAAGCGAAGGACGTGCTTTCCGGCGCCAAGTAAAGCAGGTTCTCCGCACGACCCAGCCCGTCAAAATGACCGAGTCTTGGCTTCTATCTGCCTGAATCCCTGCAAATCCGTGGGAACTAGATTTCGAGTATCACCGGCATGATCAGCGGCCTCTTCTGCGTTTGCTTGGATATGTACCGTTTGAGGTCCGCCCGGATTTTTTCTTTGATCACGCCGTAGTCGGCCTTCTCTTCGTCGCTCGACAAATCTAGCGTTTGGATGACGATCTGCCGGGCGCCATCGACAAAGCCGTCTTCACCAGGAGCAAATCCCCGGGTAACAATTTCAGGACTGGTGCTTTCCACTCGGCCGGTTAGCTTATTGATCGCAATAATCGGCAGAACAATCCCGTCCTCGCTCAGATGCCGCCTGTCTTTAATAATCAAATCTTCGACCACATCGGTGCGAGAACCAGAATCAATGCAAACGCGCCCTACATTCACTCGGCCCGCCTTGCGGGTACCTAGTTCATCGAATTCCAGAATGTCGCCGCTCTCGAGCAGAACAACTTTGCCCGCCGATCCGTGCATGGAAGCCGCGAGCTCCGCGTGCAGTTTTAGTTGCCGGTACTCGCCGTGGATCGGAATGAAATATCGCGGCTTGACCAGATTAATGATCAGCTTCAGCTCTTCCTGGCTGGCATGCCCGCTGACGTGTACCGGCGGCGACGAGCCATCCTCGTAGATCACGTGCGCCTCGCGCCGGAACAGGTGGTCGATCATCCGGTAAATCGCTTTCTCGTTGCCCGGGATGATGCGAGACGAGAGCACAACCGTGTCACCCTTCTCGATCTTGGCATGTTTATTGTTTTCGACCGCAGCCCGCGAAAGCGCTGACATGGGCTCGCCCTGGGTCCCGCTGATCAGCACGCATACTTTCTCCGGCGCAAAATTCTTCATCTCGCCTGGATGGATCAGCAGGCCCTCCGGAATCTCGACGTAACCCAGGTCTTCTGCAATTTCCGCCGAGCTCACCATGGATCGGCCGATGAAAGCCACCTTGCGCCCATGCTGCGACGCCAGCTCAATTGTCAGCTTTATACGGTGAATCGAGGACGAGAAGCACGAAATAAACAGCCGCCGCTCCGTGCGCGCAAACACTTCATCGAACTTGCGCCGCACCGCCCGCTCACTCGGGGTGTAGCCTCTTCGCTCCACATTCGTCGAATCCTGGAACAGTGCCAGCACGCCCTCTTTGCCGTACTCGGCGAAGGAATGCAGATCAAAAAGCCTATTATCCGTGGGGGTCGGGTCCACCTTGAAGTCGCCGGTATGAAGGACGACGCCGAGTGGTGTATGGATCGCCAGCGACACGCAGTCCACCAGGCTGTGCGTCACTTGAATGGGATGAATGACGAACGATCCCACCCGGAAGCGCTCGCCCGGTTTGATTTCCCGCAGGTCGGCATCGTCCAGTAATCCGTGTTCTTCCAGCTTGTCTTCCACGTACGCTAGCGTGAACTCCGTGCCCCAGACTGGAACGTTCAGCTCGGAAAGAATCCACGGCAACGCGCCAATGTGGTCTTCATGACCATGCGTGAGCACGATCGCCTGCACCCGATTCCGGTTTTCGATCAGATAAGAAATATCGGGAACAACAATGTCTACACCCAGCAGTTCGGCCTCGGGGAACATCAGACCAGCGTCGATGACGATGATGTCGTCGCCCCAGCGAACGGCCATGCAATTCATGCCGAACTCGCCCACCCCCCCAAGGGGTACGATGTGTAGTTTTCCAGATGGCATTGGGAACACTTGATGCTAGCACAGGCCCGGCAGCAGCGGTTTCCTAGCACAGATACTCTTTTTAAGATGAGTTTTTGGGGCCACATCTCTTCCACTCGCATCCAATATTCGATGGCAGAAAAGATCAGCAAATCCTGGGTGCGCGGCCGGGTTGAGGACGCCCTTCGTGGCGGGCTGGCCCGCGCCTATGAGACTGTGAGAGTGGATCCAGTAAAGTTCCTCGTGAAACTGCGCACCGCCTATGGCCTGCCGATCACGACTTTTCACGGCGTGTATTCGGTAGAACTCAGTTCGCTGGACAGCGTTTCCCAATCGCTGATCCGCAGCGGTATGAAAGTGGCCGCCGCCGAAGGCGCAGGTCTCGGTCTGGGCGGAATCATCACGATTGTCCCCGATCTCGGCATCCTCGCGGGCATCACTCTGCGCACCATCCAGAAGCTCAGCTTGCTCTACGGTTTCGAATTTAATACTGACGATGAGATCGCCGAACTTTGGATCGCCGCCGCCACCGCCGCGGGCGTAGATATCAGCCGTGAGTTGCTGGAAAAAGAAGTGGTCAACCGCTTCGTGCCGCGGGTGATCCAGCGCATCGCCGCGCAGGCCAGTGGCGAAGTGGTGGAGAAATGGGCTGGCAGGCTTATTCCTCTAACCAGTTCTCTGATTGGCGCCGGGCTGAACTATTATTTCGTGCGGGCCTGGGGAGAACGTGCGAACTCACATTTTCGCCAGAAACATCTTGAGGTCCGCACGCGGATGGCGACAAAAGTGGCGATTCCGGCCGTCAGACATCCCAGCATATTGTCATCTTGAGTGGCTTTCAGGCTAAGAAGGATCTGCTGTTAGCTAACCCGGACAGAGCAGGTTCTTCATATGCTCACTCACAATGACAAGGCTCCAATAGAAAGTTGATGACACAATTGTTTCGCTGCTCCGCCATCCTCTTCGATCTCGACGGTGTTCTCGTCGATTCGACCCACTCGGTCACCCGTCAGTGGCGCATCTGGGCGAACGAAAACAACCTCGATTCCGCGAGACTCTTGGAGATCGCCCACGGCCGCCGGACCATCGAGGTTGTTCAACTCTTGACCCCGCATCTGGCCACGGCGGATGAGGTCGCAAAAATCGAGCAGCGCGAAGCCGCGGACACAGAAGGAGTCCGTGTGATGCCTGGAGCCGCCGAACTCGTGGCATCGATTCCCAATGGTCGCTGGGGTGTAGTCACTTCCGGGACGCGTCATCTGGCCACATCACGACTCGGCCTCGCCAATATCCCGATTCCTGTAGTTTTGATTTCCGCAGACGATGTTGTGGAAGGTAAACCGAATCCCGAGCCCTACCTGAAGGGAGCGCAACGGCTGGGGGTGGATCCCTCAGAGTGCGTGGTGATCGAGGATGCTCCTGCCGGCATTCTCGCGGCGCATGCCGGAGGGATGAAAGTCATCGCCCTGGCCAGTACATATCCAGTTGCCGATCTGAGAGAAGCGGAAGCCGTAGTACAGAGCCTCACGCAGATTCACGTCAGCTTTGATGGAGCCCGCCGGGGCCAAGCTCTGGAAATTTCCATCCTTTGATCTGCAGATTCGGCACGCGGCCACTGAGACTCAAACATGTCACACTCAGCCAGCCCTTGTTGGCTCGCTTGCGAACGAAGACGAGTTTTCCCTACTTCTCCCGGGCACTTGAATCACTAACCCGTGGCTGTTTCTACCGGAGCCAATCTTCCAATTCAATTCTTTGATCCGTTTTCTCGTCGCGATATTTCACGATTACTGGCGTGTAGAGTGACAGGTTCCACTCCGCTGCCTGGCCTTTCCTTACCGCGCGCGAACCGGGCACCACCACGGCATTTTCCGGTATTTCCAGTGGCTTGTCGTCCGTCGCACGATACACTCGCCCACGCACAATATCGTAAAGTGGTGTGGACCGCGTCAGGATCGTTCCCGCTCCCAATACCGCACGTGACCGCACCAGCGTGCCTTCATAGACCCCGCAGTTCCCACCCACGAGGACGTCGTCTTCAATAATCACCGGCGCTGCATTCACCGGTTCCAATACACCGCCCACCTGCGCTCCAGCGCTGAGGTGAACCCGTTTCCCAACTTGCGCGCACGATCCCACCAGTGCGTGTGAGTCCACCATCGTGCCTTCGTCTACGTATGCGCCGACGTTGATGAACATGGGTGGCATGCAGATCACCGACGGCGCGACGTATGCGCCCATTCGCACCGATGAGCCGCCCGGCACTAAGCGCACGCGGTCGGTCACGGCGAATCGTCGAGCAGGAAAGGTGTCTTTGTCTACGAAGGACAGCCCGGCGCCATCGCCCATCTCCGTGAGTTCGCCCAAACGGAATCCCAGTAGGATGCCCTGCTTCACCCAGGTGTTCACTATCCAGCGATCGCCGTGTTTTTCAGCCGCGCGGATTTTGCCGCACGTGAGCGCATCACGAAATTCTAGAAAACTCTGGCGCGCTTCCGGATTGCGCTCCACTTCCCCCAGGGAGGCGAGGCGCTCGATGGCAGCCTTGAGAGGTTGCATGCGGAAGGAAGTATAAAAGAACGGAATGCAGAAGTCAGAATGCAGAGGTCAGATTGCAGATTTCACATTGCAGATTTCAGAAGTAAAAACCATGTCCTCTGCGAACTTAGAAGTGGGCAGCCTGAGAGGGTTTACTTGTGCAATCTGCCTTCTGCACTCTGACTTCTGCATTCTGACTTCTGCACTCTGACTTCTGCACTCTGAAATCTTATTTCCACAATCCTAAATGCACTTGCACTCGCTGCGGATCAGCACGCCTGGCATATGTTGCGAGGCCTCGCGCGCTTCGCTGAGGGTAGCATACGGTCCGTGCCAGCGAGCGTGGTTGGCGTCGTGTCCCGCCGGACGTCCCTTGCCGTAATTGCATTGTCCGCAAGCAGAACGGTGCAACACGATTTTGTGTGGTCCGGCCAGCCAATTCTCATAAACGTAGAACTCGGCTCCTTCAGGAGTCGCTGCGGCTGGTTTTGCAATCACACCCGCATCAATGGCGATCTTCTGCAGGCGCGAGCGCGTTTCACGACGCATAGGCAGGAGTGGCAGGCGGTAGGCTTCCTCAATTTTGCCCATCATGGCCAGAACAGCCTTCACCGGCAGCGGATTCGACTCCATGAAGTTGGCCTGCATCAAGGCGAAATACCTGCGATGCAGCCGCCGTGCCGTATCCCAATCACTATTCAGCGCCGCCCGAGTCATCTCGGCCATCTCACGCGGGATCTCGTTCGATGCCACTGAAATAATCCCAACCCCGCCCAGCGCAATAACCGGCAAAGTAACGGCGTCGTCGCCGGAAAAGACCAGAAAGCGTTCCGGCACTGCGTTGCACACTTCCGCGATCTGAGACATGTTG
>WNGG01014640.1_pt1 | contig 17132 bp, 23 predicted proteins | sample 5400661 | NCBI WGS metagenome assembly WNGG01 (sample SAMN13153372, study PRJNA577476) | soil metagenome | isolation source: 100 cm soil or saprolite under Garry oak tree replicate 1 | place: USA:California | collected 2016-06-15 | reverse complement strand
CCAGCCTGTCGCCGTCCCCGTCTCCGCAGCCGCCTCAGCGAGCGGAGCCGTCGCTGCCGGCGCTGATAGAGGACACCGCCGCCGCCACGGCCGAGGGGAATCTCTACGTGATGGGTGGCTTCAACGCGGCCGGCGCCAGCCTGTCCTCGGTGTACGTGTTCGACGGAACCGGCTGGCGCGCCGGGCCGTCGCTTCCTCTCCCGGTCGATCACCCGTCAGCCGCCAGCCTCGGCGGCTATGTCTACCTGGCCGGCGGCCACAGCAACGGTCGCGACTCGGCACGCCTGTTCCGGCTCGAGGGCGAGCAGTGGACCGAGCTGGCGCCGATGCACTTCGCGCGGGGCGGCCACGCGCTCGTCGCGCTCGGCGGCCGGCTGTACGCGCTGGGCGGCAACACCAGTCGAGGCAACGTGGCGGCGGTCGAGGCCTATGACCCCATCGCAAACACCTGGACGGTCATAGCCTCGCTGCCCAGCCCGCGCAACCACGTGTCCGGATTTGCCGCCGGCGGCACCGTCTGCGTGGCAGGCGGCCGATTGCCGACGACGGCTCGCGTCGATTGCCTCGATCCAGGATCCCTGGCCTGGTCGAGGCCGCCCGACCTGCCGCAGCCGACGAGCGGCGGCGGAGCAGTTGCGTTCGACGATGGCAACGTGATCGTGGTCGGCGGCGAAGACGCCGGCGAGAGCCGGGTGATCGACCAGTTCGCGGTCTATCGGCCCGGAAGCGCCTGGAAGACCGCCGGCTCGATGCTGTCCGCGCGGCACGGCTTCGAGCTCGTGCTGTTCAACGGCCGCGGGTGGGCGTGCGGCGGTGGCAGCGCGCCGGGTTTGCACCCGGTCCCGACGTGTACCTCAGTCGGGGATCCGGCTTCCACGAACGGCTGAAAGCAGCGACACCCCCACCACGGTCATCGCGATGACGAGCAGGGGCACGCCGTAGTTGAACTCGGGAGTCGTCAGCAATGAAACGTCGGCGTCCCAGACCTTCTCCAGCAGCAGGTCGCCCAGCTCGATCACCGCGTAGAAGAGGAGGATCACGACGTTGGCGATCAGGGCAGCCACCGGAATCGGCTCTCGAACGTAGAGCAGCAGGGCCATGAAGGGGACCGCCGCGATTGCGGGGCCGAAGAAGTTCACGATCGACTGCCGCACGACGTCGAGCTGCTGCGCCGGCTGTGCGTGCAGCGCGTAGATCGTCACGGGCAGGTAGCCCATGCGCCACGGCCGGACGATGATCGAGCCGTCAGAGCCGACCGCGTAGATCACGAGCAGGTGAAGGACCTCGTGGGCGCCAAAGCCCACGATGAAGAGAAGAATCGAGAGGATGAGCACCCGGAGCCACACGTCCGGGGGAATGTAGCGCCTAAACCCTGGAACATGCGATGGTTCACCATCAACGTGAGCACCACGATCACTGAATTGCAACGCGACTACATCAAGGAATACAGCCACTCTTTGGGCCGCGATATGGAGCTCCTCCACTTCGGCCACGCCGGCAGGCCGATCCTTGTCTTTCCGACCTCGATGGGCAGGTTTTACCAGTGGGAGGACTTCGGCCTGGTCGGGGCGATCAGCGACTTCATCGAGTCGGGGGCAGTCCAGCTCGTCTGCGTCGACAGCGTCGATGGCGAGTCGTGGTACGCGAGGGACAGGCACCCGGCGGAACGGGTTCGCCGCCACCTCCAGTACGAGGGTTACCTCCTGGACGAGATCCTGCCTCGTCTCCCGGACCGTCCGGTCACCTGCGGCACCTCGTTCGGCGCCATGCATGCAGTGCTCCTCGCCGCCCGGCATCCGGACCGTGTGGGTGGCTTCATCGCGATGAGCGGCGCCTTCGACACCGCGCGCTGGCTGGACGGCTACAACGACGACGGCACCTACTTCACCAACCTCATGGCCTTCCTGCCCGGGCTGACCGACGAGGCATACCTGGGGCCCCTGCGCGCGATGCACCCGAAGGTCATCGCCACCGGGGAGCAGGACCCGAACGTCGAGGACTCGAAGAAGCTCGCCGGGCTGTTCCGGGCGGACGGGGTCGAGGTCGGGCTCGAAATCTGGCCCGGATGGGCGCACGATTGGCCCTACTGGAAGGACATGATGCGCAGATACCTCGCCGGCTGACCGCACAGGAGAGGAATGGAAGATGGCCCAGAAAAAGATCATCGGACTGCTGATCGGGCGCGAGCACACGTTCCCGGGGCCATTCATCGAGGTCGTGAACCAGAAGGGCCGGGACGATGGGATCACGGCCGAGCTCGCCGTGCTGGGCGGCACACCTGAGACCTTCGAGCCGTATCACGCCGTCCTGGTCGACCGCATCTCGCACGAGGTGCCGTACTACCGAGCACACCTTAAGAGCGCGGTCCTCCTCGGCACGACTGTCATCAACGACCCGTTCTGGTGGCAGGCCGACGAGAAGTTCTTCGAGTGCACGCTGGCCCGGAAGCTGGGCGTGGCGGTTCCGAAGACCGTCGTCCTGCCGAACAAGCAGTACATTCCCGACATCGACCACGTGCAGTCGCTGCGCAACCTGCAGTTTCCGCTCGACTGGGAGCACCTGGTTTCATACACGGGCCTCCCCGCCGTGCTCAAGCCGAACACCGGCGGCGGGTGGAAAGACGTCTTCATCGTCCACTCGATCGAAGAGCTCATCACCGCCTACGACCAGACCGGCTTGAAGACGATGATCCTGCAGGAGTTCATCGACTGGGACGACTACGTGCGCTGCATCTGCATCGGCCGGCAGCACATCATGCCGATCCGTTACAACCCGAAGGCGCCGTTCGAAGAGCGCTACCAGGTCTCACGTCCCGTCGAGGGTTCGCTCCGCGAGCAGGCGATAAAGGACGCGCGAACCCTGGTCGAGACGCTCGGGTACGACATGGACACGGTCGAGTTCGCGGTGCGGGATGGCGTCCTCTATGCAATCGATTTCCTGAACCCCGCGCCCGACTTCGACAACTTCTCGATCAAGGAAGACAACTTTCGCTGGGTGCTCGACAAGATGTCCGACCTGGTGCTTGCCTACGCCCGCGGCGAGGCCACGCCGCCGTGGCGCGACGAGCATCGATGGTGGAAGCACGTCAGCAGGATGCAGACGCCGAAACCCGTAGAGGCGTGAAAGACCCGGTCGCCGCCTTTCACGCCCTGCTCGAGGACGCGCGGCTGGCGGAAGACAGCGCCGAAGCCCTTGCCGCGGGACAGAGGCAGCGGCGCCTGATGTTCGGCGAGCGGCCGCTGTGCGTGGCGATCCGCCCGCAGCTGCTCACCCAGAGGCGCTACGACCAGGCGGTGGCTGCAGCCGAAGGAGTGGCCGGCGCACTGGCCAGCCTCGAGCGGGCGCTCCTGATGGACGACGAGCTCCGAAGCGAGCTCGGCCTGGAGGGCGAAGAAGAGAAGCTGGCGATGGCAGATCCCGGCTTCAGGTTCTCCTCGCCCTCGGTGCGCCTCGACAGCTTCTTCGCCGACCAGGTGAGGTTTGTCGAATACAACGCGGAATCCCCCGCGGGCATGGCCTACAGCGACAACCTCACCGACGTCTTCCGCGAGCTGCCGGTGATGAAGGCGTTTCGCAAGCAGTTCCGCGGGAGGTTCATGCCGACCCGACGGCGCCAGCTGGGCGCGATGCTGCACGCCTTTCGGCAGTGGGGGCGGAGCTCCACGCCTGTGATTGCGATCGTGGACTGGGAGGGACTGCCGACCGCCCCCGAGTTCGAGATGTTCAAGTCCTTCTTCGAGCAAGCAGGGATCAGGACGCTGATCTGCGACCCGCGCGCGCTCGAGTTCAGGAGGGGCAGGCTCTACGCCGGCAACAGGCCGGTCAACCTCGTCTACCGGCGAGTTCTCACGAGCGAGCTGCTGGCGAGCGGAAGCGACACGCGGGCGCTGCGTGACGCCTATATGGCCGGCGCGGTGTGCGTGGTGAACAGCTTTCGGGCCAAGCTCCTGCACAAGAAGATGAGCCTGGCGCTGCTCTCGGATGAGCGGTATCAGCGTCTCTACACCCCGTCGGAGCGGGCGGCGATCCGCCGCCACATCCCATGGACCCGGCGGGTCCGGCCCCAGCTCGCCGAGCAGATCGCGCGGCGCCGGGAGACGCTCGTGCTGAAGCCGAACGACGAATATGGCGGCAAGGGAGTCGTGCTGGGATGGACCGTCGGCCAGGCCGAGTGGGAGGACGCGATCGAAACCGCGACACGCCAGAGCTACGTCGTGCAGGAGGCGGTCGAGATTCCTCTCTGGCGAGCTCCACGCGCACATCGACACCCTGCTGGCCGAGGCGTCGCCGAAGCTGGGCGACAAGGTCAAGCGGGAGATGATGCAGTCGGTGGTCGAGGTCGGGACCACCATCTGCGAGAACGTCGACGAGGCCCGCCAGCAGCTGGCCGACATGAGGGGAACGCTGTCCGAGCTGCTCAAGGGCGACGGGCTGCGAATCGCCTGCGCGGGCACCCACCCGTTCTCCCGCTGGCAGGAGCAGAAGATCACCGAGTACGACCGCTACAAGATGCTCGAGGAGGAGCTGCAGGACGTCGTCCGCTCGCTCGTCATCTTCGGGCTCCATGTGCATGTCGCGATCCCGGACCAGGAGCAGCGAATCGAGGTCCTCAACGAGGCCCGTTACTTCCTGCCGCACCTCCTTGCGCTCAGCACGTCCAGCCCGTTCTGGATGGGCAGAAACACAGGGTTGAAGTCATACCGGAGCGTGATCTGGTCGAACTTTCCGCGGACCGGCATCCCGCCCGAGCTTTCGTCCTTCGACGAGTACCAGAACTACGTCGAGCTCCTGGTCAAGACAGGCTCGATCGACAACGGCAAGAAGATCTGGTGGGATCTTCGCGCCCATCCGAACTTCCCGACGATCGAGTTTCGCGTCTGCGACATGCCGACGCGCCTCGAGGAGACCATCTGCCTCGCGGGCCTTATGCAGGCGATCTGCGCCAAGCTCCTGAAGCTTCGCTCCGGCAACCTCGGTTTCCGCAAGTACATGCCTGCCCTCATCGCCGAGAACAAGTGGCGGGCAATTCGCTACGGGATCGACGGTCGCCTCATCGATTTCGGCAAGCAGAAGGAAGTTCCGATGCGCGACCTCGCGATCGAGCTGCTGGAGTTCGTCGATGACGTGGTCGACGACCTGGGATCGCGCCAGGCCGTCGAGTACGTGCACACGATCCTGGCCGAGGGGACGAGCGCGGACCGCCAGCTTCGCGTGCTGAAGAACGGCGGTGACACCCGGGCAGTCGTCGAGATGCTGGCCGGCGAGACCGTCGGAGAACGCGTGGCCGTTCGTGAAAAGACCGGGTGAGCTGATCCGAGAGGCGGTCACGTCCTGGCCGGGCGTGACGGCTGCGCCCCACCGCTTCGGCGGAGTCGAGTACCGCTACGGAAGGAAGGAGATGGGCCACGTGCATGGCGACCGCCTGGCCGACCTGCCCGTGCCTCGGCGCCTGCATGACGACCTGATTGCGGCAGGTCGTGCCCAACCACATCACGTGTTGCCCGAGACAGGATGGATCAGCGTGTGGATCAGCGGACCGGACGATGCCGCCGGCGTGATCGAGATCTTCAGGCTGCAGTACGAGCGGTACGCGAAGAAAGGTTCTCAATCAAGTGTTTAATTAGTCCGTGGCGACGCGGACTATCAGCGAGAGAAGGCGGGAGGAGCTGGTCCTCGCCGCCTATCGACAGATCGCCGAGCACGGCTTCGAGGGGCTCAGGACGCGAGAGGTGGCGGCGGAGGTGGGCGTGAACATCGCCACGCTCCACTACTACTTTCCGACCAAGGAGGCGCTCATCGGCGCCGTGCTGGCGCACGCGATGGGCCGCTTCCGCACCACGCTCTCGCCGCATGGATCGCCGTCCGAGCAGCTGCGCAACTATCTCCGTTCGGTGCGAAAGCTCCTCGCCGACGAGCCCGAGCTCGGCGCGGTGATGGCCGAGCTGGCGCTGCGTTCGGTCCGAGACGACTCGATCGGCTCGATCATGAACCAGATGTACGACGTGTGGCTCACCACCATGCGTGGACTCCTCCGCCGCGCGGTGAAGGCCGGCGCCCTGCGCCCGGAGCTTGACAGCGACGCGGTGGCAGCGCTGATCGTGTCGACGCTCACCGCCATGACCCTTCCGGTCATGAACGATGGAAAGCGGGGTGACCTGGCGCTCCGCCAGCTCGAACGCTGGCTCGGTATCGGCAGCTCGAAGGCCTGACCCGCCGCCGGTCTCGAGGCCTCGGAATAGATCAGCCAAGCAACTGATTGATTAACGTGGTACGCTAGATCTCAATCATCTGATTGGCCATGGAGGTTGGTGACTGTGGGCGTCCGTGTTCCTTCGTATGTCGGGCTTTTCAATCCCATCGCGCGCCGGGTGCTGAAGGTTGGGGCGCTGATGGGCCCCAACGCCCTCATCACCGTCCGCGGCCGCAAGAGCGGCGTCCCTCGAACGACGCCGGTTGCGCTTGTGGAGGTGGGCGGCAAGCGGTGGGTGATCGGGACGTTTGGTGAGACGAACTGGGTCCGCAACCTTCGTGCGGCCGGTGAAGCAACGCTGTCAGTGGGCCGGAAGCGGGAAGAAGTGACCGCGGCCGAGCTCTCGGTCGAGGCTCGGACGGCTTTCTTCCGAGATGTCGTGGGCCCCTACGTGCGCGGGCTGCGGATCGGTCCGTTGCTGCTGTCGGTGCTCGACGCCGGAGACATCCTTTCGGATCCCGCGGCCGCCGCAGAGCGCAGGCCCGTTTTCGAGCTGAAGGCCGCCTAGGCCAGGCCTGGCATCGGCCAGCCCTCTGCCGGAACCTTGAGCACGATCATCGGAAGCCGGAAGTCCAGCACCATGTCGATGCATCCGCCGTTCGGCACCTCAACCATGATCGTCCGCGAGTCGCCCGGCAGCCGAAGACGGTAGGTGCCGGGCGCCAGGCGGGCGACGAAGGCGCCGTCCCGCCCGACGGCCGCGCGACCGACGGCATGAGCAGCGCCGTCCTCGATCACGACATACGAGGGCGGCGCCCCGAGCACATCCAGCTTCGCCGCGATGCCCGTACCCATGAACTGATACACGTGCCCCTGGTCGGTGCGGTAGCCGAGCAGGACGGCGACCATCAGCAGGCCAGACACCACAACCGCCAGCCCCGCGATCACGAGGAGCTTCATCGCAGTGACTTCAGCAGCCGCGGGGACGCCAGGACCAAGGCCAGCGCCGCGATCAGCGTCGCCAGCACGGCAGCGCCGAGCAGCCACTCGATGGCTGCGGTTCTGGTCCAGACTGCCGAGCCCAGCGCTCCGAGGCCGCCGAACAGGTGCGGACGTGTGAAGACCGCGAGTCGGATCGGCCCCAGCTCGGCAACGGCAGGGCTCGCCGCCGAACCCTGCGCGGACAGGATGAAGGTCACGAAGGCAATCGCCTGCAGAAGGACCGCGACGCAAACGCCATGCAGGTAGGCACCCGCGGCGCTGAGGATTCGATTGCCTCGAATCACCACCGCGTAGGCCGCCGCGGCGCCGACCACCAGGTCGAGGCCGACGCCCAGCTCGCCCGGCATCTGCTCGAGCAGGACTTCCATCTCGCGGCCGTAGCGCTCACGCCACGAACGCGGATACAGGCGGAGCAGGCCCTTCATCGATCGGGCCGCCACCGGTGGAATCGCCGTGCTGCCGCAACGGCGCCGCACCCGCCGGTGAACACGGCCGAGGCCACGGTGGCCGCGTTGAAAAGGGTGACCTGCGGCTGGCCGTACCCGAGCTGGCTGCCCATCAGCATGGCGCCGCCGCCGATCTCGATCCCAAGCCTGAGCTTGAGCACCAGGCTGAACACGAAGAGGAGCGCAACAAGGCTCGCCTGGGCGATGACGATCGCGAGCAGCGCGAGGAGCACGAGCGAGACCGCCGCCGACTGCCGGCGCATGACTATGCTCGCTTGAGGCGGCGAAGGCCGGTCGCGATCAGGCCTTTCATGCCACCGATCTCGGCCTCGAGGTGGCGCCGGCCGCTGGCGGTGATCTGGTACGGCCGCCGCCGGTCGTCGCTCTGCAGCGCCTCGATCATGCCTTCCGCCTCGAGCCGGCCGATCGCGCCGTAGAGCGTGCCGGGTCCGAGCCGCACACCCGTGATCGACCAGATGTCTTCGATCATGGCGTAGCCGTGCTTCGGCCCCCCGGCGAGGCTGGTGAGGATCAGGAGGTTGGCATCGTCACGGAGCGCCATATATCGCCTCTCGCTATATCGTGACGCGATATAGTTGGCATGTCAAGAGCATGACCAACCCGAGTTGGAGCTGAGGACCGATCGGTGTTGCCGCGACGCCGGCGGCAGGAGGATCGCGAGCAGAACGTAGCATCGGACTGTTGGACAGCCGATCCGAGTATGAGGCGCGGATGCACCGCGTCCTCGAGCACCGCGAGCGGCGCCTGGACGAGCAGCTCGAGCTGGACGCGCTGGCGCGGGTCGCCAACTTCTCCGCGTTCCATTTTCATCGCCTTTTCACCGCGTGGATGGGCGAGACGCTCGGGGACTACGTCCGGCGGCGAAGGCTCGAGGTGGCAGCGCAGCGGTTGGTCGCTCAGCCCAGAGTGCCGGTGCTCGAGGTCGCCCTTTCGGTCGGATTCGGATCGACCGAGGCATTCGCACGTGCCTTCAAAGGCCGGTTCGATGCCACATCCACCAGGTGGCGCGACGCGGAAGTCAGCAAGCGCGATCAGGTCAAAAGCAACCTCGATCAGGCGGTGTCACTTTCAGCCGCGAAGGATGGAGGCATGAAGGTAAAGATCGTCGACCGACAACCGACCACAGTCGCGTACCTCCGCCACGTAGGCCCGTACGGCAAACCCGTCTCGGATTTCTGAATGGACAAGGTCGCTCCATGGATGGAGACAAATGGCCTGTTCGGGAAGCCGCGTTACGGCATCAGTTACGACGACCCTGGGATCACTGAGGCACGAAAGCTTCGTTACGACGCCGCGGTCGAGGTGCCGAAGGACTTCAAGGGCGCGGGCGACCACCACATGACGGTCATCCCCGGCGGGAAGTACGCGGCCGGACGCTTCAAGGGCACCGATAAAGAGGTGGGTGAAGCCTGGAACTGGCTCCTTCGTGACTGGCTCCCCGGCAGCGGCATGCAGCTCGACGCGCGCCCTTACTTCGAGCACTACGCGGCCGACGCGAGCTACGACGCAAAGACGGGCGAGTTCGAGTGCGAGATCTGCATCCCGGTCACATCGCTCTAGGCGATGACCGGTCCGGTGAGATATCGCTGGACGTTGGGACCTATCCAGCGCGCGAGCTCCTCGCGTGAGGCGGAAGCCAGCGACTCGATCTTGATCACGTAGCGCAGCATCGCGAGTCCGACCAGCTGCGTGCCCACCAGGCTGGCACGCAACTGCGGTTCGTCGAGCTTGATCGCTTCAGCGAGCCGGCCGAGCACCTCTCGGGTCACGAACCGCCGCATCAGGTCTGCCGCGAGCTCGTTGCTGACGACTGAGCGGATGAGCCCGATCAACGAGGCGCCGGCGGGCGAATCCCACGTTTCGAGAAAGAACAGGGTGAGCCGCTCACCCAGCCCGTCAAGGCCAGGTTGGAGAAGGCGCGGGATGAACACCGCCGGGTCGACTGGAAACTCGACCGCCGCTAGAAAGACGCCTTCCTTCGAGCCGAAGTAATGCGGAATGAGCGCAGGGTCGACGCCGGCCACCGCTGCGATTCCGCGCAGCGTCGCCCCTTCATATCCCTCCTCACCGAAGTGCTCGCGCGCGGCGGCCAGGATGCGGGCTCGGGTGCCTGCCCTTCCAGGACGCCGGCCGGTCCTCGGCACGTCCTGGGCGCTACCCTGCGGGCGCGGTCGCGGCGGAGCGCGCCCGGTGCGCCAACCCGCCGAGCAGCATCAGGACCAGCCCTGTCACCAGCCACGCAACCAACGCCAGCACCGGCGTCGCCACCCCGTTGCCGTCGAAATAGAGCACACCGCTCATCGACCTGAACAGGTCACCTGCCGGCATCCACGGTGACAGCCACCGGTAAGCGTCGGGCAGGAACTGCGGGCCCGCCGGGCCGCCGGAAGAGATGAGGTCGAGCAGAACCACGACCAGGCCGGCGAGGCCAAGCCCCGGCGCTCCGAGCAGGCGGGAGAGGCCGCCGGTGACGGCGCCGGTGGCCAGCGCGGTGAGCGCTATGAGCCCGGCCATGGCGGCTGCGGAGGTGGTGTCGTAACCCCCGACTATCCAGGCCGCGGAGCCGACACCGGCGAGCCCGGCCACGACCGCCCAACCCGAAGCGACACCAATCCACGACCAAAGTCGTGCAGCGCGCGCTCGGACGAAAAGCAGCACCTGGCTGACGAAGGTCGAGATGATCGTCGCGAGGACCAGGAAGAAGAGGACCAGGCCGTGCGGGTCGCCGCCCGCGAATCGATGCGTGACCTCAACCGTCAGCTGCCCGCCCTGGGCGGCGAAGCCGGCCGTGAAGATCGCGGTGGTCAGTCCGCTGATCGCGTCGCCGGCGGCCCCGGCGACGATCAATCGAGGCGCCCCTGCGCCCACGACGAGCACAGCGTCCACGTCACGCGAATCGAGCCCGCCTCTCGCCTGGTCTTCCGAGTCGTAGATCGTGAAGGCGAAGGTGCCTGGCGCCTTGGTGTTGAACGTGTCGGTGATCTGCAGCGCGGCGGGCCCGGTCACCCCGACCGGGATCTCATGCGGGCGCGGATCGCGAATCGCGGTCCCGATCAGCCCGAGCAAGGTGACGAGGACCACCAGGCCGCCGGCAATCGGCGCCAGGACCGATTCGAATGTGTTGCTTCCGATCTCCATCCAGCTACCTCCCCGATCCAGTCCAGAAATTCACCGCGCGTTGAATTCTACGACTGATGAATTCCGCTGTCAATCCGGAATCAGGCGTCGATGTGTGCGGTTATCGCTTCCAATGAGCGAACCATCCAGGCCGATCCGCATCCCCCCGAGGGGGACACGGGGAGGGCGAGGGCAGAGCGGCCTGATGTTGAAGCTGGCGCAGCCATTCTTTCGACGCCAGATAAACCGTTACAGCAAACTGACCACCGAGGAGCCGGGGAGGTTCATGGGTTTCCCGGTCCTGCTGCTGACCACGGTCGGAGCGCGTTCGGGCAAGGAGCACACCCACGTTCTCGGCGGCTTTCCCGACGGCCACAACGCCTGGCTCGTCATCGCCTCGAAAGGCGGTGCCGCGACTCATCCCGGCTGGTTTCACAACCTGGCCAAGCACCCGGACCGGGTCTGGGCCCAGGTCGGCAACCGAAAGTTCAAGGCACATGTGGAGTCGTTGCAGGGTGCCGATCGTGAAGCGGCGTACGCGCGAGTCGTTAAGGTGGCGCCGAACTACGGCGGCTACCTGAAGAAGACGGACCGCGAGATCCCGGTGCTTCGCATCACTCCGGAGAGCTGAAGACCAGGTCGATCTCCTGGAGTCGCTCCGGGTCGGCGATGAGGTCGATGGCCACGATTTTGCCGTTCTGGAGGATGAAGTCGAACACGATTCGCGGGCGGCCGCTCTGCGACCACACGAGCCCTGGCGCCCCGTCGACCAGCGCCGGCCTCGCGACCCTGGCCCGGCCGGCAAACGTTGCCGCCACGGCCGATGCGCCCCGAATCTCGTCTTCAGCTCCGATCGTCACCGCCTCCGCGTCTGCGCGCAGAACGACATCGGGATCGAGCACCGCCAAAAGCGCATCGAAGTTGCCGCCACGCGAAGCGGCGAGGAACGCGGCAACCACTTCTTGACGTTGAGCGAGGTCGGTGTCACGAATGGTGCTGGCGCCGCGTACTCGGCGGCGCCCGCGGCTCGCCAGCTGCCTGGCGGCGCCCGGCGTCCGACCCACTATGGGTGCGATGTCATCGAACGGGATGGCGAACATGTCGTGCAGCACGAACGCAACGCGCTCGGCGGGCTCGAGAGTTTCGAGCACGACCAGGAGGGCGAGGCCGACCGAGTCGGCGAGCAGCGCTTCCTGCTCGGGGTTCATCGCGGGCTCGGTCAGGTGGGCGCCGAGAGGCTCCTCGCCGCGGGTCTTGCGCGACCGCAGCATGTCGAGGCAGATCCGCGCCACGACGGTGGTCAGCCACCCGGCGATGTTGTCCACGCTCGAGGCGTCGGTGCGGCTGAGCCGAAGCCACGCCTCCTGCACCGCATCGTCGGCCTCGCTCACCGAGCCGAGCATCCGGTACGCCACCGTGCGCAGCTGCGCGCGCTGCCCCTCAAACCGCTCGGCCAGCCACTCGTGGTCTGTCACCTGTCTATTGAGGGTGACGAACCAGGCCGGCCTGATGTGACGGGCCGCGTCGCATCGGTCACCACTCCAATCATGCCGCGCCGAGCCTGGTGTGACAGGACCGTCTCGACAATGGCTAGGTCAACGCCTTCTCGAACCAGTGGTGCGCGTACGGCTCGTCGTTGAAAGCTGGAACCTCGCGATAGCCGCTCGCGCGGTAGAGCGCGATCGCTTCGTTCAGCGTTCCGTTGGTCTCGGCGGGGGCGCCGTCGTGAAACTTCAGGGCGCCGCAGCCGACGGGACTTCCTCGCAGGCGCGCGATGAACAGGGCCCCCACGGGAGGCGTCAGCTCATCCACATACGCGGAGATGCTCCGCGAAGGATCGAATCCGCTCTCGAAGCGGGTGTTGAGCTCGGCGATGTACTGGTCGATGCACCAGCGAGCATCGGCCGTGGCAGGGTCTTCGAGGGCAATTTCGATCATCGATGCGCGAAGCAGTCGCTCCACCTCCGTCATCGCGGCAATCAGCTGCTCGCGCTGCTTATCGCTCAATGGGTCAAGGAAGGTCCACGCGACCGCATCCGCGCGCCGGTCGAGCTCGGCCCGCTCGGCGCGCCCGTCTCTGGTCAGCTGTGCGTATCGAACCCGACCATCGCCGGCGCTCGACTTCACTCTGATCAACCGAGCGCGCTCCAGGGAGCGGAGGACGCGGCTCAGGTAGCCGGAGTCAAGGCCGAGCCGGCTCCGAAGCTCACGGACCTCGGCGCCACGCGAGCCGATCTCCCAGAGGACCCGCGACTCGCCCATGGGGCGTTCTCGTCCGAGGAAGCCGTCGGTCAGGGCTCCAATGCGCTCGGCAACCGTCCGGTTGAATCCCCGGACCTGCTCGATCCCCGCCAGGTCCATTCTCTGACTTTAGTCAGAGAAATGGGTCCGGTCAAGCCCGGCTAGCCGAACCTCCTGACGAACATGAACATCGCCGGGACCCATGGCTCGCAGGGCTCCCGCCGGCGCCTCACGCGGCGGCGGATGAAGCCCCACACCGCCAGCTCTCCTGCGCGGGTCGGGTTTGAGCTGTCCTCTATGCGAAGCTCACGTGAGAGTCCTTCGCTTCCGTCGATCGGCGCGAAGATCGAATACATGCTGCGGCGTTCCAGGCTGCGCAGGTCACGCTCTTCGAGTCGGCCCATGTGTCTGACGCAATTTAGCCGCACGTCGATACGGTTGTGCCATGCAAGTGATGAAATCGCCGGGCGGGTATCGCTTTCTTCCGATCGAGGGACCTTTCTCGGGCGCGCCTTTCTCCGCCGGGGTCGCGGCCGAGCCGGGCCACAAGATCGTGCGGGTGCTCGCCCCGCGCGAGACTCCGCTGGCCGACGGGTTTCGCCTCGTCGAGCAGACCCTCGACGCTGCCGGCCGTCCGCTGGCTGCGCTCTGCGCGACGGAGCTGCGGGTCCCTGCGCCTATGACCCGCCAGGGTTTCACCGATTTCAATCGCGGTTACATCGACCAGCTCGAGCGCTGGGGCTTGCCGCTCGACGGGCACTCGCCGGTCGCCCGCACCAACGTCGCGCCTGAGCTCGACCCGCCGTCGCAGGCATGCATGCACGCCTTCTGCTACACGGTGCAGGGCGACCACCACCGACCTACCTTTGTGATCTCGGGCTCACCCGAGGCGCCTGGAACTGAGGGCGGCCTGGCCGGCTTCTGGGCGGACATGTTGAAGACGATGGACGAGCGGATCGCCGCGCTCGGGCTGACGTGGGCGGACGCGACAGAGACGCAGTTCTATGGTCCTCGCGCCGCATTCGAGCTCTTCGGCAAGCAGGAGCTCGCGCGGTTTGAGGACATCACCCGGCCCGGCCTCCGATGGGTCTTCTCGCTCCCGCCGATCGATGACCTGAACCTGGAGGTCGATGTCCGAGGCATCGCGAGCGAGTCGTGGCTGTGAACGCCGCCACGCGATCGCTCGAGCTGGCCGTGCTTGGGCCCGGCGGTGTTGGTGGCCTGCTGGCCGGACTGCTGGCGCGAGGCGGCGATTCGGTCACGGTACTGGCGAGCGAGGCAACGTCGGAGGCGGTAGCCGATCACGGCCTGCACATCGAGAGTGAGAGGTTCGGCAACTTCACCACTGCCGTGCAAGCCGCAACCGAGCTGGGTCATCTCGTCGACGCGTGCCTTGTCACAGTGAAGGCGACCCAGCTGCGCGAGTCGCTGCGGCGATTGCCCGCGGAGGCGCTCGGACGCGGACTGGTGATCCCGTTTCTCAACGGCATCGACCATGTCGAGCTCTTGCGCGAGGTCTACCCACCCGACAGCGTGGTGGCCGCCACGATCCGGATCGAGACCACCAAGCTGGGGCCGGGGTCGATCCGTCACACCAGCCCATTCGCGCTGGTCGAGATCGCACCTCGGCCGGAAAACCGGGAGGAGGTCGAGCTGATCGCGGCGCACATGTCGGCCACCGGTCTTGACGTGCGAATCCGGGACGACGAGCCGGCCATGCTCTGGGACAAGTTCGCCATGCTGGCGCCGCTCGCCCTGCTGACGACCCACGAGCGCGGGAACGTCGGAGCGGTGCGGACCAGGCGGCGCGCTGACGCCACGGCGTTGTACGGCGAGTACGCCGAGGTCGCCCGCGCGGAGGGTGTGCCGGTCGACCCCGAGATCATGGTGCGGCTTCTCGACTCGATGCCGGAATCGATGGAGACCTCGATGCAGCGCGACCAGGCCGCCGGCCGGCCGCTCGAGCTCGACGCCCTTGGTGGCGGGTTGCTCAGGCGCGCGGCCAGGGCGGGCATCGCCACACCCTTGACCAGCCGGCTGGTAGCCGAACTTGAAGCACGGACGGCAATCCCGCACCCCTAGCGAGTGACGCGGTGGTGGGCTACGAGGAGTGGACAGCCGCGTCGGCGGTCGCACCAGCCCTGGCCTGAACGTCGCGTGCCCGCTCGCCGGACCACCTCCATGCCAGCCAGACGATCGCTGCGGTCGCCCCGACCTCGATCAAGCTGAAGAACAGGTAGTAGGGTGCGGGCTTGGCGGCAAACACAGAAAGCAGCTGAACGCCGGTCATGGTGACGCCGGCGCCGATGTTCGCCCAGCGGTTCGCCGGGTGTCCGAGGACGCGGGACAGCAGGACCATCGAGATCGGAATTTCCACCAACGCCGCGGCCGCCAGCAAGAAGCCCTGCGTCACCTCGATGCCGCCGACATGTCCGTTCATAAACCCCTTCAGCAGGTTCGCGTCCATGAGGGTCACAACGTCGCAGTAGAGGTAGTTGAGCGTCGCGAAGATCCAGAGGGTTGAAAGTTTGGATCTCATGTCAGTCATGCCAGTGCTCCTTCGACTGAAGTTGCTTGCCGGGTGGGCGAGTCATTGACTCCCGCGATCAGCAGCCACACCAGGAATGTCAGCTCGGCGAGTCCGCCGGCAATCCCGAAGTAGACCGCCAGGCTGGATTCGAAGCCGGGCGACAGATAGGTGGCGACCACACCTGCCACGTACCCACCTGAGCCGATCATGAGGATCCGCCCAAGAACCCTCGGGAAGAGGCCGGATCGGTAGACGAGGTAACCCAGCGGCAGCAGGAAGAGGCCGAAGAAGATCTGCGCGATCAGGTAGCCCTGGGCGTGCATGTCGAGCAGCAGCGCGACCAGTCCGGCGACGGTGTCCAAGCTGAAGCCCGTTGTGTAGGTGCGATCGGTCGCGACCAGCAGCGCGCCGAGGTGGTTCAGCATGTTGAGCGCCTGGATGGCGACGCTCACCGCGTTGAGGGCCAGCATCGAGACCGCGATTCTCGGGCCGGCCGGCTTGAGGATCGCGTACAGCAGAAGGCCCACCGCCAGGAAGCAGGCGAAATCGACCAGGTCGGCGACGAAGCCAAGTCGAAACAGCGATGCGTGCTCGGCGACGTTGGCGGCTGTCGCCGCAGCGTCACCGCGCACCCGGACGCTGAGTCGGACGTATTCGCTGAAACCGCCCCCCACCGCGACGATCAGATAAAGGATGCCCGCCAACCTGGCGAGCGTCTTCGACGAGCTCATGGCCCTCACCTCACGTGATTTGCTTACACTGTAAGCTTACTGCGTAAGCTTAGGCATACGATGTAAGTTTGTCAAGTGGTGAACGAGCCAATGTCAGCCGGCAGGCGGGCCCCCCTCAACAGGGATCGCGTCCTGCGAGCCGCGCTCGGCCTTGCCGATCAGGGTGGGCTTGAAGCGCTCACGATGCGAAAGCTGGGGGAGGCACTCGGCGTGGAGGCGATGTCGCTGTACAACCACGTGGCCAACAAGGAGGAGGTCCTTGACGGGCTGGTGGACATCGTGTTCGGCGAGATCGAGCTGCCATGTGACGGAGGTGACTGGAAGGCGGCGATGCGGCGGCGCGCCATCTCAGCGCGCGAGGTGCTCGGTAAGCATCCCTGGGCCATCGGGCTGATGGAGTCGCGGACGCACCCCGGACCGGCGAACCTCAGCCATCACGAATCGGTGCTTCGATGCCTGCGAGAGTCCGGCTTCTCGCTCGAGGTGGCGGGCCACGCTTACTCGATCCTGGACAGCTACATCTACGGCTTTGCGCTCGAGCAGGCAAGCCTCCCGTTCGACACCGGTGAACAGGCTGCGGAAGTGGCCGAGACCATACTCGGCCAGAATCCCGCCAACGAATATCCCTACCTGGCCGAGATCGCCTACGAGCGCGTCATGAAGCCCGGCTACAGCTATGCCGCGGAGTTTGAGGTCGGGCTCGATTTGATCCTCGATGGGCTCGAGCGGATGCGCGGAGAAGCCGCTAGTCAGTCGAGCTGACTTCCCCGGCCTCAATCGGCTCTTTGATTCCCTTTAGATTCAGCTGCCTGAGGCCTGACGACCTGAGGTTGCCGGCTTCTAGCGCCTGGCGC
>WNGG01005624.1_pt1 | contig 17132 bp, 17 predicted proteins | sample 5400661 | NCBI WGS metagenome assembly WNGG01 (sample SAMN13153372, study PRJNA577476) | soil metagenome | isolation source: 100 cm soil or saprolite under Garry oak tree replicate 1 | place: USA:California | collected 2016-06-15 | reverse complement strand
CCGTGCCGTGCTCCGGCCCTAGCTGACCGTCACCCAGACGCGGCCGTCGCCGACGGCGATGCCGGATGGATGGCCGCCCACGCGAATCGTCTTGACGATGTCGCCGCTGCGCGGGTTGATGCGGATGACCGTGCCGGCGTCGTAGCTTGCGACCCAGAGCGCTCCGGCTCCATACGCGACGTCCAGCGTGGGCGGATACCCGACGGCCTTTGCGATGCTCGTCGTCTGGATCACCCGGGCGGCGACCGGGTCGACGCGCCACACGGCGGCGTTCGGCCCGGACGGCGCGGACGCCGCCACCCACACCGACCCGCCGCCGATGGCGAGTGCGGAGGGAATGACGCCGAGCCCCGCCTCGCCGGTCTGCCGGAGCGCCGATGCAGAAAACCGAGCGACCGTCTCCGCGCTGCTCACGATCCAGAGGGAGCTGCCGCTGACGGCAATGTCGTTGATGCCGCCGCCGTAGTTCAAGCGGCCGGCGGCGTCGCGCGTCGACGGATTGATCCTGACGATGTCATTCCCCGACCCGACCCAGATGTCGTGCGCGCCGGCAGCGATTGCGTACGCGCTCGCGGTCGCGTCGTTTGGCAAGCCGATCGTTCCGAGCACGCCTCCGGAGCGAGGGTCGATCCGCACGACCGTGTCGTCGCTGCCGGTGGCAACCCAGAGCTCGCCGAACGCCTCGACCAGAGCCGTCGCCGCCTTACCGAGCCCGATCGTCTGCACGACGCGCAACGTCTTCGGATCGATTTCGGAGACGGTGCCCCCGCCTGCGTTCGCCGCCCACACGGCGTGTGCGCCAACCGTGACGCCACGCGGTGTGCCGCCGATCGGGATCACACCGACGACACGGTTGCTCTGCGCGTCGACGACCGCGAGCGAGTTCTGCGTCGCGAGCAGCGGTGCGCCGGTCCCGCTGACTGCGTAGACGATGCCCACGACGGCCGCCGCGAGCACCAGCAACCCAGCGGCGAAAACCGCCCGGCGCGGGCGCCGCCCCGGGGTCTGACCCCGAACGGGGTCAGACCCCAGCCGTTGGATGGCGAGCTCCGGGTCCTGGTTGAGGATCTTGCGCTCGAGCTCCTGCAGCTGCGGGCCCGGTTCGAGGCCCAGCTCTTCGCTCAGCGCACGGCGCGCGCGGCGGTAGGCCTCGAGCGCGTCGCCTTGGCGTCCGGCGCCGTAGAGCGCGCGCATCAACAGGCCGTGCAGCCGCTCACGCAGCGGATGCTCCGCGACGAGCTGCTCGAGCTCCGGCACGAGCTTCGCGTGCCGACCCCCCGCCAGATCGGCGTCGATCCGATCCTCGAGCACGGCGAGCCGCTGCTCCTCCAGCCGCCGGCGCGCGTCGTCGGCGAAGCGCTCCTCACGGAGATCGACGAGCGGCGCGCCGCGCCAGAGGGCGAGTGCCGCGGCGGGACTGCCCTCCCTTGCCAGCCGCTCGAAGCGGTGGAGGTCGAGCTCCTCGGGTTGGAGGTGGAAGACGTAGCCGGGCGGACGCGTCTCGAGCCGGCCGTTGCCGAGGGCTTTGCGCAGCTGGGAGACCGCGTTCTGGAGGATCTTCGGGGCGGTGGCCGGCGGGCGGCCGTCCCAGAGCTCGTCGATCAGGCGCTCGCTCGGCAGCAGCTCGTTCGCGTGCAGGAGCATGAAAGTGAGGAGCGCCTGCTCCTTGCCCCGGTGCAGCGTGACCGGCCCATGCTCGCCGACGACCTCGAGCGGACCGAGGATGCGGAATTCCATCGGCGCCCTCCGGATTTGACGGTAGCACCATGGGTTGCGAGCGCCTAATTACCGGCGAATTACCGCTCGAGTGGGCGCGCGCTGGCGGGATTCTGGGCTGCGCGTGACCGCCGTCGCGTCTCCTTGGCAACAGAGCGGCGTGGGGCCGTTCGAAGCGCAAGGAGGGCAAGATGTTCGCGAAGCTCATCACAACCGCAGCAGTGGTCATGGTCGTCGCCGTCGGGAGCGCGAATGCGGGCAGCACGCCGCAGGGCCTCAAGGCCGATGGTCTCCGCCTGCAGGCGATGGCGGACCGCTATCAGCAGATGCGGGGAACGACCCCTGAGGGAATCAGGGCGGACGGTCTCCGCCTCCAGGCGATCGCCCGTGCGTACCAGAGCCGGCCGGCCGCGAGCTACTACACGCCGCAGGCGCTCAACGCGATGGGCCAGCGGTGGACCGCACTCGCACAGACCTACCGGCAGCCGTCGAGCGTGTCGCAACCCAGCAGCTTCCGCTGGGGCGACGCGGGCATCGGGGCTGCGGGCGGCCTCGGGCTCGTCGCCTGCACGGCGCTGCTGATCGTCTTCGCACGGCGCCTCCGCCGCGCGAAGCTCGCGCTCTAGGCGCGAGTCTCCTCGAGAGCGTGGAGCGGCCTTCGGGCCGCTTCACGCGTTTGGACTCGTGGGCCCGGGATCGGGGGACGCGGCTCGGGTCTACCCTAGGCGAGTCGGCCGAGGACGAGGCCGAACAGTGCGTGGCGGTAGAGGCCTTGCGCGAAAGCGCGCGGGCTGGTGGCGAGCTCCCGGTCGAACAGAGCCACCAGCGGCCAGAGCACCGTGTGCTCTACGAGCGCCGACCCGAGCGCCAAGCGACGCTGCTCGATGGGTATGCGTCGGCGAACGACGTCGAACGCAAGCCCGAACAGCGCGCCGTTGAGCGCATGCACCGGCAGACCGCCGACCAGGCGGACGTCGGAGTGGTCACACCGGAACACGCGCCGGTCGAGCGGCTCCTGCAGTCCCCACACCGTCGCCGCGACTGCTCCGGCTGCTGCCGCACGTAGACGAGGCGACATACCCTTCCAGCATGCCCGAAGGCGACGCGATCCACCGTGCCGCGCACCGGTTGCAGGTGCTCGTCGGACAGGAGCTGGAGGTCGAGGCGCCGCATCCGCGCGCGGCCGTGAGCTCGACCGCGGCGTCGCGTTGCGCCTCGGGCCGGACATCCTCGCCGATCCGCCCGACTACGACGCCATGCTGACGCGACTCCGGAGCGAGCATCAAGACCGCGAGCTCGGCGACGCGCTGCTGGACCAGCGGCTCGTGGCGGGCATCGGCAACGTCTGGAAGGTCGAGTCGCTCTGGGCGGAACGGGTCTCACCGTGGCGTCGTCTCGCGGACGTCTCCGACGACGAGCTCCGTCACATCCTGCGGGCGGCGCACGGCCTGATGCGCGCACACGTCATACGCGAAGCCGGCGCTATATGAGTACCGCCCGCTGGTGAAGCCGTTCATCGAGCATCGCGCGCACACGCTCAGACAGCGCCCGGACGCACAGCTCGCTGTCGAGGAGCTGCTCCGCCAGCCGGCAGCCACGATCTACGCGCAGGCCCATGCGGGTCCTCGCGCGCGTGAAGATGAAGCGCTCTTCGGCAGCGTCCTGCTGCCGCTCCTGATGGACACGGCCGAACTGTGCGGCGGCTTCGACTGGGACGACGACGCCTTCGTGCGCGCGTACACGGAGCTCGAGAGCTCGCTGTTCGGAGACCGCCACCAGTTCGGCGCCGTCGCGCCGTTGATCGGCATCACCACGGGCGGGACGACGGTCGAGCTCGGCGGCGGCCTGCGGCTGCGACTGGCCGCCCCGGGCGAGCTGGCGAAGCTGTGGCCCGAGGCCAACGGCTTGTTGCCCGCGGACTTCGGCCGCGAGCCCGACCGCCTCAGCGTCCTGGAGCTCGAGCGTGCCCTCGACCCAGGCGCCGCCGAGCCGCCGGATGCGCCCGGTGAGTTCGCCGACGCCGTCACGGCCATCCGGCTCGCGACGGCGACACCGATCGCCGCGGGGCCCGTCCTGTTCGAACGCCTCGACTGGCGGCCGTACGGCATCCGTCCGGTGCTGCCGATCGCCGCGACGCAGCCGGCGGGTGAGCCGACGCGCCTCGACTCCTTCCGCGCGACGCTCGCCGCCGATCTGCTCGCCGAGCTCGGCACAGCCGACGACGATGCGGAGCTCGGCGAGGCGATCGACCGCTGGGAGCTGTCGCTCTTCCAGGACGGGCCCTTTCAAGCGGAGCAACTCAGGGAGTCGCTGGTCGCGTTGCTCGGCGGCAACGACGGGCTCTGGACGGCCGCGGTCCGCGGCGCGCTGCTGCTCGGGGACACGCCGCGCGCCCGTGCGGAGATCCAGGACCGGCTGTCCGGCGATCCGGATCCCGACGTCGTCCGCCGCGCGCTCGTCGCCGCCGTGCTGCACGGCGACCGCCCGCAGCTGGTCGCATCGCTCGACGAGTCGATCCTCGGCCTGCGGCCGGCACCAACGCGGCACACATCGGTCACAGACACGCGCGCCGCCGCAGGCTAGCGTCGTCGACATGGACGAGGCCCGCGCAGTATTGGCCCGGCTCGACCGGATCGAGGCGCTCGAGCGCAAGGGCGCACCCCCCGGCGTCCTGCTGGAAGAGCTGCGCGGGCTCGTCCAGGAGGCGGAGGACTGGGCCCGCGTGGAAGGAGGTGAGCGCGCGAAGGAAGCAATCGAGCGCTGCGGCGCGGCGCTGGCCGCTCCGGTGCGATAGGCGTTTGGATTCCCTCGTTTCGCGGCACGGTGTCTCCGTCGCCCAAAACGAAGGAGGGGGAATGACCAGAGCCTTTGCGGCCCTCGTGGGTGCGTGTTTCGTCGCGCTCGTCGTCGGGAGCACGTCAGCGGCGAAGACGCCGTCGGTGGGATTCGGGACGCCGATCTACGTCGACCGCGACCTCGCCGGCGGCGAGCCGACCGTGATGGCCGACCCGTTGCACGGGACGCTCGTCTATACGTCGCACGAGGGCACGACGCACCTCTACCGTGACGGCCTGATCTCGTCGCCGTGGGGCGACTTCAGCTTCGTCTCGAACTACTGCAACCAGGTCAACGTCTGGACGTCGTCGGACGCCGGCGTCAACTGGTCCCGCGACCGCTACCTCGGCAGCCCCTGCCCGACGAGCCCAGCGATCAACACCGGCTTCAGCGACCCGGACCTGACGATGGACGCCGGCGGGCGGATGTACAACACCGGCATCGACCTCGTCAACGACGCCGTCTTCTCGTCAGTCGACGGCGGCAAGACCTGGAACCAGGGCACGGCGGACTGTCACGACGGTGACCGGCCCTGGCTCGCTGGCGGACGCGCCAACGAGGTGTTCATGGGCACCGACCCGGCCGAGGACGAGCTCAACCACCGCATCTTCGTCTCGACGGACGGCGGCCAGACGTGCAGCGTCGAAGGCATTCCCGACTTCGGCACTGATCCCGCCACCGGCGAGAACTACACCGGCTTCGGGAAGCTGTACTTCGACCACGCGAAGCGACGTCTCGCCGAGCCGACCGTCTACACGGACGCGAATGGAAGCAACGACGGCATCGGTGTGAGCACGTGGACGCGCGGCGCCGCGGCCTTCACGCCGCACTTCATCACGCACACGACGCTGGTCGGGTTCTTCCCGGTGCTGTCGATCGACGCGAACGACGCCCTCTACACCGCGTGGACGCCGAACGTGAGGCAGCCCGGCACCGCCGGCGGCTGCGACGGCGCGCAGACCCCGGCGCCGAACTCGGTGCAGCTCTCGTACTCGACCGACTTCGGCCAGACCTGGTCGAAGCCGCTGACGATCTACCGCCCGGCGAACGCGCTCGCGTTCTGGCCGTGGATTACCGCCGGCGACGCAGGCAAGGTCTCCGTGGTCTGGTACCAGACGGAGCCGGGCGAGCTGTCCGATCTCGACTGTCAGTTCGCGCACGTCCACGTTTACGAGGCGAACGTCTTCAACGCGGCCTCGTCGAAGCCCACGGTCACTGCGGGCGACGCCGCCGGCCGCGCGGTGCACTACGGCACCGTCTGCCAGGGCGGCACCGGTTGCGTGGTCACCGGCAAGGACCGGCGGCTCGGCGACTACTTCGTCAACGCGCTCGACGCGCGCGGCTGCGTGATGATCTCGACGGGCGACACGATGCTCACCGATCCGCTCACGGGTGCGCCGTACCCGACGAGCCGGCCGCTGTTCATCCACCAGAATGCCGGGCCCGCGCTGCGGGGGAAGGGGGTCTGCTCGTAGCCGAGGAGATTTAGAGTCGCCCCGTGGGCATCGCGCACTGGGACGAGGTCGAGAAGCGGCGGAACGAGCGCCGCCAGATGGCCGCCACGTGGTCCAACCTCGGCTCCGCGGCCGGCAGCTACCGCTGCGGTGTTACTCGGATCGAGCTCGCGCCCGGTGAGATGCCGACGCCTGCGCACGTGCACGGTGAGGCGGAGGAGACCTTCTACGTGCTCGCCGGTTCGGGGCTTACATGGCTGGACGAGCAGGCGTACGAGATCCGCGCCGGCGACTGCGTCGTCTACAAGAACTTCCACGAGGCGCACACGATCCGCGGCGGTGACGAGGGGCTCGACGTGCTCGCGTTCGGTGCGCGGGAGTACTTCACGAGCAGCGAGTTGCCGCGCGGTGGCTCGATGTGGTCGATCACCGGCTGGATCGAGGTGCACGACGGCCACCCGTGGGATCGCGAGCCCGAGCTCGTATGGCCGGAGCCGGAAACCGAACGGCCGGCGACGATCGTGAACGTGACAGACGTCGAGCCCGATGTAGTGGGCGGCCGCCGCCGCCGCTACCTCGGCGCCGCGGCCGGCTCGCGTTGGACCGGGCTGACACACATCGAGTGCGAGGCCGGCACGCTGTCCGGGCCACCGCACGTGCACTCGGCCGAGGAGGAGCTCTTCGTCGTGCTCGACGGCGAGGGAACGCTCGAGCTGTGGCCCGACGAACGCCATCCGGTGCGCGCGGGCTCAGTCGTCGCACGTCCGCCGGGCAGCGGCGTCGCGCACGCGTTCCGGGCCGGCGAAGGCGGCCTTACGGTCCTGGCGTGGGGGACGCGGGAACCAAACGACATCTGCTGGTACCCGCGCTCGAAGAAGATGTTCTGGCGGGGCGTCGGCGTGATCGGCCGCATCGAGGAGCTCGACTACTGGGAGGGCGAGGAGCTTGACTGAAACAGGCCTGTAAATTTTTCGAGGTTTCAAGCAGGTATCCGGTTTCTCGCGTACCGTAGGTGTCGACCGCTCGAAAGATCTTCCGGCGCGGTCTGGGCTTCATTGCTCGGTGATTCCGAGGACTGACGCCTCGCCCGGCGAAAGCAGCCGGGCCCGCTCGATCGCAAGGCTCAGTCCACCAAAAAGGCGTAGGTGTGTCACTCGTTCGGATCTCCAGGCTCCTCGAAGACTTCCCGATATCGAGTCGCATGGGGAGAGCTCGTCGCCTCGCAGGCTCACGCCGCGTCCGCCTCGCCGTCAACACGGTCTTCGTGTCCGGCGCACTCGTTGCCGCGGCCCTGACCGTGCTGCACTTCATCCATTCGGGCTGGCCGCTTGCGAGCGCCGACCCACTGCTGGTCGTCGCGGCCGGCGTCCTGTTCCTCTTCGCCTACGCCTTCAAGGCGTGGGGCTGGCAGCGGCTCTTCGCTGAAGGCGAGCGCCCGCGGGCGCTCACTCTCGCCGCCGCCGGCGGTGCCGCCTCGGTCGGCGGCGTCGCGCTGCCGGGCCGCTTCGACGAGGCGATCCGCATCGCCGTCGTGCGCCGGCTGCCGGGCAAGAAGACCGCCGGGCTCGGCGCGATCTGCCTGACCCTGATCATCGTCGGCCTGCTCGACAGCGCCGCACTGACGCCGATGGCGTCGATCGCGGCCGCCGCGTCGCGCTCCGGCGGAGTCCAGGCGGGCTTCGCGCTCGTCGCCGCCGCAGGGGTCGCGGCCGCGGCACTCGTCCTCTGCCTGCCGCGGATCGCGCGGTTGCGGTTCGTCGGGCGCTGGAAGGTGGGCCGCTGGTTGCAGGAGCACACCGCCTGCCCGCGCTCCGCCTCCCAGGCCTGGTTCCTGATCTCCGTTTCGTGGGCGCTGCGCGGACTGGCCGTCTTCGTCCTGCTCAACGCGCTGGCGATCGGCGGCTCGTTCTCGTTGGCACTTGCGTTCCTGTGTGCCTCCGCCGCCTCGGCCGCGCTACCGATTGCACCTGCGGGCGCGGCGACGCAGGCCGGTGCGGGCGCCGCGATTCTGATCGTCGGGGGCATCCCTAAGGGACAGGCGCTGGCATTCGCCGTCGCCGCCCAGGGGCTCGTCATCTTCGTTGGTGCCGTGCTCGTCGCCGCGGCCGGGCTGTGGGCGCTGATCGTCCGGTTCCGTGCCGCGCGGCCGATTCGTACGTAGTTCTTACATCCGCAGCCGCCGTCTCTTAGGTACCTGTGCTTCGATGAGCCGCGCCGCAATGAAGTCCGCCCTCGCCGTCCTCGTGCTCGTGCTCTCCCTCGCCGTCGCGGCCGGGGCGAACGCCGCGATCGTCACGTCGACGGACGCGCAGGGCAGACGGATCACATTCGACGTCCGCGCCGCGAGTGTGGACACGGATTGGTATGCGGCCGTCCTGCGCGCGACCGCGCACGGGAACGAGATCAGCAACGTGACGATCCGGATCGTGCCCGACCAGTCGATCGACACGACGTGCGGCAACGAGGCCGCCGCGTGTTACACGCGCGCGAGCGGTAAGCCGACGATCATCGTTCCCGCGGGCAAGAACACGTTCATCGAGGGGACGCTGATCCACGAGTACGGCCATCACCTCGATGCGTCGACGGCGGTGCCGGGCGTACCGGAGCTGAACGGCACGCCGGCGTGGTGGGCGGCGCGCGGGATGGCCTCGATGTTCGCTAGCCACGAGGTTGCGTTCGACTACGCGCTCGGGTGGTCGCACAGCATCGCCGAGATCTTCGCGGAGGACTACGCGTACATCCACGTCGGCCCGTCGTACCACTACGCGATCACGTGGCTCAGCCCGCCCGACGCGAGCCTGAAGGCGACGATGTTCGCCGAGCTCGGCACGCCCACGTCGCCGCTCCCGGCAGCACCGAACGCACCACTCGTCATCGACCGGGTCGGGACGCTCGCCCCGCGCGGCCAGAGGACGATCCCGTTCGGTCTGCTCGGTCCCGGCCGTCGCGTCACGTTCACCGCGACGATCTCGCGCCCTAAGCGCAAAGGCGTCCGCGCCCGTACCCAGATCGTCTGCAACAACACCGTCGTCGCGACGCAGACCTTCGCCCGCGGCCGGGCGAAGGGCACGCTCGACATCCCGAACCTCGGCCCCGCCGACTGCGACGCCCGCGTCGTCAGCACGGTGCCGGTCAAGCTCAAGTACACGCTCAAGCTGCAGCTCGCCGTCCAGGGCGAAGCCGGCAGCTGACACACTCTGGGCCCGTAGCTGGCACCCACCCGCGCAGAAATCCTCGTTAGCGTTTAGGTAGGGGATCTCGAACATCCCCCCACCGGGGTGCCCGAATCGCGGCGGTCAGGTCCGGAGGGGCGCCGTCCGCCCGCCGCATGATCATGCGGGATATCGGAAGGAACCGGCTATCCTGGGACGAAAGAGCGCCGCATGGGGCTCTCACGCCTACTTCCGCGTCCCAACACACGCGCATCGTCCGATAAGAAGGGATCACCTTTGGGCCGGGTCATCGCGTTCGCCAACCAAAAGGGCGGCGTGGCGAAAACGACGACCACGCTGAACCTCGGAGTCGCCCTCAAGGAGAAGGGCCACTCGGTGCTGGTCGTGGACCTCGACCCGCAGGGGAACCTGACGATGAGCCAGGGCTGGAACCCCGACGAGATCGAGCGCTCGATGTTCGACGTGCTCGTCCACAGGCTCCCGATCGAGGAGATCATCCGCGAGGCCGAGGTCGACGTCGCCGTCTCGTCGATCGACCTCGCCGGCGCGGAACTGGCGCTCTCCTCGATGATCGGCCGCGAGCGCGCGCTCGAGAAGGCGCTCGTCTCGGTCAAGCCGAAGTACGAGTACATCCTGATCGACACGCCCCCGTCGCTCGGGCTCCTGACGATCAACGCGCTCGTGGCGTCGAACGGCGTCATCGTCCCCGTGCAGTGCGAGTACCTTTCGCTGCGCGGGCTCGTCCAGCTCGAGAACACGCTCTCGATGATCCGCGAGAACCTCAACCCGGACGTCGAGATCGAGGGGATCCTGCCGACCATGTTCGACAAGCGCCTCTTGCACTCGAAGGAAGCGGTCGACATCCTGAAGGAGAACTTCGGCGATCTCGTCTTCGACACGAAGATCCGCAAGACCGTGCGCTACGCCGAGGCGCCCGTGAAGGGACAGTCGGTGCTCAGCTACGACCCGAAGGGCGACGCGGCCGACCTCTACCGTGACCTCGCGAAGGAGGTGCTCAATGGCGCGAAAACGCGCGAGCATGCGTGAGGGCCCGCTCGCCGAGCTCTTCAAGGCAACCGAGGCAGCGCAGCGCCAGCAGGAGCGGGAGGCGGTTGGCGCGCCCGCGCCCGCCGAGGAGCCGCACGAGTCGACGGTCGAGCACGTCCCGACCTGGGAGGACGAGGTCGAGACGCCGGCGCCGCCACGCCCCGATCCGCAGCCCGAGCCGGCCCCGGAACCCGAGCCGATCCCGGACCCGCTGCCGCAAGCCGCGCCGATGCCGCCTCCCCCGACCGTCCCCGAGCCGCCCGTCACGCGCTACTTCGAGTCGATGCCCGAGCCCGCGCCGCGCCTGTCGCACGCGCGCGTCGGCACGCTCGGCTCGTACCTCGCCAAGATTCAGGTCGTCGGTGTCGGCGGGGCAGGGCTCAATGCCGTCAACCGGATGATCGACGCCGGCATCAACCAGGTCGACTTCGTCGCCGTCAACACTGACCTGCAGCAGCTGCAGATCTCGGATGCCGAGACGAAGATCCACATCGGGCGCGACCTCACGCAGGGGCTCGGCTCCGGCTCCGAGCCGACCGTCGGGCACAAGGCGGCGGAGGAGGGCTACGACCAGATCAAGCACGCGCTGCGCGGGTCGGACATGGTCTTCGTCACCGCCGGCGAGGGCGGCGGCACCGGCACCGGCGCCGCGCCGGTCGTCGCGCGGATCGCGAAGGAGCTCGGCGCGCTCACCGTCGGCATCGTCACGCTCCCGTTCAAGTTCGAGGGCACCAAGCGGCGCGGCCAGGCCGAGAACGGCGTCGACGCCCTGCGGAGCGAGTGCGACACGACGATCGTGATCCCCAACGACCGCCTGCTCGAGGTGCTCGACAAGTCGACGTCGATGCTCGACGCCTTCAGGATCGCCGACGACGTCCTGCGCCAGGGCGTACAGGGCATCTGCGACCTGATCACGCTGCCCGGCCTGATCAACCTCGACTTCGCCGACGTGCGCACGATCATGGAAGGCTCCGGCACGGCGCTGATGGGCATCGGCTTCTCGTCCGGCGCCGAGAACCGCGCCCGCGAGGCGGCCGAGCGCGCGCTGCGCTCGCCGCTGATCGACACGGAGCTCGGCGCGGCCCGCGGGATCCTGCTCTCGATCGCCGGCGGCGAAGATCTGACGCTGCTCGAGGTGAACGAGGCGGCCGAGGTCATCCGCCAGACCGCGACCGACGACACGCAGATCATCTTCGGCGCGACGATCGACGAACGCCTGACCGGTCAGGTCTGGGTGACGGTGATCGTCACGGGCGTCGGCGGTGCCGGCCGTTCGACCCGCAGTCTCGTCTCCGCGCTCACCTCGTCCGACGACGAGCTCGAGCCGCCGTCGTTTCTGCGCAACTAGTACCTCGTTCGAGTGAACTTGGGGGAGCACGGCGACAGCCGGCCGCACTACGCGCGTCTACCGGATAGGCACGGCCCCCAACCTGCGGCACTCCCAGAGAGATCCGCGCCGAGCGGCCGGCGCGGCTCTCCGCTCAGTTCCCGTTGATGCGGCCGTCGTGCATGCGCACGATGCGCGGCGCGCGGGCGACCAGCTCGAGATCGTGCGTCACGATCACGACCGTCTGCGCACCCTCGTGCGCGAACGAGGCCAGCAGCTCGACGATCTCGCGCCCCGTCTCCGAGTCGAGGTTGCCGGTCGGCTCGTCCGCCAGCAGCACCCGCGGCGAATTCGCCACCGCCCGCGCGATCGCCACGCGCTGCTGCTCGCCCCCGGACAACTGCGAGGGGAGATGGTCGCTGCGGTGCGCGAGCCCGACGGACTGCAGCGCTGCCGCCGTTCGTCGGCGCCGTTCGTCGACGTCGAGGCCGACCGGCGCCAGGGCGGCCTCGACGTTCTGAGCTGCGGTCAAGGTCGGGATCAGGTTGAACTGTTGGAAGACGAAGCCCATCGTCTCGAGGCGAAGCTGTGTCAGCGCCGCGTCGCCCAGCGAGCTCAGATCCCGACCCTCGAACATGACGTCGCCGCTCGTCGCGCGGTCGAGCGCGCCGAGCAGCTGCAGCAGCGTTGTCTTGCCAGAGCCGCTCGGGCCCGCGATCGCGACGAGCTCGCCCTCGTCGACGTGCAGGTCGAGGTCGCGCACGGCATGCACCGGAGCCGCTCCGTTGCCGTAGGTCTTCGAGACCCCGCGCAGCTCGTACATCACTCGACGCTCCGCAGCGCCTCGGCGGGACGCAGCCGCGCCGCGCGCAGGCCGCCGACGGCGCCCGACAGCAGCCCGCCGGCGAGCGCCAGCGCGACCGCGAGCACGATCAGGCCGATGCTGACGGGGGCGCCGAGCGACACGGTCGTGGAACCGCCCTGGGCGGCGCCCTGGCCGAACAGGACGGCGCCCGGGCCCGGTCCTCTCGGACCGACGGCGTTCGCCGCCTGCGCCACCGTCGCCTGCAACGTCGGCGAGAACGCGGTGATCAGAAGGGCGCCGCCGACGCCGAGCGCGACCCCGACGATCCCGCCGAGCACTCCCTGCGCCAACGCCTCGCCCGTCACCTGCCGGACGACGAGCGCCTGCCGCCAGCCGAGCGCCTTCAGCGTCCCGAGCTCGCGCACACGCTTGGTTACCGACGAGAGCGTCAGCAGCGAGGCGATCAGGAACGCGGCCACGAGCCCGACGATCTCCAGCGCGGTGCCGAGCTTGCTGGTCAGGTTCTTGGCGTCCACCAGCGAGCCGGAGATCCGCTTCGCCAGGTCGCCGGCGGTCGTGACCGACGCGCCCTTGAACTGCGACTTGATCGCAGCGGCGACCTGCGAGACCTGCGAGGCGCTCGTCGCGCGCACGTAGATCGTGTTCACGAGACCCTTGCGCCCCGAGAGCGACTGCAGCTGTGACAGCTTGATGTACAGGTCCGAGGCCTGTCCGCCCAGCGGCGTCTTGGCCAGTCCGATCACAGTGAACGTCTTGCCGCCCAGCTTGACCCTGTCACCGAGCTTGATGCCGTGCTGGCGTGCGTAGCTGAGGTTGAGGATCGCCTCCTGTTTGGTGTTCGAGGCGGAGAAGTAGCGGCCGCGCGACAGCTGTCCCGACGTGACGGCTCCGAGCTGCGGGTAGCGCTGGTCGACGCCGCCGACCGTGAGCGCGTTCGCGTTGATGCTGCGCGGCGGGCCGGCCCCGAACTGCGGCTGGGTCGTTTGCTTCGGGATGGTGCCCTCGATGTGGACGGAGGCGAGCGTCAGCCCGCCGGCGGCTGCGCGCACGCCGTCGAGCGCGGCCACCTGGCTGACGCGGCTGGAGGCAAAGGTCTGCTGCGGACCGGAGACGAACGAGTCGCGCGAGAAGTGTGAGCCGGGCTTGCCGAGGGACTGCAGCCCGAAGCGCGGCCCGGGCCCACGGTCGTTTTGTTGGACGGCGCGCGAGACGGACATGTCCGTGCCGACGCCCGTCAGCGGCTTCAGGACCTTCGCCTGCGCGTCGTCGAGTCCACTCGAGAGCGCGCTCGCCGTGACAACGAGCCCGACGCCGACGCCGAGGCCGAGCGCTGTGAGGACCGTTCGACCGCGGCGCCGGCGTAGCTCGCTGAGCATGTAACGGAGGTAGAACATGCCGCTGCGAAGCGAAGCAGCGTCCGGTGAGAGGCCGCTAAGAACTTCCTAAGCCATGTTTAAGAGTTTCGCGCGCGAGCGTCTAACCTTTGCGCATGAGAGGGGCAGTCGCAGGCGGCCATCGGCTGACCGCGCAGGCGGGCGCGCGGGCGCTGGAGGCTGGCGGCAACGCGGTCGACGCCGCCGTCGCGGCCGCGCTCGTGTCGTGGGTGGCGGAGAGCCCGCTCACCGGCCCCGGCGCAGGCGGCTTCATGCTCGTCCACCGTGCGCGCGACCGCAGCACGCGCGTCTTCGACTTCTTCGTCGCGATCCCGGGCCTCGGCGACGACTCCGAGCTCTCCCTGATGGAACACGTCGACGTCGACTTCAGCGGCGGCTCGACGCAACGCTTTCACATCGGCGCCGCGTCCTGCGCGATTCCCGGCGCCGCACTCGGGCTCGAGACCGCGCACAAGTCGTTCGGACGCCTGCCGTGGCGTGACCTCTTCCAGCCCGCGGTCGAGCTCGCGCGCAATGGCGTCGAGCTCAACGACGGGCAGGCGTACCTGCACCGCATCCTCGACCTGATCCTGCGCCACACGCCGGAGTCGCGGGCCGTGTACGAGCAGAACGGCGCCGCGCTGGTCGCCGGCGACACGCTGGTCCAGCACGACCTCGCGCAGACGCTGGAGCTGCTCGCCGACAGGGGCGCCGCCGAGCTCTACACGGGGGAGCTCGGCGCAACGATCGTCCAGCACCTCCGCGCAAGCGGAGGCTGCTTCACCGAGCGCGACCTCGCGGAATATCGCGTCGTTCGCCGCCGCCCGGTGCGGGCGAGCTTCTGCGGCGAGGAGTTCTTCTCCAACCCGCCGCCGTCGCGCGGCGGTGTGCTGATCGCGTACGGATTGCCGCTGCTGGAGGAGTTCGGCGTCGGCAAGCCCGGCACCGCCGAGGCAATCGACGCGCTTGCGCGCGTGATGCGGGAGCAGGCGGACGCTCCCGCGGGACGCGGCCTCCTGCGCGCGCTCGAGCTGGGCGGAGCCGTCGTCACGCGGGGCACGACCCACATCTCGATCATCGACGGCCAGGGCAACGCCGTCGCGCTGACCGCGTCGACCGGCGCCGGCTCCGGCATCCTCGTGCCGGGAACCGGCATCCACATGAACAACATGATCGGCGAGTTCGACATCGCGCGGAAGCCGCGGCCCGGCGCACGCCTCTCGTCGGGAATGAGCCCGTCGCTTGTCCTGCGCGCGGGCAGCCCGCATCTTGTCGTCGGCAGCGCCGGCTCGCTCCGCCTCCGCGGCGCGGTGATGCAGATCGTCGTCAACGTCGTCGCCCACGGCCTGCCCGTCGAGGACGCGATCGATCGTCCCCGCGTCCACCTCGAGGGCGACGACCTGCACTGCGAGGGCGGTCACGATCCGGCCGAGCTCGACAAGCTGGAGCTCATGGGTTGGAACGTGACGCGCTGGCGCAACCGCAACCTCTACTTCGGCGGCGCGGCGGCGGTCATGGTGCAGGACGACGGGCTCGCGGCTGCAGGGGATCCGCGCCGCGGCGGGGCGGGCGTCGTCGTCGAGTGATCGTCCGCCGCGCAGCGCCGGCCGACGCGCAGGGCCTCAAGGACCTCGGCGACGCCGTCGGCGCCGAGCCAGAGGGGTGGCTCGTGACGACGAACGGCTGGCGCGACGTCGTCGACGAGCGCCGCTACCTGCGCGCGATCCGCCGTTATCCGAACGCGGCGGTCTTCGTCGCGGAGGACGACGGCGTCATCGTCGGCCGCCTCTCGATCGCCCGTGACCAGCATCCCGCCAGCCGTCACGTCGCCGACCTCGGCCTGATGGTCGCCGTGTCGCACCGCCGCCGCGGCATCGGCACCGCGCTCCTGGAGGCGGCCGTGCGCTGGGCGCATGCCACCGGCGTACGCAAGCTCGAGCTGCACGTCTTCCCGTGGAATACTGCCGCGATCGCCCTCTACGAGCACTTCGGCTTCGTACAGGAGGGCTACCGCAAGGCGCACTACCGCCGCGGCGACGACTACGTCGACGCCGTGCTGATGGCCTTCTGGATCTCGGACGACACGTAGTTCCCGGAGGAACCCCAAGGGGTCAGGTCTTGCATTCGTTCACCCTGGCGGGGCTGAGTAAATGCAAGACCTGACCCCAACGGCTGCGACCACTACGTCGGCGTCGGGCTGATCGCCTGCTGGATCTCGGCCGAAACGTAGTGCGCATAGGCCTCGACCTCCGGCCAGACGTCGTCCCACCGGTCCTGCTCGGCGCCGCGATAGATCGCAACGGCGCGCTCGAGGACGGCCCGGTGCTCGCGCGGTAGCCGCTCGAGCGCCCACGCGGCCGCGCTCTCCTTCGAGTGCACCCGGTCGCTCGACAGCCCGGCCCACACGCGCGCGAGCGTCAGGATCGTGTTACGCGTGTGCGGCCGCAACGGGTCGTCGGCGTCGCGCAGGATCGCGTCGTGGTAGTCGGCGCGCGGAACAGGATCGAACACCTCCGCCGCCGGCGGCCCGTACAGCGCCCGGTCTCCCGCGAGCGCCATCGTCACGACCGCCGCGAGATCGGTGTTCGTTCCGGACTGCGCGGTGTTCGACTCGCTGAAGTGGAAGTCGTACGGCGCCGGATGCGTCCACGGACGGATCTCCGATGCAACGACGAAGTCGAGCTCGAGCGGCCGTGGCTGCCGCGACACCGACCGGCAGAGCTCGAGCAGCCGCACCTTCTCGGCCCCTGTCGTGCGACGTCGCGAGACCGCGATCACATCGAGGTCGCTATGCGGCCCGCCGCCGCCGAGCACCTCCGACCCGTGGAGGTACGCGCCGACGAGGTCGCCGCCGAGCAGATCGCGCAGACCGGCGACGAGCCGTTCCGCCTGTGCCACTAGCCGGCGTGCTGGCGCAGCTCTTCTTCGCGCAGGCGACGGCGCCGTTCGGAGAGGGCCTCCTCCTGCTCGCCCAGACGGTGGTCGCGGTCGTCGAGCGCGGCGACGCGCAGCTCGAGCTCCTCTTCCTGACGTGCGAGTCGCGACTCGGCGGCGACCGCGTGCCGTTCGCGGTCGGCGACGTCGACCTCTCGCGCCTCGACCCGTGCGAGCGCGTCCGTCAGCCAGGCGCCCCGCTCGTCGAGCTCCGCGGCCGTACGCTCCAGCTCGAGCGCACGCCGGTCGAGGGCCTGCGCGCGCTCGTCGAGCCCGGACAGCCGCTGTTCCCGCTCGCGCACGTCACGCAGGTTGCGAGCCAGCTCCGTCTCCTTCTGCGCGAGCTTCGCCGCCCGCCGGCCCAGCCGCTCCTCGCCGGCGACGTTGCGGGCGGCCGCCTCGTCGGCCTGTCGCTCCTGCTCGCCGAGCGAGCGCTCGCGCTCGTCG
>WNGG01003740.1_pt2 | contig 17134 bp, 11 predicted proteins | sample 5400661 | NCBI WGS metagenome assembly WNGG01 (sample SAMN13153372, study PRJNA577476) | soil metagenome | isolation source: 100 cm soil or saprolite under Garry oak tree replicate 1 | place: USA:California | collected 2016-06-15 | reverse complement strand
AAAGAGCGCAGGAGCTCGAGCGGCGCGTCCTCGCCAACCACCAGGCGGGAAATATGGAACTGGCGGGGAGCCTGGCCCGCGAGCTGCAGGAGTTGAAGGCGGATCTCGGGACCGACAACCAGGAGTTGCAGGAGACGGAGGAAGCCTATCAGGCGAATTTGCGGCAGGCGAGAGTCGCGCAGAAGGAGTTTGAGGACAAGGTCCGGCGTATGGAAAAGCAGCTCTCCCTGGTTAAGATCAAAGAAGCCCAGGCAGAAGCCGCGGCGGCCCTGGGCAACGTAGCCTTCAAAATAGGCGACCTGGGCGATTCCATGAAGGTCGTGGAGGAGGTTCTGGCGAAGCGATACGAGCAATCGGCCGGCAAGGCGCGCGTGGCAAAAGACCTCGTGGATATGGACAAGCTTCACGAGAAAGAGACCGAGCGCAAGGCCCTGGAACAGGCCGCGCTTGCGGAATTCCTGGCCGGTCAAGGGATCCAGGCCGCGCCCGCGACGGAAACCCCGGCCGCCAAAGAGATCGGCCCTTCGGAGAAGATCGGTCCCTCCGGTTCCTGACGCGGCGTGTTGCAGGGGCGGACAGACGCACCATGTGAAATTCTCGAACTGGGCGGGCCTCTCTCGACGGTGCAATTAGGAGTGGGAGTCAATTCACGCTGCCGTGAGCTCCTCAGGAGGCTGTGGAGAATTTAATTCGTGTGAATTCCACGAATTTTCACGAAAACTATCGCGCGATTTGGATGTCATCGGTTTGAAATACAATTTTTTCACAGTCTCTCCGGCCGCGCTGCTTGAGTCGCACTTTAATTGCACCCCAGGTGATTAGATTTCTTGCTGTGCCGCGACGGCTGGTTATATACTCGACCCCCATCACATTTTCAGAGACTGCCACACGTTCTCTTTAAGCGATGAATGCCATGTGGGACCAGAACCACAAAGGAGGTCATCATGACGAAGAGAGCAGACGTCACCCTCGTTTCATTGCTGGCTCTTTGTGCTTGCTTTTCCGCGCCGGCGGCCTATGGTCAGGCCGCCAGCACGGGCGCTATTCAGGGTACCATTGCCGATCCTAGCGGCGCAGCGGTTCCCGGTGTGGAAGTGACCGCAACGAACGTGGCTACAGGAAGGTCCGTGAAAGCGCTCACCAGTGATACGGGTTTTTATTCAATAGAAGCCCTGCTGGCAGGGGTCTATGACATTACGGCCCAATTGTCCGGGTTCAAAACTTCCAAGACTCAGGGCGTCAGGCTTGATCCCGGCCAGCGGCTCGGCTTGAACCTGGCGCTGGAACTGGGCGAGGTGGCCACCGAGGTGACTGTCGCCGCCACCGCTGTAAAGGTGCAAACGGAATCCGGTGAAGTCAGCGGCGTCATTACCGGAGAACACATAGAGAATCTGCTGCTGAACGGCCGGAACTTCTTGGGTCTTGCCTTGCTCATCCCCGGCGTAAACAGCTCTGCCATCACCGGGCGTTCAGTAGGGGGAGGTTCCCTCAATGCGGGGGGCTTGACGGGTGAGACGCCTCTGTCTATCAACGGCTTGGGCCGGGAATTCAGCCTCTACACGATTGACGGCGCATACAACATGAACACCGGCAATAACATTAACATCAATATCACGCCTCCCCTGGACACAATTTCGGAATTCCGGGTTCTTAAGGACAACTATAGCGCCAAATACGGGGTGGCCGGCTCAGCCCAGGTCATGGTCGAATCCAAATCCGGAACCCAGAAGTTCCACGGGGCGGCGTACGAGTTTCTGCGGAACGATAAACTGGACGCCAGTAATTTTTTTGCCGGAATTGATCCCGTAACGCGCGAGAAACGAAGGACGCCTCTCAAGCAAAACAATTTTGGATTCGCTTTCAATGGGCCCTTCTACATACCGGGCGCGTACAACGTGGACAAGAAGAAAACTTTCTTTTTCGTAAATGAGGAGTGGCGCCGGATCCGCAGCGGTTTGACCTTGCGCGGGACCCTGATTCCGGATCCGATGCGCAAAGGAGATTTCAGCCAGAGCCCGACACTCCCTACGGACGGTCTTAAATTTGACGATGTTGCAATCAAGTTCCTTTCGCGGCGCAATCCAGGCGTCAACTGCCTGCCGGCGCCAACCCAGCTCAATCCCGCCTGTTTTGACCAGAATGCGGTCAACCTGATGAACAAGTTCTGGCCCCTGCCCAATGACGCAGCCCCTGGAAGATTCCTCAACTACGTCAATCCCGGGACGGACAAGGTCAATAACCGCAACGACACCTACCGCGTCGATCACTACTTGAGCGAAAAACTCAGCCTGATGGGCCGCTTCATGTATGAGGTTGTCACCGACGAGCCTCCCGCATTGACCTGGGGTCCCAATCCCGCTACCACGACGAGCCAGCTCATCAAGACGACCGGATACAACGCCGTGCTTCGTTTGACGGCCAATATCTCTCCGACGTTTATCAACCAGTTGAGTATGGTCGGTACGCATGACAAGCCGCGCCTGCGCTGGAAAGACGCCGAATTGCCGTCCGACGTTAAAATCAACCTTCCTTTTCCGGGGGCCGATCCGCACAAAAACATCCCGACAATCGGTTTTGCCAAAGGATGGTCAGGATTGGGTGTCGGCAGTCTACCGGTGAATGCGAGTGACGGTGAGATTACCCTGTCGGACGATTTTACGCTCGTCAGAGGAAGCCATGTTTTTCAAGGCGGTGCGATGTACATCTGGGGCATCAAGCGGCAGAACCTGTTCAGCACCGCCGAAGGATCTTATTTCTTCAGTGGCGTTCACACGGGAGATCCGGTTGCCGATTATCTTTTGGGTCTAAACGCTACGTTTTTCCAGACCAGCGGAGAACGGCGCGGCTACTTCCATTATCATCAGGTCGAACCCTATTTCCAGGATGACTGGAAGGTAAATCCGCGGCTGACGCTGAACCTGGGATTGCGGTATGTGTATTTCTCTCCGGACACGATGGAGGGGAACGCATATACGGACTTTGATCCGCAAAAATGGGACGCGAAGAAGGCGCCCGTGGTTCTGCCGGATGGGACATTGAAAACTAACGGGCAAGGGGTCCCCGTAACAGGTGGCGGGCAGCCTGCTGACCTTCTCAACGGAGCCGTGTTTGCGGGCAAGGACGGGGTTCCGGAGGGGATTTACAACGCCTGGAAAAAGGGTTTTGCTCCGCGGTTCGGTTTTGCCCTGGACTTGACCGGCAAGGGCACCACGGTGTTGCGTGGCGGTTATGGGATTGGCTACAGTCGAATTCCTTTTGGTAATTATGCCTCGTTGAACAATCCTCCATTCATCACCTCGGTCACGCTGCTGAATGGCACGTTGACGGATCCCGGAGCCGGTGTAGCAGGTGCGAAGACACCAACCGGCATGAACATCATTGGGCCGCCGAATGCCACGTTTCGGCCCACCATGATCCAGACCTGGAGCCTCACGCTGGAGCGACAGATTAATCCGCACTCCGTCGCGAGCGTGGGTTACGTGGGCAGCGGCGCGCGCCATGTTAAGGCCAGCCGGGATTTTAACTTCCCGCTTGCGGCGTCCGGACCGTCAATAAACGACCCGGGCTGCTTGCAGCCTGGCCAGGCAATCCCGTCAGGAGGATTTAACTTCGATCCCTGCCTCAACGGCAACGTCGTATCGTCGGACTTCACCCGGCCTTTTATTGGTTGGGGCGGGTTTAGCAGCGGTCATGGCGCCGGTACCTATTTCGGAACCTCCAACTACCACTCTTTGCAGATCGGATTCCGGTATGCCGCAGCGAGGGACCTCTCTTTCAATAGCGCCTACACCTGGGGCAAGACTCTGACCGACGTGGCCAATCGAGGATTCGATGGCAGAAACACAGGAAGCGGAGCCCAGGATCCACGCAACTTCAGGGCCGAATACGGGCGGCCCGGATGGGACCGAACACATATCTTCACATTGGGGTACATCTATGAGATTCCGTTCCTGAAGAATCGAACCAACTTCATCGGCCAGGCGTTGGGCCACTGGACGTTTTCCGGAATCACGGTGATCCAGAGCGGCTTTGCCTTCGCTCCCGGCCTTGCCACCACCACAAACGGACTCGCAAGCCGTCCCAACGTGGTTGGAAATGTAGAAGGTCCCAAGACTCTGGAAAACTGGTTTAATAAGGGCGCCTTCGTAGCACCTCCGTTTGGCTTCTTTGGAAATGCCGGGACGGGGCTGATTCAGGGGCCGGGAGAGCAGACCTGGAATATGGCGCTGTTCAAGACGTTCCCGATCCGCGAGGAATTCAAGTTTCAGTTCCGGGTCGAAACGTTCAATATCTGGAACCACGCGAACTTTGACGCCGTCAACACGTCGTTGGGCTCTCCTAACTTTGGCCAGGTAACCAGGGCCATGGAGCCGCGTATTCTGGAGTTTGGATTGCGGCTGACGTTCTGAAACAAAGTCGTCGTTTTCGTGAAATTCGTGGAATTCGTGGCTGTTTTTACTGGCCACGAATTCCACGAATTAATACGAATTAAATTCTTCACAGCTTTTGAGAGACTTAAAGACCCCCTGAAGATGAAAGGAGGACGGCGTCCATTTCCCGCCTTTTGTGCACTCTTGCTGACCGTCAGCATCCTGGCCGGTTCAAGCAAAAGCGCAGATGAACATTTTCGGCGAGCGAACCAGCTTTTGCGCGAGGGAAAGCTGGCCGAGGCGGAAAGCGCGTATCTGCTCGGACTGAAGATCGATCCGAAGGCTTACCACGCGTACAACAATCTGGGGATGATTTACTTTCAGAACGGGGATTACCGGAGGGCGGCGGAATCCTTTCGGCAAGCGTGTCTGCTGAGACCCGAAGACCCTGAAATCAATTTCAATCTCGGATTGGCGTTTGTCCGATCGGCGGATTACGAACGCGCCATTCCACATCTCAGGCTGGGAGCGGACGTTAAAGAGCATTCCATCGATGCCCACTATCTGCTCGGGATTTGCTATCACGAAAACGGAAACTGGAAGCGCGCGATCGAGGAGCTGGAATTTGCGCTCGCCGGCCGCCCGGAAAACGAGGACATCCTTTATCTGCTGACGATGTCTTACCGGAAAACTGGGGAACCGGAAAAGGGCCTCAAAGCTTTTGAAAAACTTCTTCGGCGCAACCCGGAATCACCGTGGGCCCATAAACTGCTCGGACTCGCACACGACGAATCGGATGAGCCGCGCGAGGCAGAAGACGAATTCAAGAAGGCCATCCGCGCTTCTCCGGAATTGCCGGAGCTGCACTTCGCTCTTGGACATCTGTATTGGAAGAGCGGCCGCTTCAGCGAAGCAGAAGCGCAGTTCCAGGAAGAGATTCGAGTCAACGCCGGCTCCGCGACCGCTTACTACTATTTGGGTGACATCGCCCTGAAGAGGGAACAGAACGAGCAGGCAGTTTCCTCTTTGCGGAAAGCCCTGCTGCTGGACCCCGGCTACGGAGAGGCCTGTCTCGCGTTGGGCCGAGCCCGCGTGAAACTGGGACAATTGGAAGAGGCGCTGGAGCTATTTCGCAAAGGCGTCCGGTTATTGCCGCACAGTGCGGAACCCCGTCTCTGGTTGGGCCGGACGCTGCTGAAGCTCGGGCGGACAGCTGAGGGAGAACAGGAGCTTCGAAGAGTGGGGGAGATGCAGTCAAAGAACCTCGAAGCCGAGAGAGAAAGGCTGAAACCTTCGATTAAAACCCTGCCGGATCCCTGACCAGGAAATCGTCGTAGTGCCTCAGTTATGCGGGCGCCAACAGGTTCCACTGCCCATTTGTCATTTTTCATCGGTCATTGGTCATTGATCGTTCTCGATCGCCCGCGAGGGTAAACCGGGACCGCGCACGCATCATCGCTCCCTCCAGTAAGCCACCAGGCAGAAATGACAAATGACCAATGATCGATGATCAATGACAAATGAGAAAGAGGGAAGGACGTACACTCCCGTTCGCGATCCGACCTCCGAGACCGACGCATTACAAACGGTTGCTACTTCGGCTTGACCAGCTCTTGCCCGGCCCTCGACATCTCCTGCTGTTCGCTGAGTTGACCGGCGCGGAACTTCTCAAAAGCGGCGAAGGCCTTTTCGGCCCTGTCCTTTTCGCCCAGCCGCACATACACTCTTCCCACCTGGTAATACGCTTCCGGCAGATCAGGTCTGGCTTCAATGGCCCTTTCAAGAGGGCCGCGCGCTTCGGAATACCTGCCTTGACGCGCCAGAGCGCGGCCCAACTGGTAGTGCCCGAGTCCATAAGAGGGCGCCAACAACACCGTGCGTCTGAAGGACTCGATCGCCTCAGGCACTCGGTTTAGAGCCAGCAGCGTCATTCCATACAGGCAATGGTAGTGAGGATTCTGAGGTTTCAGTTCCAACGATTTTTTCAACAAGAGCTCCGCCTCCCGGCCTCGGCCCTGCGCGGCTTTGATGATCCCGAGCAAGAAGATGGCGCGATCGAAATTCGGGTCCAGTCTTATCGCGTTGTCGAGAAAGCTCGCAGCCTGGTCGTACTCGTCTGCGATAAAGTAGCTGATCGCGATGCTGTAAGGGATCTCGGGGAAATTCGGGTCGAGTTTGGCGGCTTTTTCAAGCACGGCCACCGCCTTACCCTGTTCTCCGTGTTTCTGGTGAAAGCGGGCCAGGGCGACGTAGCTTGCGGGATTTTGAGGATTCAGTTCAATCGCCTTGCCCAACTCATCAAAAGCCTTTTCCTTTTGACCGGAGAGCAAATAAGCCTGGGCAACCAGACGATGGTATTCAGGACTGGCCGCGGCGCTCCCGGAGATGGAGTTTAAAGCTTCGAGCGCGCGTGTTGCGTCACCCAACTGTATATTAGTGTCGGCTAGTGGCAGAAGAATCGCAGGCTCACCCGGGAGCTGGCGGCTGGCCTTCTCCAGAAATGTCCGGGCCGGTTCGGGCAGATCGTGTGCGAGCAAAACTCTTCCGATGGCCAGACAAACTTCAGGAGCGTCCCGGAATCGGCTGCTGCTCGATTGGGCCTGCTTGAGCGCATCTTCGATCTTGCCCAGGTCAAGATGAGCCCTGATCAAATTCACCGCCAGTTCTGCCGTTTCCGTGCCCGCCTGGCGTGCGCGTTCCAGATAGCGGACGGCTTCCTCAGGCCTCTTCTGGTCCAGCAGAAGAACCCCGAGATTGTACAGCGCCGTTTGCTGCCGCGGCGCCAGTGTCACGGCTTTTTCGAGCGCTCTTATGGCCTCGGGAACCCGATTTTGGCGGCTGTACGTCAGACCCAAATTATAGTGAGCCTGAGCCGAGCCCGGGTCCAGAATCAGCGCCTGGCGGAAGGCCGCCTCGGCGTCGGCGAGTTGATCCAGTTGTAAGCTGGCGAGACCGAGATATACAAATGCCGCCGGGTTGTCTCTTCGCTGAGCGGTGGCCAGCAGGAACTCTTCTTTAGCGGGTTGAAATTTCTGAGCGCGCAGGAATTCAATTCCCCGGTTCAGATGCGTTTTCCAATCTTGCACAGCGGGTGCGCTCTGGCCCGAGCTGACGGAGGGAGCCAGGGAAAACGCAAGGATCAGGAGCAGCCAAGAGCTCATTGGCGTCGATGATACACTCGTTCTTTTGAACGAACAACGCAGTTACGACGACTTCGACGACTTGACGGCAATCGTTCAGTGTCTACGCGACGGTTGTGGGAAGCCAAGCTCAAGAAGAATTCAAGCGCTTTATTCACCACGGAGACACGGAGTACCCTGATGCCTCTGTGAAATCTCCGTGCCCTCCGTGGTCGTGAGAAAAAATTCAAAATCCGCGTTTTTCACGCCCGTAAGTTGTTGAAAACACTGGGGCGTTTTTGCAATTTCCTATTTTTTCTCCCGACCCGTGTCTCCGTGGTGAAACAAGACGTCATTGCTGCCGCAGGGTCACTGTCTGAATCGCAGCGACGACCTTGTTTGAGCGCGCAGCGCACTCTTTGAGGTGGCCGGATCTGTTAGGACAAAAGTAATGGAGGCCACAGGCCCGCTGGAAACTCGTGGGACCATGGATGGACCTTCCGTTTCATGGGAAGGGCGTCAGTCGCGATCTAAGGATTTTTCGATCCCGAGTGAGCAGCGGTATCTGGTCGACGATGCTGGTCGCGGCAATGATCTCATCTGCAGGGTCCGAGAGGTCCAGTTCGGTGCTCTTTCTTGCAATTTCGATGCTAATGGGTATGACCGTCAGTTTGCGCAAACATCGCTTGAACTCAACGCTGTCCAGATCCAAAGTCAGCCGGCCTATTTGGATCAGTTTTGCGAGTTCCCATAGAACGATATCCGATATCGCCAGTTCCTCCGTTACAACCAGGCGGCGTTCTCTCTCACTCAGGTCGCCGTTCAGCAGCGCGACGAGGATGTGCGTGTCGAGATTCAGCATTCCACTTTGCCCCGGTTGAAAAGAGATTGCCTTTAACGACGATCGCGCCCTTCATCGAACCTATGAGACTTTCGTTGCTGCTTACAGTTGCTGGCAGGACGCGGGCGAGCGGCCGCCCCCTTTTTGTGATGAGAATGCCATCGGAGTCGAGTTCTTCCAGAATGCGGAGGCATTTCGCTTTGAATTCGCTGACGCTGATGCGCTTTTCTCTGAGTTTCATGTGGAGGATGATATCGCAAAATTGGTCATTTTCATAGTCAGATGAGTCATAAGGGTGCAATTGGAAGTGCGAGTCAATTCACGCTGCCGTGAATTCTTCAGAGGCTGTGGAGAATTTAATTCGTGTCAATTCGCGGAATTCGTGGCGTTTTCATTGGCCAGGAATTCCACGAATTTCACTAGAACGATCGCTGCTATTTGGATGTCATCGGCTTGAAATACAATCTCTCACAGTCTCTCCGACCGCGCTGTCTTGACTCGCACGTTTGATTGCACCCAGTCAGATGAATCATGAGGGACGAAGACGGGATTCGGCTTCAATCAACATGCTCCTACGGGATTTTGCCCAGGAGTTGATAGATTCGGATCAATGCGGTGTTCATGATTTGTTCGCCGGCGCCCACCGCCGCTGGAGACACCCTGTTGTCGGCGCCGTAGCCCCCTTCCGCAACTGCCTCAATCGTTGGGAAGTACTGGTGGTACCCGTTGCAATAGCCGAAAAAGAAAAGCTGCCGGACCCTTGCCCCCTCTTTCAATCGGAGCGCATGGCTGCTGAAGAACTCGCCGGAAACGCCAACCAGAGCGACATCTCCGTTCAGCAGAGCCACGGTAAGGAGAGGACGAATTCCCCCGGCATACTCGTCGAGGTAGTTGGCCACCAACTCGGGGAAGAAAGCCTTCTCGAACAGAGCGCGTATCAGAGGAGTGTTGAAGTCTGTCCGTGAGGGAAACTGAAACCGCTCCTCGCGAACTTCGAGGGCGGGCTTTGCGACGACTTCTGTGGTCAACCCCGAAGCCAGCTTTGCGGCCTGCTCGCCCAGGGCCCGGCCAAATGCCTCATACCCTGTGCCATCATTTGCCGATTGATCGCCCGACGCACCCTGCATGAAGACCACGCTCGCGCCGAGCGCCTGCTCCGCGGCGCGCTTCAGCGCACCCACATAGTCGGCGGAGAATTTCAGCGTGGATTCGGGAACCATGGTGGGGTGCGCGGCGAAGTTCACCAGTAGGGCCAGCGGCTTCCCCGCCAGGTCGTCGAAACGGATCAGGGCGAGGTCGCGATCACGTGGTTTAGGGTCCAGCTTTGTGTGCCGGTTGCGGTTGAAACCTTCCAGCGTCACCAATCCCGTGGCAATCCTCGCGGGAACCGACCTGGCGTTTGCTTCAAGTATCGCTTCGGCGATACCGTCTTCCATCTGCTTGTAGTAGCGCAGCGCCGCGTCAAAGCGCCCCTTGCCTTTTCCCGCCTGATCGCTCAGCTCAAGGACCGGGCCGTGATGCGTATGCGAGCCGGCAATGAAGGAGTAATCGACACCCCCTTCTTCCTTGATCCGGTTGCGAATGTTTTGGAGAGACTTCTCAGCTGGGGCGCGGCCCAGATCCAAACCGACGATCGCAAGCTTCTTGTCTCCGGCCTGGATGACCAGGGCGTCTGCGTAGAGCGGATCGAGGACTCCCTGGGAGAGCGCGTCGTGCCGGGCGCTGTATCCCCACATGGGAACGGGCTCCCGCGGGGTGATGTCCCGTCTGGCCGCTCCGGCCTTGAAGGGACCCGGCTCCTGCGCCCAGGCAGATAGACACAGCAAACCAACCGCCAGTACTCTGTATCTCATCGAGTCTCCCCGGGAACCACCGGAGGGCAGAGGTACGGAGGGGCGGAGGGGCAAGGGGGGAAGTTTCCTCTGCCCCCACTCTGCGAGGTTTGGAGTTCAGCCTTCAGGCTGCACAGTGCCCGGGCAGGCTAAAGCCTGAACTCCGAAACAAAGCTCACCTACTGGGTTTCTGGTTTCTTATAGGGGCCGGTGGCGGTGGCGGGCGGGCCCGCGTTGCGTTTGGTCATATTCTTCGGAGCGTGTGTTCTCCCCGCCGCCCACAGAGTGGCATTGGCAACCAGGCGCCGCATCTCGGGCATGAAATAGATCGGGTATTCCTCATGGCCCGGCCGGATATACACGAGGCGGCCTTTGCCCAGCGTCCAGACGAGACACTCGCGATTCCGGTGTCCGGTCTCCCAGGTCCCTTCCAGAATTACTGCTTCGGGCTCGGGCACCTCGAAGGGTTCCGTGTAAATCTCGGTCTTGGGGATGGTGAAATCCTCGAGCCCTTTCGCAATCGGATGCTGGGGAAGGACCACCCATACTTTCTCCGGCTGTCCAAAGTTGACATAAGAGCTCCACGCCCCGCTTGCGTTCAGAAGCGCTTTCAGAGGCTTCGAGAAGTGGGAGGAATGGAGCGCAATGAATCCCATCCCCTTTTCTTTGACGTGGCGCACGATTCGCTCCACGGCGGCATCGGGCACATCCTTGTGCTTTTGATGGCCGAACCAGATGACTACATCGGTCTGGTCCAGCACGGCGTCGGAAACTCCGGTTTCGGGATCGCTGAGGGCAGCCATTTTGGGCTCAAATCCCTTGACGGACTTGAAGTGATCGTACAGCGCGCCGCTGATTCCCTGGGGATAGACATTGCGCGGCTCGGTCTGTTCGGACCAGAGCAGGACCCGAACCATCTTGTCGTCCTTTGCGTGCGCATGACTGGCAAGAAGAAGAATGGAGAGAAACACTCCTCCTAGTTTCATAGGAATCTCCAAAGGTTAACCACGGAAAACGCGGAGCGGCTCCGTGCTTTCGGCGGTTCGAAAGTGATTTGCTTCTCCCGTACAAGACATGGTTCCAGCCTGTGCATGATACACCAGGGAGCCATATGTACCTTCCGGCTCTTTTTAGAAAGATCAACCCCAAAAAGCGCAGCCACGAATTATTGGTCATTGGTCATTTAACACTGGTCATTTGTCATTTAAAGGAGGGGGGACGCTCACCGCTGAGTGTCCACCTGCAGTGCGCGAGCGCTGCCACGGCCAGGGGCGTGGCGACCAAAGGGTCGTCTTCTTTGGCGTCGGTGTACGCGTTGGCCCATGCTCCATTGGATGACTGCTGCCGGACGAGGCTTTCCGCAAGCGCGCGCGCCCAGTTCGCCGAGGCCTTCTGCGCGCCGAGGGCGGTGAGCGCGTGGCCCACAGACCAGCAGTAGTAATAGTAGGTGGCGTCGCGCAGAACCTCCCGGTCCTCCGTAAATCTCCCCGGGTTGCTTGTTGCGGAGAAATGAGTCTCGAGCCACCGGCGCGCCGCCTCGACGCGCGGGTGATCCGGAGCGAGACCGCAGCGAATCAGTGCGCGCAGGCCGTCTGCTGTCGCGCTTCCGTACGAGTTGTACCGCACGCGCTCGAGCCTGTCGGTTCCTGCGATACCCGCCTTATTGCGCGCCGGATCGCTGGATGTAAAGAAAAAGCCGCCGTCGTCAAACCGAGGGTCCGCGTCCTTCCCCTCTTCCGGAAAGTTCTGGCAGCGCGCGACAAAACTCCGCACCTCCCGATAGATCGGATCGTCGAGAGCCACTCCGGCATGGCGCAGCGCCCCGATGCCGAAGATCGTCGCGGACAGGTTCGATTCGTAGGGGGACTCGCCTGGCCCTGCCTTCTTCGGAACATGCACCGCATAGCCCCAGCCTCCAAAGGCGCTGTCTTCGGGTTTCCAACCGAGGCTGCCGCTGAGCCGATATTGGAGCAGATGGTGAAACCATGCCGACCGCGCCCGCTCGTGCGCGGGGTCCTGACTTTCCATGTCCACTACCATGCTGGCCAGCGCGGCAGTGTACACCGGAAAGGGAAGCTCCGAACCGTCGCTTCGGATCCTTCCGTCCGCTCCGATCCAGGACATCAAGTAACTCACGCCTTTTCGAAGCGCCGCCCGCGTTTCCGTGTCGGGATTCGGGAGATAAGCAAAGGCCTTGAGAATGGGTGGGGTGAGCGTGGCGCCGTCTTTCAAGCCGCCATACACTTCGGATCGCCAGGCTCCGTCCGGCAACTGCTTCGAAACAAGAAACCGGGCTCCTCGCGCGAGCGACCGGTCGGTGCGCGCAACCAGTTCTTTGTCGCCCTGCGGCTCCCTGCATCCTCCGGCAAAGCACGCCAGCAGAATGACGAGCGACGAATGACGAGGGACGAGTGAGGAACGACGAGTGACGAATTGTTCACTTGCCGGACCTGTTCGACTATCACTCGTCATTCGTCACTCGTCACTCGTCATTTGATGAGACCTAACGGCGCTGCAGCCGGGCAGCCAGAGGACCACTGGCGCGGTCCACCGTGAGAACGAGAAGCGCCGCCGAGGTGCAGAAGGTCCGGCCTGTAATGCAGTGGTGCCCAGTCCAGGTGCCGTCCTGGTTCTGGATGCGGTTCAGGTTCTCGGAGATCGAGCGGTACCATCGTTGCCACTCCTCTCCCCCCTGGGCGGCCAGGCTTTCTCCGATGTTCATGTAGCTGAGAAACTCTTCCCCTCCGTTGGATCCGAATCCCTGCACGAACCGTTCGTTCGTCAACTTCTGGACCACGGCCGACTTGGCCTGGGCCAGGTCCTTTCGATTCTCCTCGATGCGTGCGAGGGCGTCGCGGGCATCTTTCCGCTCCGGTTCGTTCCTGGCGTTCTGAAGCCTTTTCTGCAGATCCCGTTCTTTCCCGCGGTTCGTGTCATCCGAATCCTGCATCGCACCAAGATTCCCGGCGCTGGCGTAAAGGTCCACGCCGGCCGAGCCTCCTCCCTCGAAGCTGCCTGACTTTTTGTCGAACTGCTTGCGCGCGTACGCCTCAGTCTTGGTTCGTGTCGCCTCACTGACCCGAGCCCCCGCCTGCGCCGCGCGGTTGACGGCCTTTGCGGCCATGGCCTGGGAAAGGACAGGGGCCCAACCGTCGCCGCTCCAGGTGCCGTCCTGGCGCTGGTTCCGTTCTATTTTATCCATCACTTTGTCCAGCGTGGCGATCAATCGGCGGTTACCGGCCTCATCGTTAATCTTCCCCTTCACTTCCGCCAGAACCAGCCCCGTGAGGAAGGTGTCGATGTAGGGGCCGAGCTTGCTTTGCACGCGAGTGCCTCGTACGCCGGTCACATAGAGAGATTCCCGGTCGGAGCTCTCGACCTCGGTCATGATGAAGTCGATCCCCCTGCGAATCGGCCGGGCGTACTCCCCCGAGGAAGGCGTGCTCCCCGCGCGCATCAAGGCCAGCGTGGCCATGCACGTGTCCGCAACGTTGGGCTTGTCCCGCAAATTGCCCATGCCTTGTCCCATTGTGAGGGACTCTTCACCCTGGCTCCAACCTCCGTTTTCATGCTGCGTGCGAACAAGCCAGGCCAATCCGCGCCGCACGCTGTCGCTTGAGGGCTGCTGTGATGCGGCCTGCGTCTCAGCAGCAGATCCAACACTTTTCTTTGCTTCAAGGATGCCGCACAAAGAAACGAGCATCCCGACCACGAGAATTCCTGGTCCCACCATAAGCTTTCCAAAGCGCATATACATTCCTCCTGCCTTTCCGGCAAATCTGATCGGTTCCTGTAGAAGATGACGAGCGCTGAAGAAAGGCTTGCAAGTATTTTACGTGCCCTGCGTCGAAAGGCGGGCGGAGGGGCGGGGCAGCAGAAGGGCGGAGAGGCAAAGGGGAAGGGGGCGCGGGAAGCGTTCGTCCCCAGTGAAAGGCAAGGGAGCCCAAAGGGGGTTCCTTTTATACGCTTGCTGTCGCGCACTGCCTGCGACTCGGTCTACAAAAGCTTCCGGGCCGTGGGCCAGGTTGAAATCGTCTTGACATGGCGCGGAGTGTCCGTCACGATCTTGATGTGTTCAGGTTCCGCGCGCTCCTCTGAGTGGCGTGGCGGTTCTAATGAGGCCGGGGCGGCCCACGGAACCGGGCGGGATGGGACCCGCTGATTACGGACACGCCCAGAGAGGAGGTGGTCCAGTGTATCTACTACGATGCGCTTCGACGGAGGTGGCGTCCTCGTAAAGGGGAACCTCCACGGCGCGGTAGCCCCGAGATGAGGGATACCCAACGCCACCCTCGAACGCCGGAAAGGCTCCCCGACTTTCAAGCCGGGGAGCCTTTCTTTTTTCCGGCCGCAACCGGATTCGCTTCAACGTGCATTCCCAAATCCCGGGACGGCGCCCCACTTGCGGGCGGTTGAGGACCCGCCCTCCTCCCGACGCAAGGAGGTAATAACGATCCACGCGCATCCCCATCCGCTCGAACTCGCGAGCCAGCTCCTCGAAGACCGAGTTGGCCGAAGGATTGGTAAAGAGGTCGCGAAATATGTCCTCGCGGCTGTATTGAAAATCTCTCGCCTCCTTCGTCTGGCTGGCGCGATCGTACTGCGACCGTTTGACCGGGTCGATGAGCACGGCGTAGGCTTCGCTGATCTCCTTAAAGCGCTCGGTGGCATCGGGATTGTGCTGGTTGCGGTCGGGATGCCAGTGGAGCGCGAGCCGCCGATAAGCCTTGCGAATCTCGGGTTCCGTGGCTGCAGGAGAGACGCCAAGAGTCGCGTAATAGTCCTTTTCGAATGCGCGTACTCCGGTTGAGAAGAGAAGGGGCGCGGATTAAGAGGATCTTCTTGGATGCATTGGTTCAGTTCAGTGCCTGCATTTACATATCTGGAAAGCTCATTGACGCCTTGAGAAAGTGGACTTAAGATCCGCTCTCATGAACCTACTCGTGTCCTTCCTCACAATTTTTCTTTCGGTCGCAGTCATGGCCTTGGGCCAGTCTCCCACCAGGCGTTATCTCTACATGAGCACCCCGGACGCGTCGCAGAAAGAAGGCCGCTCGGGTAACGGGATTTTGATTTTCGACATCGATAACGGGCACAAGTTTGTGCGCCGCATCAACGTCCCGATCTTTGAAGAAGGCCTGCGCGGGTTCACGGGGAACCTCAAGACCCATTCGGTGTATTACTCCACTTCGAACCGCCGAGTGGGCGCTTTCGATCTGGAAAGAGATCGGGCGGTATGGGACAAGACTTATGAAGCGGGTGCCGACCGGTCCTCGATCACCATGGATGGGAAGAAGATTTACGTGCCGACCGGCTTTTGGGACAACGCAGAGGATGGGGGGCTCCTTGTCGTCAACGCGGAGAACGGAGATCTCATCAAGCGGATCCGCGTCGGACCACAGGCCCATAACAGTCTCGTCAGCCTGGATGGCCGGTTGGTGTACCTTGGCACCCGAACGATGCTTACGGTGTTCGATACGGTCGACGAAAAGGTGATCCAGCAGGTGAAGGACGTCGGTGAATACGGGATCTTTCCCTACACCGTCAACAGCGCCAACAGCCTTGCTTATGTGTGCCTGGGAAAAACGGTGGGTTTTGACATTGTGGATCTCAAAGCGGGAAAGGTCCTGCATCGCCTGATCGCAGGCAATGAACCGATTCACCATCGGACCCACGGGGTAGCCCTGACACCGGATGAAACGGAGTTGTGGATCAGCGACCAGGAAGGCAAAAAGCTGTTCATCTACGATACTACAAAAGTACCCCCTCAGCCGAAAGGGCATGTCGAATTGTCCATAAGGGGCCACGGGTGGGTCACTTTCAGCCTGGACGGGAAGTATGCCTACTCTCATGCACCCGACATCTTTGATGCGAAAACCAAAGAGCTTGTAGGCACCTTTAAAGACGAACAGGGCAATCCCGTAGCCAGTTCAAAGTTTATCGAGGTTCATTTCAGCGACGGCAAAGTCGTGCAAATGGGAAACGAGTTCGGGCTGGGACGCAAATAAAGCTTGTCAGTCAGCGCGACTTGCCCTGTTCAAGGCGTCGCGCGCAATTCCTCGACGGTCCAGTAGCGGGTGCGCTTTCCAGCGGCGGCGCGGACCCGGCGCACGGTTTCTGCCGTAATCGGTGCGCCGGGTTGGCCCCATCGTCTGCGGACAAACGAGAGCAGCGAAGCCATCTCGTCGTCCGATAATCTCGGTCCGAATCCCGGCATTTCCCGGTCGTGGATCTCGTCCCCGACTTGAATCGGGCCCCTCACCCCGTGCATGACGATTCTGATCAAACGGGTTTCAGGGCCGGCGACCCAGGAAGAGCCTGCCAGCGGCGGACCTTCTCCTTCCAGCGCCAGGCCGTCGCTGCCGTGGCAGCCCGCGCAGAGCCTTTCAAAGTGAACCGCGCCGGACCCGATGTCCCATCCTGGCGCACTTGAGCCGCTTGAACTCGACTCCACTGGTACCCAGGCTTTTCCGGTCAGACCCAAAGTGAGTAAGAGCGCCGGAACTGACAGCTTTTTCATCATCTGTTTTCCATAAGCTCGATCGAGTGTATCTTGACGTCTTTCGCAAGGACACCGGACTGCAGTATGGATGGAACCACGGATGAACACAGCGCGGCATAGCCGCAACCAAACTAAAGTCCTTCGCGTTTTCTTCGCGTGCTTCGCGCCTTCGCGGTGAAAGTCCAGCCCAGGATTCACCGCGAAGCCGCGAAGAGCGCCAAGATTTCGCGAAGAAAAATCCTTTCCTGCCGGCAAAAGATTTCGGCTTAGTATTACAGATCTGTGTTCATCTGTGGTTTCGTTTTGTGCAGTTTACGCTACGTCACGGTGGTAAGGGCCCGTCAGAAAATAAGGTGTGCATTTTGGCGCGAGCGCCGGGCGGGCAGATGCAAGGCGCCGCGACGCAGGCGATGTGGTGGCATCGTCGAGGAGCGGCAACGCCGCAGATGCCCGCCCGCCGCCGCGCCCCT
>WNGG01006945.1_pt1 | contig 17135 bp, 20 predicted proteins | sample 5400661 | NCBI WGS metagenome assembly WNGG01 (sample SAMN13153372, study PRJNA577476) | soil metagenome | isolation source: 100 cm soil or saprolite under Garry oak tree replicate 1 | place: USA:California | collected 2016-06-15 | reverse complement strand
CGCTTCGCATGCCGGTGTGCAGGCGTTGGAGCACGTCTGCGTATGCGCCTGGTAAGTCCAGGTCAGGAGCCACGACCTCGTAGTAGGTCCACAAGGTCACGGCGAAGCCGTCGCGTTCGTAGACCCGCGGCTCAACCCGCGGCTCCAGCGCTGCGACGGGGCTCGCGGTTCCAGCGAGTCGCAGAGCGAGCTCGACCTCAAGCGCGGCTACCTCTTGCCCCACCAGTGCTACTCGGGCGAAGACGCCACACGGCAACAGACGTAGAGCGAGCTTGTTCGAATTGTGAATCACGACTGCGTCGTCGACCCGCAGATGCAGCTCTCCGGCCAGCGCTGTCGCCGCGGCCATCGCACGCGAAACGAACTCCGCCTCCACAACGTGGATCCTCGCACTTGCTCGCTCATCGGCGTGAACGAGTGCGCGGAATCCGGCAGGAGAGTGCATGTGAGTGGCTTCGCGACAGCCCGACTTGTCCGGCGCGGACGTGCTCCTCCGCGACGAAGGCGAGCGTGACGCCCTCCGCGATCGTCACACCGAGTGGTCGCGTATCACTCTGGGCGGCATCACAGGACGTGAGCTGTCCTTCAGCAGATGGCGTCCAGCTCCAGCGCACTGTACCAGCGCGGCAGCCGCAACCGCGTGCCCGCGCGAGAGAATGCCGGCATGGCCTACCAGCTCGAGATCCTTGACATGATCGCTGGCACAGAACCCGCCAGCCTCGTCGCTAGGGTCGGCGCAGCCATCGCCGCCAGTGGTTCCTGGGAGCGCTTTGTTGAAGTCCGCGTGAGCGCCGGGCCGACGGTGCGCATCAACCGCGCTGGCCAAGGCGGCTACGAGGTCGCGGTCACCTGGGGTTCCCAGCACGGGACCCTCACTGCTCGGGCTCTCGAGACTGCGATCGAGTGCGCAGACCGGCTCGCCTACGCCTTCTATCAGATGCGGGATGCCAAGATGGTCCAGGACTGAGCCAGCCACTGTGGCGTGCGACCGGCGGCATAGCGTGCGTTCTTGTCAGTCCTCGAAGACGGACCAGCAGATCGCGTCGCGCCGGGCTTGATCTGCGAGGACAAGTGCCCGAATCTGCCCGTCGAGTCGATCGCGCTGCCAGTCACGTTCGACGCGTCCCGCGCTGGGGTTGCGTGGGTGCGCTGCTCGCGCGGCCTTGATCGCATAGGCGGCGGCGCCGAGATCATGCTCCGGCACGCGGCCTACACAAGCTGGTTGACCGGCGGCATAGGCGGCATACCGCGCGGCCCCCAGCAGGGGGCTGGCCGCGCCCATCGCGTGCCCGAGCGTCCATCATCTTCATATCCCCACGAGCCCACGCGCGCGCCGCCTCGATCGCGTCCCGTGGGCGAGTATCCGATGGCTGGCCGTCCTCGAAGAAATGCAGCTGGCCGTCCTCGAAGAAATGCAGAACGTGTTCCGCGCACTGGGCAGCCCACAGCGCCAGGAGTTGATGATCCGTATCAGTGAGCGTCCCGCCACGGCGGATCGTGACCAGGCGAGGGTCGCGGACCTTGGGGAGGATCATGCAATCAGCGTGCCAGTCGTGCGAGCGGAATGAGTGACGACCCTGAATCGCGCCCACGCGCACATCGGCAAGATCGCCGGAGTCGCCACAGCAGCGGCAGATGGGCGACCCAGCCGATCAGCAGCGTCGGAACCGGAAGCGAGTCAGGCCGCCCGGCTCCGCCGCCAAGGTCACGATCGCCGAGCGTGGCTCAATGCGATACACGTTCCACGGCGGAGGTCCTTGCGACGGGGCGTTGAACGGGGCAGTGATCCCCGGCCCGCTGTCGTCGAGTTCGGCTGGCCAGCCGTTGTCCGCCCACGCCTTCGCAATGCGCGCCAGTGCGCCCGGCTCGGTCACTCGCGCAGCGTCACCCTCGATTACGACATCGGCGTCGCGGATCGACACCGCGATCGAACACCGCGGATCGCGCGCGACATTGCGCCCCTTCCGCGTGCTCGCGCCCGTCTGGAACCAGAACGTGCCGTCTAGCCACAGGGCGCCAACCGCAGTCACATGCGGACTGCCGTCCTCGTTGATGCTGGACAGCCAGGTCGTGCGGGAGTTCACCGCGTCCGGTGCTGGCGCCGACCCCGCATCGAGCTTCTCAACGACTGCGGCCCAATCCACTGGCGGCAGCCCATCCGCCTTGCCCAGATTGGTGATCTCCATAAGGCATCCTTCCTCACCCTCGATGTGACAGCGGCTGACCTCACCGCCGTTGTCACAGCATGCACCATGGATTAGCCGGAACGCTCTCCTTGGCACGCGCTGCACTCTGGGCGAAGTGCCGCACGCTCATCGGCATGAGCGGTCGACTCGAGTCGGCGGCAGCAACCCGTCAGCGCACCCAGATCGAGCCGACCGCATGCAGGTAACAGCCGCTCGCTGGCGACGATCCGGTCCTCCTGGACGGTCTCGCCCGCGCCAGCTGGCAGGTCATCGCGATCCGTGTCGTCCGGCAGGCCGGGCCATGAGCGGATGGGCTGGCCCGGCCGCGACTCGCGTGGTACGCGGCGGGTATGACTGGCGGGGTGCGATTCAGCGAGTACTCCTTCGGCTCGGTCCGCGTCGACGGCGTGAGTTATGACCATGACCTGATCATCGACCGCGGGGCGATCCGCAAGCGCAAGAAGGCTGCCTCCCGCAAGTTCCGCGACGCCTACGGGCACACCCCGCTGTCGGCCGGCCAGGACATCCCTGGCGATGCCGCCGGCTGGTGATCGGCACCGGTGCCAACGGCGCGCTGCCGGTGATGGAACAGGTCCGCGAGGAGGTGCGCCGCCGGGACGTCGAGCTCGTGGCACTGCCCACAGCGCAGGCGATCGGCATGCTGGCTGAGGCTCCCGCCGATACCAACGCGATCTTGCACCTGACGTGCTGAACTGCGGGCATGCCGGGTGTCACGCGCGGGTCCGGCCCGGGCGCGGCTCGTCCGGCGCGGCGCGCCAGATCGGGCCGCCCGCGTGGGCTTGCTTCGGCTGCGGGGGGCAGCTGCGGCTCCTGTCGGGGCCCGGTCGCCTGCAGATTGGCGGATAGTTCCCGCCTGGGTCGAGCCACGCCCTGCCCGGCCGGATAACCCTCGCGCGGGCGCGGCGCAACCGGGCATTGCGTTCCGCCGTCTCAGCTAACGCGGGCGACCCTGGATCAGGGGCGCGGGCGGTATCAGGGGGTCGGCATGGTCGGGCGGACAACGGCCTGGCGGGCGCTGGCAGGGGCGTGCGCCGTGCTGAGTGCGTTCGTGCTGGCAGCCGGGTGCGCGCGGGTGGCTCCGCGCCCGGCGCCGTCCCCGAGCCGCCGGCCGGCGACCGCCGCGCCGGTCCGTCGTGCCGCCGCGGCGATCACGGTCATCCGCCTGTACCGGTCCGGCCTCGGGCTGGCCGGGCTGACTACGCGGCCGGGCGGCGGTGGGTACGCCCGGCTGCTGGAGAGCACCGACTTCGGGGCGACGTTCCGCGTGATCAGCCCGGTCACCGGCAGGTACACGATCGCTGACGACATCTGGGCGCTGAACAGGTCGCTGATCTGGTTCGACGCGTTCAGCACCGTGACCGCCCGGGAGCGGTTGTACTGGACCCGCGACGGCGGCCGTTCCTGGCACAGCGCGGCCGTGCCAGGGCACAGCCTCAACGCGGGCGCCACCTCCTCGATCCAGCTCACCACGCCCGAGGACGGCTGGATGACCGTGCAAGAACCCACCGGCCCCGGCGCTGACCTGTACCGCACCGCCGACGGCGGGGCCGCCTGGCACATGGTGGCCGGCGGCCCGCCCTCGCCGCTACGCCAGGTCGCCCCGGTCGAAGCGGACCCGGCCGGAGGCCTGTGGCAAGCCGACGGCCTGTTCAGTGACCGGCTGGAGCACAGCACCGACGGCGGGAAGCGCTGGCAGGCGTTCAACCTCACCGGCGCGCCCAGGGCCACCGGGACGGCGGCTACCCCGCAGCCGTGGTACAGCCTGCCCGCGTTCTTCCCGCACCAGATACTCACCGCCGTCGCCGTGCCGCATCGCAATGCGGAGCAGCTGCTGGTCTATGCCAGCGGTGACCGAGGCCGCACCTGGGCCCAGGTCAGCGACCTGCCGCTGCCCGGCCCGGCCAGGCCGCTAGGCCTCGCGCCGGTGCGGGTCGCGTTCGCCGGCCCGCGCGCCTGGTGGGCACTGGTGCCAGGCCGGCATCCCCGGCTGTTCCTCACCGCCGACTCCGGCCGGCGCTGGCAGCAAGCCCGGCTACCCGCCGCCACACAGGCCTGGGAACTCGCCGCCGCCGGCGCCAGCCACGCCTGGGTGCTCGTCACAACGGCCAGCGGGTCGCCGGCGATCGCTATCACCGAGGACGGCGGGCGCGCCTGGCACCTGGTCACATTCCGCGGCACCCGCAGCCGGGCAACCCAGGTGGCACCCGGCACCGCCCCGTAACCCGTAACTGGCAAGGCACGCAGGTTTGCCAGGAACCAGGTCACCGATCCCGGGTGCGGCCAGCCGCCGCATAATGCCTGGTTCTGAGCGCTCCGGCGCATCATGACGAGCCGCGAGTCGCCGCGCATAACGAGCCGTCGGAGCGCGTCGAACCTCACAAGCTGGCCGGGGGTGCCCTGCTTGATCGGACTGCGCTGAGCATTTCATCGGGAGGGGTCGTTGTGACATCGTCCGCACTCCAGCGCAGGCTTTCGGCTCTGCCTGGTTCAACATCCTGATCACTATCCGTGATCGGACACTGCGCGCCCGGGGCGTTGTAAACCGCGAAGTTGCGGACCAGATGTTTCCACGACACGCCCGAACGCGGGGCCGGTACGACAGGTGTAATACCAGGTCAAGCCGGGTGGGGCGTCCGGGGCTCGAACCCGGAACCTACGGATTAAAAGTCCGCTACTCTGCCAATTGAGCTAACGCCCCAGTGGCTGCCGCGCCGACGGGAGCCCACCGGGGCAAGCGTACCGAGTCCGGCAGGCGCTCCGCTCGACGCCGAACCCAGGCGCGCGGACGGAAACGCTCTGCCGTCCAGGGCCGTCGGCGCTGCTCAGCCTCGTTTATGTCGTCGCTGGCCATGGCCGGGGTTGCGCCGCTGCGCTCCGGGTCTTGCGCTCGAGACGGTCCCGCTGCGCTGCGGTACCGTCCGGTAGCATCCCTCCGTGGAGAGCGCCTTCTACGAGCCCGCCGGTCACGACTGCTATGTCGCGACGGACGCGACCGCGGGGCCGTGGTCTCCCGACGCCCAGCACGGCGGGCCGCCGTCCGCGCTCGCCGCCCTGGCGCTCGAGGGGCACGAACCGGAGGACCGGCAGCGGCTGGCCAGGGTTGCCGTCGACATCTTGCGGCCGGTCCCGGTCGGCAAGGTCTCGATCAGGACCAGAACCATCCGCCCTGGCCGCCGGATCGCCTTGGTCGAGGCCGTCATGGAGTCCGACGGCCAGGAAGTGCTGCACGCGCGCGGCTGGCGGATCGAGCGGCCGGCCGGCGCGGTTCCCGAGATCACCGATGGCGGGCCGCCGGCGCCGGTGCCGACCGAGGGGGCGGGCACGCCGCCGCCGATCTTCAGGCGCGACGACCGCGGTTACCTGGCGTCGATCGAGTGGCGGTTCATGCCGGCCGACCCCGCCGAGCCTGCCGTGTCCGGCGGAACCGTCGGGTCCGGCCCCGCCGGGCAACGGCCCGCCACCGCGCAGGTCAGGGCCGCGTGGACGCGGCCGAGGATCCCGTTGCTGGCCGACGTGCAGTCATCACCGATGTCGCGCGCCCTGCTGGTCGCCGACTCAGGCAGCGGAGTCGGCGCCGCGCTGGCGTCGACCGATTTCCTTTTCATCAACGTAGACCTCGCGGTCACCTTGCCGCGGGACCCGGTCGGCGAGTGGCTGCTGCTCGAGTCGGCGACCTCGGTCGGTGCCGACGGCACGGGACTGGCGATGACGCGGCTGTCTGACCAGGTCGGTGCCTGCGGCCGCGCCTGGCAGACGCTGCTCGTCGCACCCCGGTAGCCTCCCGCGCGCTGGCCGCGGGAGCGGCCGTAGGCTGGTGGTTGGGCTCGCGCCGGGACACGGGTGAAGAACTGTCAAGTGTGATCCTGGTCACGTAATCTGGCGCAGCCCGAACCAGATGGCGGGCTGGTCCGTACTCATATTCGTGCCGTCTTGCCTGCGTCAGGCGACGGCAACGGACCACCACAGGGAGGGGTCCCCGCATGTCAAGCACATTCAGCAGGACGCTGATCGGCAGTCTCGCGCTGCTAGCCGCACTGGTAGCTGGCTGCTCGTCGTCCCATCCGACCACACACCACCACGCGACGCACACCTCCGCGCCGTCCTCGGGGAGCGGCGGCGGTGGCGGGATCCCGCAGAACAACGGCGGCGACCACGATGGTGACAACAACGGCGGGCCCAGCGACGGTGACGGCAACGTCTAGCCACGCCAAGGCCAGGCTGACCCTGACCAAGGTCAGGCTGGCCTGGACGAAGGCCGGGCTGACCCGGACCAAGGCCGGGCTGACCCGGACCAAGGCCGGGCTGACCAGGGCCGTCGCAGTCGTGGCGGTGGCTGTCCCGGTCGCCGTGGCGGGATGTTCATCCTCCTCGGCGGCTGGCGAGCCGGAGCGTCCGGGCGGCGGGACGTCGGTCCCGCCGGTCCGGGCGCTCACGGCCAAGCACGCGCCCGCGGGATGGCGCACCGCCAGCCTTCTCGGCGGCAAGGCCGTGGTCGCCTATCCTCCGGCCATGCACCTCGTGCAAGGGGACCGCGGCACGGTGTCGGCGGCGCAGTTGAGCGCGTCAGGGTCGTACCTGCTGTACCTCAACGCGACGCCGAAGCAGAGCACGGAGTCCCTGCGGAACTGGCCAGACTTCCGGATCGAGCACCTGACGGACGAGAACGCGTCGACCGCGCGCCTGATCGCCGCGAGCCGCGACGTCCGGTTCCTCGGCGGGACGGGAACGTGCGTCGTCGACGCGTACGTGACGAAGATCAACTCGCACCACTACACCGAACTCGCCTGCTTCGTGCGCGGCCGGACCACGTCAAGCGTCATTATCGCGGCCGCGCCGACGGCGAACTGGGTGTCCGCATCGCCCGTGCTGATGCGCGCCGTGGCCGCTTACCAGGTCAGGTAGGACACCCGGTGAGCCGCCAGCCGGACCGAACGAGCAGCCCCGGAGGGGACTAACCATGGCAGAGCGGACATCGGTCGGCCGGCCGGGCTTCGGCCGGGCGCGCGGATTTTCGAACGTGCTGTTGCTCGCCTCGGTGCGGCGACCCGAGCTCAGGCGGCGACCCGAGCTGAGACAGCGCGGCGACGTGTTCTACGCCGCACTCGTGCTCCGGCTGGCCGGCGTGGGCCTGCTGGCCTGGATCGGGTGGGTGCACTGGTATCTCTGGCACGTCCAGGGCTACCACTTCATCCCGACCGACGGCCCGTTCTTCCTGGCCGACGCGATCGCGGGGGTGGTGCTAGCCGTCCTGCTGCTCGCCTGGCCACGGCCGCTGGCCGGCCTCCTGTCCGCCGGGTTCACCGCATCGACGATTCTGGCGCTGCTGATCAGCCTGTGGTTCGGCCTGTTCGGATTCCACGAGCGGATCGGCGCCTCGTACGTCGTTCTGGCGCTGGTGCTCGAATCCATCGCCCTGGTCATCCTGCTGGCCTGGACCGTCATCGCCGCCTGGGCGCTGCCGGCGCGGCGCTGACGGATCTTCTGCTGCGGATACCCTGACAGCGGTGCCCGCACGCCCGCGGGCGCCGAGCCGTCATGGGTGGTGCCGGCACCAGCCGGACCGTCGGCGCCGACCGCAGGCACCGAACTGCCAGCAAGGAGCAACACAGATGACCGCCGTAGAGCTACAGGGCGCTTACAACGTCCGTGATCTCGGCGGGCTGCGCACCAGGGACGGGCGGCGGACCAAGCACGGCGTCATCTACCGGGGCGACTCGCTGGACGGCATCACCCCCGCGGACGCCAGGATCCTGTTCGACAAGCTGGGCATCGGCGCGATCGTGGACCTGCGGACGAAGGCCGAGACCGAGCTGAGCGGCCTGCTGCTCCCCGTGCCGCGGTACCGGTACTCCGTGCTCGTCGAGGGCAGGCTCGGGCGCGAGCCGTTCCCGTCCGACGACCCGGTCGAGCTGGCCAAGGTGTACATGACCAACCTCAGGACCGGGCGAGCCGCGGTGAAGGGCACGTTCGAGGTCATCGCGGACAACCTGCGGGCCGGGGTCGCGACGCTGTTCCACTGCGCCGCCGGGCGCGACAGGACCGGCATCATGGCCGCACTCCTGCTCGGGCTCGTCGGCGTGACCGACGGCCAGATCGCGATGGACTACGTTCAGTCCAACAGGAACGCACGGCGGGTCACCAAGAAGCTGGAGGAGAACCCGCTGTATGCGAACCGTGACACGCACCGGCCCGAGGTGATCTTGCTGCGCGAGCAGACGATCCAGGGGTTCATGCGGCTGCTCAGGGAGCAGGGCGGCGGACCGCGGCAGTTCTGCCTCGACAGCGGACTCAGCGAGGAGACCATCTCGGTGATCGAGGACTGCTTTGTCACCACGTCGGCCGAGGTCACTGGCAACGCTGCGGGCTGAGTTGCGCCGGACGCCGGGCATGTGCGTGCTCACCGGCGGGCAGACCGGCGTGGACACGGACGCGGCCACCGCCGCGCTCGACGCCGGCCTGCCCGTGCACCTGGTCTTCCCGCGCGGGTTCCGGCAGGAGGACGGCCCGCTCACTCCGTCGCGGCGGCTCGACCTGCATGGCGCTGTCCTGCACGAACTGGCCGGCGACGACTTCAGGGACCGCACCCGGACGTGCGTCGGCCTGTCCGACGCGGTCGTCCTGATCGACCCGGCCGGCGGCGACGGCTGCCGGGAAACCGCCGTCGCGGCTCGGGACCTGGGCCGCCCGCTGCTCGCGCTCGCCACCGAAAATTACCGCGGACTCGCGGTGAGAGACGAGGTCGCCGCCTGGCTCGAGCGGACCGGGGCTCGCGTCCTGATGGTCGCAGGCTGCCGGGGCAGCCTGCTGGCGGCCGCCAGGTGCCGGCGGTTCGCGGCGGATCAGGCTGCCGCGGTCGTTTCCGTTGCCCGCCAAAGACACGACCGGCTGACTGTCTGAGTCGCCGCAGCGGTCAGTCGTCGGGCGGCGGTCCCCAGTCGACGCTCGCGTCCGATGCCACCTGCGGGTGCCGCTCCAGCCAGCCGCGGGCGAACGGGCAGAGCGGCACGACGGTCAGGCCCTCGCGGGCCGCGCGGTCCACGGCCGCCCGGACCAGCAGCCCGCCGATTCCCCGGCCGCCGAGCGCCTCGGGCACCTCGGTGTGCATGAGCACGAGCCGGTCGGCCCGCCGCCGGTAGATCAGCTCCGCGACCGCTCCGTCGACCACCGCCTCGAACCTGGACTCGCCTCGGTTGTCGATCACCCGCTCGGCCTCGTTCATGCCACTATGGTCGCATCGCCGGCTTGGCCTTTCCCGGCGCGGCATCGGCGGCCGCGAGCAGCACCTCGGCTCCGACCGGCGCGAACCCGGCCGCGAGGAACGCCCGGACGCTCGCCGCGTTAGCGGGGGCGATCTGCGCCCAGAGCGGTTCGCCGCCGGGCGCAAGATGCCTGGCCGCGCGGGCGAGAGCCCGGCCGAGACCGCGTTCGCGCCGGTCCTGGTCGACCTCGATCGCCGTCTCCCACCGGCCGGCCACGCCCCGGCCGAGCAGCACGACGCCGCCGTCCGCGCGCCACGCCCTCACCCCGTCCCGGAAGCCAAGCGCCCGCTCGATCCTCGGATGCCAGGCATCGGCCCCGGGGGTCAGCGCGATCGGCGGCGGGCCGTCGAGCGGTTCGGCAACGCAGAGCATGTCGATACTGCCGGCGACCCGGCCCGTCGCGCCGCACAGGGTCTGCAGGAAGGCGGAGCTCAGCGGGGCCCCGAGTTCCCCGGGCGGCAGCTGGCCGGTCACCCAGTCCGGGTCGGCGTCGGTGAAGATGACCGCGTGCGCGGTGAACCCGAGCACTCCGGCGTCGCGCGGCGACGGTTGCGGCAGGACCGTGACCCCGCCGTCGGCGGGCGGGAACCGCCCAGCGGCCGCGTCCTTGAGCACTGCCGCGAGCCGATCCCCGGCGGCGAGCCGATCCGCCGCGCCGAGCCGATCCGCCGCGCCGAGCCGATCCCCCGCGCCGAGCCGATCTCCCATAAACTGGCCCAAATCACCCCTCCGCCTCAGGCGTTCTCATGATCGTGGTGGATTGACTGGTCTATCCGACCCGAATCCACCACGATCATGGAAAAGTTGCGGCGGAGCACGATCAGCGGTAGGCGGAAATGCCCGTGAGGGCATGGCCGATCGCGAGCGTGTGGATCTCCTCGGTGCCCTCGTAGGTCAGCACCGACTCCAGGTTGTTGGCGTGCCTGATCACCGGGTACTCGAGCGTGACGCCGTTGGCCCCGAGTATGGTCCGCGCCGTCCTGGCGATGTCGATCGCCGTCCGCACGTTGCTCATCTTCCCGAGGCTGATCTGCTCCGGGGTGACCCGCCCGGCCTCCTTGAGCCTGCCCAGGTGCAGCGCGAGCAACTGCGCGCGCTGCAGGTCGGCGAGCATCCACGCGAGCTTCGACTGCGTCAGCTGGAAACTGCCTATTTTCTTCCCGAACTGCTCCCTCGTCGTGGCGTAGTCCGTAGCGGACTCCAGGCACGAGCGAGCTGCGCCCGTGGCGCCCCAGATGATGCCGAACCTGGCCTCGGTCAGGCAGGAGAGCGGCCCCTTCAGCCCGGTCACGCCGGGCAGGACGGCGCCCGCGGGCAACCGCACGTCGTCGAAGTGCAGTTCGGAGGTCACCGAGGCGCGCAGCGAGAGCTTCTTGTGTATGTTCCGCGCGGTGAAGCCGCGCGCCCCGCGGCGGACCAGGAAGCCGCGGATTCCTTCCTCAGTGCCAGCCCACACGACGGCGATGTCGGCGATCGACCCGTTGGTAATCCACATCTTGGAACCGGAGAGAACCCAGTCCGACCCGTCGCGGACCGCGCGCGTCTTCATGCTCGACGGGTCGCTGCCGTGGTCGGGCTCCGTGAGCCCGAAGCAGCCGACCGCCTGGCCCGCCGCCATCCGGGGCAGCCACTCGTTCTTCTGCTCCTCTGAGCCGTACTTCCAGATCGGGAACATCGCCAGCGAGCCCTGCACCGACACCAGACTGCGCAGGCCCGAGTCGGCGGCCTCCATCTCCCGGCAGGTGACCCCGTAGGCGATCGGCCCCATCCCCGCGCAGCCGTAACCGGTCAGGTGCATCCCGAGCAGCCCGAGCTGGCCAAGCTCCGGGACGAGCTCGCGGGGGAGCGTTCCGGCCTCGAACCAGTCCGCGACGTTCGGCAGGATGCGGTCGGCCGCGAACTTGCGCACGGTGTCGCGCACGAGGCGCTCGTCGTCGCTGAGTTCGTCGTCGATCCGCAGCAAGTCGGTGCCGACCGATTCTCTGGTGCGCGGCATGGCTCGGTCCTTTCTGGTGTTCCTGCGGCCAGCGTATGCGTGCGGCGTTCGCGCGGGTAGCCGGGGAGTGCCGTGCCCGTTCCCGCCCCGTGGTGCCCGGCCCGTGGGCGGCGGCGAGGAACTGCCGGTGCCGGCCGGGAGTCGTCCGCGCCTGGGGGGTGCGGACGACGGTCCGGCGGGGCGGTCCGGCGCCGAGCTGGCCGGTAGAGGGCCGGAGCGGGCCCGCATCGTGCGCGCAGGGCGTGCGTGCGGACGCCCGGCCGTTAGGGCCACGCGGAGTGCGGAATAATGTACTTATGACTTACACGAACGGCAGCGGGAAGGCGCTGGTCCGCCCCCGCGACAACAGGATCATCGCGGGTGTATGCGCCGGGCTGGCCGACTACACCGGCATGGACGTCAACCTGCTCCGTGTGATCGTCGCGCTGGTGACCTTGGTAACCGTGGGCACGGGCGTGCTCGCCTACGTCCTGGCGTGGATCGTCATCCCCGAAGAAGGCCAGAAGACCTCGATCGTCGAGGACCTGGTCAACAAGACCCGGCAGGGCTAGCTCAGGGCTAGCTCGGGTCTGGCCCGGCCGCCCGGCACGGTCCTGGGATGTCGGGCTGGCTGGAGCGGCCGTCCGGCCCGCCGGGCCGAACCGGTCGGCTGGCCTGCCGGGCCGAACCGGTCGGCCGGATGATGGCAGCCGCTTTGCCGCGGGTGCCTCCGTCCCCTATGCTGAATCGGTCCCCGACGGCGGGCGCCACGGGCAAGACGGCGGTGGCCGTCAGGCCCCCATCGTCTAGCGGCCTAGGACACCGCCCTTTCAAGGCGGCGGCGCGGGTTCGAATCCCGTTGGGGGTACGGCTGACGAACGTATGCGGCAGGCGTGCGCAGCGCATAGTATGCGATGCGCGGCTTGTTGAGATAGTAGCGGTACAGCATGGTCCTGTAGAGCAGCTCGGAGTGGGAGGTCGCGGGTTCAAATCCCGTCAGGACCGCTCCGGTCGGCGGGGCTCCAGGCCGCGCGTCGTGGCGCTGGCCCTGCCGGAGCCGGGCAAGGTCAGGTAGCTCAGTTGGCACGAGCGTCCGCCTGAAAAGCGGAAGGTCGGCGGTTCGACCCCGCCCCTGACCACCAGGTCAGAGCCTATGTCGATCTTGAAGAAGATCATCTTTGGGGCCAAGGTGGTCCCATCGGTGCAGCCGCAACGTGTTAGATTCCGGGCGTGGCGGCAACGCGCGGAGTCAGCTTCGAGCACCATAAGGGCACCCAGTGCACTGACGCCAGGTTCCACCGGCACTGTCAGGGACGCTGGCGCGGTTCGGTCAGCATGGGCTTCGACGCCAGTGGCAAGCGCATCCGGCGCAGGGTGACCGCAGCGACCAAGACCGAGTGCCAAGAGGCCATGGACAGGCTCCGTGAGGAGCTGGGGCAAGCGCCGAGGACGTCGAAGACCTACACCGTGGCGCAGACAGTGGCCGACTGGCTGGCCGAGGGCCTGCCCAACCGCTCGGAGCGCACCAAGAACGCCTACATGGAAGCGCTCACACCGCTCCTCGCCAAGATCGGCCACCGGCCATTGCGCGAGCTGACAGCCGTTGAAGTCAGGATCGGCCTGAAGGCGCTTGCCCCGCGGTACTCGACGCGGTATCTCCAGATCGCCAGAAACTCGCTGGAGCGCGCCATTCGGTTCGCTCAGGTCCACGAGCGTGTCGGCCGCAACGTCGCCGAGCTGATCGAGACTCCCCAGGGCAAGGCAGGCAGGCCGTCGAAGTCCCTGACTCTCGCCCAGGCGCAGGCCGTTCTCGAGGCGGCCGAGAACGAGCGTTTGTATGCGTACGTCGTACTGTCGCTGCTCAGCGGCATCCGCACCGAGGAGGTCCGGTCCCTTCGATGGGACCACGTCATGACGTGGCAGGACGACGCGACAGGCTGGCAGCCTGTGAGCGAGGTCGGTCTCGACGGCGCGCGCACAGGGCCGGACATGCTCGCGATCTACGTCTGGCGCTCGGAACGATCCTCGGGCGACACCAAGACGCCGAAGTCGAGGCGATCGCTGATGCTGTCCGCTCGCTGCGTCGACGCACTCAAGACGCAGTTGGACCAGCAGCAGCGGGATCGCCTTATGGCCGGGAGCAAGTGGCAAGACCACGGCCTCGTGTTCGCAAGCGCGGTGGGCACTCCGCTCCTGGCCGGGAATGTGCGCAGGGCGTTCCGCAGCATCACCAAGCGCGCAAAGGTTGACGGAACGTGGACTCCCCGCGAGTTGCGGCACACGTTCGTGTCACTGATGTCAGAGACCGGCATGCCGATCGAGGAGATCAGCCACCTCGTTGGCCACAGCTCGTCGAACGTCACTGAGACGGTCTACCGGATGGAGCTGCGGCCGGTGATCAGGTCCGGCGCAGACGCGATGGACAAGCTCTTCCCCGGCTCCGGCGCGGACGGTGACGTGGTGATCAGGCGTCGGCCGAGGAGAACTACCGACGCTACCCGAGCTTTTGGGGACAGTGACGCATCCCCGACTGTCGTGCGCCGTCAGAAGAAGCGCCGGGTCGCCGACGCCACCTGAGCTGCTGCCCAAGGACATCGCCGCACGGTAGTTCCCGCCGCGCCGAGCAGTCAGGGCTGCCACGGCGAGCCCGGCGGCGCCATTCCGGGAATGGCGGGCCTTTACGACTTTGCGCTATCGAGTTAGCTTCCGATCATGCAGCTGCTCAAGCGGTACTGGGGTTTAGTCGCGTTTGTCGGGGCGATCGTCGGCTGGGTTGGGTTAGTAGCTGGCAGCTTCGCGTCGTCGGCTGTGGCCGTGATCTTGATCTTGTCGGTGGGGGCGCTGGTCTACGTCGGCTTCCGGGCACCCCTGCATTGCGGTGCAATCATCCGCGATGGCAAGCTCTGCAGGAACAACTGCTACGGGCTGCTGATGGGCTGCTACCTGCGACAGCACAAGTGGCAGAAGCTCAAGATGGTCTTCGTACCGAAGGCCTGGCGCGAGCTCAACAGGGGTCTGTGGGCCACGCCCAAGGAGGGGATCAACACACTGGTCGGTCTGAGCACCGTGGTGTCAGCCCTGGCCGCCGTGGTGGTCATCTTCAAGTGACGCTGCTTCGAAGGCCGCGCTGCCGGATCCCACTAGGCGGTCCGGCTGCCGAGTTCGCGACGCGCATCGAAGACGTACGAGCAGGCGGTCGTGGGCTCCTGAGCGGTTACTGCTCCTGCCAGGGCTGCACCTGCGGCTGCGAGTGCCGGCACCCCTCCCAGGGGACCGTGTAGCGGGCCCGCGCCGAGCCCTGCGGCACCGGCGGTCGCGAGGGCAAAGGTTGGGAGCGGATCTCGCCACCAGCGCCGCTCGGTGTCACGGAGGTCGTGCGACACGTCGGTCAGTTCCTCAGGGCGCGCGAGCAGGGCGCCTCCCCGTTCGTCGGGCTCCATCAGGCGGAGTTCGCTCACTTGCCGCCGAATGGTTCGGGCATATGCCCGATACGCCTGCCCGTGGAGGCTGCTGACCGCCAGGGCACCGCCGCCGGCTCACCCGGCTGTCGCCGGCGCGCTGGCCGGGGGCTGGGCACCCGGCGCCCTGGCCGAAGTGGCTGGGGAACGCTGCCGGGATCCGCAACCCGCTGCCGTGCTTGCCGCCCGGCTCTCCCCGGCCGAGCTGCCGGCCCTGCCGCCTCGCGGCGGCCGCCATGGTGCGGCGAATGCGATCCGGCCACCCGGATGCTGGACTTCGACACTGACGCCGCGCCGGTGCCCGCGCTGCTAGCCACTGTCCGCACCCTCTGCGCTCAGCAGGTCGGCTCGCACAACGGTCGGCCGGATGCGGCCTTGAACGGCCGCCACAGTCTGCGGCCCGCGCTGCCTTTTCGGCAGTCGTTATCTATTGCGGATCTCGTAAATCTTTGCGTACGATGGCGGTATGGTGACACGTGACCTGATCGACAACATCACCGCCATCATGACCCGGCCTGACCTTGAGGGGCAGCCCGCCGAAGTGCGCGGCGACATCGTGGCCCGGGCCGAGGACGAGCGGGCCGAGTTGGCCGGGCAGCTGCGGCTGGCCCGGGATGAGGGCGGGGAGGACCCGCTGCTAGCCGTGGTGGAGCGGGCCCGAGACCGGATGCTCGCCGCCGAGCGGGACCTGCGGCTGCTGCTCGCCTACGCGCGCGAGTTCGCCGAGCCGCGGCCGTACCGGCTCGAGGACCTGGCCCGCGCCGCCGGCATGTCCATCTCCGGGATCCGGACCGCCTACGACGACGACCAGATCGGCGAGGTGACGGCCATCACCGGGCTGGTTCCCCGCCGCCGGACCGCGCCATGACCAGGCCCGGCATCCGGTACCGGCCCGCGACCCTCTATGGCCAGAGCCTCACTGGCGACGCGGGGCGGGGCCGCGCGGTCCACCTGGTCGATGCCGAGAACCTGCTCGGCACCGCCGCTCCCCGGCCGGCCGACGTGCTGCAGCTGACCAGGCGCTACGCCACACGGGTCGGGTTCGGGCCGATGGACCAGGTCGTCATCGCGTGCAGCCACCTCGCGTTCACCACGATCGGGTTCTCCTGGCGCGGCCCCCAGTACCTGCTGCGGTCCGGGCCCGACGGCGCCGACCTGGCCCTGCTCGCCGTCCTGCGGCACGACCACATCGCCGCCCGGTTCCGCCGCGTGGTGATCGCCTCCGGCGACCACATCTTCACCAGCGCCGTCACCGACCTCGCGACAGTCGGCTGCCAAGTCACCGTCGCCAGCCGCCGCGGCCGGCTTGCCCGCACGCTCGAGTTCGCGGCGGACGGGCGGGTCATCTACCTCGACCCGCCTAACCGCCTCCCGGGGCCAGAACGCGGCATAGCATCCGGGAGCGGGCCGCCGGCCGGCCGGTCACAGTGGCCAGCCGTGCCGTGGCCGGTACCAAGCCGACGAGCAGCCGCCCGGCGTCACCCCGGGTCGGCTGGCCTTGATGCTCGGCAAGGACGAGTTCCGGAAGGAACTGGTGCGCCGAGGCGATGCTCCAGGATCGCCCAGGGCTCGAGGCACTTAACCGCCAGCCGGTTTCACCAGACGTGCTTGCACGGCTCGCTCACGCCGTACCACACCCCTCGTTCGCCCTGGCTCCGCTTGCTGCGACAGTACTGACGCAGCTTGCCGACCAGTCAGCTGAGATCGGGCAGCGCGCCGCGCGGCTCCTGGACCTGGCCACACGGCTCGCTGACCTGCCCCGGTGGGATGAGGGCGTGGCGGCGATCGAGGAAGCCGTCGCCATCCGCCGCCGCCAGGTCGAGACCAGCCCTGACGCGTTCCTCCCGGATCTCGCCCTCACGCTGAACAACCAGACGGCCATCTTGGGCGCCCTGAAACGCTGGGATGAAGCTCTAGCGGCGGCCGAGGAAGCCGTCGCCATCCGCCGCGACCTGGCCCGAGACAACCCGGATACCATCCCCTGCCTTGCTCAGTCGCTGAATAACCTGTCCCGCTGCCTGAACGAAATGGGGCGCCCAGAGCAAGCGCTCGCAGCGAACGACGAAGCAGTCGCCATCCGCCGCGATTCACCCCTGGATCGCCCGGAAGGTATCTATTCATCCCTGAAGGAGCGGTGCCGTGTCAAGGGGTGTTTTGGCGGGGTTCTGGCCGCTTGGCGGGCGTGCGTGACTGGCGTCTCCTGTTTCCCTGATAGCTGCCATGTCCGTGGCTGGTG
>WNGG01016850.1_pt1 | contig 17140 bp, 11 predicted proteins | sample 5400661 | NCBI WGS metagenome assembly WNGG01 (sample SAMN13153372, study PRJNA577476) | soil metagenome | isolation source: 100 cm soil or saprolite under Garry oak tree replicate 1 | place: USA:California | collected 2016-06-15 | reverse complement strand
GGGGCCCTCGCGATCGCCCCCTCCGCCCACACCGTGCTGTGGGCCGGCACCGGCGAGACGTTCTTCATCCGCTCGACGACCGCGCTGGGCGACGGCGCTTACAAGTCCACCGATGCCGGTCGCAGCTGGCAGCACGCGGGCCTCGACTCGACCGGCCGCATCGCGCGCATCGTGATCCACCCTGCCAACCCCGACGTCGTGGTGGTGTGCGCGCTGGGGCGTGCCTACGGGCCCCAGCAACAGCGCGGCGTGTACCGCACGGCGGACGGCGGCAAGACGTGGACACGGGTCCTGTTCGTGGACCCGAACACCGGGTGCTCGGATCTGGCCATCGACCCGGGGGATCCCAATACCCTGTTCGCCGGCATGTGGCAGTTCGAGGTGAAGACCTGGCACCTGCAGAGCGGCGGCCCCGGGAGCGGGCTGTGGGTGTCACGCGACGGCGGGGTCACGTGGAAGCGCCTGGCGGGCCACGGTCTCCCGGCGGCGAATCACGTCGTCGGCAAGATCGCTGTCGCGGTCGCCGCCTCCAATCCCAACACCGTCTACGCGCTGATCGAAGATCAGGACCCGACGCTGTACCGCAGCGATGACCGCGGCAACACCTGGCGCGTCGTGAGCCGCAATCACGACATGGCGGAGCGCGCGCCGTATTACGTGCGCTTCACCGTCGCGCCCGACGACGAGGACCGCCTGTACTTCGTCTCGGTGCGGTTCAGCATGTCGCGCGACGGCGGCCAGACGCTCACCCGCAGCCCCTTCTCGGCTGGCGGGGACAACCACGACATCTGGATCGACCCCTTGAACGCCGACCGCATTCTGATCGCGCACGACGGGGGCGCGAGCTTCACGCTCAACGGCGGTAAGAGCTACACGCGGGTGGTGCTCCCGATCGCCCAGATGTACCACGTGCATGCGGACGCCCGCGTGCCCTACTACATCTACGGCAACCGCCAGGACGGCAGCTCCTACCGGATGCCGAGCCGCGGGCTCGCCGGCGGCATCACCGAAGGACAGTGGGGGCACGTCGGCGGCTGCGAGAGCGGCTTCGCGATCCCGGACACCGTCGACAATGTGACCGTCTGGTCGGGCTGCTACGACGGCGGGCTGGAGGTGTACGACACGCGCACCGATCACGCCCGCAACGTGCGCGTGTGGCCCGAGGCCGGGTACGGCTGGCGGCCGGCGGACCTCAAATACCGCTGGAACTGGACGTTCCCGATCGCCCTGTCGCCCCACGATCACACCCGGGTCTACGTCGGAAGCCAGGTCGTGCACCTGACCACCGACGGCGGCGCCAGCTGGAAGGTGATCAGCCCCGATCTCACCCGCAACGACACGACGCATCAGCAGACCTCGGGCGGCGTCACGACCGACAATCTCATGACGTTCGACGGGGCTACCCTGTTCGCCATCGCCGAATCGCCGCTGCAGGCAGGCGTCATCTGGGCTGGGTCGAACGACGGCCTGGTGCACGTCACGCGCGACGGCGGTGGGCAGTGGAGCGACGTCACGGGCAACCTCCCCAAGCTGTCGCCGTGGGGAAAGATCACCAACATCGAGCCGTCGCACTTCGACGCCGGGACCGCTTATCTCGCGGTGGACCTGCACGAGTTGGACGACCTGGCGCCGTACATCTACAAGACGACGGACTACGGTAAGACGTGGAAGCGCATCTCCGACACTTTCCCCCGCTCCACCCTGTCGTTCATCCACGTGGTGGCCGAGGACCCGGTGCGTCGCGGGCTGCTGTATGCGGGCACCGAGAACGGGCTGTACGTGACGCTCGACGACGGCACGCGCTGGCTGCCGCTGCAGACCAACCTGCCGCACGCGCCGGTCTCGTGGGTGGCGGTCCAACCGCGCTTCCGCGACCTGGTCGTCGCCACCTACGGCCGCGGCGTGTGGATCCTCGACGATGTCTCGCCGCTCGAGCAGCTCGACGCCCGGGCCCTCGCCGGACGCGCCTGGCTGTTCGCGCCGCCGCCCGCCTACCGCTTCCGGGCGACGCAGGGCGTCGCGAGCGCGCCCAACAGCGCCGTCCAAGCGCAGAACCCGCCGGGCGGCGCCGTCGTGACCTACCATCTGGCGGCCGCGCTCGCCGACACCGAGGCCCGGCCCGACTCGGCGGCGCGACCCGACAGCGCGCATCCGCCCGCCAGGTTGATCGTGGTGGACGCGCGAGGCGACACCGTGCGCGTGCTCCAGGGAGAGCGGAAACCGGGGCTCAATCGGGTGTGGTGGGACCTGCGCTACGCGCCCCCCGCCGTCCCCAAGCTGCGGACGCCGCCCCCGGGCAAGTCGTTCGTGCGCGTCGGGCCGGACGGCACGCGCCCGCTCGTGACGTGGGATCTCGATCTCATGCTGCGTGGCCCGCTGGTGCCGCCCGGGACGTACGGGATCCGGCTCAGCGTGGGCGACACGACACTTGCCCAGTCGCTCACCGTGTTGAAAGATCCGAACACCGCGAGCACTGACGCCGATGTGCAGGCACAGACCCGGCTCGCCCTCGCGATCCGGGCCGAGCAGGATAGCGTCGCCCGCATGATCAACCGACTGGAGTGGATGCGGAAGCAGCTGCAGGACCTCGCGGGCCAGCTGCGCACCGATTCGGCGCTGGCCGGCGACGCGAGCGCGAAGCGGCTCGCGGGCCTCGCCGACTCGCTCGAGCACCGCGTCGCCGGCGTCGAGGGCGTGTTGTTCGACGTCCACCTGACGGGGGCGCGAGAAGACGCGTTCCGCAACCCGATGCAGATCTACGGTCGGCTCGCGGCGCTGCAATCCGACGTCGCCGACAACGGTGCCGATTTCCCGCCCACCGCGCAGCAGCTGGCGGTGCACGACGTGTTCGCTCAGCGGATCAACGCGGCGTCCGCCCGCTTCGCCGACCTCGTGGAGAAGGTGGTGCCGGTGTTCGTGGCGGAGCTGCGCAAGACAACACTTAGGGACGTGATCGCCAGCGGGATCGACGGCGCTGCGCCAGCGCGCACGGGACCGTGAGGGACGCGGCGGCGCGAATCGAGGATCGTTGGGGCGGTGGCCCCGCTGCCGGCGCCGACGAGCTCGACCAGCTCGTCTATCTCTCCACTCTGATCGGGCGGGAACCGCGGCTAGTGCAGCCGGGCGGCGGCAACACATCGATCAAGCTCGGGGACGCGTTGCTGGTAAAGGGCAGCGGCACCGATCTGCGCACGATCGGGCGGGCGGGGTTCACACGCCTGTCGCTTGCAGCGCTGGCTGCATTGCGGGACGCCGCCGCGATGAGCGACGCCGATATGATGCGCTTCCTGGCGAGCTGCATGCAGCAAACCGACGGGCCGGCCCCGAGCGTGGAAACCCCGCTCCACTCGCTCCTTCCCCACCGTGTCATCGCGCACACCCACGACGTCGCGACGATGAGCCTCACGAACCTGAGCGACACCGTGGCGCAACGCCTGGTTGCCGAGCTGTTTCCCGGCGAGATCGTGTACGTCCCGTACGCCCGTCCGGGGTTCCCGCTGGCCCGCACGGTGAGCGGGATGGTGGATCGGATGCCCCGCGGCGCCGTGGGCCTGGCGCTGGCACATCACGGCCTGGTGGTGTGGGGAGAGGACCCGCGGGAGTGCTACACGCGCCTGCTGCGCGTCGTGAACCGGATCGAGGACCACCTCGAGACGAGCCGGCGCGGCCGGGCGGTGCTGGGGGCGACGGCTCGCCCGATGCCGGCAGCGGAGGCGCGTCGGCGCTGTGCGGAGCTCGTCCTGCCGGTCGTGCGCGGCGCCCTCGGGTCGCGGGAGGGAGGTCGGGTGATCCTGCATTGCGACGACGCCGACGACATCCTCACCGCTCTCGCAGCGGAGCGCCTGCCGGCGCTCGTGCGGCGCGGAATGGCGACGCCGGAGCACATCCTGCGGGCCGGCCGTCTTCCGCTCTGGCTCGAGCTCGACCCCGCTGCGCCGGCGGATCAGCTGGTCGACGCGGTGCGCACCCAGATCTCGAAACAGCGGGCGGACTACGAGGAGTATCACCGGCGCCACGCCGCCGGCGAGGAGCGCCCGCTCGACGATTGGGCCAAGGTCGTGCTCGTACCGGGGCTGGGGATGATCACGGCGTTCCGGGACAAGCGGGGCGCGGTGACGGCCAATCTGTGCTACCGGGCGGTGCTCGAGACGATCGCAAACGCGGAAGCGATCGAGGCGTTCCAGTTCATTCCCGAGCCGGAAGTGTTCGCGTTCGAGCACTGGCCCCTGGAACGCCGTAAGCTGGAAGAGCAGGACGCGCGCGAGCGCGCGTCGCTGCTGCTCCCGCGTCACGTCGCCGTGGTGATCGGGAGTGGGAGCGGCATCGGACGGGCCGCCGCGCGGCGGTTCGCAGCGGAAGGCGCGCACGTCGTCGTGGCGGATGTCGACGAGGTGGCCGCGGACGCGGTCGCGAGCGAGATCGGAGCGACGTTCCCGGGCCGCGCCGTCGCCGTCCCGGTGGACGTCCGGGACGACCAGAGTCTGGCCCACCTGGTCCGGCGGACCGTCCTCGAGTTCGGCGGGCTGGACTGCCTGTTCTACACGGCGGGCCAGACGCCCCGGTTCGCTGGACTGACCGACATCCGGCGCGAGGATCTCCAGCAGCAGCTCGACGTCCACTACATCGGCGCCGTCCTGGCAATAGGCGCTGCGGGAGCCGTGATGCGCCGCCAGCGATCGGGCGGCTCGATCGTCGCATCGGTGTCGAAGGCGGCGCTCGCGCCTGGCCGGGACGCAGCGGCGTACGGCGCCAGCAAGGCGGCCCTGCTGCAGGCGCTGCGCGTCGCCGCCGTCGAGCTGGGCGGGGACGGCATCCGAGTGAACGCCATCAACGCCGACCAGATCGACACGCCGCTGTTCCGCCGGTTCGCGCAGGAGCGAGCCGCCAGCCGAGGCGTTTCCCTAGAAGAGCAGTTGGAGGTGTACCGCCGGCGCAACGTCATGGGCGTATCGCTCATCCCGGCCGACGTAGTCGCGGATCTCGCCGTGTTGTTGGCGAGTGAGCGGTTCCGCTTCACCACGGGAGACATCCTCACAGTCGACGGCGGGCTGCCGGAAGCGTTCCCCCGCTGACGGTCAGGCTGCCGGCTTCGAGAGGGGAATGCCACCACCCTCAAGCGTCGTTCACGATCGACCGGGCCAGCGGGAGCTAATCGATTCCAGCGAGCGCTATGGCGGCGACGAGCCCAACTGCGCCAGCGGCGAACGTCAAGGATAGGCCCGGTACCCACCCGAACTCGACGCCCGCCGACCCGACGAAGCGCGAGCCCGCGCGACAGCCGGTCTGATCGCAAGTGGTCACTGGTCGACGCACCTCCGGCCGCAGCGCGATGCCGACCCAGTGCACCGGGTTCCACTTCACGAGACCGTAGGCCGACAGCGTTGCTCCGTAGTCGGAACTGAGGACTGGCGTGCCGAGCGCGATGTCGACGCTCTGATCCGGGCCGATCCAGCGGCGGTAGCGGACGGCTGGCCCCAGCACGAACGCGTCGGCGTCCAAAGACGCGAAGAACGAGACCCCGACCGCATCGCGCGGACCCACGTGTGCGAGTGCACCCCAGTCAGCCATCGCCCGGAAATGCGTCTCCCCCTGTGCCGCCCGGCTCTGGACATATCCCCCGAAGTTTGTGAGGATGATGACACGGCATCGCTCCTGCGGCCGCGCGCGCCAGCACGCGGGGCTCGAGCGGCTCGAGCGCTGCGCTGTGAGGATACCGGGCAGCAGTGCGCAGGACAGCAACAGCAGGAGCCAACGACGCACGGCCATCTCCTTAACGGGCACTTAAGCCCTGAGCGACGAATCTTCGTGCGCCCCGGTCACACAACCACTCGCCGACCGAGCAAATATACGCGCGTTTCACAACGCAACGCCAGGGACGCGGGGATCGGGACTGAGCAGCATTGGATGGGTCGCCGCGCCCCCTGAGGCGTTTCCGCGCGCGGCCGACGCCCGGCAATCGTTATTGCAGCGGCACCGAAACAGTCTTGACCTCATCACCTTTTGCAAGCGTGACGTCGGCGACGGCGCGGCCATCCTTCAGCGATGGTATGACGCTGACAGCGCGGGAGCCGGCGTTGCCTCGCAGGGCCTGCTCCATCGCCGCTCGAAGCGATCGCTGCGCCTTCGCCATCGCCGCGATCTGGCTCTGCGCAGCGGTGAGATCCTCGCCTTCGGTGATCGGTTCGGCCTTAACGACCGTACCGCTGGCGTGGTCGACAACCACCTCGAAGAACTTGCCGCCCTTCGCCGTATAGACAGAGAGCTGCAGCTTGCCTTCCTCTAGCTCGAACTTTGCGGAAATCGGCTGCCCGTGACTCGCACTCGCCGCGAGACCACGCTCGAGAGATACCCGAGCGCTCATCACGGCTTTTGCCACCGCCGCCTGGTCGCCTTCCTCTTCTTTCTGGGCCGCGAGGGTGTTCCCCCAGCACACGGCCGCCAGGGCCGGAACCGCTACAAGCCACGTCGTCCGCTTCATGTGATGCCTCCGATGTCGGGTGCCGAGATCGTCCTAACCAGCTCTCTTCACATTCATCTTGTCCAACGCGGCGCGGAGCCCGTGCGCGAGCTTCAGGGCGTCGTCATTCGCCCAGTAGTGCATGAAGAACAGGTGCGGGCTGTCGGTGAGCATATGGCTGTGGAGGGCCGTGACGGCGATCCCGTTATCGCGCAATGCACGGAGCACGGGGTTGACCTCACTCCCGATCAAGACGAAATCGCCGGTGATCGCCGCCCTACCAGCACTGGTCGGCTGGAAGTTGATCGCCGTCGCCAAGCCCATGGACGAGGGGACCGCGATTCCGTCCGCCGTGATCTGCTCCGCGCGGGGCACACCGACCTGGTACACGCCCCCGTTGACCTTCCCCCGGTAGCCGAGAATCTGTCCAACCTGCGCCGTGTCGATGCCGAAGGTCCCGGCTGGCGCCGGGGCCGGGGGCGCCCCGAACGGCATCGTGGTGAGGGCCAGCGCGGCGTGCACCGCTGCGGCGAGCCGCGCCGGCGTGCCACGCCCGCCAATGTGCATGTACATGACGTGCGGTGATTCATGCAGCAGATGGTTGTGGAGCGCGGTCTGTTCGATGCCGCCTTGCTGGAGCTTGGCGAGCACGGGGTCGACTTCGCTCTCGAGCAGCACGAGGTCGCCCATCAGCATCGCCTCGGTGTCGCTCACCTGATGGAACGCGACCCACGAGCCAAGCGCCAACGCGGGCTTGACCGCCACGCCGGCCGCGGTGACGTGCAGGTCACTGCGCGGCATCCCGACCTTGTAGGCCCCGTCCGGCTGGAGTGCCCCAGACTTGCCCAGTCCCGCGTCCACCTGTTTCCAGTCGATGGGCGCGAACGGCTGTTGTGCCTGGTCGCGTATCGCGATGATCAGTAGGAGCGCGGCGAGCACCGAGATTCTCTGACCCATACATGTCCTCCCGTGAGGAGATCCTGATCCAGCGGAGCCTTGCTCGGAAAATTCTCGCACGATACACTTGTGACAGTCAAGGGATTCGTTTGGGAGACAATACCTCCATGCCGCAGTCTGCCGCTCGGTCTGCGAGGCCAACTTCGTGGATGGCCTGACCGACACCGAGATCGAGGCACTGTTTCGCACCGCCCGGGACGCGGACTACCGCGAGATCGTGGCGGACGCGCAACGCCTGCTCAAGGCGTTGTCACCCGGCGGGCGGCGCGCGCGGACCGATGGCCGAGGGCAAATCAAGGCCGACGTGGGTCGACTGAAACGACGCCTCGCGGACGTCGTCGCCATCGACTTCTTCGGGGCCCCGCGCCGCCGGCCGGCTCACGAAGAGCTCGCGCGGCTCGAGGCGCGGCTCCGCCCGCCGGACACGGTGGTCCCGGCACCGGCCGATCCCGCCCAGGCTCCGCGCGCGGCCACGTGGGTGACCCGGCAGGGGGTCTACATCGATCGGATCGCGAGCGCGTGGCTGATTCGCCGGTTCATCGACCCCGCGGCGCGGTTCAAGTTCGTGGCACCCGAGGGCTACCGGCCGCGGCCCCACGAGCTCCGGTTCGACATGTTCGAGGCCGAGTACACCCACGAGGGGAAAGCCTGCACCTTCGAGACGCTGGTCACGCGCTTCAGCCTCGGCGATCCTGCGCTCCGCCTCATCGCGGAGATCGTGCACGACATCGACTGCAAGGAGGCAAAGTTCGGGCGGCCTGAAACCCCCGGCATAGAGCGGTTGATCGCCGGCATCACGAAGCAGCACGCGCAGGACAGCGCGCGGCTCGAGCACGGCACGGCGCTGTTCGATGCGCTGCACGCGGCGCTGACGGGCACCGCGGCCGAGCCGCGTCGAACGCCACCCGCACCCAGCCTGCGGGGGTTCCTGCTCTACTTCCTGCGGCTCGGCACCTTGGGGTTCGGCGGGCCGATCGCGCTCGCCGGGCACATGCAGCAGGACCTCGTGGAGCAGCGCCGCTGGATCAGCGCTCAGGAATACAAGGAGGGCCTCGCCCTGGCTCAGCTCGCGCCCGGCCCCCTCGCAGCACAGCTGGCGATGTACCTCGGCTGGGTGCGTGCCGGGGGGCTCGGTGCCACGCTGGTCGGGGTCGCGTTTGTAAGCCCCTCGTTTCTGATGGTGCTCGTCCTTTCTCACCTATACGTCCGGTTCGGTGGGCTGCCATGGATGCAGGGGCTCTTCTACGGAATCGGAGCGGCGGTTATTGCCATCATCGCGCGCAGCGTGCTGAAGCTCGTGCGGATGACGCTTGGCCGCGATCGGCTCCTGTGGGCCATCTTCGCCGCGAGCGCGGTGGTGACCGCCTGGACCGAGTCCGAGATCATCTGGGTGTTTCTGTTGTGTGGGCTCATCCCCGCGCTCACCCGCGGGTTCCAGAAGGCGGCCGCTACTCCCGCCCTCGCGCTCGTCCCGGTCATCCCTGGACTCGCCACGAGTCTGGCGGGTCCCGCGTTGCCCGGTGTGCTGTGGAAGATCCTGGCGTACTTCGCCGGCGCCGGGCTCTTCGTATTTGGAAGCGGCCTCGCGATCGTGCCATTTCTCTACGGAGGCGTAGTGCAGCAGTTCCACTGGCTGAGCGAGCGACAGTTCATCGACGCCGTCGCGGTTTCGATGATCACGCCAGGACCGGTGGTGATCACGGTAGCGTTCATCGGCTATCTCGTGGCGGGACTCGCCGGCGCGACCCTCGCTGCAATCGGGGTCTTCCTGCCCGTCTATCTCGTCACGGTGCTCTTGGCCCCGCATTTCCATCGCGTGGCGACAAACCGGCAGGTAAAGGCCTTCGTGGATGGCGTCACGGCGGCGGCGACCGGCGCGATCGCTGGTGCGGCGGTCATCTTGGGCCGGCGGTCGCTCTCGGACGTGCCGACGGCGCTCATCGCCCTGGTGACGCTGGCGCTCCTGATCACCCCCAAGAAGATCCCGGAACCGGTGTTGATCCTGGCCGCGGGGCTGGCCGGGCTTATGCTCAGGAGCTAGTCGTGACGACGCCCCTAACCTTCGCGCTGGCAGGGATCAGCTTGCTCACCCGCGTGGCAGTAGCTCAGGACGAGAACTCGCTACACAGGGACGGCAGAGCGAGCGCCGGGAAGCTTCAGGCCACACTGATCCAGGCGCCGGTGACGCTCGACGGTAAGTTGGACGAGTCTTTCTGGGCGACGGCGGACTCGATCGACGACTTCCGCCAGCGCGAACCGCACGAGGGGTCCGCCGCCACGGAGCGCACGGTCGTCAAGGTGGCCCTCGACGCCGCCGCGCTGTACATCGTGGTGCGCTGCTACGACTCCGATATGCGGGCGGTGCGGGCCAGCCAACTCCGCCGCGATGCCGACCTCTCGAGTGACGATAACGTCCGGCTCCTGATCGACAGCTTCGACGACCGGCGCAGCGCGTTCGTACTCGGCACGAACCCGAACGGCGCCATGTGGGACGCCCAGTTCTCGGGCGTCGACGACTTGAACGAGAACTGGAACGGCATCTGGGAGGTCGCCGTGTCGCGGGATGGTGGAGGATGGACGGCGGAGTTCCGCGTTCCGCTGCTGGCACTGCGGTTCCACGCCGGCACCACCACAGAGTTTGGATTCAATGTCCGGCGCCTCATTCGGCGGAAGAACGAGGAGGACCTGTGGCGCTCGTACGGCCGCGCCCAAGGACTCTACCAACTGAACAATGAAGGATCCATCACCGACCTCGCGGATCTCCACCGCCCCCACGATGTCGAGCTGTACCCGTATGCCCTCGGTCGCGCCGTGGAGACCGAGCACGACAGCAGCGGCGCCGAAACAACCAGCGGCTATCTCGGCGCTAAGGCCGGCGTCGACGCCAAGCTCGCCATCACCCCGACGGTGACCGCGGATTTCACCGTCAACACCGACTTCGCGCAGGTGGAAGCCGACCAGCAAGTCATCAACCTCACCCGGTGCCGGGTGCAGCTCTTCTATTCGCGTCGCGTAGGACTCGACACCAGTGGTGCGCCAGTGCCGATCCTGGCAGGGGGGCGGGTTTATGGGCGGCTCGGGCCGTGGAGGGTCGGCATTTTCGACGCGCAGACCGGCGCTGGCGACAACGCCAACGACGCCGTCGTGCGCGTCCAGCACGATCTCTTCGCCCGGTCCTACGTCGGAGCCATCGCGACGGTCCACGCCGGACCGCGTGGTCAAGGCGTGGAGCGGGCGGGCGGCTTGGATCTCGACCTGCCGCTCATCATCCATGGGGGGAACCTCGAGCCGAAGCTATGGATCGCCGGCAGCCAGTCGCCGGGGGTCGCGGGGACGCCCCTCGCGTGGCGGCTCTCCACCGACAATCCGAACGATCTGTTCGACAACTTCGTGTCGCTCTACCGCGTCGACTCGGGCTTCGCCCCGCCGCTCGGCTTCGTCCGCCGCACTCGCTCTACCGCGTCGACTCGGGCTTCGCCCCGCCGCTCGGCTTCGTCCGCCGCACCGGGATCTGGGAGACGAGGGGGCACGTGGACTTCATGCCGCGGCCCGGCGTCCTGGGAATCCGGCAGCTCGACTTCACGTTTCCTGTCCCGAGCTGGGACATCATCGCGAACGCGACGGGATCACTGTTGCGGAGCGCGGATTGGCAGACGGCGTGGTTCGAGTGGCGGGTGTTCGGAGGCGATCGCCAGAACGGCGATCACTTCGAAATCAATTGGCAGCGCTTGCTGGACGCGCCCACCGACAGCTTCGACATCTTCCGCGGCGTCGTGATCCCGCCGGGGCGGTACTGGTGGTCGCGCTACGAGCTGCAGTACTCCATGAACTCAGGTCGACCCTTGAGTTTCGGAGCGTTCGTAAACTGGGGTCCGTTCTACGGCGGTCACAGCACCGACCTCGAGCTCACCGCGGTGTGGCGCGGCGGTGGTCACATCATCGTGAGCACCGATCTGACGCGAACCAGGGCTCAATTACCGGTCGGCGCGTTCACGGCCGTGCTGTCGGCCAGCCGGTTGGAGTACGACTTCAATACCCGCACGAGCTTGCTCGCCTTTGTGCAGTACGACAACGAGAACGAGCGCGTCGACTTCAATGTGCGGTTCCATTGGATCCCGGTGATCGGGGACGATGTCTTCCTGGTGTGGAACTCGGGGTACACCACCGATCCGCTCACCCGGTTTCGCTTCCCCGATACGCGGGTCCTATCCCGCCCGCTCAACGGGGCGTTGGTCGTCAAAGTGGTTCACCGTCTCACGCCGTAAGGGGAGATCGCTGATGGAACAACGCCCTCGATTTGCCGTGCCTGTGTGGGGCGCAGTCGTCCTGAGCGCGGTGCTCGGCGTTGCTCGCCACCCGCACGCTGCCGAGCCCACGCGGACGGATCGACAGACCGGACCGGCGATCATCTGGCAGTTCGACTCGCTGGCCGCGGGGCAGCCGCCGGCCGGCTTCGTGTTCGGCCGCACCGGTGGCGGCCGGGTGGGTCGCTGGATTGTGCAGTCAGCTCCCGACGCGCCGAGTCCACCGAACGTGCTGGCCCAGGTCGACAGCGACCGCACCGACTACCGGTTCCCCGTGGCGGCGGCACCGTCGCAGGCCTTCGCCGACGGCAGCGTGTCCGTGAAATGCAAACCCGTGTCGGGGCGTGTCGACCGCGCCTGCGGCGTCGTGTTCCGCTACCAGGATGAGAACAACTACTATCTCAGTCGCGCCAATGCGCTCGAGGACAACGTCCGCTTCTACTACGTGAAGAACGGACGCCGGATCCAGCTCGCAAACTGGACCGGGAAGGTCACCTCGGGGGTCTGGCACGAGCTGCGGGTCGACTTCCAAGCGGATCACGTGGAGGTGTACTGGGAGGGCACCAAGCTGATCGACGTGCACGACCACACGTTCAGTGGTCCCGGCCGTGTCGGCGTCTGGACCAAGGCCGACTCCTACACGTTGTTCGACGACCTCCGCGCGAGGCCGCGTGGGCCCTAGCGCCCTTCGAGCTCTGCCGCGTGACGGGTGGCTGCTGTTCCTCACCCGGTTGACTCGCTTGTTCGCGTACGGCTCGTTATCCGTCGTCCTGGTGTTCTACCTGACGAGCCTCGGCCTGAGCGCCTCCCAAACCGGGATGCTGCTCACCCTCACGCTGGCGGGGGATACCGTCGTCTCCCTCTACCTCACAACCCGGGCCGATCGCATCGGGCGACGGCGCATGCTGATCATCGGCGCCATGCTCATGGCTGCCGCGGGCCTGACGTTCGCGTGCACACGCAACCTCGTGTTCCTGATCGTCGCCGGGACGATTGGCGTCATCAGTCCAAGCGGCAACGAAGTGGGGCCATTTCTGTCGATCGAGCAGGCGGCGCTGTCTCATGTCGTTCCCGATCACACCAGGACGGCGGTATTCGCTTGGTACACACTGGTTGGCTCGTTCGCCACCGCTACCGGCGCGCTGTGCGGAGGGATTGTTTCTCACGTGCTGCAGACCACCGCGCTGACGCCTCTAGAGAGCTACCGCGCTGTGGTATTACTCTACGCCGCTCTGGGCGTTGTGCTGACCTTGCTGTTTGCCCGCCTCTCCTCCGCTGCTGAAGTGACTGTGCCGCGGGCAGCATCCGCCGTTCCAGCGGCTATAAGGACGCTCTTTGGCATCGGTCGGTCACGAGATGTCGTGCTCAAACTCTCGGGCCTGTTCGCTCTCGATTCCTTTGCGGGCGGCTTTGTGGTGCAGAGCTTCGCTGCCTACTGGTTCTTTCTCCGCTTCGGCGTGAACCCTGGAACGCTCGGCGTGATTTTCTTCTGGGCGAACGCGCTCGCCGGAATCTCCGCACTGCTGGCGTCCCGACTGGCCGCGCGCTTCGGCCTCATAAAGACTATGGTGTTCACGCACCTGCCTTCGAACATCTTGCTCATTCTTGTCCCACTGATGCCGAACCTTCCGCTCGCCGTCCTCGTGCTGCTGACGCGCTTCAGCATCAGCCAAATGGATGTGCCGACCAGGCAATCGTACACCATGGCCGTGGTTGGTCCGGACGAGCGATCCGCGGCTGCCGGGATCACCGGCGTGGCACGAACCACCGGTGCCGCTATTGCCCCCCTGTTTGCGGGATTCCTGTTTGCGCGGCCCGCGTTGATCAGCGTGCCGTTTTTCATTGCAGGAACGTTGAAAATCATCTACGACGTGCTGCTCTACCACGGCTTTGCAGCCGTGCACGCACCAGAGGAAGCGACGTAGGGAGGAAGCCTCTGTCTCATGGCTGTCCCGCCACGCGAACAGGCATGGCTCTGGGCGTCGTGGTGCCGTCACCCAGCTGGCCGTTGACGTTGGATCCCCAGCAGTACCCGACGCTGCGGCTCGTGACGCCGCAGGTGAAGCCGGCGCCGGCGCTCACCGTCGCGAAGGTCAACTGACCGGTGACGGGTACCGGCGCCGAAGTCTGGGTGGTCGTGCCGTCGCCGAGCTGACCCTGGTCGTTTTTCCCCCAGCAATACGTGACACTGTCCGTGGTGATGCCGCAGCTGTGACCGCCGCCCGCGCTCACGGCTGCGAACGTGAGTCCGCCCGTGACGGGCACCGGGGTGGGGCTGTCTGCGGTCGAGCCGTTGCCGAGCTCGCCGTAGAAGCTGCTCCCCCAGCAGTAGGCAACGCCGTCGGTCGTAAGGGCGCAGGCGTGACCGTCCCCGGTGCTGAGACTCTTGAAGGTCAGGCCGCCCGCAACCGGCACTGGCGTGCTGTCGTTGCCCAGGCCGCTGCCGAGCTGGCCGTGGAGGTTGCTTCCCCAGCAGTAGGCCGCACCACCGGTCGTGAGGCCGCAGGCGTATTGAAAGCTCGCGCTCACCGTCCCAAAGCTGAGCCCGCCAGCGACGGGCGTCGGGATCAGGCTTTCGGTGGTCGTGCCGTTGCCGAGCTGGCCGGTCTGGTTGGTCCCCCAGCAGTACGCGGCGCCGTTGGTCGCGACGCCGCAGGTGAGCTGACTGGCGGCGCGCACCCCTGCGAAGGGGACGTTGCCGGCCACGAGCACCGGTCTCGCGGTGTCGGTTTTCACACCGATGCCGACCTGACCGCTCTCGTTTTCGCCCCAGCAGTACAGGATGTGGCTGGCCGTGAGGCCGCAGCTGTGCGCCGTGCCGGCGCTCACAGCGCTGAAGCTGACGCCTGGGGGAGCGGAGACGGCGACCGGCGTCGTGCTGATGCCCCCGGTGGTGCCGTTGCCGAGCCCGCCGTCTTCATTGAAGCCCCAGCAGTACGCCACGCCGTCGGTCGTGAGGCCGCAGGCGTGCCCGTTGCCCGCGCTCAGCGCCGTGAAGACGAGCGGCGGACGCGGTGGGGTGGACTCGGAGCAGGCGGCCAGCACGAGCCCGCTTACCCCGAGGGCCATGCGAGCCCGGTTTCCCATCCGCGGCCAGCGTCGCGCGCGGATCAAGTCTCCGGCACCGGTCTGCAACGTCCTAGGCGCCGCGCGTTCTGATCATGCCGGCGGCGCGCTCGGCCGCGAAGCCGATCGCCGCGCCGACCGCGAGCGCGACCCCCGCACGAATCGCCTCGTTTACGGTGTTCACGCCGAGGCCGAGCGCGACTCCCGCGCCGGCGAACGCCGCCGCGGTAAAGGAGAGGAAGGGCACGCGCGACTGCAGGGCGAGGGCGCACGCCATCGCGCCGAGCAGCACCGCGCCGACGACGCCCCGCGCGCCGATCGAGACGCGGACCGCGTGGTAGATCAGCACCCACACGACGCCGGACAGCGCCGCCACGATCGTCTTCTGCAGAGCGGGCACGCCGCCGCCGGCGGCGTAGAAGCAGCCGAGCGCGACCACTCCGGCCCACAGCGCCAGGTGCAGCCGGGACACGTCGGCCAACCAGGCCCAGAGGGCGATCAACAGTCCGACCATAAGTGCCCGCGTGGTCATCGTGTTCATGAGCTTCGCCTCCTTCGGGTTGAAACCTGGGGCAGGATGAAGCAGATGGGGTCAAACCCTCGACCCCCTGGCTGCATAGCAGCTCTACACAGACTGAGTTACGACGAAATGTAGCATTCGCGCGGTGTTCTGGGAGCACTGCTCCGACCCGGTCGCGCCGCGTCACGGCCTGCCGCTGACGGCGCTCGCCTAGCTGAGCGCGCGACAGTCGGCTATATCACCCCCGGTGTCCATCATCACCACGGCGCAACATGGTCGGTAACGACTCAATCCTGTTCTTCCCCATCGGCCGGGTCGGCGAACGCCGGTGCAGGGCCGTGCGGCGCAGCGGGGTGGATCGCCGGCACGCGAGCGTGCCCGGTCCCGCGGAGTGGCGCAGGGGCGAGCGGCGCGTGCTAGCCGATCGGCGCGGCGGGACCGAGCGGCGGCTCCTGTGTTAGGTTGCCTTTCATGACCGCTCCACTAGGCGTCGCCCGTCTACCGCCTCGTCGGCGGCGTCGCCTGGGCGTCATCGTGCTGGTCCTCCTGTTCGCCCTGTTCCTGTTCCTCTCCAATCTGGTTCCGCTCGCCGCCGCATGGTTCTGGTTCCAGGCCCTGGGTTACGAGCGCGTGTTCACGACCCGGCTGGTGGCTGAGGCAGTGCTCGGCATCGGGGTCGGCGGCCTCGTATTCGCGTTCCTCTACGTCAACCTGCGACTCGCCCAGCGCGGCCTCGTCCCGAACCCGCTGGTCGTCCAGTTCAGCCCCGGGGCCGCTGCCGTAGACGTGACCCGGCTGTTGCGCCGCCTGACTCTGCCGACGGCGCTCGGCGTGGCGCTGCTGTTCGGCGTGGGCGCCTCAGGCGGCTGGCTGGGCGCGCTCCAGTTCCTGCACCGCACGCCGTTCGGCGTGGCGGACGCCGTGTTCGGCCGCGACGTGGGCTACTACGTGTTCACGGTGCCGGTGATCGCGGGCGCCCTCGGGCTCATCACCGCCCTCACCACGTTCGCGCTGGTGGCGGCCATCGGGCTGTATGTGTTGCGCCGTGACGTCGTTGTGTTCGGGCGGCGCGTGACGGTAGAGCCCTCGGCCCGGCTGCACATCGCTCTGCTGATCGCCCTGCTATTCCTGTTGGCGGCGTTGCGGGTGTACTTCGTCCGCCTCCCGGACCTCTTGTACTCCACCACGGGACCGCTCGTGGGGGCGAGCTTCGCCGATCTCCACGCCACGCTCACCGGCCTGCGGGTCGCGGGGCTGGCGGCGCTGGCAGGCGGAGCGCTGGTCCTGTGGGGAGCCAAGAGCCAACGCTTGGCCCGCAACACGCTGCTCGCGCTCGGGCTCTACTTCGGCGTGTCGCTGCTCGGCGTCGCCCTCTACCCCACAATTGTCCAACGACTCATCGTGGCGCCGAACGAGTTGGTGAAGGAGACGCCACAGCTCGCCTACCACATCACGGCGACGCGGCAGGCTTGGGGGCTGGACAGCGTCGTGACGCGCGACCTCACCGGCGAGGCGCGGCTCACCGAGCGGGACATCCGGGCCAACCGGCCGACCATCGACAACGTCCGACTGTGGGACCGCGACCCGTTGCTCCAGACGTTCGGGCAGCTGCAGGAGATCCGCACCTACTACGACTTCGTCTCGGTGGACGACGACCGTTACTGGATCGACGGGCAGTACCGCCAGGTGCTCCTCTCGCCACGCGAGCTGAACTCGGCTTCGCTCCCCACGCGGACGTTCATCAACGAGCGACTCACCTTCACGCACGGGATGGGACTCACGCTCGGGCCGGTGAACCAGGTCACGCAGGAGGGACTGCCGGTCCTCTTCATCAAG
>WNGG01006491.1_pt1 | contig 17143 bp, 12 predicted proteins | sample 5400661 | NCBI WGS metagenome assembly WNGG01 (sample SAMN13153372, study PRJNA577476) | soil metagenome | isolation source: 100 cm soil or saprolite under Garry oak tree replicate 1 | place: USA:California | collected 2016-06-15 | reverse complement strand
GGCCGTGAACGCAATCAGGGCCAGCACGATGATCGAAGCTATCAACCATCCTCGGAGAAGCCCGTAAACGCCCCCGAGTAACCGGTCCGCCCATTCCAGCGACGTCTTCTTCAAAAACCGGTTCACCAGGAAGGAGGCCGCCGCCCCGAGCAAGAGAATGCCTACAAATATCGTCAAAAAACCGAGCAGGTTGGCGATGTCTTGGGTCTTTGTAAAAGACACAAGGAAGCTCGCAACCTTCCAATAGTAGAATGCGGCCACCAGGAAGCCGCCCAATAACGACACCAGGCTGATGATCTCCCGCATCAAGCCTTTGGTGAGGGCCAGCGCCGTAGATATCAGAATAATCACCGCAAAAATAAGATCGAGGAAAGTCCAATGGTCTTCCATCAATCCTCCTCCGGGGCGCAGGTGCGCATATGAAAATCCAGGTGCTCCACTGCTCCAGAAAGCACAGCCACTCCAGTCGGGGACCTACGTAGTGCTCTATGGAGGAAAAGGCGCGCTATTCTACCCTCCGCAAAAATTTCATTTCAAGAAAAACCTGCGCAGACCATTAGACACGGATTTTCACGGATTCGCCGAATTAACACGGAGCAGCCTAGCCGCAACCAAAATTCATTCGGCGCAGAGAAACGCGGAGAGAGATTTGGCAAATGATAAATGACCAATGACCAATGAAAAATGACAAATCGCAGTTCGTTGTCCGGACCTCTGACTTCAATTTGTCATTGTTCATTTGCCATTTGTCATTTGACGGCGCCCCCATACGAGAAGAATCACAGAGGTCAGACGAGGGAGGAGCCGGTAAGAAGACGGTACGCTTCGAGATACTTCCCGGTTGTTCCTCGGACCACGCTGTCTGGCAGCTCCGGCCCGGGTGGCTGCTTGTTGAAATGGATGCGCTCGAGGTAGTCGCGTACATACTGCTTATCGAAGGACGGTTGCGGTCTGCCGGGACGGTAGAGGGTGCGCGGCCAGAAGCGCGAGGAGTCCGGCGTCAGGACTTCATCGCAGAGGATGATTTTACCGTCGTGGACGCCGAACTCAAATTTTGTATCTGCTATGATAATCCCCTTGGGAAACGCATAGGCCGCCGCCTGCAAGTAGAGGGTAAGCGTCAGGCGCTTCAACTCGTCCGCAGTTTCTTTCCCGACAATCCGGACCACTTCCTCGAAGGGAATGTTGATATCGTGGCCTTTCTCGGCCTTCGTGGCAGGGGTGAACAATGGTTCGGGCAACCGGTCGCATTCCCGAAGCCCGGGAGGTAGTTTGATTCCGCAGACGCTCCCGGATTCACGGTACTCCTTCCAGCCGGACCCGACGAGATACCCGCGGGCAACGCATTCGACGGGGAACATCTCGGCCTTCAGTGTCAGCATGCCGCGGAAGCGCAGCACCTCGCGATGCGGCTGGAGCTCGTCAGGAAAGTCATCGACATCCGCGGTAACGAGATGATTTGGGACCGTGTCCCGGAACATATCAAACCAGAAGCGGGAGAGCTGGGTGAGCACGGCCCCCTTCATCGGGATCGGCGTCGGCAGCACGACGTCGAACGCTGAGATCCTGTCGGTGGCGATCATCAAGAGCATGTCGCCGAATTCGTACACATCCCGCACCTTTCCGCGGCGCAGCAGGCAAAGGCCGTGCAGTTTGGTCTCGATGCAAACATTCGGGTCATTTTCCAGCGTAAAACTCTTTCCCATACCTCACCAGCCCCTTTCTGGCAGATACCTCCGTTACCCGATTGACGATTTACGATTGACGATTTACGATTTGCAAATTGTCAATCGTCAATCGTGAATCGTCAATTCACAGAGCCCGGAAGTCGACGCTTACGACTTTTGAAACGCCGGGTTCTTCCATGGTCACACCATAGAGAGTGTTGGCGATCTGCATGGTCTTCTTGTTGTGGGTTATAAGAATGAACTGCGTGTCCTTGCTCAACTCGGTAATGAGCTGGGTGAACCGCAGGACATTTGCGTCGTCGAGCGGAGCGTCCACTTCGTCCAGAACACAGAACGGGCTGGGTCGATAATGGAATATTGCAATAAGAAGGGCGAGCGCCGTCAGAGCCTTCTCACCGCCGGAGAGCAGCAGCACGCTTTGCAAGCGCTTGCCCGGAGGTTGGGCGATAATGTCGACGCCGCTTTCCAGCACATCCCCCTCGTCCAGAAGGCGCAGATCGCTTTGCCCCCCCTTGAACAACATCTGAAAGACATCGATGAAATTCTCCCGGATCCTTGTGAACGCCTCTTGAAATTGCTCGATGGATCTTCGGTTTATCTCCGCAATTGCTTTCTGCGTGTCGGCAATCGACTTTTCGATGTCGGCCCGCTGCTTGCCCTGGAACTGGTAGCGTTCCTCCAGTTCCTGGTACTCCTCGAGGGCTCTCATATTGACCGCGCCAAAATGGTCCAGCCGATCGCGGAACTGATCGTGCTGCTGGCAGACCTCGTCATAGTCTCGTTGCCAGTCCCCTTCCGGAATCTGGCTGATCACATCGGAAAGCGGAACATGATACTCCACCTCGCAGAGACGGGACAGATGATCGAGATCGTTGTCGAGACGAGTCTTTTCGATTTCGATTCTGCTCCGCGACTCCATCGCAGCTTCTCGCTCGCCATGGAGCTGGCCCACGCTTTCTTCGATCGCGGCGAGCGCCTGCCTTTCGCCGCTTAACTGCTGTTGCTTCTCGGAAACAGCGATCTCCGCAAGCTGGAGATCCCGGGCCAGACCCGCGAGGCGTTCCTCAGCATCGCGCTGCTCGCGCTCCAGCACTTCGGACAAGGCCAGAATGCTTTCGCTTTCGTGTTCCATGGCTCCGATTCGCGCCTGCACCTCGGATTCGTCTCGTAGAAGACGGTTCAATTCCGACTCCGAGCTCGACTTCCGTTCCTGCCGGGCCGCCTGGGCCACAGAGAGCGACGCCAGCTGCTTCGAAAGCGCGAGGGTGTCGGCTTTCAGGGAATCCAGCTGCAAACCGAGGTCGCGCAACTCCTGCTCGCCGCTACGGCTGGCTGCTTCAATTTCTTCGATATCGGCCGCCGCTTCCTTCATCTTCAATTCGAGATCCTGCTTCTCCGCCAACAACTGCGACAGTTCAGCGCTGGTGACGTTCTCGGTCTGGTCGAGCTTCTGAATCTCCGACTCCAGGCGGCCGATGAAATGATGCAGTCCCACAGCCTCCATTTCAAGCCGGCGCATTTCCGCGGAAGAGGTTTTGAGCGATTCCTCGATGCCGGACTGCTCTTCTTTAAGCCGCGCCAGCCGCTCCCGGGCCACGTGAATTTTTCCACGAAGGGCTTCAAGCCTGACTTCCAATTCCCGCTTCTCACGTTTCAGGGCGAGGAACCCTGCCATGGCTTTGCGCTCCCCTACCGCGGACAGAGTCCCGCGAGGGGAGTAGGATTCGCCGCCCAAAGTGAGGAAGCTGATTCCCTCGGCCGTTTCGGCGGCACGGAAGGCGGTAGGGAGATCGGTGACCATCACCGTGGAGGCAAACTCGGGCAGCGCGCGTTCAAAGGCGTGCCGGACATCTTCCTGCATGCGCAAGAGATCATCCAGGTAGCCGATGATCCCGTCTCCGGACAGGCCGGGCCGCGGAACCGAGCGGCCGTTGGTACGTCCGTCGCGCAGAGCGAGGAACGTGCACTTGCCGGCTCCAATTTGTTTGAGCCGCTCCACATTGTGGACCGCCTCCTCAAGGCCCTCGACCAGAATGTACTGGAGGGGATCGTCAAGATAGCTTTCGATCGCGGCCTCGTACCGAGGATCGGTTTCAACGTAGTCTGCGAGAGTATGGGCCGGCGCGAATTCCTCTCCGGGCAGGTGCGTGGAGAGGAATTTCTGCACCCCTTCGGAGTAGTTGCTCCGCCTTCGCTCCACCTCCTCCAGAGAAGAGTACCGGTGCTGCATAAGGCTGTGCTCCTCCTGGATCTCCACAATCTCGTTGGAAACCTGCTCGACGCTCTGAGCCAGCGCGGCGGCGCGGCGCTCCGCCTCCTCGTGAGCTGCGGCCATTGCCCGCTGACCTAGCGCGTTCGTCTCCCCCTGCTCTTTCAGCCCGGAAAGTTGAGACAGAAGATTCGCGCGTTCCTGCAGGCCGCTCGCGCGCTCCTCCAGCAGCCGGCCGGAGCCTTCCGTCTGCTCTATCGAAACAACGAGGATCTCGCTGCGCTCCTGTTCCTGCTCCACCACCTTCTGTTCGCGCTCGATCTCCTCGATGAGGCGCCGCAGCGCGAGCTCGAGACCCTTCCTTTCCTTAGCGATCCCATGCGCGCGCCCTTCATCGGCGTTGCGGGCACGGTGGATATCTTGAAGACGCCTGCCTAGTTCCGTCTTCTGATTCTCCTGGCGTTGACGCAGGCTGCTCGCGCGCTCCACATCGAGTTTGAGGCTCGCGAGATTCTCGCGTTCGCGGTTTAGAAGTTCTTCCTGCTGGAGGCAGGCTTCCCGGCGCAGCACGCGGGCCTGATCGAGCCGCGCAAGCTCCGCCAGAAGCGCCTGCTCCTGCTCTTGCGCAGATCTCAGGCGCTCGGAACAAAGCCCCAATTTTTGCTGGAGCTGCCTCTGCTCCATTGCCAGTTTCAGCTTGTGCAGGCCGCGCATTTCCTCACGCAGGCGGCCGTACCGCCGGGCCTTGGCAGCCTGTCGTTTGAGGGATTCGAGCTGTCGCTCCAGCTCGCGAATAATGTCGTTCACCCGTAGAAGGTTGTGCTGCGCGAGCTCCAGCTTCGTCTCTGCCGAATAGCGCCGGGCCTTGAACAAGGTAATCCGCGCCGCTTCCTCAATCAGGCTCCTGCGGTCGGCAGGTTTCGAGCTGAGAATCTGTCCGATCCGGCCCTGCTCGATAAGCGCATAGGAGTTCGGCCCCAGGCCGGTCCCTTCAAAGAGCGCCTGAATATCCCGCAATCGACAACGACGGCCGTCCAGCTGATATTCGCTCTCGCCGGAACGATAGAGCACACGCCCTACGGTGAAACCCTCCGGGCTCAACTCCAGGCCTTCGGGCACCTGGAGGCTTTCCGGCAAACGGAGCGTCAGAATGACCTGGGCCATGCTGGTGGCTTTGCGCGTCTGGGTGCCGTTGAAGATCACCCCCTCCATCCTGTCGGTACGCAGGATTTTCGCGCTCTGCTCGCCTACGACCCAGCTAATCGCATCGGCAATGTTGCTCTTGCCGCAACCATTCGGGCCAACAATAGCTGTAGTTCCTTCGTCGAAAATCAGCTCCGTGCGGTCGCAGAAGGATTTGAACCCTACGAGATCCAACTTCTGAATCTGCTGCATCCCTTACCTTGGCTCTCGCGGGGGGATCGGATTCAAGGGGAGATTGGACATAAAGAAGTTCGCGACATGACGGTTGTAATCCTTGAGGCTCTCCGCCGTCATTACATGTGCGCGCGCTCCGGGAAGAAAGAGCATCTCTTTCTGCGGTTGCAGCCGGGAATAGAGCCGGGTTACCAGCGGACCGATCTCCGGCCGGTTTTCCCCCTGGATGAACAGTATGTTGCGGTCTGACAGCGACTCCACCGGGATCTGTGCATTGAACGAGCCTTTCGAATCTATCATATAGAGTCTGAACGCCTGCCACATTGCAAGAGCCAGAAGCCGGTTGTCCGAGCCCAATTCTTCGCGCATCTTCACCGCAAGAAAGTCAAAGATCCTGTCATAGGGCGAATCTGCAGCAATGGCGCGCACTTGACTTCGCGCCGCTCCCACCATCAAAGCGGCTCGCGCGCCTATGTCCACCCCCCATATCCCCGCGCGCTCGCGGTTGACGCCCGGGCGAGCCAGCAGGAAATCCAGCGCCGCCTGCATGTCGTCCGTTTCCAACAATCCCAGCGTGCTTTTTCTCTCAGTCGCCGCGCCGCACCCGCGCTGCTCGTAGATCAGAAGATGGAAGCCATTCTCCCTTAGAAGGAGCGCAAGACTCAGAGCATCCGCCCGGTTCATGCCATACCCGGGCGCAAGAATTATCCCTGGCGCATTATCACTGGCGCCGGCGATCCACCAACCGGCAAACTCCGTCCCGTCCGTGGATGTCCACCTGACGTCCTGCGCGGGAAGAAGAAAAAGCGAGGGATTTGCCGACTCCTGAGCGGGAGCCGGATGCGTAATACGATAGACACTCAGGCCGAGAAAAACCGCCAGACCTGCCAGAAGAATCAGCACGCCTGGGAGGACCACCCAAAGAAACTTCTTTAGTCTAACTTGCGCCGGCACCTTACGCCGCATCTGAACCTGCCTTAGACTAAACTATCTGTTTCCCTGCAATAAACGGCGCCCACTATACCACGGATGATTCGGGAATCACCAAGAATCATCGAATTAACTAACCCAAGATATCGTGGTTCGCGTGATTCTGTCTACCACATATTGTGACACTGCCGGAGAATCTTCCTAGAACAGGCCGAAATTCTCCAAATCCTCCGGGGAGTTAAGGTTACACAAGTCGCCTGTCTGGAACATACCCTCTTCCGGACCGAGGAGTCGAACCTGCAGCGATCCTTCGTCAAAGATCCCAGTCATCTTGTTGACCCCTGACAAAAGGTTTTTTTCTATGGCGGGGAGGCATGTCTTCCGATAGAGCCCGCATAGCGGGTGGAAACGACCATCCGCAGTTCGGGGAATGACAGCGTCGGAATCTCCAAGGTTCGCGACGAGGTTTCGAAGCAGTGGTTCACCAACGCGCGGCAAATCGCAGGCAAGCAGGAGGACGAGTGGACGGCCGGTGTGTCGCATTCCGGAATGCAGGCCCGCCAGTGGTCCTTGGCCCTGGTAGACATCCTGAATTACGGGAAGGCCAAGAAACTCGTACTTGAATTGGTCGTTGGCAGAGATCCAGATCTCGTCTGTGATCATGCGGACCCGATCCACAATTGTGCCGATCAGAGACCGCCCTTGGAGAACAAGTAAGGCTTTGTCTGTTCCCATCCGGCGACTGTTCCCACCTGCGAGGATGACCGCGCTCAGATCCGGGATCCGGAGAACGGACATAACAGCCTGTCCTCTCAAAGAAACAAGATTATATCGAGAAAGCGAACTCAAACGGTACAAGGTAAATTGCAATAAATAACGAACACGGCTATCTTCGGAGCTCAGCCTTTGGCCCGCTTGCAGATCGAACTCGGACGGCAGCCTAAAGGCTGAACTCCAAATCTCATCTGTGTTCATCGGTGGTTTCATCAATAGTCTAGGTTCGTGAGATTCGTCGTGGCGCGGTGCGGCTTGACCCTGATGTTCACCGGGTTCTATACTTCCATCGTTACCGAGGAAAGGTTGGGAAAAATGACGCGAAGGCGGCTCCTCATCGCGGCGGCTGTTGCGGTGCTTTGCGTATCACCGAATGCCTGGCCGCGCCAGGAGTTCTTCCCTGTGGAGGAATTACGACCTGGCATGAAGGGAACCGGCAGAACCTGTTACCAGGGGAGCGCGCCTGAGGAGTTTCAGGTAGAAATACTTGGCGTGCTCCGGGGCGTCGGACCGGGCGCGGACGCCGTGCTGGCGCGCTTGAGCGGGGGGCCGCTGGAAAAAACCGGAGTCTTCGAGGGAATGAGTGGAAGTCCGGTTTTCATTGATGGAAAGCTCCTCGGAGCTGTGGCCTTCTCTTTTCAATTTCCCAAGGAAGCGATCGGCGGCATCACGCCCATACGTCAGATGGTGGATGCATTCAAAGAGCAGCCGATAGAAAGCGGATCCGCCAGCGGGGGAAAAGCTCTCAAGAAGAGCATGCTTTGGAACTACCAGTTACAGCCTCCCGATGCGGCTTTGAACGACTATGGATTGTGGGCGAACCCAAGCGACACACGCGCGCAGACTGCGCTGGCGGCCTTCCCCGGTCATGCTCTCGTTCCCATCGCGACTCCTCTGAATCTCGCCGGTTTTAGCCCTAAAGCGCTTCAGGTTTTCACGCCGCATCTGCGCAATCTCGGCCTCACCGCTCTCCAGGGCTCCGGCGCGCGGGCAAGCACAGGCAATACACCGCCTCTTGAGCCCGGCTCCAACATCGTCGTGCCTCTCGTGCGCGGGGACATGGACGTCGCCGCGGGCGGGACTGTCACGTATATTGAGGGTAACAAGGTCTACGCCTTCGGGCATCCTCTTTTCAATCTGGGTTTCGCGGAATTGCCGATGCACAAGGGGCGGGCTATCACCGTGTTTCCCAGTCTGCAAAGTTCCTTCAAGGTTCTCGAAACCACAGAACCCGTAGGGACGATCCGCCAGGACAGAGGCTCCGGAATCTTTGGCATTCTCGGCGAGAAAGCGAAAATGATCCCGATCAACGTCCGGCTTGCAACGAGCCGCGGTGTCAAGAAGACTCTGAAATACGAAATCGCCCGAGACAGGTTTCTGACGCCGTTCCTTGTCAATTTCACCGTCTTCAACAGCATCATCTCTTCCGAACGGGGTTTGGGTGTGTCCACGGTGGAACTGAAGGGGAAGATCAACATCAAAGGAGAACAGCCGGTCGAGATTGAAAACCGGTTTTCTTCTGAAAGCAACTCGCCCGTAATCGCTTCGCTTTCGATCGCCGTACCCGTGAGTTTTCTGCTGTCCTCCGGGTATAAAAACCTCGAGTTCGAAAATATCGATCTCGACATTGCGGCGGTTGAAGATGACCGGGCTGCGGTACTCGACTCGGTCCGCTTGGACCGGCCGGAGCTCAAGGCGGGTGAAGCGCTCAATCTGGATCTTTTCTACAGAAAGACCGATGGAGAGGTCGTACAGGATTCCTACCCGGTCAGAATCCCCCCCGACGTGACGCCGGGACCGATCCATATGCTGATCGCGGACGGGACGAGCTTGATGTCCATGGACGCGCGGGAGCAGGGAGAAGACTTCATCCCGCGGGATCTGAGCCAACTGATCAAGTTCATCAACAACCTCAGGAAAAACGACCGTTTGTACATACGAATCTTCCGGCGCGAGGCGGGAGCTGTAGTCAAAGGAGAAGGGCTCCCTGGCCTCCCTCCGTCCGTCCTTTCGATACTCAGATCCAATCGCAACGCGGGAGGGATGAACCCGATCCAGACCTCAACCTTCATGGAGTACGAACTGCCGCCCTCTGACTATGTTATAGCGGGCTCGAAGATTCTCACACTCCAGATCAAACCCTGATTTTGCCAAATGGCAAATGACTCATGGAAAACGCTTCGTGATTCTTCGCGTCTTCGTGTCTTCGTGGTGGATTGGGGACAGGATTTACCACGAAGGCGCGAAGACGCGAAGAATCGCCAAGTTTTTGGTTGCGGCTGAGCACGCATGAGATACAAAGTCATCCTTGTCCTGATCGTCTGCCTGGCGGTATCGATTACAGCGACGGCGGTCACCCCTCAATTCTGGGAGAACTTCACACAAGAAGAGTTGCTGAAAGGAACTCTCACGCGGGTTTCCCTGAGCTCCGACGGAAAGCTCTTTCTCGCACCTCCGTACGATCTGTTTTACGACACCGGCCAGCCGTACGTCTTCTCGGTAGCTCGCGACAGGTCCGGAAACCTCTACGTTGGGACAGGACACGAGGGAAAGGTTTTCAAGGTGGACCCGCAAGGAAAGGGTAGTGTCTACTTCCAGGCCAAAGAGCTGGACGTATTTGCACTGGCGCTGGATTCCTCCGATGTCCTTTATGTGGGCACCTCGCCGGACGGAAAAGTTTACAAGGTCACGGCCCCCAACCAGGCGACCGAGTTCTGCAACCCCGAAGACAAATATATCTGGTCGCTCCTCTTTGACGAGGCGGGCAATCTCTATGTGGGCTCGGGAGCGCGCGGGATCATCTACAAAGTCGACAAGAGTGGTAAGAAATCGACTTTCTACGACAGCGACGACACACACATCGTGTCACTGGCGCGCGAAAGCAACGGAAATGTGCTGGCAGGGACTTCACCGGGAGGCACGGTGCTGCAGATCAACCCGCAGGGGAGGGCCTTCACGCTTCTGGACTCCCCGATGGAAGAGATCCGCGCTCTTGCGGTGGACCGCTTCGGGACCATCTATGCGGTCGCTTCAAGTTCCAAAGGTCTGGTACCACCAGCCCCGCCCAAGACCGAGCCCACAACTGAAGCGACGAGCGAGGCGCTGCCTCTTGTGACGATCCAGGCGCTGACCAGTCTTGCCGAAAAGTCCAAAGAGTCCAGGTCCTCCGTGTCGGCTCCAGGGGGCGAGAAGGATTCGGCAGGTTCCAAGTCCTCAATTTACGCGCTGTCCAAAGATGGGAGCGTGGAAACCCTTTTCACTTCTCGGGACCAGATGATCTACGACCTACTCGTGCGCCCCGACGGCAGCGTGCTGGCCGCGGCCGGCGGCAAGGGCAGAATTCTCTCGATCGATACCGCGAAGCAGGTGTCGGTCATCACCGATTCCCCGGAAGAGCAGATCACGCGGCTGCTTCTCTCCGGCGACGAGATATTTGCTGCGGGCAGCAACCAGGGGAGAATTTACCGGCTCCAGTCTCAGAGAGCCCAGACCGGCACTTTCGAGTCCAAGGTACTGGACGCCAAGACCGTGGCGTCCTGGGGCAAGATAGCCTGGGTCGTGACCAATGCCAGCGGTGGAACAGTGGAGACGGTTTCGCGCTCCGGGAACACAGAGAAACCCGACAGCTCCTGGAGCGACTGGAGCACGCCCTATACTGAGTCTGAAGGTCAGCAGATTACCAGTCCCAAGGCGCGCTACTTTCAATGGAGGGCAACCTTCAAACGTGGACGTTCCCAAACCGCCGGCGCGCCCTCCGATGTTTTCGAGCGCGTCAGGATTGCGTACTTGCAGCAGAATCTCCGTCCTCAAGTTACCAGCATTAATCTCCTGCCCCCGGGCATCACGCTGCAGAAGATTCCTTCCCTCCCTTCCGGGACGATCGGTCTCGGCAGCTCAGGAACGGACGGCGCTCCCGTCAGCTCTCCCCGCGAACGAGGAAAAGACAAACAGACGCTGCCACCGCGCCAGGTAGCACAACCGGGAGCTCAGGCATTTTCGTGGAAAGCGACGGATGACAACGAGGATACCCTGGAGTATTCGATTTACTTCAGAGGAGAGGGAGAAACCGACTGGAAACTGCTCGAAAAGAACGTCAACGACACCTTCTATACTCTCGAAAGTGGCGCGCTTCCCGATGGCGTATACACGCTTAAGGTCGTAGCCAGCGATGCCCTGTCGAACCCGTACGGGAAAGCCCTCATCGGCGAACTGGTTTCCAAGCCTTTCGTCATCAACAACAGCACCCCTCTGGTCGAGATCGCACAACATAAGATCACCGGCAAGAAAGTGGATCTGCAGTTTCGCGCGCGCGTCGCCACAGGGCGAATTGCCAGCGGAGAGTTCTCGATCGACGGAGGCGAATGGTTTCTGGTTTTTCCCGTGGATGGGATCGCCGATTCTGCGCAGGAAGAGTTTCAGGTGACCACACCCGAGCTCACGACCGGCGAGCATTCCATCGGCCTGCGCGCAGGAGACACGGCCGGAAACACAGGCTCCGCAAAACTCGTCGTAAGAATTCCCTGATTGCGGATTGACGATTGCGGATTTGGGATTGCGGATTGCGGATTAAATTCAACCAATACGCAAGGAGCACTCAGATTCTCAATCCGCAATCCGCAATCCGAAATCCGCAATCCTATTGAGAGCCTGAATTTCGCCGGGCTTAAGGCGCCGCCACTTGCCAACTTCCAGATCTTCCAGCGTCACGGGCCCGATCCGGATTCTTACAAGTTTCAGGACTTTAAAGCCGACCGTTTCCATTATCCGGCGCACCTCACGATTCTTCCCCTCCGTGAGAACGACTTCCAGCCAGCTGTACTTGCCGCGGTCTTCCAGCCGGCGCACGCTCTCGGGCCTCGCCCAGTCACCCCGGCTCATCCGGACTCCCTGCTGGATCCGCGCAACTGTTTCTTCGCCGACGATGCCGTTGACCTTGACAACGTACGTCTTGGGAATCCGCGATCGCGGATCTGTAACGCGGTCCGCGAAATCCGTGTCGTTGGTCAGCAAGAGTAGTCCGGAGCTGTCCTTGTCCAGCCGGCCGACAGGAACAACCCAGTTCGCATTCTCGCCCAGATAACAGTATACGGTTCGGCGGCCGGCAGGGTCTCCATGGCTCGTAATTACCCCTTTGGGCTTATACAAAGCGAGGTAGAGCTTCCGCGCGGGTCGAACGCGCTCCCCATCCAGGTGAATGACATCCTTTTCGGGCAGCACCCACAAATCGGGATCCCGCACCCGGCGCCCGTTCACCTTCAACCGGCCCGCCAGAATGGCGCTGCGAGCTTCGGCGCGCGACGCCAGGCCGAAGCGTGAGAGCACGCGGTCCAGCGTCATCGTGCTCTTGGGCGTTGGTCTCTTGGACTCTGAAAGCGGCATCGCGGATCCTCGGCAGCCCTCAGCCACGGAGTTTCCATGAGCCTGCGGCTCGCCATAGCGAATGAAAATACGTTTTCGGCGGTCTAGGCCCGCCAAAAGATGTAAATAAGGTGAAGAAATGACCGCCGAAAACGTATTTTCATAGGAGACACAGAGAAAATCCTATCGCTGTGTCTCCGTGTCTTGTGGCTAGATCGCGGTCGGGCCGGGGTATGTCCTTGTACTCGGCGTGTTTTTGTGGTCAACTTACTCTTTCCCGCTCATCCACGCGATCTTGCTGGCGTAGCGTTGCGACTCTGATTGAACCTCACGTTTCTTGGTTGGAAACTTCAAATGCCAGCTACTCTTTCACCTGGAACACAAAAAAAGAAAACAAACGGCAACGAAGTATGGTACACTACGCGGCAAGTAAACGCGCGTCAAAGGTCCGCTAAATCTAAAACATGGCAACGCTAGAGGTGCAGTCCACGAGTACACCTGACCGGCTCCTGCGAATCCTCATAGTCGAGGACAACCTGGCCGATGCCGACCTGTACGTGCGAAACCTGAAAAGAGCCGGCTTCGAGGTCATTCCCGATATCGTGCAGGCTCCCGGTGAATTCGTCGAAAAGCTGTCCAACGAACGATACGCTCTTATCCTCTGCGATTACCGCTTGGGGGGGTGGACCGGTATGGACGCCCTCCTGACTCTACGGCAGTTGGACAAAGATATTCCTTTCATACTCATCAGCGGCACAGTAGGAGAGGACCTCGCGGTCGAATTCATCAAGAAAGGCGCGGCGGATTATGTCCTGAAAGACCGCATGGCTCGATTGCCGCTGGTGATCCGGCGGGCCCTGGAAGAAAAGAGCCTGCGCGAAGCGCGCCGTCGCTTCGAGGAAGAATTGCGCGCGAGCGAGGAGCGCTACCGCGACCTGGTTGAAAATGCCAACGACATTGTCTACACCCTGGACCTTCAAGGCAACCTGACTTCCTTCAATAAAGCGGGCGAACGAATTACCGGTTACAATCGGGATGACATCCTCGAGCACAGCCTGGGCGAGATCATGCAGCCGGATCAGCTCGCCTTGATGCAAGAGATGTTGAAGCGAAAGCTCGCCGGCCAAAAAGTCACTGCTTATGAAATCCAGATCACCGCCAAAGACAGCAGCACCGTGGTTCTGGAAGTCAGCAGCCGGCTTATCTACAAGGACGGGAAGCCCGTCGGAGTTCAGGGTATAGCGCGAGACGTCACAGAACGCAAGCGCGCCGAGGCAGAGTTGCGCAAGGGGGAAGCTCTCTTTCGAGCCGTTGTGGAGACGGCGCTGGACTGTATCATCAGCATAGACCACACCGGCAAGATTACCGAGTTCAACCCGGCCGCAGAGAGGACATTCGGTTCCACGCGCGACAGCGTCCTGGGCAAGGATCTGGCCGAAACTATTATTCCACGCTCCCTGCGCGAACGGCACCGGAAGGGGCTGGAGCGTTATCTCGACGCCGCGGAAGGACCGGTTCTCTTCAAACGCGTCGAATTCACAGCAATGCGCGCGGACGGCACCGAATTCCCCGTCGAGCTCAGTATCTCTCCCATCCCCCAGCAGGGCCAACCGGTATTCACGGCATACCTCCGCGACATTACCGAGCGAAAGCAGGCGGAGCGAGAGCGCGAAATGCTGATCTCCGAGTTGCAGGATGCTCTGGCCAAGGTCAAGACGTTGAGCGGCCTGCTGCCGATTTGCGCCTGGTGCAAGAAGGTTCGCGATGACCACGGGTACTGGAGTCAGATCGAGGTTTACATCGAGCAGCATTCAGACGCGGCGTTCACCCACGGCGTGTGCCCTGATTGCGTCAGAAGGATGTACCCGGAAATCCGGTAGCCAAGCCCCACAAAGACCCAAAGGCCACTTCACCGCTAAGACTCCGCTAAGACGCAAAGAAACGTGTCTTACACGAGGATAACTGCTTTTCTGACGCACTCGGCATTCTTTTGCGCTTTCGCATCTTTGTGGTGAGAGTGACGAGGTCAATCGTAAACGCAAATTTTGCTGAACGACAGTACCAGGTGAGAATCGACGGCCCTACCATTCTGGCTCGCCGGCCTCAGTTGCGCAGAGCTGAGCATGTGGTTGAAGCTGTGAAGGAGCCTGCTGTCGGCGGGGTACTCGAGCACATTCTGGATTTTGGCCGAACCGCTTCGATCCACCACAGTAAAAACCGAGAAGGAATCATCCGAGCCCGTCCGGGACGCACTTTCTCCGAATTTCAGCAAGTAGAGATCGTTAATCATGGGTTCGCTTGAGCTGATAGGCTTGCGCTGCATCTCCACCGGAACCAATCCCAGATTCTTGAGCACGTACACCCCCAGATTCTGCCGGAGGTTCTGCGAAGGGCCCCGCTCGAGAGCCCGGTCGCGCAGGTCGATATAAATAGGGTTCATCGCGGAACAGAGCGCAAAAAAGAAAACGAAAGCGGAGGCGGTTCCCAGAAACCGGGCGACGTACCAGAGACGCTCCGTGGTCCGGATTCTGGACCACCGCAACTCAAGAAACTCCCGGAGGCGTTTCACGACGTAATCGTTTTGGGCTTCGGCGATATGGAGACGGACGAGGTGCCGGAGGTACTGGGGTGCGGGAACCCTGCGCAGCGAATGGAGCTGCTGACGCAGCCGCGACAGGCGCATGAATTCCCTATTGCACTTGCGGCACGACCACAGGTGCTCAGAGACTTCGACCGCAAACTCGCTTTCCAGCCTTTCATCCAACAAAAGCGACAGGTGCTTCGTTACTGCCCGGCAATTCATGACCACCTCCCCACCGTTTCCCCCAGCGGCTCACCCCAGCTCCCCGTTCAGGCGGCGCTTGAGCTCTTCCCGCCCACGGGCAATTCTCGACTTGACAGTGCCCAATGACACCTGCATCGCTTCAGCAATGTCTTCGTACGACATGCCCTCTACGTCTCGCATGACTACGGCGATACGCTGGTGTATGGGAAGCCGGAGCAGCCAGCGCTCTATTTCAGATCGCTTCTCTTGCAACAGGAGCGCATCTTCAGGAGAATTCCCTTCTGCCTCCAAAGTTTCCGAAAGATCCGGGTTCCGATTCCTGCCCAGATGCTCGTCGAGGGAGACGGTCCCACGGCGCCGAAGACGATTCCACCACCGGCACCGGTTTGACGCGCGATTGATCGCGATGCGAAAGATCCAGGTCTTCAGCGAGGATTCCCCGCGGAAGCGATGCATCTTGCGATAGATCGTGAAAAAGACCTCCTGAGAAACATCCAGAGCTTCCTCACGGTCTCCCAAAATGCGAAACGCAAGGTGGAACACCATGGAGTGGTATTGCTCGAACAGGCCGTCAAAGGCCTTTTCTTTGTCGGCCCGAATTCGTTCTAAGAGGGCCTCGCGCTCCGCGACCGTCGCTTCGCTCTCGTAGCGTTCTAGTGCGATTTCTTTCGGAAACATCTTTTCGTTTTCTGCAAGAGCGTCCACTCTGAAAGTCCTCGCGCTTATGCCCTTGCGGACTTAGACCCCCTGTCCCTACAAAAGTTCCCATCCTTTTTCACTGGACCCCTTCGCGCGAGGTGGTCCTTGCGCCACTCAGGAGCTCGTCCAGCTCGCGCGAATCCAGTCTTTGTACTTTTTCCAGGTATTGAGAGATCTCGAGGAGCCTTTCCAGGCGAGCATGACTGTCGGGGAAAGACTGGAGATGCGCGTCCAGTCTCCTTTCAACCTCCTGAGCGGCTGCCCCGGAAGGCGCCTTCTGGACCAATGTCTGCCGGACCACAAACGAAACCAGAATGGGCGATTGATGCAGTGCGATGCCATAAATGACTGCGCCCATCACCACCAGACCTCCCAGGACCATCGTGCGTTGCTTAAGGGTCATTTTGTCACAGTCTCGCAGTTGCGTGCGGTGGCAAATAGGGGGCGGATTACCTGGCTGCACACGGATCTTCTGTGGATCAATTGGTTCGGTTCTGTGTTTTGATCCGCGAGATCGGCGCTCATCCGCGTCCTAACTTAAACCGTCAACTCCTGTAAACTGACGCACTCCTAAAAGTATATCAGATTCCAGGACGACGGCCCGTAATGCCTTGTGACCAGGCAAGGTCTCGGCAAAGTCAGCAATTTCTTGAAAATGACAAATGGCAAATGACCAATGATAGATGACAAATCCCCGGGGGCAATCCGATCCGGTCTATTTGTCACTTGTCATCGGTCATCCGTCATTTGCCATTTGGAGTCCGGGGAGGGCCTAAAGGCCTTGGATCTCCGCGCTCGGAGCGTGAAGTGGTCCAAGATACGACTTTGCCGTTGCCGTATGTGAATGCGATCTTCAATCCAATCACTAGGGTAGGCGCACAGAAAGGGATGACTTCACGTCCGGCGGCGGCAGTGAGGCGGAGGAAGCATTTGAAATTTCAAATTATTTCAAATTTGAAATTTGAGATTCAAAAGGATTCACTACCGGGCCTTGGGCCCCGGTGTAAACTGAAGTCCGTTCGGGATAAACCGGACCCGACAAAAACCTTCGAGAAAATACCGCTACTGTCTGAATCGCAGTGATAAAATCCAGTCTCTATGATCTGCCCGCAGTGTCAGAAACCCGTTGCGGACGCCTCCGTCTCTTGCGCAGTCTGTGGCAGCCCGACCGGCAGCCAGAACGTCCAGTCTGGGACCATCCACGCAGCTGCGAGCGGCGTGGCTCGTTCGCAGGCGGGTGTCGAGCTGCCGGAATGGAGACGGGAGCTAGCCCGCCGCTTGCAACGCATCAAAGAGAAGCGCGAAGCCGCAATTCCGATAGAG
>WNGG01003738.1_pt1 | contig 17144 bp, 13 predicted proteins | sample 5400661 | NCBI WGS metagenome assembly WNGG01 (sample SAMN13153372, study PRJNA577476) | soil metagenome | isolation source: 100 cm soil or saprolite under Garry oak tree replicate 1 | place: USA:California | collected 2016-06-15 | reverse complement strand
CCTCGGAGTTCGTGAGGCCGAACCCGTGGTCCGCCAGACGGAGCAGCACCGAGGCGGGCCGGCGCTTGAACTCCCACCGCAGCGCCTCGTCCGTCACCAGCTTTCCGATCACGATCTCGAGATTCCGATGGGACATCGTCTGTCCACCTCCCGCCCATCTCTAGTCCACGGACCATGCCATGTCGGAGGCCAAGGCCCAAGCCCTTCATTCGACTGCGGTTGACCGTCCGGATCGCCCTCTCCAGCGGGTGCCCGGAAATGCACACCTGGCCAGATCCGTTCAGCCGCTAGGGCCGGATGACGGTGCCGTCGCGCCGCCGGGTACGACCCCAGTCGTAGTCGAAGTTGGGCGGACCAGGGGGGAAGGGATGGCGGGCGGCCAGCGTCTCGTTCACGTCGATCCCGAGGCCAGGAGCCTCGCTCGCAAGCATATAGCCATTCCTGACCTCCGGGCACCCGGGGAAGACCTCCCTCGTCCGCTCGGGGAAAAGCGCCCCTTCGTGGATGCCGAAGTTGTAGCTCGCCAGCTCGAGGGCGAGCTGGGCCGCGTGGCCCACCGGCGAGGTGTCGCCGGGGCCGTGCCAGGCCGTCTTCACGCCGAAGAACTCGCAGAGGGCCTGCGCCTTGCGGGCCATGCTCAGGCCCCCGATCTGGGAGACGTGGGCCCGCATGAAATCGATCAGGCGCCCTGCGATCAGGGGGACGTACTCGTGCTGGTTGTTGAACAGCTCGCCCATGGCGATGGGCACGCTCGTCTGCTGCCGCAGGACCTTGAAGTGGTCGTTCTCCTCCGGGGGGAGCGGGTCCTCGATGAAGTAGGGCCGGTACTTTTCCAGGTCCCGGCAGAGCTGGACCGCCTGGGGCAGGCTCACCCGCTCGTGCACGTCGTGGAGCAGCTCCACCTCCTCCCCGAGCTTCACCCGCATGTGTTCGAAGAGGCGAGGGACCATCCGCACGTAGGGACCCGGCTCCCAGACCCGCGTGGGGTTGGTCGGGCTGTCGGCCTCGGCCGCCGCGGCGGCCCCCGCGGTCCCGTAGGTGGCGAGGCCGGGGACCGCCACCTGGATGCGCACGTGCCGGTAGCCGAGATCGATCGCCTTCCGCGCCTTCTCCTCCACCTCCTGGAAGTCGCGTCCGCTCGCGTGGTAGTAGAGGTCGGCGCCCAGGCGGCACTTCCCACCGAGGAGCTGGTACACGGGCATGCCGGCCCGCTTTCCCTTGATGTCCCAGAGGGCCTGGTCAACGCCGCTCAGGGCGTTGAAGAGGACCCCGCCGTTCCTCCAGTAGGAGCTGACGTAGCTCGCTTGCCAGATGTCCTCGATCTCGTCGGGGTTCCGTCCGATCAGGAAGGGCTTGAGGTACTGCTCGACCGCGGTCTGCACCACGTAGGCGCGCTGGGTGAACGTGGCGCAGCCCAGGCCGTAGAGCCCGGGCTCGCTGGTCATCACCTTGACCACCACGAGGCGTATGCCGTCGGGGGCGGTGAGGATCGTCTTGACGTCGGTGATCTTGAGGGGCGGCAGGCCCCGGGCTGTCCTCTCCGGTATCCGCTCCGTGGCCGGGGACGGCTCGCCGGTGAGAAGGCCGAGGCCGCCGCCCACCGCACCCGTCGACAGGAACTGCAAGGCCCCGCGTCGATCCATGACCCACCTCCCTGGCCGGGGCTCGATCCTTCGATCCGTTGCGCCTGACCCCGGGTTGGAGGCACATCTTCCCCTCCCGCGTCCCCCCGACACAAGACGCGCGCTCGGAACTGGAAGCAGGAGTTCGGATGCGTGGGATGTGGGCAGGCCGTACAATGGCCTGAGGATGGGAGCGTGGAAGAGCTGACCGCGGCCGAGGTCGACCGCCGGACCGACACGCTCCTAGCGGAAGCGGAGGCTTACTTCATGGGGGAGGGTGGCGTCCACAACGCGGCCGCGGCGATCGCAAGGCGTCTGGCGGAAGCTGGGATCGACTACGCCATCGCGGGCGCGATAGCCCTGGGCGAGCACGGGTTCAAGCGCCTTACCGTCGACGTGGACATCCTGATTCGCCGTGAGGATCTCGACCGCTTCAAGGCCGAGTGGCTCGGCCGCGGCTACGTCGACGTCCGGCCCGGAGGCAAGGCGGTCCGGGACACCATCAACGACGTAAAGGTCGATTTCCTCATCACGGGGGACTTCCCCGGCGACGGAAAGCCCAAGCCGGTGGCATTTCCCGATCCTCGAGAGGCTGCGGTCGCGGGTGCCAAGTATCGGATCGTCTCTCTGCACCGGCTCGTCGAGATGAAGCTGGCCTCGGGCATGACGGCGCCCCACAGGCTTCAGGATCTCGCCGACGTCCTCCGCCTCATCCGTGCCGCGGACCTCCCGCGCGACTTCGGTGCTCGGATGAATCCCTACGTGCGGGACAAGTTCGAGGAACTGTGGCTCGCCTCCCGTCATCCCGAAGACGACTACTGACCGGCGCCGACCGCTGACCGCATGCGAAGCCAGCGGAGGCATCCGTGCGGAAGTGATCAGACCCGGAAGTGGCGGCGGATGAGCGCGAGGGACAACGCGTCGGGGAGGAGGCGGCGGCCGACCGGGACCAGCACGGAGTCGGGACCCACCGCATAACGCACGCGGGGGCGCCTCGCGACGAGCGCGCGGTGGATCGTCTCCGCTACGACCTCCGGCCCCGGCGCCTTCGCCAAAGACGCGCGGATGGCCTGCTCCGCGCGCCGGATCCGATCGCCGTAGGCCGAGCGGCCCCCCCCGCCCCAGTCGGTCCTGTCGTTGAACGCGGTGCGGATGTCCCCCGGCTCCACGAGGGTCGCCCACACGCCGGCGCGGTGGAGCTCGTTGCGGAGCGCGAGGACGAGCGCGTCGAGAGCCGCCTTGCTGGCCGAGTAGTGGGCCTGGAAGGGAATGGGGGCGCGGCCGGCCAGCGAGCCCACCACCACGATGCGCCCGCTCCCGCGCTCGCGCATCCCCGGCAGCACGGCCCGCACCACGGAGAGCACGCCGAAGAAGTTGGTCTCGAGCTGGGCCCGGGCCCGGGCGAGCGACGTCTCCTCGACGCTCCCGAACACGCCGTAGCCGGCCGCGCACACCAGGGCGTCGATGCTCCCCGCGCGCCCGAGGACCTCGCGCACCCCGGCCTCGACCGCCGCCTCGTCGGTCACGTCCATGCGGACCCACTCGATCCCCGGCTCGAAGGCGGCCTCGCGCCGCCGAGTGCCGAAGACGCGGAAGCCCCGGGCGGCGAGCAGGCTCGCGGTGGCGGCCCCGATCCCCGACGACGCCCCCGTGACCAGCGCCACCCGGCTCACGGCGCGGCCTCGACGTCGTGGAGCTTTCGGAGGTCGATCCCCACCAGGCCGTCCTCCCGGCGCACGAACATGTCGGCGAAGCGCGCCCCCCAGGTGACCTCGTCGGGCTTGTAGGACGAGCGCACGTGGACGGTTTGGAAGAACGTCTCGTCCATCGCGGTCAGCAGGATCAGCACCTCGGAGTCCGCGGCCTCGAAGTCCTGGCGGGTGACTCCGCGGAGCGGGCTCGCCTCGTCGATGGGGTGGACGACCACCCAGTGGAGGGGCAGGAACACCACGCGCCGCCGGTCGAGGGCGAGCTCGTAGAAGCGCCGCACCCGGGAGGGACCTGCTCCCTCCATGCGGGAGAGCGTCACGGTGGCCCGTACCTCGGTGAGCTGGTTGCTGCGCTCGTTCACGATCCGGAACATGAGGGCGGTGCCGTCCCGGAACGGGGCCACCACCGCCTTGTCGCTGAAGGCGATCCGCGGGTCGGGCCGGGAGAAGCGCGAGAACAGGAGGCCGGTGGCGAGGGCGAAGCCCATGAGGCCGAAGAGCGCCTCCACCGTGACCAGCGCGTTCGCGGCCAGGCTCTTCGGGGCCACGCTGCCGTAGCCGATGGTGGCCAGGGTCTGCACGCTGAAGAAGAAATCCTCGAGTATGCGCTCGTGGGGGTTCGTGGCCGACGTCCCGGACAGCGCGTCCGGGCCGCAGAGGAGGTAGGCCCCGGCGAAGACCACGTTGGCCGCGAAGTAGCCGAAGGCGATCAGGGCGAAGAAGCGCGGCCACGACATGGTGAGCAGGGCGTGGTAGGGGCTGAGCGTCCGGTGGAAGGGCAGCCCGGTCCGCACCACGTTGAAGCTGCCGTCGCGGTTCAGGAAGCGAGCCCGGGTCTGCTGGGCGACCCGGGCGCCGAACCCGAGATCGCGGTCCGAATCCTCACGGATGGCGGTGGCCATGGATCAATCCTCTTCTTCGTGGAGGCCGTAGCGCCGGAGTCGCGTGTAGAGCTGCGAGCGGGTCAGACCGAGCAGGCGAGCGGCCTGCGAACGGTTGCCCCGGGCCCGGGCGAGCGCCTTCTCCACGAGCGTGCGCTCCAGGGCCTCGAGGTTCACACCCTCCTCGGGCAGCTCGCCGGCCAGCACCGGCCCGGCCCCCGCCGGAAGCGCCGGACCCGCCCTTGGACCGCCGGGCAACTGGTCGGCCGTGATGAGCCCGCCCCCCGCCAGGATCACCGCGCGCTCGAGGGCGTTGCGGAGCTCGCGGGCGTTCCCCGGCCAGGCGTAGGCCAGCAGGCGCTCCCTGGCCTCCTTCGAGATGCCGGCCGCGGGCCGGCCCATCCCCGCCCCGATCTCCTCCAGGAAGGCCTCGGCCAGGGGCAGCACGTCCTCGCGCCGCTCGCGCAGGGGAGGCAGGCGGATCTCGAACACGCGCAGGCGATAGTAGAGGTCCTCGCGGAAGTCCCCGCGGGCGAGGGCCGCCTCGAGGTCGCGGTTGGTGGCCGCGATCACCCGCACGTCCGCCTTCAGGACCCGGCTGCCCCCCAGCCGCTGGAACTCGCGCTCCTGCAGGACGCGCAGGAACTTGGCCTGCACGGCGGGGCTCATCTCGCCCACCTCGTCGAGGAAGAGCACTCCCGAGGCGGCCTGCTCGAGGCGGCCCGCCCGCGCCCGGTCCGCCCCCGTGAACGCGCCCCTCTCGTGCCCGAACAGCTCCGACTCGAGCAGGGTGTCCGGGAGGGCGGCGCAGTTCAGGGCCACGAAGGGCCCGTGGGCCCGGGGCGAGGCCCGGTGGATGAGGCGGGCCACCACCTCCTTGCCCGTCCCGGACTCCCCGGTGAGCAGCACCGTGGTCTCCGTCTCCGCGACCTTGGCCGCGTGCTCGAGAACCTCCTTCCAGCGCGCGGATCGCCCCACCACGCGCCGGTAGCCGGAGCGGCTCGCCAGCTCCTCGGTCAGGCTGCGCACGCGCTCCGCCAGGCGCTCCGCCTGCTCGCGCGCCTCCGCGGCCCGGCGCGCTTCCTCGGCCAGCCGCTGGTGCGAGAGGGCGAGGGCCACGTGGTCGGCGATCCGCCGGACCACCTGCACGTCGTCCTCCTTGTAGCGGCCGGGCTCCCGAGCCAGGACGGAGAGCGAGCCCGAGATCGCGCCCAGGAGGCGCACGGGGACGCGCAGGAGCGACCGCATGCCCAGCGCGGCCAGCCAGCGGGCCCGGGGGGTCGCGGGTTCCAGATCGCGCTCCGTGTCGCGGAGCAGCTCGAAGTCGTGCTCGCGCTGACGCATCTCGAAGGGGGAGAGGTCGATGGTCTCGGGCAGGCCCGGGAGCGCTTCGCCGGTCAGGGCCTGGACCCGCACCGAGTGCCCGTCCTCGCGCATCGCGGTCAGGAGCAGCCGGTCGTGGGGAAGGACCACCTGGGCCACCGCGGAGACCCGGCTGAACACCTCCCGCACGTCCAGCGACTCGGCCAGGGTCAGCAGGAGCTGATCCAGGGCCGAGAGCCGTTCGCCCCGCGCCACCTCGAGGAGGGCCAGCCGCTCGTGCTCGAGGGCGGAGCCGAGGATGGCCGCGATCGCCTCCACGAGCGGCTCGTGCTCGGGCGCGAAGGCCCGCGGCGCCCGAGCGCTGAACCAGACCGAGCCCGCGGCCTCGCCCCCGCGCACGATGGGAGCCAGCAGGATCGAGCGTGCCCCCTGCTCGACGACCCGCCGGTCGAGGGCGAAGGCCTCGTCCAGCTCCTGCGCCGCGTCGTCGATCCGCCGCACGCGGGTGGGGCCGGGGCGGAGGGCGGGCGAGAGGTCCGCCAGCATCAAGCGCTCGCCCGTCACCACCGCGGGCTCCTCGCCCACGAGGGCCAGCACGCGCAGGGAGTCGGGGCCGTCCCGCCGCGAGAGGCCCATCCGGTCGAAGGGCAGGAGGCCGCGCGCGGCGGCGGCCACCCGCGTGAAGACCTCGGGGAGGGCCAGCGTCTCCGCGACCGTCCGCGCGATGGCGCAGAGGACGGGCGCCGCCTCCGCGAGAGAGGGGCCGCTCAGGCGCGGACCTCCTTCTGCCGCTCGAAGTCCACGAGGGCGGCCACCTTCGCGATGCGGTCGGCGAAGACCACGACCAGGTCGTCGCGCCCCGCGAGCCCGAGCGCCCGGCGGACCGCCTCCGCCTCGTTCTTCACCGTCTCCACCTGCTCGGGCTTCAGGCCGCCGGCGAGGACGGCCGCGCGCAGGTGGCCCGCCACCTCGCCCGGCTCGCGGCCGCGCAGGTCCTCGTCGTCCCGCAGGACGACCCGATCGATGGTTTCGACGTGATTCTGTGGGAGCAGGCCCACCCATCGCCGGCCAGGCTCACGTAGATCTGGACGCGCGCCCTTACCGCCACGCTCTCCATGGAGGCGTGCTCAATCAACCAGGCGTGCGCTTTGTCGTCCTGCCTCCTCTCTCTATGGAGACGGGCCACCCCCATGATCGCGGCCGAGCTACGTGGTGAGTGGTTCACCAGCCAATCGAGTGCCGTGTCCTCTTCCCCTGTCTGCTCATAGAGGTCCGCTACCGCGAGGATAGCCTCAGAGTTATCGCAGTCACGGACCAGCACGTGTTCATAGGCGGCGATCGCCGCGCGCGCGAGAGCGACATTGGCTTTGGTTTCGACGCCTTTACGGTATTGGACGCGGATCGTGTGGGCGACGAGAAGAAACGCACACCTCCCCAGCGCCAGTTCATGGCGCGCCGCGGCCCGGGCTTCATCCGACGGCGGTTGCTCGTTGGCGCGGATGGCGACCGGGAAGACAGGAAGCGAGCCGAGAAAGAGATGCAGAGCGCGCGGGAGCGCAAACCTGAAAGGGTTCATCATGGACGCGTCGGCCACCGATGGTATGGCGTTCTGGACGCGCCCGTTACACTCCGCCTTCTCGCCCCTGCTGTCAACCGGCGGTAACGCGTCCCCCACTTCGCTGTCCCCCGCTTCGCTGTTGACGCTGGCAGCGAAACGGGGGTAGTGTCTGCGTCGGCTTGGTCAAGGCAATTCGAGGAAAGGGCCGGATGAGTCTTCCCGGGCGGTCCGGAGGCCGGACGCGCTCGCACCCGCTCTCTCGCATGCCCGGTGGGAGGGTTGTGGGGGCGCCTCCTGCCCGTCGCCGCGGATCAAACAGCCCAGGGCTAGACCAGAAGAGGCGGCCGGGCAGCATCCGTCGACGAACCGTCACGCTGCGAAAACCCAGAAGACGAATCAGAATGGGTCCTTGGAGTCGCCCTTCCAGCAGGAGGCCGAGGAATGGCAAAGCAACCGGAGGCGCCGGAAGCACAGTTCTCTGAGGCACAGATCGCCGTTCACTGGCGCGAGGAGGAGCACCACTACCCTCCCGCAAAGTTCATCGCCCAGGCGAACGCGGCCGACCCCGCAATCTTCGCGCGATTCAGCGAGCAGCACTTTCCCGAGTGCTTCAAGGAATACGCTGACCTGCTCACCTGGGACGCCTACTGGCACACGACGCTGGACAGCAGTAACCCGCCGTTTTGGAAGTGGTTCGTCGGCGGGCGACTGAACGCCTCTTACAACTGCGTCGACCGCCACCTGGCGAAGAGTCGGAACAAGGCCGCTCTCATCTGGGTGCCCGAGCCGGAGGCTGAAGGCACCAAGGTGATTACCTACCAGGAGCTCTACAAGCGGATCAACGAGTTCAGCGCGCTCCTGCGCGGCTTCGGCAACGTGACGGTCGGTGACCGGATGACCTTCCACCTGCCGATGGTCCCGGAGTTACCCGTCTCGATGCTCGCCTGCGCCCGCCTCGGCGTGATCCATTCCGAGGTGTTCGGCGGATTCAGCGGTGCGGCGTGCGGAGACCGGATCGCCGACTCGGGGAGCCGCATCCTGGTGACGATGGACGGCTACTACCGCAACGGCGAGCTGATCGACCACAAGGCCAAGGCCGACGAGGCGGTGGCGGTGGCCCGTCAACGCGGCGTCGAGGTCGACAAGGTGCTGGTCTGGCGACGGCATCCCGGCCAGTACGCGTCGAAGAGCCCCATGGTCGCGGGGCGGGACTTCTTCGTCGACGAGCTCCTGCAGCGCTACCGCGGGGAGGTGGTGGAGCCGGTCTCGATGCCGGCCGAGGCGCCCCTGTTCCTGATGTATACGAGTGGCACGACGGCGCGGCCCAAGGGGTGCCAGCACAGCACCGGTGGGTATCTGGCCTACGTCGCCGGCACGTCGAAGTATTACCAGGACATCCACCCGGAAGACACGTACTGGTGCTTCGCCGACATCGGGTGGATCACCGGTCACTCCTACATCGTCTACGGCCCACTCGCTCTTGGGGCGACGAGCGTGATATACGAGGGAGTGCCGGCCTATCCGGACCCGGGTCGTCCCTGGCGGATCGCCGAGCGGCTGGGGGTGAACATCTTCCATACCGCCCCCACGACGATCCGCATGCTGCGTAAGCTCGGCCCGGACGAACCGAAGAAGTACAACTACCACTTCAAGCACATGACGACGGTGGGCGAGCCGATCGAGCCCGAGGTCTGGCGCTGGTACCACGGTGTCGTCGGGAAGGGCGAAGCGGTCATCGTCGACACCTGGTGGCAGACCGAGAACGGCGGCTTCCTGGGCAGCACCCTGCCCGCGCTCCAACCGATGAAGCCGGGCAGCTGCGGCCCCGGGGTCCTCGGGATCTACCCCGTGATCTATGACGAGGACTACAACGTGGTCGCGGCGGGAAGCGGCCGGGCCGGTAACATTTGCATCCGGAACCCCTGGCCCGGCATCTTCCAGACGATCTGGGGCCAGCCCGAGCGATTCGTGCAGATCTACTACCAGAAATACTGCCGGGACAGGAACAGCAAGGACTGGCGCGACTGGCCCTACCTGGCCGGCGATGGCGCCGTCCAGGCGGCCGATGGCTACTTCCGGATCCTCGGCCGGATCGACGACGTGATCAACGTCGCGGGGCACCGCCTGGGGACCAAGGAACTCGAGTCGGCGAGCATCACCGTCGAGGAGATCGCCGAGGCGGCTGCCGTCCCGGTGGTGGACGAGCTTCGCGGCCGGGCCGTAGAGATGTACGTCTCGCTGAAACCGGGGCTCACCCCGAGCAAGGAGATAGGCGACAAGGTGGCCAAGGCGATCGAAACCCAGATCGGGAAGATCGCGCGACCGAAGAACGTCTGGATCGTCCCCGACATGCCCAAGACCCGCTCGGGAAAGATCATGCGCAGGGTCATCGCGGGAATCTCCAACTTCGCCGAGGTCGGGGACACGACGACGCTGGCGAACCCCGAGGTCGTCGAGGGCATCCGCCACCACGTCCAGAGCGAGAAGCTGGCACGCGGCGAGGTTCCACGCAAGCTCTCTCCGCAGGAAATGGAGGAGATCAGGGCGTTCGGTCGCGCTGAGTAGCGGGCTCCCCCAGCCCCCAGGACCAACCAGATGTTGCGGTCGGGAGGCGGACGAGGAAGAAGACCAGAGTAGCAGTCGAGAATGACGCAGCAGTACCTCGTCGGTGAGTTGTCGCTCCTGCTGGGGCAACTGCACACCGCCATGGCAAACGAGGCGTCGGCGGTGGAGGTTGCATGCTTGCGTCAACGGGCCGAGACGGGGCCGCCCTCGGGACTGGCATCCGTTGTGATGCGTGCCCTGGAAGTGGCCGACTGCGTGTGCTCGGACTCGCTGACGCGCGGAGACGCTGCGGCGTTCGTGCGCCAGGCCTCGATCGGCGCTGAACTGTGGGAGTTCGCGGTTGGCGCCGGTCTGCTTGAAGAACGGTGGGTACAGCACACCTACACCGGCAGAGGCAGCGCCGTTGCCCTCGACGGGCGGGGAGGACTCGAACCGCCGACCGGCGGACCATGGCAAAGCCGGTCAGCTACGCGTGGAGATGGGTGAAGGCCCTGGTCAGGGCGTCCACACGGCTCTCAGCTCGGCGACGTCGACGAGGACGGGCAGCCGGACCTCACCGTCAAGTTCGACCGCGAGGCGGTAGAGAGGGTACTGGCCAGCCTGCCGACGTCCCCGGCCATGCTGAGGGAGAGCGGACCCGTATGGGCCTCCTGCCGAGTGCGAGCGCATTACAAGCACGGGCGGTCTTCGGGTTCGCTACGCGAGTGCCTCCACACCGGTGGTCGCGGGCCGGCGCGCGCTCCGGACGAAGGTCGAGAACCTACTGCCAGACATGGTGGGGCCGCTCGAGCCTGTCCCACATCGTCACGTCGTCCTCACGATGCCACGGCTCCTGCGCGGGATCTTCGGGAACACCGATGAGTTCCTGCCGAACCTGGCGACGGCCGCGGACGGGACGGTCAGCGTCAACTTCTACGACCGACGGCTGAGCTGCCCCGCAAGCGGACTACCGATGCGGTCGCCGCCGGCCTGAGCCGAGACACCGTGAACCCCAACTACTCGGGGAGCCTGCCACCCTACAGCGCGGCCAATTACTGCATCAATGCGGCCATCCAGTTCTACCGGGCAGACCAGACCCCGATCGGCCACAATATCCGCCTGACCGCCCACACGTGGGACCCGCAGCTCAATGGCCCGCACCCGGGTACCGCCCCGAACAACAACTACACCTTCATCGGCGACTACTTCGCCAAGGCCGCGGCCGGATCGACCGATTACTCGACGTTCGTCAGCACCTACGACGACGGCTCGAACCCGCAGCACCACCAGCAGCAGGGGGTGGCCACGGTCGCGATCCCCTGACCACGTGCTCGCCCCTCGCGACAGTGAAGGGGTCGGAATCGCCAAAAGGTCCAGCGCGCCAGCTACCCGATCCCTTCTCCTACCCCGGGCCCGCCCGGGGCGCGGCGGCCTCTGGCTTTTTCCGGCCTGGGACGCTACTGGGCCTTCACCTTCTGGAAGAAGACGTCCGTCTGGGCGTGGGTCTGGCCCGAGAGCGGATTCAGGGGGTTCACCGGCTCGGCCACCGTGTTGCGGGTGTCGCCCCAGACCGTGTGGACGGTGCCGTTGGCGGTCGCCACCCCCTGATACTCCCCGAGGCAGTAGCAGGACACGATGGTGCGGTCGTAGTTCGTGCTGGTGTTCGCGGTCAGCCTGATGTTGCTCGGGGTCAGGGGAGCGGAGGCGCCGGAGATTCGGACCGCACGGTCGCCGGGGAAGCTGTCACCCCGGTCGTGGGAGTTGGCCATGTCGAGGTCAACGGTTCCGTCGCCGTGCTGCGTGTAGTAGGTGACGTGGACGTCGTTCGCGTCCCTGTCGATGGCCAGGGAGGGGAGCACGTGATGGGTGTCCCCGGCCACGCTGGGATTGACCTGGATCGGCGCGGACCAGGTGGCGCCGCCGTCCTCCGAGCGGATGAACATCACGTTCGAGCCCGAGTTCGGATCCCCGAAGACCGGGCTGGTCGAGTTCGACCAGACCAGGTACAGCACGCCGTTGCGGACCGCGAAGGCCGGCTGGATGGTCAGGCGCGTGGCCTGGACGAAGCTGCGCAGGCCGAAGCGCCCGCCCACGTCTGGCCCCGAGTGGATGGTGAGACGCCTGCCTCCGCTGCGGCAGTCGATCAGCTCTCCGGGCTGCACCACCGGGAGCAAAGTGGGATCGGGGGCGCCCGGCACGTTGAAGTCCAGGAAGGAAAAGGTCTCGCCCGCAGCGTCCGAGGCCAGGATCTGGATGAAGTCCACGTCGGAGTTGCTGAAGCGGGCGAAGGGCACGTACAGGCGGCCCGTGATCGGGTCCACGTAGGGGTTCGAGAACTGGACCGCGTTCTGCGGGTTGACCGGGTTGGGATCGGGCGTGGGGGCGAAGATGGTCTTGGTCGTCCAGGTGGCGCCGCCGTCCGTGGAGCGGCCGAAGCGGATCTGCGAGCCCGTGGGCTGGAAGCTGGTCCAGGTGACGTAGACGTTGTCCCGGTTGTGGTCGGAGGGGTCCGGCCCCACCGCGATCCACTCCTTGTCCCCGCCGTTGTCCTGCTGGACGACCACGGCGTCGCTCCACGTACCGCCCCCGTCCGTGGACCGGTTGGTCTGGACGGTGAACTGGCCCGAAGCGTTCGTGCCGAGCCCGGCGAAGTAGAAGTTGCCGTGACGGTCCTTGGCTACGACCCCGTCGCCAGCGGTGATGATGCCTCCCGGGACGGGGGGCAGGAACCCGCTCGTCCAGGTCTCACCGCCGTCGTGGGAGACGGAGAAGCCCGAGAGGAAGCGGTGGGTGAAGAACAGGCTGCCGCCGACCTGGACGAGGGGTTGGTTGGCGGAGGTGTTGTAGGTGACGACGATGTTCTGTCCGTGGGCGGCGACCGACGTCTCGCTCTGCGTGAACTTCACGAAGGGCCGGAAGCCGGCGAAGATCTGGATGTTGTCGAGGCTGCCGTCGTTGGCGTGGACGTTCGGGCCGCGGAGCTGGATCTGCGACACCACGCTCTGTCCCGGAACGGGGCTCGTCTCGTCGACGGGCACCTGGGTTCCGTGCTCGGCCAGGTCGTCGCCGATCGTCCGACCGAAGGACCGCAGGTCGACGTCGATCCCGTTCTTGCGGACGTGTCCCAGAGGCGGTCCCCCGTCGGGATCGCCGGACACGCGCGGCGCCAGCGGGACCGCGGCGACGCCGGCGAGGACGACGAGGAGCAATGGCCCTCTGGTTCTGAACCGAAGTCTCATCTCAGCCTCCACTCACCGATTGGTTGGCAGCGGCCTGGTGGCCGCAGCTTGAGGGTGAAGCCGGCGGGCCGGCGTTTCCAGCCCCGGGGCAAGCCCTGACGGTCCTTGGCACAACGGGCATCGCGAGCAGCTTTGAGGGTGAGAGCAATTCATACGCCCCCGCCCGGGCCTTGTCAACGCCCTCTCGCCGTCGCCAGGGCCGGAGGGCTGGGGCGGACACCCTCGGAAGCCGGCGATCCGACACCGGCTCGTTGGCCCTCGCCCCGGATGGGGGGTAGTGTCTGCGTCAGCGCCATCGGCTATCTAAGGAGCTGAACGTGGGCAAGGGAGCGAAGATCGCACTGGGCTCCGGCATCGCCGCGGTCCTAGCTTAGCTAGTTCTCCTCGCGGTGCTTGCGGGCCTCCTGGTAGGCCTGGCGCAGCTCGCGCTCGCTCCGGATGTTGGTGAGGACGCCCCGGCCGTGGGAGCGTCCTTGGGGACGGGCACCCCCTGGTCGCCCAGGAGGCGCTTGGTGAGGTCCTTGTCCCCCGCGATCTCCACCTCGAGGTGGGCGGTGGTGGAAGCGATCGTGGCCTGGATCTTCCGCTGGTTCACCCCGTAGCCGAGCATGCGTAGGGAGCGGTCGTTGAGGCGCAGCCAGGGGATGCCTCGCGCGGCCGCCGTGTCCACGATCGATTTCGTGGAGGGGCCGAGGGCCCACTTCTCGCGGAGCCGCTTCAGGCCGTCGAGGCGCTGCTCGAGGTCCATCGCCTCGCCGTAGATCCCCGCGCAGTGCTCGACCACGTCCAGCGCGAGCTTGCCCGCCCGCACCCCGACCCGCTCCTCCTCCATCTCGTAGACGAGGTTGTAGACCCCGGGGGTCCGGGTCTCCCGCGTGCGGCCAAAGGACACCGGGATGCCGACGAGCCGCTGGACCTCGATCGCCGCGTGCTCCGCCACGTGGCCGAGCCAGGTCCCCTCGCGGACCCGTTCAGGAAGCCGCCCGCCGCTCCTTCCGAGCAATGGTGCTCCTGGAGGCTGGGGAGGAGGGCGACCAGCCGGTCGTGGAAGCGCGCGATCGCGTCGGTGGGCCGGTCGCGGAAGGGGCCCCAGGTCGATCCGCATCCAGATGCACGGGCGGTAGGACCAGAAGTTGGGGCCCTTGAGGACGAGGGTTTCGAGGAGCCGGATGCCATCCGCCACGGGCTACCTCCGGAGAGCGTCGTGCCGGGGAGTATAGTCCCGACCGGCATTCCCTCCCCGGGGTTGAAGCTCGTCGCCTCTTGATGAGCTAGTTGGCGTGTAGGTAGTGGCTCATCACCGCGAGGTTGTAGAGCCAGTGACCCACCACCAGACGCGGGAGACTTCGACTGCCGAGGTAGGCCCGTCCGAGGACGAGGCCGAAGCTGAAAACCATGAGCGAGGCCAGCGGCGGATATCCGTGCGTGCACGCAAAGAACACCGCGGCCACGACCACCGACCAGCCGCGGCGCATGCCGAGAACGAGGTGGAGCCGCGAAATGAGATATGCCCGGTAGACCACCTCCTCAAGGAGAACCGCGAAGAACGAATCCACGACCTGGATACCCGGAACGCCCCATTGCCGGTAGAACGAATCCCACCGCGTGGGGCCGTCGGGTACTCCCGCCAGCTGGAGCAGCCGGGCGACCACCGGGTCTACGAGAACCCACATCGCCAAGAAAAGGAAGACGCCGGCCAGGATCTCCCGGACCCACTGAGCCACCGAGGTGGGCAGGGGGACGGGGGAGAGAGCCCCCCGATTTCTTTCCAGCAGCCTCCACACTACGAGCATCAGTCCTACCGACCACACGACGCCGACCGCCAGGATGCCCGGCGTCAACGGCGACGTCTCCGCCTTGTCCAATAGCCCCCACAACGCCGGGTACACGGACGTGATGAGGACGACGCCGACGAGCTCCACCGCTTCCCTGCCTCGCGAACGCCCATCCTCCTCGGTGGCCGCCTCCTCCCGGATGGGCTCCGCGGTCTCAGGGACCGTCGTGTCCATAGCGGCCGTCACCTCCCTGTCGTCGGGCGACTCGGACCACGAATGACCACGGGCGGGCTCGGCGGGCTCGGCGGGCTCGACAGGTGATACCGAGTCCGGGGCCGCACCGGCGTCCAGGAGGGCACGAGCCGCCGCCTCATCCTCGGCGCGGACCTGAAGCCTGGACCCGATTCCGACTCCCAAATAGGACCCCCCAGCCTCGTCGAAGACCCATGCGCGAAGTCCCGCCCCTTCCAGCGCCATGCAGTACGAGTGGGCTTCCGTCGGGCTGAAATACCGGCCTACAGTCACCAGCGGCTGGACGTCGGGGACTCCCGGGCTCTCCGCGGGGCTTGCGCGTGGTTCGGCCTCGCGCGGGCTCGGGGAGACGCCCCGGGCGTCGAGGATGGAGGCCACGACCTCGAATACCTCAGGACGCCACTCGGCCTCGTCCCGCTCTTGCAGGATTGAGCTCAGGTCTTCCGTCGATCGGGCCTCGAGGGCGCGGCGCAGATCCGTCTCGCCGGACCCGGGGGCACGCGACCCTCGTATCAGGTCCAGGAAGCGGCTCAGGAGACCTCGTTCCGGTCCCGGTCCGTTGCTGAGCATGGGAACCTCTGCCTGCGGAGTCGGGAGACTCTCCTCTAGAGGGATTCCGACCCGGCCAAGAAGAGCAAGGGCAATGCCATTGCGCCGACCGACGCCATCTCTTCATAACTCACTCAAGGGCCGGGGAGGAAGCGGTCGATACCGGCCGCTACAGGCGCCGCCTTCCTTGCCCTCGCCCCGACGCTGCGCGACTCTGCCCACGCGCTGGGCGGTCGCTCACAATTCGTGGCTGCGGGCTCGGCCCAACGAACTGGGGGACATGAGCTGCGCCGAAAAGTCGGGCGGCCGATCCCGATCTCAGGTCGAGGAGCCGATCCTGATCTTGAAGCCATCCGGATCCACGATGGCGAAGTCGCGCGATCCCCACGGTCGGCTCTGGGGCTCCTCCGCGAGCGTGCCTCCGTGGGCCTTGATGGCGGCGGCCAGCGCGTCGACGTCCTGCGCCGTGGTGCAGTAGATGCTGAAACCCTCGCCCTTCTTGCGGTCGCGCCCCTTCTTCCAGTCGTCCTGCTCGATGTAGAAGGGGACGCCCCCCGCTCGCATCTCGGCCCCCACCAGCTTCCCGTCCCGCTCCCAGCGGTCTTTCACCAGACAACCAAGAACATCGCGGTACCAGGCGAGGCTCTTCTCGATGTCGTTCACCGTAAGGGACGGTGCGGCGTCTCGCAACCGCAGCGTCTCGGGCTGTTGCCGGACCGGCAGCGACCAGGGGCTTTCTAGCTCCTCCGCGGCAGGCTTGCGACTGACGACCTTCTTCTTTGTAGCCATGCGAGCGCTCCAGCAGGCCCGTGCGCAGAGCCCGACCATTGCCTCTTCCGCGCCGAGCAGGCTACGCCTCCCAGGCGGGTGCGGTCAACCTTCACTCGGCGGTCCGAGGGGCTTCCTCGCCTCGGGCTGGTGCACCGGCGGGTCCCACCGTTGGCCGCCTTCGAGGCGCATCCAGGTGTCGAATCGGCGCCGGCCCTCGCGGAGGCGGATGACGCGGGCGCCGCGCGGGAAGCCCTCGCGGCCGTACTCGGCGAAGCCCGTCGCCCGACCGTAGCCGAGGCGAACGCCGTGCAGCTCCCCTTCGTAGTCGTTCACGTGGTCGTGCCCGCAGAAGACCCCCATCACGTCGCCCGCCTCCACTAGGGCGGCAAAGAAGCCGCTGTTGAGGGCGGGCCCACAGACGGCTTCGTGTTTCTCGCCCCGACAGACCTGGGTTAGCCAGACCTCGTCCCACTCCGGGAGGGGAATGTGAAAGAACGCGAGGGCGGGCAGCTTCTCCCCCCGCCTTCCGAGCTCCTGTCCGAGGAGGGCTGAAACGCGCCGGTACCACGCGATCTGGTCGTGAGCGATCCAGCCGTAGGGCCGGATCCCCAGGTCGTCGTAGCTCCCCGAATCCAGGAAGTAGAGCGCGGCCGCCAGCCGTCTCGATCGCGCGGAGCGCAGTCGCAGCACGTAGTTGCCGACTCCGGTCAACCCTTTCGGTCCCCGCTCGCTCAGACACAAACGGTGGCGCCTCTGCGCGCGGAGCATCTGCGCGCGCGAGGCTTCGCCTTCGTCGTCGTGGTTTCCGAAGACGGCCGCCCAGGGCGTCTCGTGGGCTTCGATGATCCGGGCGACCTCGTCCCACGCCCGGCAGGGGTCGCGCGCGGCGGCCCCGCTCACGATGTCTCCGGTCAGGGCCAC
>WNGG01004938.1_pt1 | contig 17150 bp, 20 predicted proteins | sample 5400661 | NCBI WGS metagenome assembly WNGG01 (sample SAMN13153372, study PRJNA577476) | soil metagenome | isolation source: 100 cm soil or saprolite under Garry oak tree replicate 1 | place: USA:California | collected 2016-06-15 | reverse complement strand
GAACCCGCGACCTGCTGATTACGAATCAGCTGCTCTGCCACTGAGCTACACCGGCGCCGGAGCTTCACGCTAACATACCTGGCGCTCATGAGCGAGCCGCGTCCGGCCGTCGCCGTCGTCCTCCCGCTGGCGCTCGTCGCCTACGCGTGCGTGGCGCTCGGCGTCGCCCACTGGTGGGTGTCGGGACTCGTCGCCCCGGTCGTCGCGGCGCTCCTCTGGCGCCGCCACCCGCGCGCGCGGTTCGCCGCGTACGTCTTCCTCTCCCTCGTGGCGCTGCGCGGAGCCCTGGCGCACCGCTGGGCCGCGCTCGCGTTCGCCGTGGTCGTCGTGGCACTCATGCAGACCGCGGCCTCGCGACGCGCGTGGCCGCGGCTCCGTCCCGGCGCCGCGCGCGCGGCAGAGTTCTGCTAGAATCACGGGCCATGAAGTTCCTCTGCCTCGACTGCGACGCGCCGATGAAGCTCCACTCGACCGAGGGCCCCGACGCGGGATCGCTGACCGTCGTGTTCCGGTGTCCCGAGTGCGAATTCCGCGTGGCGATGCTGACCAACCCGTTCGAGACGCAGATGGTGAAGAGCCTCGGCGTGCAGGTCGGCGGCCGGACCACGCCGGCGGCGCCGTTCGAGCATCTTCGGAGCTCGATGGCCAACACGGACCCCGACGCCTTCGAGGGCGCGACCGAGGCCGCCACGGAAGGCCCGGGCTGCCCGTTCGCCGCGATGGTCAACGAGGGCACGGCGCCGGCGCGCGTCCCGTGGACCCCGGAAGCCGAGGCGCGCGTCGAGCGCATCCCGGAATTCATCCGGCCGATGGCCCGGCGCGCGATCGAGCGGTTCGCCGAGGAGCATGGGTACGCGTCCATCACCGAAGCGGTGATGGACGAGGCGCGCTCGACCTTCGGCATCTAACGCCGATGACCAAGTCCGACCTCGTCGTGCGCATGGCAACGGCCGCCGGATGGCCCAAGGCGTCCACCGAGCGCGCCATGCGCGCGCTGCTCGCCGGGATCCGCGCGTCACTCAAGCACGGCGACGCCGTGACGCTCGTCGGCTTCGGGACGTTCTCCGTGGCGCGGCGCAAGCCACGCACGCTGAAGAACCCGCGCACCGGCCAATCCGTCACGGTCGGCGGTCGCGCGCCACGCTTCAAGCCCTCGAAGGAGCTGAAGCAAGCGGTCCGCTGACGGCTTTTCGCTTGCTGGCGGCTTCGGCCGCTCGCTAGAATGGCGACAGTGCATTCGAGTCGCCTGACCGCGCTGGCCGCGCTCGCCGCCTTGCTGGTCCCTGCCGCCGCCGTCGCGCAGGACGCGCGTCTCCCCAGCTCGAACAGCCGGCCTGCGTCCGTCTCCGCCGGAGCCGTCCTGCTGCTCGACGCCTACGGGCGGCCGCTCTTCGCGAAGAACGCCGACGACGAGCGGGCGCCGGCGAGCCTCGTCAAGCTCATGACGCTCTACCTGGCGAACGAGGACATCGAGCGCGGCAAGGCGGAGCTCGACGAGCCGGTCCAGATCAGCCACTACGCCGCGCTGACGCCGAAATACCGCATGGGCCTGCGCGCCGGCGAGTGGGTCCCACTGCACGTTCTGCTCGAGGGCGTCGCGATCGCGTCGGCCAATGACGCGGCGACGGCGCTCGCCGAGCGGCTCGCCGGCGACGAGTCCGTGTTCGTCGAGCGGATGAACGCGAAGGCGCGCGAGCTCGGCCTGGCGGGTACCCGGTTCACGAACCCGCACGGCTTGCCCGACCCGAACCAGCGGAGCACGGCGCGCGACCTGGCCCAGCTCACCGTTCGCCTGCTGGAGGATTACCCCGCGTCGCGCACGATGCTCGGCGGGCAGACGTTCGTCTACAACGGCCGCGTGTACGCGCGGCACATCCCGCTCTTCAACGACCCCTGGGGCGTGCAGGCGCTCAAGACGGGCTTCACGCAAGAGGCGGGCTACAACCTCGCGGCGTCGGCCTGGCGGGGTGGGCAGCAGTTCGTCATGATCCTCCTCGGGGCGCGCACCCGGACGTCCTCGTTCCTCGACGCCAAGAAGCTCCTCCACTACGCCTTCGTCGAAGCCGGGCTCGATCCGCCCGACGAGCGCTCCCACCCGGGTCCACGGCAGCCCGGCCGCGCCCGGCGCGCCGCCGCCGCGCGGTGACGCCGATTCGCGGCTACGTCTTCGACGCGTACGGCACGCTCTTCGACGTCCATTCGGTCGTCGAGGCGGGCCGCGAGATCACGCGCGACCCGGCGGCCCTCTCGGCTACCTGGCTGCGCCACGCGATCCGGCGGCTCGGCCTGACCGCGAGCCCAGCCCAGGTCCGGCGGCTCATGGACGCCTACCTGTCGCTCGCGTGTTTCCCCGACGTGCGCGGCGCGCTCGAGCGCCTCGCGGGGCGGCCGCGCGCGATCCTCTCGAACGGCTCGCCCCGGATGCTCGAGGCCGCCGTCGGCTCGAGCGGCCTCGGCCGCTACCTCCAGCACGTGATCTCGGTGGACGCCGTGCGCACCTACAAGCCGGCGCCCGCAGTCTACGCGCTCGGGCCAAGCCGGCTGGGGATCCCCGCGGGCGACCTTCTCTTCGTGTCGTCGAACGCGTGGGACGTGGCGGGGGCGAAGGCGTTCGGGTACCGGGTCGCCTGGTGCAATCGCGGGAACGCGCCCGAGGAAGAGCTGGGGCTCCGCGCCGACTGCGTTGTCAGGGCGCTCGACGAGCTTCCGACGTAGCGGCCCGGGCGGCGAGCCTAAAAAAAGGCGGCCCGCCGAACGCGAGCCGCCCGAGACGGTGGACCAGCGTCCGCTTACCGCTTCCCGAGCCTCTTGCGCTTCACGTAGGCCCAGAGCTTCTTGGTCATCACGGAGGGCCCGATGGGGGCGCCGCCGAAGACCTTCTCCATCGAGTCCTTGCAGCCCTTGAAGCTGATCGCGTACCCGCCGAATGCCTTCCGCCCCTTCGCCATGTCCTCCTCCTCCTTTGTGGGTCGGGTGACCGTCCCTTGGCCTGGGGGTATTACTACCACAGGTACGAGGGGAGAAAAAGTAAAAATACCATCCCTTGGGGGTCTTCAGACGTCGGGGAAATACCCGGGTGGGGTATCGGGGGGGTCTCGGGGCTGGTGCCCCGACGCTCGGCTTCAGCGCGCCTGGAACGCCGGCATCACCTCGCGCGCGAACCAGCGGAGCTGCTCCTTGAACTCCTTGGGCGGGAGGCCCTCCGCCCAGTGGATCATGAAGTCCTCGAGTCCGGGATACTTCGCCTCGACGGACTTGATCCCCTCGATGACGTGCGGCGGCGGGCCGCAGAACCAGGCCTTCTGCTGGATGCCGTCGGTGAGCGTCGGCACGCGCGCGGGCGCGCCCGGCGTGCCCCACGTGCGGCCGTGCTCGTCCGCGTAGCGCACGAAGCCGAACGGCGCGAACCACTTGTAGCGCTCGTCGTGCGACGGCTCCACGCGGCGCTTGGCCTCCTCGGGCGTGTCGGCGAGGGAGAGCCCGGCGCCCCAGATCATGTCCTCGCCGAGCTGCTTCCGGCGCCCGTACTTGGCGCAGGCGTCGCGGTACGCCCGCACCATGTCGTCGAGGATCTTCTCGCCGTTGAGGGTCACCATGGCCTTGAAGTTCTTGCTGGCCATGTAGTCGATGGACTTGCTGCTCGCGATCGGCATCCAGATCTCCACGGGCAGGTGCTTCGGCCGCGGCACACACGTGATCTCGGTGAGCTGGTAGCCGCGGTACTCCACCGGCGGCGGGCAGTCGTAGCGCTTGCCGTGGTGGCCGAACGCCTCCTCGTTGAAGCACTTGAGCAGGAGGTCGACCTGCTCCTCGAACAGCTCCCGGTTCGCCGCCTGGTCGATGACGGGCGCCCCGAACGTCTCGACCTCCCGCGAGTGGTACCCGCGTCCCACGCCCATGATCACCCGACCGTCGGTCACGATGTCCGCCATCGCGTAGTCCTCGGCGAGGCGGATGGGGTGCCACATCGGGAGGACGTTGAAGGCGCAGCCGAGCTTGAGGCGCCTCGTCTGCGTGGCGAGCCAGAGCGAGAGCTGGATCAGGTTCGGGAAACACTCGTAGCCCTCGCGCTGGAAGTGGTGCTCCGCCGTCCACAGCGCGTAGTACCCGAGCTCGTCCATCAGCTGGGCGACGTCCCGCGCGGCGAAGAACACCTCGCTCAACCGCTCGTTGCCGTAGCGCCGGGCGTCCGCCGGCGTGCCCTTCGATCCGATGTTCTCCAGCTCGATCTGGCCGACGTAGAGCGCGTGGAATCGTTTGATCATCGCGCGGTCCATCCTCCGTCGATGACGAGCGTCTGTCCGGTGACGTAGGCGGCCTCCTCGCCCGCGAGGTAGCAGGCGGCGGCCGCGACTTCCTCGAGCGTCCCGCGGCGGGCCGCGGGCGTGATCGCGCGCACCGCCGCCTCGTCGCCGCCGATCCCGCGCATCTCCGGCGCGTCCGTGCCGAGGATTCGCGTGGAGTTCGCCCGGAGGTCGGTCGCGATCGCCCCGGGGCAGACCGCGTTGCTCATGTGCCGAGAAACTCCGCGACCACCGCCGCGGCGGCGTCGGGGACCTCGTGCAGGACCATGTGGCCGCCGGGCAGGAGCGAGAGCGCCGCGCCCTTGACCCGCCGTTGCCATTCCTCGGCGTAGACGAGGGGGTTCGCGCGGTCGGCCTCGCCCCACAGCACGAGGGTCGGCGCCGTGATGCGATGGAGCCGCTTCTTGAGCCCCCGGTCGGGGATCGGCCAGACGAACTTCGCCATCGCCGCCCGCCGCTGGATGGACTCGATCTGCGCCGCGATGTTCTGCTCCTCACCGGCGGGCAGCGTGGCCCACCCGCGCGCGACCTCCGACGCGGGATCGCGGAAGAGCACGGCGGGCAGGTCCTCGTGGGGCAGAATGAGCAGGTCCTCCGACGGCGCGTCGTCGCGCCAGAGCCCGAGGGGCGAGATCAGGACGAGCTTCGCCGCCCGCGGGCGAAGCGTCGCGGCGAGCTCCGCGGCGACCATGCCGCCAAAGAAGTGGCCGACCAGGTGGGCAGCGCCGATACCGAGCCCGTCGAGGAGCTCGTCGTAGGCGAGGACGAGGTCGAGGACGTCGTCGAGCGTCTCGACGCCGCTCGAGCCTTGGACCCCGGGGTGGAACGGGGCCAGGACCGTGTAGCGCGCCGCGAGGTGGTCCAGGAACGGTGACCAGCCACCGCGCTCATGGAACGAGTGGAAGTAGACGAGGTGCGGGCCGCGCCCCCCCGAGAGCACACGGAACCGGACGGCGCCGTCGCGGATGTCGAGCGTGCGGTCGAGGACCATCTGAGGCTAGGCGCCGTTCGGGACGCCCGACGGCCACCACCGATCCTTGTGGCCGGGCCACAGGTCGCGGACGTGCGGCAGCACCTCGCGGGCGAAGAGCGCCGTGTTGTGGAGCGTGAGGTCCTTCGGCATCGAGCCGATCTGGAGGAGCACCATCAGGTGGCCGACGCGGAGGCTCTTGATGCACTCGGTGAGCTGGGCCCGCACCGTGGCCGGGCTCCCGGCGATGACGTAGCCCTGGTCGAGGTACTTCTGCCAGTCGAGCGACTGGCGGATCTTCTTCGCCTGGGCGCCGACCTGCGGCTTGGTCCCCGTCTGGAGCGTCTTCACCGTCCGGTAGCCCGGCGCCTCGGCGAAGCCCTCCCAGACGTTCAGACACTTCTGGTAGAAATAATGCACGTGGGGGAAATACAGTCGTTCCGCCTCTGCATCCGTGTCTGCCACGCACACGAGTTGGAGAAATCCGGCCCGATACGGGTTGTCGTCGACGCCCATGCGTGCGATCGCCTCCCAGAAGCCGTCCATCGTCGCCTTGCCGCGCTTGTAGCCGTAGTAGGAGAGGTAGCAGTAGACGTAATCGAGCTTGGCCGTCCACTCCCACGTCTCGACGCTGCCGCCCCCGGGGATCCAGACGGGCGGGTGAGGTTTTTGAAGGGGCTGAGGCCAGATGTTGACGTAGCGCACCTGCGTGTACTTGCCGTTGAAGGCGAACATCTCGGGGCGGGTCCACGCCTGGATGACGAGGTCGTGCGCCTCGTAGTACCGCTCGCGCAGCGTCGCGGGATCGATCCCGTAGGCGAAGTTCATGTCCATCGACGTGCCGACGGGAAAGCCCGCCACCAGGCGGCCCCGGCTCAGCAGGTCGAGCATGGCGAACTCCTCGGCGACGCGGAGCGGCGGGTTGTACGCCGCGAGGCTGTTGCCGAGCACGATCACCGCCGCGCGCGAGGTCCGTCGCGTCAGGGTCGCGGCCATGAGGTTCGGTGAGGGCATGAGGCCGTAGGCGTTGTTGTGGTGCTCGTTCACGCAGAGCCCGTCGAAGCCCTGCGCCTCGGCGAACTCCAGCTCGTCGAGGAACTCGTGGTAGAGGCCGCCGCACTTCTCCGGGTCGAAGAGGCTGTGCGGCGGGTCCACCCAGACCGACCGATACCTCCGCTCGAAGTCCTCTGGGAGGAAGCGGTACGGCATCAGGTGGAAGAAGCAAATCTTCATCTCGCGGTGCGCGAAATCATAACACGATTGACTCACGGCGTCAGTCGTAGTAGGTCTAGCGCGACACGCTCCCGCGAAGGTGGTTCTAGCGCCGTGTGTCAAGGACGCACGTAACCCTGCCGCTCAAGGAGGAGCCGCGCATGCTGCGCCGTTTCGCCCCCGTAGTCCTGCTGGTGCTCGCCCTGGGCGTCCCGTCGTTCCCGGCCGCCGACGCCCTCGCCGCCGACAAGCTCGTCGTCTGGTGGAACAAGGGCTACTACCCCGAAGAAGACGCCGCGATGCAGAAGATCGTGAAGGAGTTCGAGGCGACCCACAAGGCCGAGGTCGACCTGTCCTTCACGGCGCAGGAGGACCTGCTCAAGAAGATCACGGCCGCGCTCATCGCGCACCGCGTGCCCGACGTCGCGTTCTGCTTCTACAACGACTGGCAGGTTGTTCCCAAGTTCGGCTGGGACGATCAGCTCGCCGACGTCTCCGACGTCATCCAGGCGCTCCGGCCCCGCTACAACGAGAAGATGCTGCCGGTCGCGTTCGTGCTGAACGGCAAGACGAAGAAGCGGGCGTACTACGGCGTGCCGATCGAGGCGCAGACGATGCACATCCACTACTGGCGCGATCTGCTGCGCGAGGTCGGGATGGCGGACGACCCGGCCAAGGTCCCGATGAAGTGGGATGACTACTGGACCTACTGGAAGAAGGCGCAGGACGCGCTCCGGAAGAAGGATCCCGCGAAGTACGGCAAGCTCTACGGCCTCGGCATGACCGAGTCCACGCGCGCCAGCGACACCCTCTACAACTTCGAGATGGCGCTGCTCTCGTTCAACGGCGAGACGGTGGACAAGGACGGCAAGGTCGTCGCCGACCAGCCGAAGAACCGTGAGGCGATCATCAAGACGCTCAACTGGTTCGGCGAGCTCTTCACCTCCGGCTACGTCCCGCCCGACGCCACCAACTGGACGGACGGCGACAACAACGCCGGCTTCCACAGCCGCACGATCGTGATGACGCCGAACCCGTCGCAGTCGATCCCCGCGGCCCAGTTCTTCAACAAGGACGATCCCGACAAGAAGAACTACTTCGACAACATGGCGACGATCGAGTGGCCGGACGGCCCCGACGGCAAGAAGGCCCGCTATCTCTCGGCGGTCAAGACGATCATCATCCCCAAGGACTCGAAGAACCCGAGGCTCGCCAAGGAGTTCATCAAGTTCGTCGTCGAGAAGAACCGGTTCACCGAGTACATCAAGGCGGCGAACGGCCGCTGGTTCCCCGCGTTCACCGACGTGGCCGCCGACCCGTTCTGGCGCACGGGGCACAAGGGCCCCAAGGGCCAGAAGGACATGCACGTCCCCGTGGCGACCACGATCTTCCTGGACCGTGAGAACAAGGTGTTCGAGCACTACAAGAACCCGGCCTTCTCCCAGCTCTACGACGAGAACGTGTGGGGCAAGGCCATGGCGCGGATCGCCATCGACAAGTGGTCGGCGGACCGGGCCGCCGACGAGGCGATCGAGCGCATGAAGGCGATCTTCGCCGGCTACAAGTAGCGCGGCCCGCATGAGCCCGACGACGCGCGAAGGAGGCCGGCGGGCGCCTTCGCGCGTCGCCCGGCTCTTCCGCTCCCGCACCACGCAGGGCTTCCTCTTCACGGCGCCGCTCCTCGCCCTCTTCGCGGCGTTCGTGATCTACCCGATGGCGTTCGGTGTCTGGTACGCCCTCGACGCCGACAGCTACCGCGCGCTCTTCTCGGACCCGACCTTCCGCCAGACCGTCGTCAACACGCTCTGGTACGTGGGCTTCGCCGTCAACGTGAAGCTCGTCCTGGCGCTCCTCCTCTCGGGGATCCTGGACTTCCAGTTCGCGTGGATCCGGGTCCTCGCCGCGCTCTTCCTGATCCCCTGGGCCGTCCCGGCGCTGCCGGGCATCCTCTCTTTCCGCTGGATGCTCAACTCGCAGTGGGGCATCTTCAACCATCTCCTCGGCAAGTTCGGGTTCGCCTCGGTGCCGTGGCTCGCCCAGCACGACACCGCGCTCGGCGCGGTGATCGTCTTCCACATCTGGAAGTACCTTCCCTTCTGGACGATCATCTTCCTCGCGGGCCGCCGCGCGATCCCCAACGAGCTCTACGAGGCGACCGCCATCGACGGCGCCTCGGCGCTCCAGAACTTTCGCTACGTGACGTTCCCCCTCCTGCAGAACCTCTATCTGATCTGCACGCTGCTCTCGATGGTCTTCACCCTCGGCGACTTCACGGTGCCCTGGCTCCTGACCGGCGGCGCGCCGGGCGACTCGACCCATGTGCTCGCGACGCTCGCGTACCGCTACACGTTCCAGATGGGGCGGCTCGAGTGGGGGCTCGCGACCTTCGCGGTGGCGCTGCCCGTGACGCTCGGCTTCATCGGCCTCTTGCTCCGGTGGGTGAAGATATGAGCGCACGGGGGCGGGTGACGCGATGAGCGCGCCGGGCCGGCGGAAGCGGCGCGGGCTTCAGATCTGGCTCTCCCTGCTCGCGATCGTCATCCTCGGCTGGACGCTCTTCCCCGTCTACTACATGCTCCTGCTCTCGTTCACCCCGACGGACGACCTCTTCCAGCCGGGGCTCTACGTCGAGCATCCGACCGTGAGGAACTACACGTACACGATGGGCGCGGACAACCCCTTCGTCCGCTACTTCTGGCACCAGATCGGCAACAGCCTCGTCGTGGCGCTCTGGGCCATGGCGCTCGTCGCGGCCGTGGCCGCGCTCGGCTCGTTCGCGATGGCGCGGCTCCACTTCCGCTTCCGCCGCTTCGTGTCGGGGCTGACCCTGTTCACCTACGTGATTCCCTCATCGTTCCTCGCCATCCCGTTCTTCAAGATGATGGCCGACTACGACCTCATCGACACCAAGCTCTCCCTCATCCTCGCCATGGTGACGTTCGCCGCGCCGTACGCCCTCTGGGTGCTCTCCGACTACGCGCGCTCGCTGCCGCCGGAGATCGAGGAGGCCGGCGCGATCGACGGCGCGGGGACGATCGCGACGTTCCTGTACCTCTACCTGCCGCTGATCCGGCCGCCGCTGATCGCGATCGGAACCTACGCCTTCCTCTACGCCTGGAACGAGTACCTCTACGCGCTGCTCCTCCTCACCGGCGAGCCGCGCGTGACCCTACCCGTGGCGATGTCGAACTTCCTGACGACCGACAACGCGCCGTGGAACCTCCTGATGGCCGTCTCGACCGTGTACGCGATCCCGCCGGTCGTCCTCTACTACTGCTTCAAGCGCTACCTCGTCAGCGGGCTCGTCTCGGGCGCCGTCGCCGGGACTTGATCGGCGACTGCGCCGGGCGTACGCTACGAGCCGGTTGATCGTTCGACACCGCGGGAGCTCGGGGAACCGGGCTGAGAGGGCGACTACCGCCGCCGACCGCATGAACCTGACCTGGTTAATGCCAGCGAAGGGAGGCCGCACATGACAGCACCCCGAGCGACGCCTTCTCGAAAGGTCTACCTCACCGGCTCGCGGTCCGAGATCCGCGTGCCGATGCGCGAGATCCCGCTCTCGGGAGGCAACCCGCCCGTGCGCCTCTACGACACGAGCGGCCCCTACACCGATCCCGACGCCCAGATCGACCTCAAGCGCGGCTTGCGGCCGCTGCGGCTTCCGTGGATCCTCGGCCGTGGCGACGTGGACGAGCTGCCGGGGCCGACGTCGAGCTACCGGCGCCGTCGCGACGAGGATCCGGCCCTCGGCGGCGTGAGGTTCGCGAGTGTGCGCCGACCGCATCGGGCGAAGCCCGGCTGCCGCGTCACCCAGATGCACTACGCGCGCCGGGGCGAGATCACGCCCGAGATGGAGTTCGTCGCGCTGCGCGAGGGCATGCCCCCCGAGCTCGTCCGCGACGAGGTGGCGCGCGGGCGCGCGATCCTCCCGGCGAACGTCAACCACCCCGAGACCGAGCCGATGATCATCGGCCGCCGCTTCCTCGTGAAGATCAACGCCAACATCGGCAACTCCGCGGTCGCCTCCTCCATCGAGGAGGAGGTCGAGAAGATGACGTGGGCGACCCGACATGGCGCCGACACCGTCATGGACCTTTCGACGGGCAAGAACATTCACGAGACCCGCGAGTGGATTCTGCGAAACTCCCCGGTGCCGATCGGCACGGTGCCGATCTATCAGGCGCTCGAAAAGGTCGGCGGGAAGGCCGAGGAGCTCACCTGGGACGTCTACCGCGACACGCTGATCGAGCAGGCCGAGCAGGGGGTGGACTACTTCACGATCCACGCGGGGGTGCGCCTCCGCTACATCCCGCTCACCGCCAAGCGCGTGACGGGCATCGTCTCACGCGGCGGCTCGATCATGGCGAAGTGGTGCCTCGCGCACCATCAGGAGAGCTTCCTCTACACCCACTTCCGCGAGATCTGCGAGATCATGGCCGCCTACGACGTCGCCTTCTCGCTGGGCGACGGTCTTCGTCCCGGTTCGACCGCCGACGCGAACGACGAGGCTCAGTTTGCCGAGCTCGAAACGCTCGGCGAGTTGACGACGGTCGCCTGGGACTCTGACGCGCAGGTCATGATCGAGGGCCCGGGCCACATCCCCATGCATCTCATCAAGGAGAACATGGAGCGCGAGCTCGAGGTCTGCCACGAGGCGCCCTTCTACACCCTCGGGCCGCTCACGACCGACGTCGCCCCGGGCTACGACCACATCACCTCGGCGATCGGCGCCGCGATGATCGGCTGGTTCGGCACCGCGATGCTCTGCTACGTGACCCCGAAGGAGCACCTGGGCCTCCCCAACAAGAAGGACGTCAAGGACGGCGTCATCGCCTATAAGATCGCCGCCCACGCCGCCGACCTCGCCAAGGGCCACCCCCGCGCGCGCGAGTGGGACGACGCGCTCTCGAAGGCGCGCTTCGAGTTCCGCTGGGAGGACCAGTTCAACCTGTCGCTCGATCCCGAGACCGCGCGCGAGTTCCACGACGAGACCCTGCCCGCCGAGGGGGCGAAGCTCGCCCACTTCTGCTCGATGTGCGGGCCGCACTTCTGCTCGATGAAGATCACGCAGGACGTGCGCGACTACGCCGCCACGCACGGCATCGCCGAGGAGACCGCGGCGCTCGTGCAAGGGCTCAAGGAGAAGGCGGAGGAGTTCAGGAAGAGCGGCGGCGAGCTCTACCGGCCGGCGTAGCGGCGCGCGCTACTCGATCGTCCTCAGCGGGACCTATAGACCGGCCTTCGTGAGATGCGACTCGACGGCCTGGATGTAGCGAGGGTAGAGCTGCAGGAGCACCCCCACGGACGCAAGGACCTTCGCGTCGTCGATCGTCTCGTACTCGTGGACCAGCCGGTTCCGCAGTCCCGCCGATGGCGCGAGCGCGCCGGCCAGGTCTACCGGGAGAACTCCGAGCTGCCCGACCTTCAGAAAGCCGCCGTAGTACTCCTCCGGAACCTCGCCGCCCAGCTCCGCGATGAGATGAGCGTTGACATCAAGGGCCGCCTCGATCGCTTCCTGCAACAACCGTTCGGTCGCCTTTCGTTCGTAGAATCTGGCCCGGTACTCTTCGAGGCTCAGGCGCGCGACAGGTCGGAGGCCATCGAGGGACGCCGCGATTCGCTGGAGCTTGCGGCGGATGATCGCCGCATCGATGGGGCTCACGCCAGGCCCTCGCGCTCCAGGAACGCGTGGATCGCCCGCCGCCGGGCGCGACGGAGCTTGTCGGTATCGCAGTACCGGCGAGACGCCAGGGACTGGAATTCGCGGAACGCTCCACGTTCGCGCTCGAAGAGCGGCCGGCCGGTCCGCGCCACGGCCATCGCAAGAAGAGGGCCGGCGCGGCGAAGGTCGATCAGGTCCAGACGATCGGTTCCGAGCCGCGGGGCGAGGGCCAGATAGAAGGCGTCGAGGTCGGCGGGCCCGTCGCACTGCACCGCCAGATCGATGTCGCTCTCCGAGCTTGCCCGGTCTCGGGCTGCCGAACCGAACAGGACGAGGAGCCGGAGATCCGGCATCACCTCGGGAAGATCAGCGAGGCGCTGTCGGATGAGCTCGGCGGTGGCAGCGACGGTCATGTGGTCACTGTATCGGAGCGGCGTGAGAGGGGTCAAGGGAACGATTCTGTTGATGATGCGTGCAGGCGCTCAAGGAGAAGGCCGAGGAGCTCGAGCGCCGTCAATGTCAGAGTTCGGATAGGACAGCCCCTCGAGCACGCGGGGAGCAGCGGGCAACGACGTCGACGCAGTCACCGACCTCGAGCGAGCTCGCGCTCGATGGCCCGCGTCAGGGCCTCGAGTGGCTGAGCTCCCGAGAGCAGCTCGCCGTTGATGAAGAAGGCGGGCGTGCCCGTCACGCCGAGACGAATCGCCTCGTCCACGCTCTTTTGCACTGTGGCCGCATGGGTCCCGCTCGCGAGGCAGCGCTCGAAGCTCGGGAGCTCCAGCCCGACCTGTTGAGCGTACGTCTTGAGCTGCTCGGGACTGGCCTTGGGCGCGTTGGCGAAAAGCGCGTCGTGATACTCCCAGAACTTCCCCTGGTCGTGGGCGCACCGCGCCGCCTCGGCTGCGTTCCGAGCCTGGGGATGGAGGCCGTCGATCGGAAAGTCCCGGTACACGAGCTTCACTTTCTCGCCGTAGCGGGACAAGATCTGAGTCAGCGTCGGGACGACCCGCTTGCAGAACGCACAGTGAAAGTCCGAGAACGTGACGATCGTCACGGGCGCAGCGGCTGGTCCCCGGAACGGAGCTCCCTCGACCCCAACCTCGGCCCTGAACGCCGCGGGTTCCTGAAGACGGACCACCACGGTGGCCTGCGAGCGTAGAGACCGCATGTAGGCCTGCCGCCGGGCGACGAGCTTCTGGCTCTTGAAGTACGCCCGGATCCGCTCTCGAGCCTCGACCTCGTCGCCCTTCAGTTGGGCCCGGTTGGCCTGGTAGAAGCGCTCGACCTCCTCGTCGCTCACGGGCTCGGCCTTCGCCGTGACCTCGGCGTCGAGCAGCGCCTGGACTGCGAGGCCCTGCCTCGCCGCCTCGAGGGTGAGGAGCCGCTCGCCGATCACCGCCTCGAGCCTCTGGCGCTTCATCTCGTAGATCTGCTGCTCGAGGCGCCGAACCTGCGCGCCGAGGGCCTGTTCGACTTCGGCGGCCGTGATCGTCTCGCCATTGACCTCGGCCACCGGCTCACTCGCCGGGCCAGTGTGGGCCGCATCCGGCAGGCTCAACGCGATCACGAACACAATTGCCGAGAACGGGAGGATAGCGCGCACGCGACGCACACGCTTCGCCGCAGCAAGATCTGTGCTAGGGATCCGTGCAACCGCTAACCTTTCGATCCTGATCCCAAATTGCCGCGTCGTTCTCCTGTAACTTCTGCAACCGCCTTCCTCCGCTTTGGTCTCTCCTTCACGCCTGTGCAAAACGTTGCACACGAACGACCAGGCACGGAGGCGACGTCGACCGCCGTCATCTCATCCGAACCAGCGCGGAAGTTTCCGGAAACACGCGCCATCGGGTCTTTTCCTCTATTGACAACGCGCTCCCTTTTGCACTAATAATTCCGCGTCGCAGGCGGCGTTCAGCGATCCACCGGCTGCCCGCGTCCGCGGTCTGGGTCTCCCCGCACTGTCTGCGGCGGCTACCGCTACGAGACTCCAAGTTGTCAGGCAGCGCCCCGCGGACCGGCGTAGCGCGCATGGTTGACGTGCACGGCAGGGCGGCGATGAAAGGGCTCCGTCGAGTCCCGACTTCCGAGACGGAAACATCAAGGAGGGCAACCATGGCGAGACCGAGTGCCGTCTCATGCATGATGGCGATGGTCGGGTTGATCGCTCTGTCCGTGACCGTGGCGCATGCCGGCGGCGGGCAGGGGGGTGGTTCAAACGTCATCTTTCCCTTTCAGTGCTATCTCATCAATGGCGACCCGCCCCCAGGCACGAACAGCGTTCTGAATATCGCCGACCAGTTCGGGGCGAGGCAGGATGTCCACGTGGGACCGGCGCGGCTCCTGTGTACGCCGACCGAGACGACGAAGCCGGACGGCAGCCTGTTCGATCCGCCGCCGGTGATTGGCGACCATCTCACGTGCTACATCGTCTCACCGTTCGTGCGTCAGCCGAGCGGCCGTATCACCCTCTACGATCCAGATGCCGTCGTCGACTTGAACGACGAGCTCAACACCGACAGGGGGGTCAAGGTGTCCTTTCCGACATTCCTCTGCACGTCGTCCGACAAGACTTGCGTTTCGGGCGCGAACTGTCCGCTCCCGCCCCCGACGCCGTGAGCACCCGTCGGCGGTCCTGAGTGACAGGGGCTGAGGTGACGCGGCGGAGTTTGCTCCAGCGGTTGCTACTCCTCATCGGACTCGACGCGGGCGGGCTGGTGGGGTGTGTTTCGGGACGAGGCGCACATCCCGTCTCCGAGGCCGTCCCCTCGGTTCTTGAGCAGCCGTCGAAGCCGGGCGTCCTCTCGAGCGCCGACCTGGAGGATCTCGTCGCGTTCGCCGAAGTCTTGGTCGAGGGCAGGAGCCTCGCGTCGGCCGAGCGTGGCTACCTCGTTCAGCACATCGGGGAGCGGACGAGCCAAAGCCCGGAGTATCTCTCGCTGTATCGCATGACAGCGCGCACGTTGGAGCGCCTTGCCGGACAGCACGTCGCGAGCCTCGAGCTCAGCGAGCGCATCGAGCTCACCGACCGCCACCGTCTCGGGGACCAGCGGGTGTTGCCGGAGGAAGACCTGGGCCCGTTCGCCGAGGACGTGCGCGCGGTACGGAAGCGCGCAGCCCGAGATCTCATCGAGGGTTACTATCGCTCCCCCGCCGGCTGGGCCGTGGTCGACTATGCGACCTTTCCAGGACGCTGCGGAGATCTGACGCGCTATACCCGCGCCGAGAGTTAGGAACTGGCGACCACCGCGGTATGGCCGGAGGCGGATGGACACTGACGTCTGCGTCGTCGGTGCCGGGGCGTGCGGCGGCACGCTCGCATTGGAGCTTGGTCGGCGCGGCATCCGCGTGGTCGTGCTCGAGTCCGGGCCCCGGCACGACTTCGCGCAGCGCCCGGAGTATGTCCGTCGGTATCTCAAGCGCGAGAACCCTTGGCGAACCCCCCTGCCGGAGCTCGATCGCCACAGCGTCGGCGGCGCGACGCGCTATCGCTTCTATCGCGTGCGCGGGGTCGGAGGCAGCACGCTGCACTGGGAGGGGTACGCCCTCCGCCTCCACGCCGACGACTTCCACCTGCGATCGCTTCATGGGATCGCCGACGATTGGCCGATTTCCTATCAGGACCTCGAGCCCTACTATGGAGCCGCCGAGAAGGCGCTGGGCGTCGCTGGCGCGGCCGACGACCCCTGGGGGTCGGTGCGCAGCACGCCGTTCCCGCTCCCTCCATTCCCGTTGAGTCACTCGGATGGCGTGTTCGCGACGGCGTGCCGGTCACTCGGGATCGCGCTGCATCACCTGCCGCAGGCGCGCAACTCCGTCGCCTACGGCGGCCGCCCACGCTGCCAGGCGTGTTCGACGTGTGCCGTCTGTCCGACGGGCGCCAAGGCGAGCGTCGATTTGACGCAGTTCCCGGAGGCCGAGGCCACTGGCAAGGTGCGCGTCGTCACGGAGGCAACCGTGCTCAGGCTCGAGGTGAACGGCTCCGGGGAGGTGAGCGCTGCCGTCTACGCCCGGCCCGACAAGGTGGAACGGCGGTTGACCGCCCGCGTGTTCGTGGTGTCGGCGGGCGCCGTGGAGACGGCGCGACTTCTGCTGCTGTCCACCAGCCGGCACTTCTCCAGCGGCCTCGCCAATCGGAGTGGGCTCGTCGGGAAGTTCTTCATGTCGCATCCCTCCCTCGACGTGACCGGCCGTGTGCGCGACAGCGTCTATCCCTATCGCATCGGATTCTCCACCGCGATGTCACGGCAGTTCACCGTGCAGCGGCCGCGAGGGACCCGCGGGGCCTTCCTCCTCGAGTTCTTGAACTCGGTCGGGCCCACGCCGGATCAACTCGCCAGTGCGAGTGGGCTCTGGGGCGACGCCCTCCGGACGCACGTCCGGCAGGAGTTCGGGCGGCGGCTCGGGATCCGGATCTACTGCGAGCAGCTGCCTCAGCGCACCAACGCGGTGACGCTGAGTACTCGGGTCCGGGACTACTTCGGCAGCCCCGGGCCGCATCTGCAATACGGCATCAGTCGCTACGAGCGAGAAGCCCTCGACGACGCCAAGGCCGTCACCGAGAAGATCCTCGCAGCGATACCGGCGACCGATATCCAGGTCAGTGGCCTGCAGTCCGCCGCGCATGAGATCGGCACGCATCGCATGGGCAGCGATCCCGCGACGAGCGTCGTGGATGCCGACTTGCGGGCGCACGACGTTCCGAACCTGTACCTCGTCGGCAGCGGCTGCTTCGTCACGGCCAGCGCGTCCCCGCCGACCCTGACCATCACGGCGCTGGCGATCCGCGCCGCCGAGCACATCGCGGCGCGGCTGCGTCCCGCCGGCGGCCACGCCCCGAACATGGCGCCGTCAGCGTACCCGGTGGCGGAGCATGACCTCGACGTTCCGGTCTGACGTGAATACCTGGAGCGATCGCACAATGCTTCGCCTCGACCGATCGCAGCGCGCCCAGGGCAACCAAAAGGAGTGGAGGAGACAATGAAGAACCCGGCTTCGGTGA
>WNGG01003732.1_pt1 | contig 17152 bp, 27 predicted proteins | sample 5400661 | NCBI WGS metagenome assembly WNGG01 (sample SAMN13153372, study PRJNA577476) | soil metagenome | isolation source: 100 cm soil or saprolite under Garry oak tree replicate 1 | place: USA:California | collected 2016-06-15 | reverse complement strand
GGGAGGGCGCCGACATCGCGGTCCAGTATCTTCGCGGGAAGGAGGCGGCGGAATCCACGGTCGCCGCCGTCCGCAAGCTCGGTCGGAAGGCGGTGTCAATCCAGGCGGACGTCTCGGACCCGCGGGCGTGCGATCGCCTCGTCCGCGAGACGACGAACGCGTTGGGACGCCTCGATGTCGCCGCGTGCTTCGCGGGCCATCCCTTCCGCACCGACGAGTGGTACAAGGAGTACACCGCCCTCACGCCGACCGAGATCCGGGCCCCCTTAGAGATCGACCTGCTCGGGTCGATTTTCGTCTGTCAGGCTGCGTTGCCCGCGATGGTCAAAGCCCATCGCGGGAGTATAATCTTGATTGGGTCGACGCCCGCGATCACCGGCGATGCGGTCGGTATCCCGTATCTGGTTGCGAAGGCGGGTATCCTCGCATTGGGCCGCGCGCTCGCGCAGGCCTACGGCTCGAAGGGCGTGCGGGTGAACGCGCTCGCGCTCGGGAGCATCGCGACCGGCCCGATGGAGTCCCTCTCGCCGGACGAACGGCGCAAGCTCGCGGAGGAACCCGCGCTGAAACGGTGGGGCACCCCCGAGGAGGTCGCGCGCGTCGTCGCGTTTCTCGCCTCGGACGACTCCGCATACATCACGGGACAGACGATCGTCGTGGACGGCGGGTACGCGATGCGCTGAGCCGCTTACGGTGCGGGGAGCGTCACGCGCTCCATCGCAAACGTTGCCCGCTGTCCGCAGTTGTGGCACGTGAGCAGGAGGACCGCCCGTCCCCCGGAGAATTGCTCCCGGACGATCCAATGGAACCGGCCGCAGTGGCACGCCAGCCGGACCTCGTCCTCGGATCCTTGGACCCGGAGGTGGAGACCGTCCTCCGCGCTCCTCCAGCCCTGGATCACCATGCCGGGAGATGCGTCGTAGCGAACGTCTCGGGCCATCGCCCCTCCGGCTGTCCAACGTCCGGACGCTTAAACAGCTTTCCGGCGCGTCGCGGGTAGCCGACCCGATTGCCCCGGACCTTGGCGAACGTCGTCATCCGGTGAGGCTGCGTCGAATGCGTGCCGAGGATGTGCGTGACGGGCACGCCCCGCGCGAGGAGCGCATCGGAGAGCAGGGACCGGTGGCATTTCCACGGCACCGCCTCGGCGCACATGATCGCGGTGCGTCGACCGGCGGCGAGTTCGAGCAGGCGATCGAACGCGGCGGCGAATTCGGGCGAGGCCATGTGGTCCGCGTAGCCGCGGAAGGCCTCGGTGCGCCAGCCCATGTTCGGGCTGTCCGGCCGAGGCTTGCGGAATCCGCCCAAGGCTTCGAGATGAACGTATCCGATCCCGCGAGACGACAGGTCTCGCGCAAGGATGGCCGCCGTGGCCCACGGGACCCGCCGGGAGCCGGGGAAGTGGCGGACATCAACGAGGAGCTCGATCCGATGTTCCTCGAGGAGCGAAAGGAACTCTGCGAGGGTCCGTGTGGAATGGCCGATCGTGAAGATCGCCCGCGCGGGTGGCCCGAACATCGATATCCCTCAGGGCGGGCGAGAGACGACGCCTCCGCCTACGAACCCATCGAGGAATGCGGCGGAACGGCAAGACCATATCGATGGACGGATTTCTCGAACGGGATGGCACGACCCCGAACGAAGTACGTCGGGCGCGACCACGGCGAGCACCTGTCCGCCATGACGCCCGCCGGGCCGTTCTACACCGACGAACCCGTGTTCCGCAAGGAACTCGAGCGGTTCTTCTACCGGAGCTGGCTGAACGTCGGGCGCGAGGAACAGATCTCGCAGCCGGGAGACTTCCTCACGCGGGAGATCGGCGACGAGAGCGTGATCCTCGTCCGCGGGACGGACGGCCGCGCGCGGGCCTTCTACAACGTCTGTCGTCATCGGGGGACGCGGCTCGTCGAAGGGGCGGAAGGACACAAGCTCCGGTCCATCGTCTGCCCGTACCACGGTTGGACGTATTCCCCGGAGGGTGCGCTGGTCGGGGCGCCACACACGGACGGGCTCGTCGACTTCACGAAGGAGGACCGCGGGCTCGTGCCGACCCGCCTGGAATCGTGGGGCGGGTTCGTCTGGCTCAACCTGGACCCGGAGGCGCCCTCGATGGCCGACGAGCTCGGGCGGTTCTTCGCGAAGTTCGATCGGTTCCCGCTCGCCGAGTTGCGGCTTGCAGCCCGCAAGACGTACGACGTCCGCGCGAACTGGAAGATCCTCGTGGAGAACTACCAGGAGTGCTACCACTGCGCTCCGATCCATCCGGAACTGAACCGCATCACGCCGTACTTCAGCGGCGAGGTGCACGACTACTTCGTCGACGGGGCGCGCATGACGCCTTTCTCTGGAGGCTACATGGAATTCGCCAAGGACTACCAGTCGATGACATGGACCGGGTACACGAAGCGCGCGCCGCTCGCGGGGATGCGCGACGAGGACCTGCGGCGGATCTACTACTACGCCGTCTTCCCGAATCTCCTGTTCAGCCTCCACCCGGACTTCCTCATGATCCATCGCGCGTGGCCGCACGCGACGGACCATTCGACGATCGAGTGCGAATTCTACTTCGACGCCGAGGCGATGGCCCAGCCCGGCTTCGATCCGTCCGACGCCGTCGAGCTGTGGGACCTGATCAATCGCCAGGACTGGGCCGTCTGCGAGAAGACGATGAAAGGCGTCCGCTCCCGCTCCTTCGTCGGCGGGCGGTACAGCGAACAGGAACCGCAGGTGTACGACTTCGACGAATACGTGCGGCGCCGGCTCGAAGAAGCCTGATTCGGATTCTGCGGCGCCTCAGGTCGCGCGCCTCCCAGGTCAGGGGCTACGAGACCGTTGCCGTGTAGACGTCCTGGTCTCGTGGCGTCGTCGCGGCGACGTTCCGGTTGTCCGCCCAGATCGGATGGACGCCCGCCGCGTTCGAGGCGATGCCGTTGTAGTCGCCCAGGAACGCCGCGCCGCCCGCCGTGATGCCAAGGTTCGGGTCGAACGGGGCGTCCGTCACCGGCACGTTCGGGTTGAAGGTGACGCCGTCATCATCGGACTCCGCGTAGTAGACGTCCAGGAGCTTCCCTTGCGGGTCGTTCCGGCTGTCGTAGAAGGAGATGTCCACGCGGCCCTCGAATGTCGTGATGGCGGGGAAGATCTGGTGGTTCGTGGCGACGTCGTTCACGCGGGCCGGCGCAGACCAGCTCGCCCCGCGGTCCGTCGATCGCGCGAGGACCACGTCCGCGTCGCCCGTCCGGTAGTCCGCCCAGGTGATGAAGACCGAGCCGGTCGTCTGGCTCACGGCCATCCTCGGGAAGCTGTCGAGGCGGTACGCGCTCCCTGGGAGCGGCTCGGGCACCGGGACGATCGACGCGATCCCGCGCTCCGCCTCGAACGTCTGCCCGCAGTCGAGGGACCGGGTGAAGAGGATCTGGTCTTTGTGGAAGTCCTCCCACGCGACGTACACCTCGCCGCCCGGGCCGACCGCGACGGTCGTGCCTTGGTTCTGGCTGTTCGGCGCGTGGCTCAGGGGGAGGATCGGCGTCCAGGAGCGGCCTCCGTCCGTGGACCTCTGGAATACGATGGGGACGGCTCCACCGGCGCTCTCGAACAGGGCCCACGGCATGTACAGGTTCCCGTCGCACGACCCGCCCGTATCGTCGACGGCGATCCATTCCTTGTCCGTGACGCGCGAGTTCCCCGGGCCGCCGAGCTTGTCGCTCGGCGTGTCGTGCCCCGCGTACACGACCGAGGTGAAGTCGTACGTCGCCCCGAAGTCCGAATAGCGCGTGAGGACGACCCACCCAGCGAACTCCGTTGTCGAGGGGCCGAACGAGAGCCACGCCAGGTAGACCCGTCCCTCCCGATCGGCGGTGATGACGGGGTCGCTCCCGATCGTCCATCCCGCGTCGTGCACGGGGGACGACAGCCCTTCGGGAGACGTGTCCCCCGGGAAGCCGGGCACGAGGGCGTTCTGCCAGGTGTCCCCTCCGTCCGTGGAGCGGTAGTACCCGGCCCATGAGAAGCCGCTGGCCTGGCGCGTGTCGCGCGCGGTCGCCACGAGCACGTTCCGGTCGTTCGGGAACGCCGCAATCGTGACCTCGTTCTGCGACGTCGCTTCCGGATCGAGGGTCACCAAGATGTTCGGGTGCTCGACGCGGGTCAGGGGATGGGCGGCCTGCGCGGACGGGGACATGCCGACGATCAACGCCAACGCCACGATCCCAATGAATGCAACGCGCGCGATGCGACTCATGCTCCACCCCGATCGACGCGTCTCCGCAATCGAGTCTAGGGTATAAAGGGCTGCGGGGCCCTGTGGGGGAATCGCACCCCGAAGCGGATGGGTCCGTCCGGATTTGAACCGGAGTCGCCAGCACCCCAAGCTGGTAGGATTTCTTGCGGGCGGGCAGACCGCAAGGCCCCGCGCCCGAACCAAGCTACCCCACGGACCCGCGGGCGTCTCGAAGGCCTGAGGGACTAAAAACTCTTCCCCGCGGCCGCCGGATCATCCGAACGGGAGGACCTCGTCGATCAGTTCCGCGTGGGACAGGATCATGCGGCGGCAGCAGTACCGTTTCAGCCCGAGCGTGTCGAGGACCTTGCCCGGATCCTCTCCGCCGTGGGTCCGCTCGACAAACGGCTGGAAGGCGCTCCCCACGACCTTGCCACACGTGAAACACCGGACGGGGATGATCATTGACTCACCTGTAGGACTTCTGCCGCTTCTTGCGCGCGCCACGGCCCAACGGGTTCTTCGGCAACTTTCGGCGGGTGTCCGGCACGATCAGAGTGCGGTCGTACTCCCGGAACAACGTCTCGAGGTCCTGGTCGTTCAGGTACTGCACGAGGCCGCGGGCGATCGCCGTCCGGACGGCATCGGCCTGGCCCATCACGCCGCCGCCGTGCACGTTCACGTCGATGTCGATCGAGTCGACCTTCCGGCCCGCGAGCTTGAGCGGCTCGAGGATCTTCAGCCGTCCGAGCTCGAACGGGTACATCTCGACGGGCACGCTGTTGATCCGAACGACGCCGCGGCCCTTCGTGAGCGTCGCCCTCGCGACCGCGGTCTTGCGCTTCCCACTCGCCACGATCGCCTTCACGCTCGCACCTCGAACTTCGACCCGAGGAGCTTCGAGATCTCGCCGAGGCTGGTGAACGGCCCTTGCGGCGCGCGCTTCGCGACCTCGATGGTCTCGAACGGCTTGTCCTTGAATTCGGCCGGCACGGAGAGGTAGACCCGTAACCGCTTCAGCGCGGTCCGTCCGCGCGGTTGCTGATACGGCATCATGCGCGAGATCGAACGGCGGAGGATCATGTCCGGCCGTCGCGGGTACTGGGGACCGATGCCGCGCATGCGGCTCGCGGTGCTCCCTCGGGCGTGGGCTGCCCGGTACTCCTGGAAGACCATGTGCCTCTTGCCCGTCACGATCGCGTGCTCCGCATTCACGACGACGATCTCCTCGCCGTTGAGCAGGCGTTTCGCGACGACCGAGGCCATCCGGCCGACGACGTGCCCGGTCGCATCGATGATCGGCATCGTCACCCCATGATCCGGATGCCGGAGCCCTTCGGGTTCTGGGCGGCGAGCTCGAGGAGGCCGATTGCCCGTCCGCCGGCGGCCTCGATCTTCTTCCGCGCGGCCTCCGACGATCGGAAGGCGGCGACCGTCACCGCCGTCGTGATCTCGCCCGTCGCGAGGACCACCCCGGGGACAACGATCTGCTCACCCTTGGCCGCGTAGCGGCTGAGCCGCGACAGGTTGACCTCCGACCAGTTCTTTCGCGACCGCTCGAGGCGCTCGGCGACGTCTCGCCAGATCGGCGCCTCGGCCTTGCGGGAGACCTCCCGCAAGTCGCGCACGACGCGCTGGAGGTGAGGGTTCGTCTTAGGGGTCTTGGCCATGAAAACGGGCCTTGCGATGCGCGTTAAAAGGGGTGCTCGATTTAAACGTTTGGGCGCGAGCGGGTTCGGTCCCCGTTCGAGAGCCGGAGACCGCTCCCGCCGGCAATCGACGTATCCATCGCGCAAAACTATTAGTCTGCGGGGAAAAGCGCCGCATAACACCCGGCGAAGCGCCCCGACCTCGCCGTCGTCCGTTCCCTTCATGGCCGGCCGAAAGCCCGGCCCCTTTCCCCCTTTTTCATGGGCGGACTTATCGTAAGGTCAATCGCCATGTGAGGACTGCGAGGACAATCGTTAGGGCGATGAGGACCAATGTCAAGACAACCAAACGACGGGAGTGCCGCTGGATTGTCCTAGAGGACTCCAGTAAGGCCTTCATCGCATCTCGCGTCTCGGTTGTCGCGTCTCGGGTCTCGCGAATCGCCACATTGTCGGGGCCGGCAGGTGTGAACCGCATGTCTCACCTTCTTGGGGTCCTGGCCGACGAACGACGCCCAGCTTCATATGATCTCCCCCGACAACTCGGTGGAGCCATGGGCCGGCATCGCCTAGCAAGGGCCGGGCCGCTTCCCTTACTGCTTTCAGAGGATCCCGAGAGCCGATGTCACGATTCCGGACAGGAACACCACGAACCAGAAGACGGCTCGCATGCGGCCGCGGCGTAGCTCAGCCAACCGATTCTTTTGCCATTCCCTCGACGGCTCGCCCATCGGGATCTGCGGGTAGATGAGCCTGAATTCGCTCTTGACCCGGGCCTCGAGGTTGCCAAGGAGCACTGCCAGGGGTTCGCCCCACGCCAGGCCGAGGCCTCCGATAGTCGAGAAAGCCAAGCCCACTAGACCGAGGACGACGTCCGTCATTACTCCCCTCACCATTCTTCTGCGGATTCGCGCCGGCGAGCCGGCCCACAGAACGCCCTTGCCGGTGATGATCGGGGAACCGCTCGCGGGCCTCGCGCGATGGCTCGGAGAGGAGCCCGGAGCCAAGAACTTTATCCCGCGGGTCCGCCTCTTAATACTGCAGGGCAATTCGGCTGCATGGCCTCGACAGCAACGGAACCTGAGATCGAGACGGACCCCTTCGATCGTATCCGCCGCCTCAGGGAGGATTTTGAGAAGTCGCTTAAGAGTCACCAGCCGGTCGTCGTTCTGGCCTCGCTCTCTGTCGCCGTGGCGGCTCTCCTGCGGGCGACTTCGCCGGATGCGTCAATCGTTGCCGCAACCGCGGGACTCCTGTTCCTCGTCGAACTCATTACCTCGGTAATCAACGACCTTTCTCCGCTCGAGGTTCCGATTCTCCTCGGTGTCGGTCCCGTCTTCTTCGCCGGTGGTCTCGCGCTCCTCGCCGCTGCCCTGGTCGTAATCATTGCCGGAGTGACTGGAGCGTTGGTTGCGATTTTTCTCTTATGGTCAATCGGGAACGTCGTGACCACTTTGAGCGTGTTCGGCTTCTTCAAAGGTCTCGAGAGATTGTTCCCACGGGAGGAGTTGCGAGCCATCGCCTCTTGGCGGTTCGCCCGCCGATCTGTCGTCTTCGCCCTCACTTCGACGTTGCTTCAGGTGTCCGGCAATGTGCTCTTCCTCGTCCCCGGGATTCCAAGGGAATGGAGCATTGGCGTTCTCGCCGCATCGACGGCGGTCATCGTGCTCGCGCTGGCATTCGCGAAGATCGCCGAACGTAACTTCTATCGACACAAAGAAAACCTGCCCGCTGATGCAAAAGACCGAAACTTGTGAATGATCATCCGCCCGGATCGAACGTCTGCCCGATAACACGCGTTATCCCGCACCCTCATGCTTCGAGTAAGCCCTGCATGGAGGGAGTCGTCCCCCGCCGAGCAAGGGCGAGTACCTTCCGAGCATTCGCCGAGCAATCGCGGGAGTAAAACCCAAGTACGTGCGGCTCCCATTCGTCGCGCGCCATGGGGATATGCAAGGCCACGACGACGAGCGGCCGCGAATGCGGATCGCCCGCGCTCTTGGAGCAGGACGTTTGCTTCTTTCACTCCTCGGCCCGGGAGGCAGAACGACTCCAGGCGAGCGCGAAGGGCGGCTCCGCCCCCCGCCGCACCGGCATCGACTTGGGGAAGGCCCTCGCCCGCCCGGAGATCCTCGACGACCCGATGCGGATCGCGGCCCTCCTGGAGACAATGATCGGGGGCGCGACGTCGGGTCGGGTGACCCCGCACCAGCTCCGGGCCGTGACGGCCGCGGCCCGCGTCCTCCTGCAGGCCCTCGATGCGGGGGACGTCCGGGCCCAGCTCGACGAGCTGAGAGCCGCCGTCGAACGGATCGAGGGAGGCCGCGTCCTTGTCCCGCCGCGGTGAGCGTGAGATCCGCGCCCTCCGGGAGCGGCTCGGCGCCCGTGATTCCGCGGCCGCGGCCGCCTCCCTCCTCCACGAGCTCATGCTCCGCGACTTGCCCTGCCCCGCATGCCTGGAGGCGCACGCCGCCACGATCCGCGCCTGGAGGGAGCTCGGATGGCCGGACTCCCCGGGTCGCAGCGTGACGGCGTTGGGCGGATTGTGGGCGTGGAGCGGGTCCGACTGCTCGTCCTGCCGCGTGAACTGGTACCTTCGCCGACGTCCCGCAGTTGCGCTGGGCGGGACGTGGCGCGGCCTCCGCGTCGAGTTCACGGGCGGGTTTGCCCCGAGGGACGCGGCCCTTCAGTGGAACGCCTGGCGGAAGCCGGTCGAAGCGATCCGGCGCGATCGCGAGCCGGCCCAGGCATCGCCGCCCGTGGTGGTCCGGGCGTCTCCCGACCGAGACCTGGTCGAGGGCGGTCACGCCGGGCCGGTCCGGCCGCCGCTCGGGTTCCGGGGCGGCTTCGCCGATCTCCTTGATCGGCCGGCGCCTGTCCGGTCGCTCCTCCCGCCTCCTCCGCGCCCCCGGAAGTGCGACCTGTGCGGCGGGCCGATCCTCGGACTAGTCCAAATCGTCCCGAGCACCGGGACGACCCGGCACGCCGATGGCTGCCCCGCACCCGCGTGATTCGCGCCAGGCCCCCGCCGTGCGTCCCTGCCGCGTTTCCGCGGGGCGTGCCCGTCCGAATCGGCCCGAAGGCCCCCGACGCGCCACGTCGCAACGCGCGCGGTTTTGTTCCTATCGGTTGGAGCACGGCAGGGAGTTAAGACCTCCGGCGGGATCATGCCGGCCACGAAGACGGAGATCGCCTCGCGCTGGACGTTCCGCGTCGCCGCAGGGGTTTGGGACCTCTTTGCCTTCTTGGGCGTTGTCATCCTCCTCCTGATTCTCTCCTCCCTTCAGACGACCGCCGGTGAGCGCCCGTTCCTCGAAGAGGCCGTCGTCATCGCCCTGCTCTACCCGGTCTTGCTCATCGCAGCCCTGGACAGGATCACGGACGCTGAGTACCCGTGGTACCTCGCGTGGAAAGTTGAGAACGCCTCCGACTGGGCCCGAGGCTACTGGTATTGGAAGTTCAGCTACCGGCTCCCAAGGCACCTGGGCAAGGTCCTCGGCACTGGCCGGAAGGACCTCTTCGTCCGCCTGCAGGTCTTGAGGGCGGCCAAATCGGTCGCTCAGCCTTTCGATCCGACCAAGGTCCCGGGCCTTCACGATCTATTCCGGGCTTTCCGGGCGCGGGACGACGAGATTTCCCTTCTCTCGGAAGAGGACCGACGGTCGGGTCAAATGCTCGACCAGGCGAAGCACCTCCGACGTCGAATCAAGGAAGCGGAGACTTACGTCGGCGCGTACCTGGGCTTCCTCGTCGACGTGTACGAAGGGTTCGACCCAAACGAGCGCGCCCTGATCGCAGCGGCAAAGCCGGAGACGATCTGGGACCGGCTGGAGAAGTATCCCTCCCGGTTCAAGCTCCTCCTGTTCGTCCTCGCGGTCGCTGTGGCGATCGCTCTATACTTTCTCGGGATCCGCGTGCCGGTCAATCCTTGAGGCAGAACGATCCCGCGGTGGCCTCGACTCAGATTTCCCCCGCCTCGAGCGCTTCCCGCAGGGGTTTGAGCTTCGTAGCCTTCTGCTGTCGCGTCATGGAAGGCAGGTAGAATCCGGTCTCGATCTTCTCGAGCATGGACCGGAGTTCCGCCTCTTTGACGCCGAGCTTCCTCACCGCGGTCCGCAGCATGCCCACCGCCCGCGGGCGTTCGAGCCGTTCTCTCGCGAAACCGAGGATGACTCCCTCGGCCCACCTCAGGCTCCACTCTCGGACGAATGTCTTCGATTCGAGGTCCGTGGGTAACCCCTAACGGGGTTAGGGATGAACCCATGTTTAGCCTTTTCTGTCTCCGAACGGAGCGGAGCCATCACTTTGATTCGGGCGGCGATCTCGCTTCGCTTCGATGGAGTAGCGATCCGGCCGCGACCATCAACGCCCCGAATATCGTCCCGACCCAGAATCCGGCGTTCGTGTTCCACGACGAACCGAGCCACATCGCGAAGACGAGCAGGAGCCACCCGAGCCCCACGAGGAGGGCCGGAACGCCGCTCTTCAGGAGGATCCTGAACCAGTCGCTCACGTGGTCGAAGAAAGTCTTGTCTGTCAACGACGCCTCCGGTCTCGGTCCTCGCTCTCCGGCGCAATGCCAATGCCCGCCTCCCGCGACAGGACCGGCAAATCAGCGACCACGCCGGATAGATCGACAAGCGGGAGCTCCTCCATCCGGGCCTTGCCCCCGAGCGCGTCGAGGAATCCCTTCAGCTCTCGCCACCAGACTTCGGCCGCGACGGAGACGTAGCGGGTCTTCGGCGTCCCCGGACCGCGCTTGGGTTTGACGCGGACCTCGTGGCCCCCGACTAAGACGGCGAGAAGCTCGCGGAGCTGGCTCGGGGTCGGTTCTTTCGCGGACCACCTTCCCGCCTTCTCGCGGAGCCATTTCTTCCTCTTCGCATCAGATATGGCCCCGAGATCCGGTAGCTTCCGTGACGCCTTCGCTGTCCGCTCGGTCGCCAAGTCTTCGAGTCGCGACTGGAGCTCGCCCCAGGTCAGCCCCCGCGGATCGTCCTTGAGCGCCGCCCGGACGAGGTCGAGCTGAAAGTTGAACCGCCGATCTTTCGGCGACATCTTGAACTTAGTTCAGCGAGGACCAATTATATGAAAGATGGGAGGGCATCCGCGAAGGTGTGAAACCGCGAGTCACGCTGACAATCCCCGCGCCGGTACTCCGCGAGATCGAAGAGGCCCGGGGATTCGAGTCCCGTTCATCCTTCGTCACGCGGATCCTGGTGGACGCCATGGGCTTCGAAGTTTCCACGAAGGCCCGCAAGGGAGCCCGTCCATGACCGACGACGCTTTCGACCGTCTGCATGCTTCGCCATCGGCCCGCCGGACGCACAACACGGAGGTGCTCAGGCAGAAGGGGGTCCTGGCGTCGAAATCCGTCAAACCCGACCCCGAGACGGGCTGCCCGGACGGCTTCAGCCTGAATCCTGACAACGAGAACGAGTGCATCGAGGACTCTCCGAACGACTCGCGCCCGCGGGGCCCCGACTCACCGCGGGACCGCGTGAACAAAGGCCTCCACGATCTCCTCCTGGAGATGAAGTCGCAGAGGCACTTGCTCGAGCGGATCGAAGGGCTGCGGACCGCCCAGGAGCTCGAGGTGCTGCGGAAAAGCCTGCAGCGCGATCCGAAGGGGACGCTCAAGCTCGTCGAGGCCCGCGTCCGGAAGCGGCCCGGACTCAGCGAGCAGCTCGACGCCGCGATGCGGAGGCGGCGAAGATGACGCGCCCCAAGACGGACGCCGCGATCGTCGAGCCGGGTTTCGCGGCCTTCGTCGCGAGGACCGCGCCGATCCAGGCGTTCAAGATCCGGGCCGCGACGTCGTGCGGCCGGTGCGGCCAGGAGTTCGACACCGTCGTTTTCCTCGCCTCCTCGCAGAGGCTCACGCCGAACGTGGTCCTCGAGCCCACGACGACGACGTGCCCGCGCTGCGCGACGCTCGCGGATCAGGCCCGGGAGGGATGACCATCGCGAACCGGAACGTCAAGACGCACACGGCGAAGACCACCCTGAACGACATCGGCAAGGGGGCCGTCGACACGCACGGCGCCCCCGGGGTCACGATGTACGTGAAGTTCGGGGCCGGCACGACCGCGGGCGCCGTGAAGCTGCAGGGCTCCCCGACTGGGGCCGGCGGCGAGGACGTCCAGGCGAGCGACGCGGACTGGTCGGACATCGGGGCGCCCGTCGCGTGGGGCGCCGCGTCCTCGACGAAGGACCTCTCGGTGGCCGAGGCCCATCGCTACGTCCGGGCGAAGATCTCCACGGCGATCGTCGGCGGGACCGTGGACGTCTACATCGCCACGGCCGGGTTCGCGTCCGGGGGATGGGACTGATGCTCAACCCAAGAGGCGCGGCGGCCGCGGGCTTATCCCGGATCTCGTTCCCCTCTGGCGTTCCGGTGAGGACCGCGGACGCCGCAGGCGACGGGTCTCCATTCCCGTCGTCGGATCCGGCGCGGGGACGCGCCTCACCTTTCCGCGACGACAACACGAGACGTGACGACCGTGGACGAAGACCATAGCAACGACGACGACCTCGATCCGACGATCAGCTTCGGCATCGTCGTGCGGATGCCGGCATCGAAGGTCCCGGCCGTCCGGGAGTTCTTCCTGCATCTCGGCGCCCGGATCGTCATCGCGAAGATCAGCGGGCCGAAGAGACTGTGGCTCGTGGATCGCGAGGAGGGCCCGTGATCGACGAGTGGCCCGCCGAACGCGTCCTCCGGCTGCCGCCGGGCCGGGGGCGTCGCGTCCTCGCGATCGTCACGGACGAGGACGAGGCGACGACGTGGGAAGCGTTCCTCCTCGAGGGAATCCGGCGGCACATCGAGGCCGCGGAGCTTCGCCGGTTCCGACGGAGGGAGGCGCGGCCGTGAGCGATACCGCGAAGATCGGCGACGCAGGCGCTGTCATGGACTCCCTGCCTCGTGCCAAGAGCTTCATCGAGCTCGAGGAATTCATGGCGAAAGTCGCCGGTCAATTCCCGGAACAGATCCCGATCCCGACGATGCGAGCCCTCATCGTCGCCCGATTCGGAACGGGGAAGAACACGCTCCCTCACGTCGTCCGGATCCTGCGCGACCTCGGCTGGATTACGAAGCTGAACGCCCACACCTTCCGCGTGAGGTACGGGCATGACTGATGCGAGGGGGGGTGGTGGGGGAGGGGTGCGATTCATCGAAGATGTGTTCCCCTCCATGCGGCTCGGCGACGTTCCGGTGTTCTCCTATGAGAAACTTACGTATGTTACGAAGCCGCAGTCTCCTTTCCAGCACAACTTACAATCTCCACCCCCCTTCCACCCCTCCCCTCCGCGGGGCCTCGAAAATTCGCCGGCGAAAGCCCGCGAGATCCCGAGGAGCGCGTCAGACGCGCCACAGAGCCTCAGGAGGGCTCTCGAGGAGCAGGCCCATGCCCTGGGGCAGGAGCCACTTTCGGGCCATCTCCGAGCTCTTGGCGGGGTTTTGTCCCTAACATCCATTAGGTCGGCGGCGTGTGCCGCCGTCGCCGGTGTCGACCAAGGGGAACGATCCTCACCGGCTGATCGACATGGCAACATCCGAGCGGCCCCGGATGCCGGGGCCGAACACCCTCTCGGAACGGACGACGGCGAGGCTCGGCACGATGACGTCGACGTCGCGGATGAGCCCGCGGTGAACGTCGGCGAAGTCGTCACGCGCTTCGCCGAGAACACGAAGCTCGGCTCGAGGGCCTCGACGCAGCGGCTCTACGTCCAGGCCTTCCGGCGCTTCGCGGACGGAGCGCGGCTTCACAGCTACACGCGGAGCCAGCTCCGAGGCCGCACCGGCAAGAGGCTCCTTGTCGAGTACCTGAACGGCCTCCGCGAGCGACTGGCCCGAGAGAACGGCGGCCGTGAGACGCGGACCTGGGTCTGGAACGCCCACGCGATCGAATCGGTGTGGGTAAACGGAATCGAGATCCCGTGGCCGCTCCAGAAGCGGGACCTGGGCCGCCTGCCCCCGGTGCAGCGAAGGACCGCGCCCCGGGACGAAGACATCCGGCCGTACGCCGAGGCCCTTGCCCGGGAGCCCAATCCGCACCGGCGGCTCTTCGTGCGACTCCTCCTGACGTACGGGTGGCGGGCCGTCAACCAGGTCGGCTCGCTCCGCTGGCGCGATGTCCGGCTCGACGGGCACGGCCAGCCCGTGGCGATCGTGGCCCGGGAGGCCTTCAAGACCTACAGCCCGATCGTCGCGCACGTTCCACCGGCCGTCGCGGAAGACCTCGAGACGTGGCGGGCGGCGTGCCCGAGCACGCGACCCGAGGCTCCGCTCCTTCCGAGGATCCGAGCGAACGGAACGGTCAGGATGCCGGTCCAGGCTCACGGCCCGGACTCCGTGAAGAGGCTATGGCGATGTTTCCAGCGGGACCACGGCATCGAGCCGTCGCTGACGCCGGTCTACTTCCGCCACTGGGTCAAGCGGAAGGGCCGGCTTCGGGGCCTCGACAACGCGGCCCTCGCCGCGTGGCAGGGCCATGACACGAAGTCCGAGGGCGGCGGGATGTCGGCCCATTACGGGACGAACCTTCCCGAGGAAGAGATCCTCGAGGAGCAGGCCGCGAAGTGGCCAGACGGCCCGCTGGGCGACCTCCTCCCTCCGGAAGTCCGGACGGACGCGGGGCTGCCCCCCGAGGCGGTCCGGATCGTCTCGGAGCTCCTGAGCGGCCGATGCGACGCGACGACGGCCGCCCTGCAGCTCTCGGACCTCGCACGGAAGCAGGCGGCCTCCGGCATCCTCAAACCGTAGCTCCGTGTGTTGTCGGGCAAATTTCCTCGCAAAACTATTAATATCAGGCGCTCCAGAATAATAGTGGGTGTTGGGTCTCCGCGGGGTGGACGGGTCGTGATTCGGTTTGGACCGTCGGGAATCCCGCTATCATGCAAAGGCCGCACGCTGCGGGACGGCATCGAGGACATCCACAACCTTGGCCTGACGGCGATGGAGGTCCAGCTCGTCCGCGTGAACCTGAACGAGCGGTATGCGGGCGACGAGGACGTCGGCCGCACGCCCCGCGAGATCCCCGGAGAGCTGACCGTCCAGATCGGACGGAAGGAGGATCGCAAAGAGGTCCTGATCTCGGCCCTCGACGAGAAGATCGAGAAGGGGGACGTGCTGTACAGCCTCGCCTCCGGCATCGCCGGCGACTACCAGGAGCTGCAGCAGCTCGGCGACCTGGCGCGGGAGCTCGACATCGAGCTATCCCTGCACACGCCGTACTACATGGATCTCGCCGACGCGGACGGCCTCGCGCAGAAGAGCGTCCAGAGCGTGGTCTGGGGGGGCATGCTCGCGGAGGCGATGGGCGCCCCGATCGTCGTGACGCATCTCGGGATGTTCGGGGAACTCGCTCCGAAGGAAGCGATGACCCGGATCGCGAAGAGCCTCCGGCTCATCCGCGACGCGTACAAGAAGGGGAAGATCCACGCCCGGCTCGGCATCGAGGCGAGCGGCCGCACGGAGGTCGTCGGCAGCCTCGACGAGATCCTTACGCTCGTGAAGAACGCCAAAGGCATCCTCCCCGTCCTGAATTTCGCCCACGTCCACGCGCGGGGCTTCGGGCTCTTCAAGCGTCCCGAGGACTTCGACGACGTCCTGAGTAAGCTCGAGAAGGTCTCCGACGGCGGGCACATTCACTCGCACTTCAGCGGGGTCGAGCACGCGGACGGGAACGAGCTGCGTTACACGCCGATCAAGAAGGGCGACCTCCGCTTCGAGCCGCTCGCGGAATGCCTGCTCGACGAGGACTACGATCTGACGATCGTGTCGTCCTCGCCGCTGCTCGAGCACGATGCGATGTACATGAAGGTCATCCTCGAGCGCGTCCTCGCGAAGCGCCTGATCCGGCCGACGAAGCCGGAGAAGCCGGAGAAGGAAGAGAAGGAAGTGAGGCGCCGGTGAGGAAGGGCCCTTCGGCCGGGGCGAGGGGCACCGCCGAAGCGTCCGCGCGGTATCTCCTCGATCACGTGAAGCAGATTCTCGCGGTCGACCGAAGCAAGGAAGTCCAGGCGGCCGTCGAGGTCCTGACGTCGGCAAAGAAGCTGTTTGTCTACGGGGTCGGCCGGAGCGGCCTCGCGGCCCGGGCGTTCGCGATGCGGATGGTCCAGCTCGGGATTGACTGCTACTTCATCGGCGAGACGATCACCCCGGTCGTGAACGACGGCGACGCGGTCCTGATCGTCTCGAACACCGGATCGACGATGAGCGCGATCCAGGTCGTGAACATCGCCCGTCGCGTCGGGGCCAAGGTCATCTCGGTCACGGGCCACCGGGCATCCAAGCTCGCGAACGCGAGCAACGTCGTCCTGCTGATCCACGTGACCGAGGACGGGAGTCAGGCGCGCCTCGCCCCCCTCGGCACCTTGTTCGAAGACGCGACCGTTTTCCTTCTGGATGGTTTGGTTGCCGAGATCATGGAGAGGCTCGGCCAGACTGAATCGGACATGAGGGGCCGCCACGCGATTATGGTCTGACCCGCTGGAATCGCGCCTCGAAACTCGCTCTGTGAATCGGGTTCGGGATTGCGAGAAACGCCCGGTGCACCCAGCCCACCAGAAGCCTGACATATGGGCGGCCGCTATGCGGGACTTAGATGCCAATAACGACGATCCAGGTGACGTCCGAAACCAGGAAGAAGCTGGCGAAGCTCAAGTCGTCGTCCCGACAAACGTACGACGATCTGATCAACCGGCTCCTCGCCCTCGTTCCGGAAGGTGACGACGAGGGCCGGTACACGGAGGCTTTTCGGCTCGGGCTCCTCCGGGCTCGTCTCGATGTAAAGGAAGGCCGCGTCGTCCTTCATGAAAAACTGAAACGGCGACTGGGGTTGTGATTGATGCCCGAGGACTTCGTGGTCACGCCTTGGGAAGTGAAGGGTTCCGTCGACTACGATCGGCTCGTCACCCAGTTCGGCACGGAGCGGATCACGCCGGACCTTCTCGAACGGATTCGGAAGATTGCGGGCGAACTCCATCCGATGCTCCGCCGGGGCGTGTTCTACAGCCACCGGGATATGAACTGGGTCCTCGACGAATACGAGAAGGGCAATCGCTTCGCGTTGTACACAGGCCGCGGTCCCTCCAGCGGGATTCACATTGGGCACATGCTCCCATGGTTCTTCGCGAAGTGGCTTCAGGAGAAGTTCCGTGCGACCATGTATTTCCAAATCACGGACGATGAGAAGTTCCTCTTCAAGGACTTCGACAAACTCGAAGATGCGACGAAGGTCGGGTACGACAACATCCTCGACATCATCGCGATGGGCTT
>WNGG01009772.1_pt1 | contig 17153 bp, 14 predicted proteins | sample 5400661 | NCBI WGS metagenome assembly WNGG01 (sample SAMN13153372, study PRJNA577476) | soil metagenome | isolation source: 100 cm soil or saprolite under Garry oak tree replicate 1 | place: USA:California | collected 2016-06-15 | reverse complement strand
TACCCTCAAGTCGATCTACGTCTGTGGGCAGTGTGGGCAAGCTACTCTGGAGATGCCAGCGAGAATGCAGTGCGTCAACGGCTGCGAGGGCCAGGTCATTACAATGCTCTACCACCAGGGACGTATCTCGCAATGCCCGGCTTGCCTGGGCCGCTACGGTGCGCGCGAGGTCGTCACCACCTTTGGCACGAGCGTGGCTGCCAGCGTCGCAGTGCTGACCAGCGCCCTGATGAAGCGCCTGGAGAAGCGCGAACGCCGCTTACTGATCTTCACCGACAACCGGCAGGATGCCGCGTTCCAGGCGGGCTACCTGAGCGACAAACACGGGCAGTTTACGAAACGCCAGTTGATCTACCAGGTCTTGTACGATGAAGGGCAGTTGGGATATGTTGCTGTCGGGCTGGCTGATCTACCAACGCTGGTCTACGCCTACGGCGTGCGCCTGGGACTGTTCCCAGCAGCGAAACGCGAATATGAAAAGGAAGAACGCATTCGCGAGGAGACATGGCCCATCCTGGCCGAGTTCGCGCGCGGCGGCAGCCGCCGTGTTTCTCTTGAAGGGTTGGGACTGATGCGCGCCCACTATCATAGCCTACATGAGGCGTTAGCAGAGAGCGCCGCTGCCTCTGAGATCGCGCAACGCTGTAAACTTGAGCCAGACGAACTGTACGGCCTGTGTGCGACGATTTTGGATGAAATGCGAACGCGACGCGCGCTGGATAATCCGCTTCTCAAGACGCCGATCCAGTTCAGGGAAGAACGGGTGGAAGGCTTTGATCGTGACTTGCGCCCCGTCGGATATGGCTCGACATCGGTGCGACAGGGTCATGCTTATAAGATATTGCCGATAACGACCAGGGCGGGTTCGCCTTCGCAATTTCAAGTGTATCTCCGCAAAGTGCTACGCCTGCGCGACAATGCCAGCGCAATCGAGCCCGTACAGCAACTTGTAGGTCTCTTACAAGAACTGGGCTACCTGCAACGGCCAACTATCGGCAAAGCGGAAGATCACCAGCAGGCGCTGATGGTCGATCACCAGCGCATCGAGCTGGAATTAGTGGGCAAAGGCCAGGGATACGAGTGCAACGCCTGTCGCCGTGTCTATGCGCATACTGTACGCGGCGTCTGCCCAGCCACACACTGCGCCGGGACGCTGCAACCATTGCAGCCGAAGCAAGACAATTATTATGTCCACAGCTACCTGGAACGACAACTGATCCAGTTAACTCCACATGAGCACAGCGGCCAGCTTGATGGGCAAGCACGCCAACAATACGAGGACGCATTCCGCAGAGGAGAGGTGAATGTCCTCGTCTGCACTCCCACGTTGGAACTGGGAGTTGATATCGGCGATCTGCCCACCGTTATGATGCGTAATATCCCGCCCAGTCCAGCAAATTATGCCCAGCGCAGCGGGCGCGCCGGGCGTGCCGAGCGCATCGCGCTCATTACGGCCTTCGCGCAGCATCGCGGCCATGATAGCTACTACTACGATAAGCCCGCTGATATGATACGCGGCGTTGTTCGCGCGCCTATTTTTGGCTTTGATAACCAACGCATCATTCGGCGGCACCTGCACGCGCTTATCCTGGAAAAGCTCACCGCCCAGTTTCCGCCGGTACTCGGCCAGGTTGTAGATGACGACGACCGGCTGGTCGGTATCCAACCTCTCATCACCGAATTGAAGCGGCGACGCAGTGCTATCCAGACTGCAGTTGCCGATGCTTTCGCCCGCGATACGCACGCTGGCGGCCTACCCTGGCTGAACAGTGATTATGTCGGCAGCGTGATCGACGCCTTTCCAACTGCCATCGAACGCGCGTTTCGCCCCTGGTTGATCGAGCGCCGCAGCATCCTCCGGGCGTTGGACGATCTCCCCACGAGACGTCCGACTCTGGAGCAACAGAAACGACGACAGGTGCTTGATCTCCTGCTGTATAAGTTGGAGTCAGACCTGCTGCGAGCCTACCCGCTTTCCTACCTGTCACGTCAGGGCTTCCTGCCAGCCTACGCTTTCGTGGGCGATCAGTTCCGCATGGTACCGCTTGGCGAGAGCCGCGACCCGCTTCTACGCAACCAGGATATGGGCATCATCGAGTTCGCGCCCGGCAACCACGTGTACTGCGACGGCAATATCTACTCCATCACGGGTCTCGATTTCCAGCGTAGTGACGCTCCGGAGAGCGATACGCAGTATAGCATTTGCCTTCGCTGTGGGTATGCAACCCTCAGCCCTACTGCGCAATACTGCGAGTCATGTGAGCGAGAGTTGACCCGCTACTCCTACCTGGAGACCCGCTCCTTCCTGGGAGCTATGAATCGCGCGATCTCAGCCGCCGAAGAATCTCGCGCTAGGGAAGGCTACGCCGTCCAGGAGTACCTGGTCAATGAGGGCGCTTCAGGCGAGCGGCGTATCGGCCCGGCAGGCTTCGATCTGACGTATCACCGCAATACGACCATTTTCGTCACCAACACCGGCTTCATTCGCACCGCTACAGGTCGCGGTCCGACAGGATTCGAGATTTGTACCACCTGTGGCCGCTGGAAAGATCCACACCAGGAAGGCTGGGAGCAGCGCCATCGCAAGAATTGCTCCGGCACTGTGCGTTCATTCCACCTGGCGTACCGCCTCGAAACCGATGTCCTGGAAATCGATATTCCTGGCAGGCCTGTCCCACAAGCACCGGATGACTTGGTAAAGTTCCAGACGACATTGCGGAACGCGCTCGTCTTGGGGGCCAATCTCGCGCTGCAAACCGAGGAGAGTGAGATCGGCGGCTTTGATCGCGAAGTGCCGCGCGGCGATTTGCTGCAACCGCAGATCGTTCTTTACGATGACGTTCCAGGCGGCGCAGGTTACGTCGAAAGCCTATCGCGGCGTTTGCCACAAGCGGCGGCAGCAGCCTTAGAGCGCCTGGAGCAATGCGCATGCCTCGACTCCTGCTATCACTGCCTGCGCAGCTACTACAATCAAATAGAGCACAAGCTGCTCGATAAACGCCTGGTGATCGAGGCACTGCACAACATGGCAGAGTCTGCAACCAGCGCAAGCGTGAGCATGTAAGAGAGGAGCAAGCGTGTGGCAGACGAGCGTCTTTCTCTAGTCGAGCCAATCCGCTCGCCCTGGCGCGAACAACTAATCGAGGCGCTATTGCAAGTGCAGCGCGATTTGTTAATAGTTGGCCCATATATCAAAGATGACGTGATTGCCATGCTCAAGGACACACTGGCGAAACGTCTAACCCCGCAGCCTTTAGTCGTACGAGTAATTACTCACGTCCTGCCGGATGATTTCTTGAGCGGTGCTTCCGATATCACCGCGCTGCAACACCTGCTCGCCTGGCCCACTGAGCTTGCAGGCGGTAGCGTTGAAATGCACGCAATCAACAATGTGCATGCGAAAGTGTGGGTCTTCGATACCCACCTGGCAATAGTAGGATCGGGCAATGCCACCTTCTCAGGATTGGAAAACAACCTCGAATACGGGCTGGCCGTCTCGGAACCTCGGCTGGTCGAGCGCATCCTAAGCGACTGGCAGAGGTGGTGGGAGCAAGCATCACCAGTCAATGCAAACGAACTGAAACAGCTGAGCCTCTGGCTAGAGGCAATAGCCAGCGATGCAGAAATACGCAAAGCAGAAAAGACAGCCCAGGAAAAACGCCAAGCCGCCGAGCGCAGGATTGGAGCTGCCCCGCGCATTGGCAATCGGCTGGTCGTTGCCCAAAGTGCGCACAAGATGAAATATGCCATTTCGGAACGGCAAAACTCCTATGAAGCTTCCCTCCCAGTAAGCGGCCAGTATGCGCCGGAACCTCCACAAGCCACATATCACACTCTGTCGGCGATGGTTCGTGTACCGGCCTCTCGCCTCTGGCATGCGCTTCGTTGGACAACCTCCCAGACTGACAGCATATCACAGCCATTTGCTGCGAACGGAACATTTCTGAAGATTACAACCAGGCCAATATCTGTAGAACAGCAAGAGGTGCAATTTACCTGGGCCGATGGGCAACGCTTCTCACAGACGACCATCCAGGGATACACACGAGATGCACAGCCATCCTGGACAATTACGCTGGGGAGAAGCGCCGCGCGGCAACTCGTTGATTATTTGCAGTACGTGACTGGCGAAATAGCCTTAGACGACCAACCTCTATCTGCTTCTGAATTGCTCGTCTGGTGGCAATCCTCTCCATCCCGTTTCTTTGTTTCCCAGACGCGTGAGAGCAGTGTTCCGGTTGCCATTTCCTGTATGCCAACAGCTATGTCGGGCAATGCTCCTGTTCTGCGTCCTCCGCTATCACAAATCACCATCGAACAAGATTTGCTCCTGAATGGATTGATGACACTCATGCAACAGTGGAAGAGGTTGCACCTAGATGCTCCTGCTCTTGATTCTATAGAGATATCCTTTGGCTTGCCCGGCGTATCATCTACGTTGACGCTATCAGTTGGTCCGATTGAGGCTCCATTGTTTATATCAATCCCTGGCGTAGATTGTTTACTGAGCAGCCCAGGGATCAGACAGCGCCTAGACTTCGCCTCGTTTCAGCATGTGGTCGCCAATGCACAAGGGAAAGTGCGAGGCTGGCGACTCTGTGTCGGTCGCGATGCCAACGCGGTACAATTGATCCCAGAATTCGATAGCGAGATGGCCTGGGCTGGTCCATTTAAATGGATTCACGAACTGCGCGACGTAGCAGGGGGATAAGAGACGAAGGGTATATACGCGACTGACCCCAATACCACCAGACCGGTACCTCATGTGATCAATGTCGACAAGCATGCGATCTATCCCAAAGACATTGCTAACCTCAAAGCTACAGGGCTGTTGGCTGATAGCGTGGCAATACTGCAAGTCAAATACCTCAATAACCAGATTGAGCAAGACCATCGTTGCACATGATTCGGAAAGGACAGATGCAGAGAGTCAACAAGGCAGACATCACCTGGCAGATCACCTTCATCGCCCCGCTGTCTGGCGTGGCTGTCTAAGCACAACAAGCAAGGAGAGCTTTCTTCCATTGCGTTCCTCTGCGAGTTTTTGCAACACAAGCGTTATGTCTTGGCGACATCCAAGAGAATGAAATGGCTATTTACGAGAGAACCGATTTAGGTGTGTAGTAATATTTGTCCCTCGTCGTATCGAGCACTCTTCCAATCCAGCAGATCAGCCAGCATCTGTTGAAAACGTTCTAGCGACTCATCCCGGTCAGCCTCTTCTGGCATTGTTGTACTTCTCCAGATGAGCAGAATTTCCAGAGCACCAGGATGGGTCTTACTCCAAATGATGTAGCGTGCTACAGTTCCAGGGAAAACAAGCTCACCCTCTTGCTTTAACTCCTCAAGCCTTTGCTGTAACTTCTCTCTTTGATCAGCTTGCACAGGCACAAATATGGAGGTTGTCAGCAGCATGTTATCTTCAGGTGAGGTGCGCCAATCAGGAGTGTTTTTTCGGGGACGACCTGAAATTTTTGGCTTGAATTTCTTGACTTCCTCTATCGGGATCATGATGACATGGGCGGCACGCACTGCCGGCAACCGTCCATCCTCAATGTAGGCGTAGACTCTCTTGTCAGAGACTCCAAGCATTTTTGCCGCCTCTTTAATGGAGACGTACTCCGGCATCGTAGGAAGATCAAGATATTCACGCATGCAGTTAGCCTACTGGCTATATACCCTTTTGTGATAGAGAAAATGGGTAATAGTTTTGTATTCTATTGAATTTGTGGTATACTGTGAGGTATCGGCATGGATGAGGCCAAAGATGAATGTTTAGCAAATTCCGTTGGTAGGCATTCATAAATTTGCATGTGGATGTGTCGGTCGCCGATAAAAGTGGAAAGGGAGAGTATAGTGTGTGGTCAAGTGAGCAGATAACATGGTGGCGCTCGAGACAAAAGGCCTATTTAGCGGACAGAACCGCAGTCCAGCAGGATCAAGCGATTGATCTCCAACGAACGCATGTCCAGCAAGAAATACTCCAGATACTGAACTCCTTCCTTGATGGGATCATCAGCCTCAAAGCGTTCAACGCGATATTTCAAAAGCGAACTCACAGTAGCTGGAGTGTGTTCCATTTACGAGGGATGTCCGGAGGGCTGTTTTTCAATCAACTGGTTCAGCGCGTGCCGAATGAAGAGACCTTTGCACACCTCCTACGCTTGATGATCCGTGTTCCCGATGAGAGACGCGAAGCACAGCAGCGTATGCAGGCTTTCGTTCGCTTTCTGGAAGGGCTCATCGCTTCTCAGCAGGTTCAGAGAGCCCAGCTCCAACCGGCCAGAGTGCCTTTCTTTCAGAGCATCTGGTGGCATATCCAAGCGCAAGAGCGGTGGCACATCTTCTATGGGGATGTTCGCCGGGCCATTCTGGCTGAACATGGCGCATCACCATATGATCCTATCGAGGCGTATTTCTCGTTCTGTACACACTTCCTCGCGCTTGCACAAGCACTTGGCATTTCCTCCTGGGAACTCGAGCATCTCTGTCGCTGGTCGGTACGACAACCTCTTTCAACAGATACCACCTGCGATGAGAAGCAACATACCACACCCTCTCAACTGGGCAAATCATCTTCACTTCCAAAGCAATCCTGCATGCTCGTCAGGCGAGCCGAAGCAAGGAGCAGGCAGCCTGCCGATGAAAAAGGAGGCGGGGAGGGAATCGCGTGTCGCACACACCTGCAATGGCACACACCTGCAATGGTTGCTCGCGAAGATTGGGCACAAAGTGGGATGCCAGGTGTGGATTGCGGCGAGCGATCATAACAAAGCCTGTAACAATGAACGGTTAGGTAATTTGAGCCTACCATCACTTCCCATCCTCGCTGATTCAATGTTCCAGAAGGTAATCGGCAAAATTGATGTCCTCTGGCTTATGGATCAGGAGGTGCTCGCTGCCTATGAAGTTGAGCAAGCATGCACCGATGTGTCGATTAGTCTTCTGCGGCTCTATGATTTGAAGGCACTGTTCCCCGACCGCCAGATGAGCCTGTGTCTGGTTGCTCCTCAAGAGCGCTTTGAGAAAGTCGAGTTTGAACTTTCTCGCCCAGCCTTTCAGATGCGCGACATGCAGAGACACTGTGCCTTGCTCAGCGAAGAGCTCCTCCTCGAACAAGAGGAGCACATTTTACGCTGGGCCACCAGTCCAGCAGTGATCGAGGATCTCATAGGCTATGGGAACGGGAGGAAGCCATGAGATGTGTTTGGCCAGCCTCTCTGAGCAAACCTACTTGACCGGGGTGAACGCAATGCATGCTGAGGAACAGAGGATATCAGGGAAACAAGGACAAAGCATCCGGCAGGCGACGATTGTGCTTCCCTATTTTGACGAGGAGGTACCGGTGTTGTATCTGGCGGATGGCACAGCCTACCTTCCGGTGAGATCGCTCTGCCGCATGTTCGGCCTTCGTGCCGAGACCCATATCCCGCGGTGGCAGAAGCTCGTCCTATGGGCTAGCGCTCGCAAATTGCCGCTGCAAACTGCACGAGGGCAGCGCATGGTTTGGTGTCTCCATATGGGTGCATTACCGTTCTGGTGCGTTTGCTTTAACTGGTCATTAGTGCCTCCCAAGCGACTCGAGCAACTTCGTCAGGCTACCCATGCATGGCAGGAGGATATAGCACAAGCGCAGCGATTGCTGCTGGGTCGCTATCGTTCGCTGCGAAAATACCTGTTTGCGTTTCTCGAGGCCTACAGCGATACCGAGACCTGGCTCGATCAATGGGTACTGTACCTCTCCTCCTCGCTTGACATTGCTTCTTCTCGCCAGCTTGAGTTGCTTCATTCACAAGGAAAAACACTCATCGGTCAAGCAGCGGCGCAGGCACGCAGGATGGTACAGGAGCAGGCTGCAGCTCCCATTATGGACATTGTCATAATCGACGCGAGTGGAGTAGGAACTGAAGTAGGAACACTTCCCTTATTTCCAGTCGTGCCCCGCGAAGATCGTGAACAGTTCTTCGCATCTATGAGGAAGTTGGCCAAATGGTATCAGGATATAGCTGCGTTCATAGACAAGCTCAAAAGCTCGCACAAATGTGATCAGAGCGAGGAAGCGTGACGCGAGAGCCAGGCCGCTTTTGAGTGATGGTGCAGAGAGAAGAGGAGTAGCGTGGAGTATCTTCAACAATGTATCGATCTTCGTCGGCAGGACATCGAGCCAGAGAGATTTACCGTATCCCTGACTGTTCGCTACATTCGCGAACTGATCAACTATGGTGGAAGTGATCTGAGACGCCCTGACCTTGAATCTGCATTGCATCCAGAGCACTTGGAGTCTTTCCTTGCTCGTGCCGTAGAGATAATATGGAAAGATGCGCGCATAGCACAGGAATGGCGCAAGTTGCAGAATGTACTTCCGCGGGTGAGAGAGGCATGGGAAAAAGGACAGGGTCCCTTCCAAGAAGCACTCGAGCAGGCGAAAGGCGATCAAAAAAGCCTGGAATACCTCTCGATGATCGATTTCGCTGTCGATGGCTATGCCAATATATCCGCCTCCCGCGCCTATCCCGATAACGCAGCGCTCCAGAACTGGGCGATCAATGGGTATATGCTGGCTTGGCGAGCTCACTTCTTCAAGGATCAAGAAGGCGAGGAACGGGTGGAAGGTGGTTTTTAATGACATACTACTTTGACGTTTTGCCACTCCATCCGAGGCCGGAGTATCTTGAGTCGCTTACCAGTTACCTGATGCGTCTCGCCGAATACAATGGCATTTCATCCATGGATGGCCTATCAGCACTCTGTTTTCCACATCAGGATCGAAGGATAACCAGAGGTATAGCTGACTATCCACCTGTATCGTTCGGCGATCTAACGAGAGCAGGGACTTGGAGCGAGGAAATACTGCGAACAACGACCTTCTTTCATCTTGCTGCCAAATTTGGGCGCTCAACGCTCCCTCAACCCGTGAGTCGTTTCTTATCTGGTTGCGTTGGTCAGTATCTACGCTATTGTCCAGCATGCTTTGCTGAACAGCGAGTCAGGTGGTACCTACTCCCCTGGAGATTTCTCATGTTAACCTACTGCTGCAAGCATATGTGTCGATTGCTGGAAACATGTGGGCACTGCGATGAGTTGATTCCTCTCTTCACATCTCCATTCAAATTAGGTAATTGTCCCAGGTGTCAGCAGAGCCTGAAACTGTGTGCTACTGCTTTAGTATCGGGTGGAGCAGAGTTAGAGGTAGCCACGTATGTTCACGATGATATCGTATTTCTCTTGACCCCTCAGCCGTGGGAAGCGAATAGCAGTAGCATCATTAAGCGTGTAGGTCGACGGTTTGCTCACATGAGACGAATGGAACGGCTTACGGCTCTGGAAGTGGCAAGCCAGATTGGCGTAACCCTGACAGTGGTCGAGGGCATGGAACGCGGAGATTTTCAAGGCAGAGGAGCAACGCTTCAGAGTTATATCAAGTATGCTCACCACTTGTGTCTCAGTTTGAAAGAGGTATTCAGCGATGCTATAGATACACTCGATCATGTTCCCACAATTGCTTTGCCTCTTTGCTCTGTTTGTCAACAGAGTTATTACGTTACCCGCTGTGGGTATAACCGAAGCGGCTCACAAAGATACCGGTGCCAACATTGTCATCGTAGTTTCACTCCTTCGCCAAAAGCCCGCGAGGTGAAGAGGCTCTCTTCTTAAATCAGTTGGGAAAGAGGCTTTTCTCTGGGTGCATAAAAAATCGCTTATTCTTGAAGAGATACTGCTGTAGCATGAAGAGCATATTTTGTGCCAAGTTAGTGACCTATCAGTCAGTGCACAATTCGTACTGGACAGTGAAGTAGACAAACGGGAAGCAAAAACAATGGATAGGTGAGAGCCAGGAAGTAATTTTATAAACACACATTTCTTAACCCGTGTCTTGCGAATTTTTTTTCATATAACGTTCTTCTACGTAAGATATCAGATAAGCTTGTTTATCAGTTCACCTTTCGTGAAAGGTAGTCTGGTGGAAAGGTGGTTTAACTATTCTGCTAAAGGACTCAAATGGGTTTAGACTTTTGGATTGCGATCGAATTAAGACTGGATCTGTTGTACTGCAGAAGTAGGAATAGTAGAGGATCAACTTTTTCATCGAGCTTTTGAGGAGGTACTTATGGGACTCAAACGGAAACCACCTGATAAAAATGTGCGTTGTGTAGCCTCAATTGGGTCAAACAGCCGAAGTACTATATATAACAAGAATGGACGAACGATACAATGTGAGTCTTTTAGCGGTGAACGCAAACTCACCCTCGGTTTCGACCGCGATCCTACGGTTAGAGATTATCAAAGCCAGCCCATACGCATTCCCTATGATGACTCAGATGGGAAGAAGCATACCTATGTCCCAGACTTTATGGTCTGGAGAGTCGATGGTTCTATCGAAATCCACGAGGTAACTCGATCAGAGCGGCGGATCCTGCCCAACGCACAACGTAGGGAGGCGGGTGCAAGGAAGCATTGTCAGAGAGAAGGTTGGAGCTATGTGGTCCACACGGAGGACTCACTCCCCGATGATACTGAGATTGCGAATTTACTTGAATTGTACATGTTTCGGCCAACTGTCTACTATCGCTCAGATGTGACTGTTGCAGTGCGTGAGAAGCTTGGCGATGGGAAGCGTTTATCACTTCCTCGCTTGATACAAGAGATCTCCCAGGAACTCGGACTTCCCGTAGGTGTGGTATCGCCTGGTCTCTATCACCTGCTATGGTACGGAAAAATAGAAACGGATCTCCGCTCGCTTCTCTTCATTGACGGCGCGCCTTTATCTCGAACGCTTGTCTGGCTACCTGTTCAGGAGGGGTAATTATGGTGCGATCTTCTACTGAGGTCGAAATACCTCTAGAAAGCTACTTAAAGCCGAATTCATTCATTTACTGGAAGGACCAGAGGTATCGGATCCTTTCTCGCGATCACAGAGATGTACAAGTAGAGAGCGTTCCTGGACTTGAACCACACACGTTCAAAATAGTTGATCTGGTGGTTCTTGATGGCGAGGCACCTCCAGTATTCGCACCGACCCTTGACAAATTGCGCGAAAAGCTAGAAATGCTTCGTCCACCACCAATCCGCTCAGCTTCTGCCAATCTCCCTCAATCGTTACGAGATAAAGCGGAGCGGGTGGTCAAAGAGTATAAAGAAATTAACAGGTTATTGGCTGTAAAAAAGGATGAGGTAGAAAAATCAGGTAACGTGTTTCTGCGCACTAAAGAACTTAAAACGATCTGTGAGGCCAGGGGCATTGTAATAGCGACTTACTACAACTATCGCAACACGTATCGAGAATATAGTGGAGACCAAGCCGCAATCGCAGCATCACTTCGGCGTCCGAGGAGTTTTGGCCATAGCCGCCTAACCGATGCGCAACTGCATTTAGTGGATAGTGCCATCGTCAAGTACTACGCTCGCAAGCCCGCCATTCGTAAAGTGACTTTGTACGAGACAATAAAGTCAACATATACACGTACTGGGGAACGATGGATAGACCCGGTAAAGTGCGCGGGCAAGGTACCGCAAGATCTTGTGGACCAGTTATTTGACGATAAACTGCCTATACAGGCGATTTTGGATAATCCTGAGAAGGAGCGTTGGTTGGTCCCAATCAAAGAGCCTCGCAGGACATGGGTGTATGAGCGGATCAACGCATTAGAGAAGCGACCTGATGAAGGGAAAACCCTTATCATCGCTCGCTATGGCGAAGAAATGTGGGAATATGAGCAAATGATTTTCGATCATTTCGCCCATATCGCGACGCGCCCTCTCCAATACGTCTTCGCCGACTATTGTCTCCTCAAAGTGTTTATTGTCGATGAAGCAACACGCAGTGAGCCAAGCCGCCTCTGGTTAACCCTGCTCATTGACGCATACTCACGAAGCGTTCTTGGTTTCGTTCTGACCTATGAGGGACCCCGTATTGATACTATTCAGGATGCGTTATTGAACGCGATCTGGCCCAAAACTTGGATTACCAAACTGGGCATCGAAGGTGAGTGGCCTTGCTTTGGCATCCCGGTGCAACTGTCCCTCGACAATGCCTGGAGTAACCATTCTCACAGTTTGGAGAGCCTGGCTGGTCTCATAAGCCGGGACGGCGAGTATAGCAGTATCGATCTGGTGTTTAGAAAACCGTATAAAGCTCGTCAGGGTGCATTAATCGAGCGCTTTTTCCGGGGCCTCGCAGCAGTCATCAAGGAGCGGCTGAGGGGAGCCATTCAATCGAGTCATCCCAAGGATATTCATAATGCCGCACAAGAAGCCTGCTTGCTGTATGAGGACATCTACAAATTCATCGTGGAAGAGATTGTTTCATACCAGAACCGGCCGCATAGTGAATTGGACAAAATGACCCCGAACCAGAAGTGGGAACAGGGTCTGCGATCGATACCGCCAGCCGTGCCGCCATTGACCGAAGAGGTCAAGCGCTACTTCTGGCGTGAAATTAATGGCACCCGTGAGATCAAAGACAAAGGTATCGGTCTGTTCAACTTGCATTACTGGTCCCCCAAATTGGGTACTTCCAAAGCTCCGAAAGCTGAGCGAGGGAAGCCAATTCAATATGAGATCAGGTATGATCCTTCAGATATCAGTTGTGTAGCTCTTTTTCGCGGTAAGCTCTATATCGATGACATAAAGGCGAAGGAACTGCGCTTGAGTAATAATGAGTATCGATCGGTGAGCCTCTGGGAACGAGAATTATCGAAAGATCTGGCTCGTAGCAAAGGACAAGCCACGCGCGACTGGGTGGCTTATCTGAACGGGCTTCGCGAATTGACTGAAACGCGAACTACAGAGAAAAAAACTGCACAGCGAGCCGCAAAAAAGCTCAATTCAAAGGCTACATCGAGATCGAAAGCCTCGAAGACAGCAGATGTCCAAAGGGTAAACGAGGCCCTCAACCAAATTACAACCCCGCAAGATAAAGAGTATCAGAGCCGTTTGGCTCGTTTTGCTATTCATTAGACAAGAGTAGAGGAACTTATTTTATGAACGAAATAGTCACTGCAATCGTCGATGAGACGTTTGATGTTCGTCGTCACTTAGCTCGGATGCGCGTGTGGCAGGATGAATGGTCCAGCGAGGATGAACAGCTACGAGCACGCCTGCGTCCACTGAAGACCAACAAACCCCTGGATAAACAGCTAGGTAAACAAATCGGTCGTTTTCGGAAACGCTTGAAAATGAGGCGAGTCAGAGAGCCGCTGGAAATCTCTGCCAAAACAATAGCGACTGAAGAGGGATATCGGCTCCTCCGACAGAATTTGGCTGGGCAGTTTCTTGCTTTATCTAAGGAAGATCGGCTGTTGTGGTTAAACAATTTTGTTTTCATCATGACGCCTGATTTATGGAGGCTGCACGAGAAGGTGAAGAAGGTTCTAGGGTACTATTCTCTAGGTCAACAGCGCAATTTCCTGTTAGGAGGGCACTCAGGCATGGGCAAATCGACGTATCTCAATTGGCTGAGCGCTCTGAATATCCCTACAGTCGAAGCACTTCGTAATCGTATCCCTATTATTAAGGTCGATGCACCGGTCAGTAATGCTACACCTAAAACACTGCTGCGGCGGATGATTCTCGAATGCGGTCTGACATATCTGAAAGGCGATGATGAAGAAGACCTTCTCATGCAATTAGACTTATATCTTCAGCAGTGTGATGTGGAATTGATCATTGTGGACGAGATTGAACACATTTCTCGGCCAGAAATGCGACGGCGGCTGTTGGATATCTCCAATATGACACAAGATATTCCTATTATTTGCGCATCTTGTAATCCAACGAACTGGCCAATTGGTGACGTCGAGGTAGCGGGACGATGGAACGATTATTTTGAGTTACGCCAGTATCGCGGGGAACGGCTCAGTGACTTGTTGGCCTTTATCGAGATCTTGCTCCCGCTTACTCAGGAATCGAATTTGGCTCTTCCTCAAGTAAAGGCAGGAACGAATATGATAGATGGCCCTGCAAAGCTCATTCAGGAGTGGACAGGCGGTATTCTTCGAGACATCATGATCCTCATTAGAGATGCCAGCCAACAAGCTATTGAAAAAGAGCTGCCTTCTTTATCTCCTGAGTTACTAGAGAAAACATGGAAGGGAATTCAAAAGGAGAGGGTAACGGACTTCTCAAATGGGGCCGATCAGGAAGGAGATGATGAATAATAGCGGAAATGGTATATTATTTTGATGTTCTGCCACTTCGTCCCCGACCCGAACAGCTAGAGTCATTTACAAGTTATCTGTCACGCTTGGCACGAGCCAATGGAAAAAAGCATATCGCTCAACTTGCTTCTGCTTGTTTTCCGGATCAAGGCCTTATGAGCGTAAAAAGCTTCAAAGACTTTCCTCCTGCTTCGTTTGGAACATTGGTATCAGCGGCAAACTGTCCCGAACAATCCATTCGGGCAACCACATTCTACCATCTGGGCAAGAAGTTCGGGCGCACCCATGAAGCGCAGGCAGTCTCTTCTTTTTTAAATGGTAGTATTGCACCCCGTTTACGTTATTGTCCAGCCTGTCTCAAGGAGCGAGGCTATTACTCATTGCTCTGGCGATTTGCAGTTTTACAAGGATGCAGTGAGCATGCCTGTCAGCTGCTAAATAAGTGCGGGCACTGTGGGCGAGAAATTCCAATTTTTGTTTCTCCCTTAAAGATAACAATGTGCCCATTCTGTAAGGGCAATTTAGGAGCGTGCCTATCCAGACCGCTGACCATAGAAGAACAAAGAGAGGCATTCATACGCTCGATGGACTTCGAATTCTTGCTATCACCACAGCCATGGGAAACGATGGCTTGTAGCTTATCGCAGAGGATTGGCGAACAGTTTGCCATTCTGCGTGAGGCAAGAGGATTAACCGTTCAGAAAATGAGTCGCCAATCGGGAATGTCTGAGCGAAAAATAGATAACGTAGAGTTTGGATATTCTATATTGGCGATGGTCACGTTTCAAAGCTACCTCGAATACACGATGTATTTAGGCGTAAGCTTCCAAGATATTTTCCGTCGTGTGCTACTGCAGAGCGGAGAAAACGAAGCAGTTCGAGTTGATGAACTCTCACTGTCGGAGGATGCCTTGCTCGAGCGGGTGCTACAAGCAGCGCAATACTTGAATGATCTTGGAGAGCCGGTAACGCAAAAGTCCATTCGCCGGCTCACTCGGCTCACTCACGTTCGGCTGATAAAGTACCCCCGCTTGAAGGTGCTTTTGGAGGCTGTCGTTAAAACGGCCCGAAGCGATCGTGAGAAACGAAAGGGAATTTTAAAGGAAGAGATGTTCGCGAGCGTGCAAAGGGCTGCACAACAGCTAGAGGTATTGGGACAGCGAGTAACTTTGAAGGCGGTAAGCGAGGTAACGGGTTTGCATTCCTATCACTTAAAGAAGAACTCACAGGTCGTTGCACTCTTGAACCAGTATAGCCTTGAGTACCCACGCCTCATGGAGAGACAAACCCGACAACGAGAAGACGGGTTAGTGGTTGAAGTAGAGGAGGCGATTAGGCAACTCGAACAGCTAGGAGAGACAGTGTCACACGTCGCCATCTATAAGATTACCGGACTCAAGCGCGAAGAGCTAATAATGCATCCACGTGTTTGGGAAGTATTGCAGTCGTCTGTGGAAGCATCTCGCCAGCAGCGAAAGAAAAAACAAGAGGACGAGTTTGTGGCCAAAGTAATGGCGGCCTTCGATCAGCTAGAAGCATTGGGGGAGCTAGTAACGCGGTTTAACATCTGTCAAAAAATGGGCGTACCCTACTCATTTCTCTTTAAGTATCCTGAGGCGATTTCCTATCTGCGGCGCAGGATCGCTGAGGCAAAGCGTTGAAAACAGCCTATGTGTTCGCAACTACATATGTAGCACTATACTAAGCTGGTGTTTGCGAATGAAAGAAAACGCGCAATCGAGCGTGGCATTTATCTCTCCAGGCTATCCAACTAGGAGACGCTTATCCCATAAATAGGCTAATCAAACTACTTCTGTTGTTGGATCAACCCTCTCTTCGTTTCATTTTTCAGTACGATTACTTCATGGTGAACAAGATAGATTCAAGACACGTTCTCAGCTTTGCCCGCTGTTAGAGCAAATTGCCGTGTAGAGACGTATCCACATTTCAAAACAAAGCTACCTTTGCAAGGATAGATTGTCAGGAATGCCAAAGGGGTTATATTAAGAAATAGAAGCGGTCGAGAAGCCACTAACAGAAACACACTATCTGCAGAATAGTGGATGTACGCATGGGTAATTAAGACAATTATTCCGGGTCAGTTCCATTTCAAAAATGCGACCAAGATTGGTAATGATGGGCTTATTCTAAAATTAGCGCGGACGTCTTTAGACCTCTCTAAGGCTTTTTTCTAAAATTAGTGCGGATTTTTTGATTTTCTAAAGTTATGCCGGACGGCACAACACACATTTGGAAAGTAAGTGGCAGAGGCGTATGGGAGTCGAACCCACCAGGGACCGCGCCGAGCGACCCCCCAGCCGTTTTGAAGACGGTGAGACCCACCGGGGCCCCTACACCTCCATGTATGCACGTGGCATGGCCGTATTGTGCCATTCATGTTCTTCCTTGTCAAGCGAGGTTACGTATACGCTCCACGTCTACCTCGGTGAGCGATTTCACCATCAAATCGGCTTTGCGTAAACCGGGCAGGTCGCGGTTACCCGCTACGGCGATACAGCGTATGCCCGCCGCGTGTGCCGCCTCGACACCGGCTACCGCGTCTTCGATAACCAGGCAATGCTCTGGAGCAACGTTCAGTTCTTCGGCAGCCTTGAGGAAAATGTCGGGCGCAGGCTTGCCGTGTGGAACTGTCTCTCCTGATACGAGCACTGTCAGGTAACGCTTTAAGCCTAGCACCTCGCTGATCAGTTCGATATTCTCAACGGGCGTCGAGGAGGCCAGGGCCTGTAAAAAACCTGCCTCGTGCAATTCACGCATTAATTCCATGGCCCCTGGCAAGGGGGCCGCGGTCTTGCGGATAAGCTCCCGGAAATATGCCTCTTTGCGGTTTGCCAGCTCCTGTACACGTTCGGGAGGAAGCGGCCCCCAGATCTCTGCAATAATAGCGTCGTTGCGTTTGCCAAAAGTCGCCCAGAAATCGGCATCGCTAAAGCTTATACCTTCCTCTCGTGCCAGGCGCTGCCACGCCAGCCGATG
>WNGG01006160.1_pt1 | contig 17157 bp, 13 predicted proteins | sample 5400661 | NCBI WGS metagenome assembly WNGG01 (sample SAMN13153372, study PRJNA577476) | soil metagenome | isolation source: 100 cm soil or saprolite under Garry oak tree replicate 1 | place: USA:California | collected 2016-06-15 | reverse complement strand
TCTCAGAGATGTAATCTGGCGAGAAGAGTTCTACTTGCGTCTCATTCGATAGGCGCGGCCCCAACGAACCGAAAGCGGGATTGAGCAGGATAGTATCATAGATCACGCCGATAGCATAGGTTCGAGGTTCAGTGCTCTTTCCAAGCGCCATGATCACCTGTGCATCATGGTCATCTGGCTGTTCGGAACGTACGGCGATGCGCACAAAACGGCCAAAGGCATAGTCCGCCGGCGCTGGCTCCTGTTCAACCTCGCGAGGTCCATAAATCTGACAGACGTAGTTGATGTGCGAGTCCGATTTGACAATTTTGCCAATATACATCTTTTCCGTGCCTCTCCCGATGTCCCAAATAAAGTATATGCGCTCTCACATCTCAAATACTGTGCATATGGTTATAAGCGGAAAGTGAAATCTTATAGCGGTCATCATCCGCTATAAAGTAAAACGCTTTAGAAGCCATAGCTGGAACAGCTTTCAGTTTTCGGCATTATATCATAGAACGTCTGTCTGGTCGATGCTATTGATTGTAACAAATGCATCACTTGCATCAGTTGTAACAGGTATTTTTGGCGATTCATATGAAAGTTCATCATTCCGAGCACAAACGTGCTTGTTGCCGTATGGAAAAGTCGAATTTATAGAGGATATTTGTAACATTTGCATCGCTTTGTAACGTTTGCATCACTTGCATCAGTTACTTTTCAATATTTCTGAGAAATGCCCACGTCAAGAATATAAATGTTAGTAAATGATGCGGGAGTCAAAGCGATCCCGCTCGCGAGTAGCGCTGCAAAAACATGTAAAGAGCCTGCTATCAGAACTACAATGACCAGGATCATTGGCACGCAGCCGATCAGACATGTAAACGTCAAGACAAACCAACTGATAGAGTCTCACTCTTGATGTACTCATACGAAAAAGGTTCACACCCTATCGGTGCAGTGATCTGTTGCACATCACATGCGCAGGTTTTTCCTTTTACTGTGATTCCCTGCTATATGCTTCCAAGGAAATACTGCGGAGAGACTATTTGCCTCTTTCGGCCTGTCAGCAGGCTTGAGAGAAGTCTTGCTACCGTGATTCCGCAGATTCGGAGTGGAAGCATATAGTTGACTCTTATTCAGCATAGCTGAGTCCAAATAACGGTCGTATATACATCTTTCAATCGAATCATGCCAAGAGGAGGCTGTACTTGCGTCAGAGACTCGAATGTAGGCATAGAAAGCCCTTGAGTATGAATGGATCGGTGCAACCTGTTCATACTCAAGGGCCAGATCAGCGAAGCTTGCACGCCGTTCGAGCGACATGCTGCGACTCCTAGCCGATCTTCAGCTGTTGCGCGATGAAGGCGAGCGCGGTCTCGGCCACTTCTCGCCACCCGTGGTCGATGACCAGGGAATGCCCGCGGTTCGGCATCTCGCGGATTTCCGTGACGGCGGGATTTTTCTCCTGTTGTTTGTAGGAGGCATTGGAGATCGCCACCGGGGCGGTGTTGTCTTTCTCGCCCGAGATGATCAGTAATGGTCCACGCTCAGGGTTCTCCGTATCGACCTGGGCTTCCGTCCACGGGTTGAGGTTGGCGGTGGCTGCCTGGAAGAGCGGCACACCAGAAGCGGGCACCGCAAACGTCTCGTACAGCTCGTGGGCTTCGTCTTCGTCCACCGCGTTGGCGAAGGCGAAACGGAACTGCTCGTAGGTCAGTGGGACAGACCGATTGTAGTTCAACGGGTTGCCCAGCACCGGCGACGCGGACTTCAGCGCCGAGAGCGGCAGAGGCAGCACGCCGCGGAACGGAGCGGCATCAATGGCGACCGTCACGGCGGCGACGCCCGCGTCAGCCACCATTTGCGCGATGAGGCCGCCGAAGGAATGGCCGATGACGGCGGGCTTCCTCTTGAGCTGACGGATGGCGTCGACATAGTGTTGCGTTACCTGCTTGATGCGCTTGTGGGCAAAGACCTCCGGGTCGTGATTGGCCGCCTCAACGGTGTCCGGCTCATCGGGCCAGACAGGCGCGAGCGTCGTGTAGCCCTGCTCTTCGAACAGCGCGCGCCAGCGATCCCAACTGCTGGCGAGGAGCCAGAGGCCGTGTACGAACACGACCGGCTGCAATCCCGAGGCGTTGGCGCGGTCGATTTCTTGTTGTTCAATATTCGTGAGATTTGTCATGTGTAATACTCCTTTGGGTGTATAGGTTGGGTTAATCGGTGAGATTGTCCCGTTCAATGTATCTTGCGAAAACTCTAGTAATCTAGAGTAGCCTCATCCTGAGAGGCATTCGCCTGTCCCGTCATCAGTCCGACGGGAGTGCCCTCCTGATGGATGTCTTCCTCCTTCCTATTCGAAAATGTTGCTCCTCGTATGACCCATCGAACTCGTTTTATCGCTATCGCGCAGCAGTTCAATGGCCCACGTAGTGCACTATTAGGGATTCGCGCCTCACTCATACTCTGTGTATCAACACAGAGCGTGAGCCTGTTGCAACAACATGTGTCTTACGCTCAAGCGCTCGAAGATGCCCCTGCACTCTCATCATGGATCAGCGCTCTCGCCTGACCAGGTGAAGATCAAATCATGGTACTGATCAGGCAGTACCTCCTGCAGGTTCCAGCCCAGCAAGAGCTGGAATTGCTCTCGCAGCCAGCGATCAAACGGACTCTCTGAGGTCGCCAGCTCTGCCAGGGCTTGTTGCGGCTCCTGCGCATGCAGGGTCATCAACAGAAGTTCGCTGCGTGATATTTGCACCACCCAGATCTGCACCTGGGTGATCCCCACCTGCTGACAGCATGTTTCACACTGCTCCCTGCGTGATCCTGCGAGCTCCTGAGCAAGGCGTCGCCACCGCTCCTGGGTTCCCGATCGCAGGGGGTAGACGATCTGGAGTTGTGCCATGTGACAACGCTCCTGTTGCTACTTTCCTCGACTGCGTCCATCCTGACTGGATCCAAGGTGCTTGCATCCAGACAGACGCCACTCCCGTTTGGAGTGCCTCATCGCTCCTTCCGCGACCTGCTTCGCTGCACCTCTTCCTCTCTACCGCTAGTATAGTGAGGGTGTGTAATGAAAGTGTAATGAGCAGCATAATGAACGGGCACGTCTCTCCAAAGCCTGCCGCATTTCTGCTCCAGGAAGGTGTTTCGTGAGGCATGCTCTGTGTGTTTGACCTGCAATGATCTGACATGGTACGATACCTGTGTCGTGATGAGGACATCCTGCACAACGGCTGTTGCGTCGGCTCATCAGAGAGGGATGACCCGCTCGACAGCCTGACCGCAACGCTGGGAGATGGAGCAGGCGCAACTGCGCAGGCGTGGAGCTGGTCGTTCAGTCCGTTCTCCGCGAGAAAGAGGACATGCCATGGGTCTGTTACGTCTGAACGTGCTTGGCCCGCCCGAAGCCTTTCATGACGGCAACCGCCTCACCTTTGCCTTGCGCAAAGCGCAGGCCTTGCTGCTCTACCTGGCGGTCGAGGGGGGTATGCATCAAAGGCGCAAGCTGGACGCATTCCTGTGGCCGGACAGTGAGCCTCACGAAGCTCGCGCCGCCTTGCGTAACGCCATTGCGTTGCTGCGTCGCCTGCTCAGCGATCCAGATGCCTCTCCTTCCCACCATACCCATGTGCTAAGTCAGCATGACCTGCTCAGCCTGGACCCGCACACCCCTATAGAGCTGGATCTGGACGTAGCGCTGCATGCCTGGAAGGAAGCACAAAAGCTCTCCACGCTTCCCTCTGAAGAGCACCATACCGCTCTGGTCACACTCGTCCAGCGCGCCCTCGCCGTGGTGCGCGGTCCCTTCCTCGACGGCTTCTGGTTGGGGGAGGCCTGCTGCTGGATCGGCTCTCCTCCTGGCAAGAAGCCGCCGGGGAGTTTGAGTCGGCCAGGGCCACCCTCGCGCGTTGGGTGGCGCTCGATCCGATGGCGGAAGAGGCCTCCCGGCGCCTCATGCGCATGTCACTGGCACGAGGGGATGCGGCTGCCGCCTTGCAGGTCTACGCCACCCTCCGGGCGCACCTGGCTGAGGTATTGCAGATCAAGCCCTCTCCGGAAACGGTGGCCCTGGCGGAACACAGTCGCGAGCTGGCGGCGGGCCGTAGGAGCCTCACCGCCCGCCAATCCACAGCGGAAAGCCGCCCCCCATCCGAGCTAGTCGCCCCCCTGCTGGGGCGGTCTGCGGCTTTCCGCCAACTCGTCGGTCGCTTTCAGCAGGCCAGGGTTGGGCAGCCGCAGGCCGTATTGGTGGTGGGCGAGGCGGGCATTGGCAAAACGCGGCTGGCTGACGAGTTTGTGGCCTGGAGCAGAGCGCAGGGGGCAGAGGTGGTGCGTGGGCATGCCTTTGAGATGGGGGGACGATTGCCCTACCAGCCACTGATCGAGGCACTGCGAGAACGCCTGGAGGCGGAGAATGCGCCGGAGGATCTGCTGGATGACGTGTGGCTGGCGGAGCTTTCACGCCTGCTGCCGGAACTGCGGGTGCGCTATCCTGACCTACCGACTCCCACCGAGGATGAGCTGACTGCCAAAGGACGGCTCTTTGAAGCGGTGGCGCGGCTCCTCGATGCGCTGTGCCAGCGTGCGCCGCTGGTGCTGCTCGTGGATGACCTGCAGTGGGCGGATGAGGCCTCCCTGGACCTGCTCCGCTACCTGGGACATGTCTGGAAGGAACATGGCAGCCGGGTGCTGCTGCTGTGCACGGCGCGAAGTGAAGAGTTGGAGCCGAAGTCGCAGCTTTCCACGCAGTTGGCCAACCTGGGACGTGATCTGCCAGTGACACAGGTCTCGTTGCAGCCCCTCAGTCAGACGGAGACGCTCCAGCTCATCGAGGTGCTTGTCGGGGAGGGGGAGCATAGCACGGTTCGCTCCTCTACCACCGAGCAAGGGGCATCGCCTTCACAGACGCGGGAGACGAAGCTCTCGGTGCTGGCCGATTTCCTGTTTGCGCTGACGGGAGGACAGCCGTTGTACCTGCTGGAGACGCTCAAGCTGTTGCGGGAGCGAGAACTGCTGGTGCCACGACTGGGAGCGGGTGGAGTCTTCCGGCTGGAACCGACCGTCGATATGGCAACAGCGGTTGCGCAGGAGGGGTCGCAGCGCGAGCTGCTACCGCCCTCGGTGCGCGCGCTGATCCAGGCGCGCCTGGCCAAGCTCACACAGCCCTCGCGTCAGCTCGTGATGGCCAGCGCTGTGCTGGGGATGCAGGCGACCGCTCAGCATCTCTGGCAGGTGGCCGAGTTGGGCAGTCTGTCCTCCGGACAGGGAATACACACAGGCGTGGAGGCCCTGGAGGAGGCCATCAGGAGTGGCATCCTGCGCGAGGAGCAAGCCCGGGCAGGTCGTCCAGGCAGCTATCGCTTCACGCATGACCTCATGGGCGACGTGGTCTACACAGAACTGGGCGAGGCGAGGCGCCAGGTCTTGCACCAACGTGCCCTATCCGTGCTCGAGAGCGAGGGCGCGCGTGCCACTGAACTGGCCTATCATGCGAGGCTTTCCGGAGAGGTCGAGGCTGCCTATCGCTTTAGCGTGCAGGCCGGGATTGAGGCGGTGGCCGTCTTCGCCGTCTCAGACGCCATCAGTCACTACGAACAGGCACGCGCCTTGCTGCAGGAGTCACAACAGATGCAGACCGAGCTTTCAGCCTTGGAGGTCGAACGCCTCTATGTCCATCTGGGGCGAGCCTATGCCGACCAGAACGCCTGGCGACAGGCCCAGGAGGCGTATGAAGAACTGCTTGCCTATGCGCAGCGCCAGCATCAATTCACGCTGGCCAGCCTGACCCTCAATCGCCTGGCGATCCTGGCCGTCCAACAAGCGAGCGATAAGCCAAAGGCTCGCGCGCTGCTTGAGGAAGCTCTGCACATGGCCGAGATCGGCCACGATCAGCGGGCGCTGGCGGAGACGGAGTGGAATCTGGCTCAGATCACGACCGCTGCGTGGGAGGACCCAATGAGTGCCTTATCCCATGGACAGCAGGCGCTCTCCCTGGCACGCGCACTCCACGACCAGGAGCTGGAAGCCAGAAGTCTCTCCTCACTGGGATGGATCTATCTTCGTGCAGGAGACTTTGAGGAGGTCATTCCCTGTTTTGAAGCGTCCCTGGCGCTCTATGCGCGACTTCACACCGAGCAGACCGCTTCGCAGGAGCTTTCACTTGCACACTTTCTCAGTGGCGCTCCGCTCACCCAATCCTTGACGAATCGCGCGGCAGAAGCCTTTTGCTGGGCGTTCCTGTCTCTCGCACAAGCGCATGTTGGGCAGATGCTGGGAAGTATTCGTAGTGGTCGCAGGGCGCTCGCGCTCTCACAAGAGACCAGGAACGTCTGGGCACACTTCATCGGTACGTTCGCCCTAATGCATGCCTTACTGGATACGGGGGCCTACGAAGAGGCATTCGAGCTCATGCAAGACATTGTCGCGCCAGCGCGGACCCTTCCTCCGACGCTCCTTTTCCAGCGCTTTCTCACGGCCCAGGAGAGGACGTATCATGCCTTGCAGCAGTGGGAAGAAGCGCGCAGCATACTTATAGAGGCAGATGCTGTGGCCGAGACGTTAGACCTCGGACGATTACAGGCGCTCTCCCTATCGCAGCTGTGCATGAACTATGGCGTGACAGGGGAATGGGAAGCAGCCTACCACTATGCCGTGCAGGCCATCGCCATACGGAAGAGATCTGAGAGGGCATTGAACATGCTGGATTTCTCCCGTCAGTATGAAACGGAGGCCTTATTGCGTGCGGGCGATGAGATCCAGGCACGAGAAGAAGTGCGACGCCTGGAGGAACGTCCAGGGCCCAATCGACGCTTCCGCATTCCCTCTCTCCGGTCGTCGGCGATCCTCGCCGCGTGGGAGGGGGAGAGGCAGCGAGCCATCGGCCATTTGCGCGAGGCCGCTCAGCTAGCAGCCGAGATCGGTTTGCCAGGAGAACAGTGGCAGATCCAGGCAGCGTTGGGAAGAGTGTATGAGACAGCGGGTGAGCAGGGGCAAGCGCGCACCGCGTTTGGGGAGGCAGCAAGGATCATCCAGGAACTGGCACAGGGCATCAAGGATGAGACGCTGCGTGTGCGCTTTCTAGCCGGGCCGCAGATTCACCCGGTGCTGCAGCACGCCCAACGCCTTGCCACCTCGATCCCGGACGACCACACGGAGCCAGGTGAGCTTTGATTCTCGAGGTTCAATTCATTGTACGAGCAAATCACAGTCATATGTATGGCTCAGGGAACACCTTTATTTTGCCCGTAATACCCGTTCAAGTGTCCCAGCAGCAGTTTTGGGAACAACTTAAATTTAAATTAATCTCATATATTCGAGCGTGGAAGAGGCCCTTTTTGGGAATGACTTTATTTCTCTGCTACAGTTGCCCACGAAGAATAAAATTGCGGACTATAACCATGTTGTCCTCTGAATAATTTACTCAGAGGACAACATGTGATTTTCCCGTAATGTGTGGTATATAGATAAAATAAAGCTTTACACTGCTAGGCCAGATTCACAAGACAGTAAAGCTATGACCAGTCCCTATGTCTGTTTAAGTCCTCATCAAATTCAAGCATTTTTTGAAAATATTGTATTTCTCTTTTTGCAAAATGTCGGACCCGGAAGTGGTTATCCTGAAGCCAAGGGGATAAATCTTCTATACGCTTTCTATGAAATTGAGTTGAGGAATCCATTGGAGTGCTTAAGAGGGGTGTGCTAGTGATAGCACCGCTAATGGCGCTCAGTGTAGATTCTTCATCTGTACGTATAATAATTTCTCTGCTTAAATCGTAGAAAGCCTGGCCATCGTTAAACATGAACAAAATCTGCGCAACAATTTTTTGTTTTTGGGTATCCTCCAACACTACCCACTCTAGCAAGACATTGTAGAGAACTTCGTCCAAATAGCCCGCAATAGTTGCCAACATCTGTGATGTATTGCTGTATAGAGCAGATTCTTCATTTAAAGCCCAGTCACGGATGCGTTCAAGAACTTTACGATATGTTGGACTGGATCGTACACAGTTCAAGGGAAAAGTGAATCCGAAAGGGATGGCACGATAGTGTTCGTTTCTGCGTTTATGCATGGCGCCGTTCATTACACGTAGCTCAAAAAAATCTACAATTAGCATCGGCTCAAACTGCCCCAAGCGATCCAAACATCGTTCGATAGAGTAGTCAAAGCTGGGTAAGCGCTCAAAATTTTGAATAATATCAAAATAGTCTTGCTTATTGGTTATCTCAATATTCCAACCATCATCGTTTTTTATATCCGGTTGAACTAAAAAATCTGCCACTCGATGCAGGATAACATCATTGCCACGTTTTGCTATTGCTTTAAGTAGATTTATTGCCAAAGTTGGATGGTGGGGAGCAAACTCTGGAATTAATTGCAAAACATTCCAATCGAGCTGTGGAGAGCTCTTATTAATCAGATTATGAAATAAATTCCAATCAGCTTCCTGCAACTTATCCCATTCTATTGAGTGATAACTTCTTACAGCAATGCTGAACAGTAACTCATCATCACTCATGACCCACGAATTAACATATGCCTGAGCCTTGTCCTGGTTGCCGCGACGGAGACCAGTCAATAGATAGCCAAGATGATTTTTGAGTGCAGGGCTGTCTGACAATGTTAATTCTATCAATTGGTCAATAAGATCGGGTTGACGTTCTCCAAATTTTTCCATCAGAACATCGAACCAGTACATATCATCATCCTGGATAGCTTCGTGTGCTTGTTCCGCTACGTTCGATAGATCATTAATCTTCTCTGTTATATTTGCCTCAGAGATTTCCTCCAGATATGTTTCGATTTGTTGTACGTGCCTCTGTTCATTTGCTCGCCAATTCAGTCGCTCATCCAGGTTTTCGTACCGGAAACGACCAACAAGTAAACGGTAGAGTTGATAAAGGTGATGGTTGTTCAGAAGCTGTTGTATTTGTAAGAGGTCTTCTCCCTCGTATTTTCCGATATACTTTGCATATAAGAGCCAATTAGCAACAGCATCTAAGACTGGTAATTCAGTGCTGATTTCTGCTACTTCTGCTAAAAAACAAGCAGTTGTGACACAGCCGGGCTGTAACCATTCTTTGATTTCTGATGAGATCTCAATGTCTGATCCAGCATAGGGTATAGCTCCTTCCCATGCTTTTACAATTTTCATGCGCTCTAGGAGATGGGTAGATAGCTGATACATTTTGTGGAGTAAACTTAAAGCTTGCTGGCGTATTTCTTGTAACAAATCATTTTTTGTCAGTGCCCCCCACTTTATCATGATAGTAGAAGGTTTTGTTAGATCATCTTCGGTCCCTTCCCATCGCATACTAAGCATTGGTGCAATCAGAGCAATACTGACATCTAGATTGCCAGAAAAGTTTTGTTCAATCCAGCGGTTGATATGTTTCAACAGTGTTAGCTGGACCGCATATGGTTTGCCCGGTATAAACGCAGCGATACCAGCCAACGCGTGCTTTGCTTTGTCGCGTACAGCCATATAAACTTGTTCATCGGGTCTGTATGTCGCAAGTTTGTGAAGGCAAGTAATAGTGTCCTCTAAGCCTCGTCCGTATATGGTTTTGCCCAGGAGGTCTATAACTTGATTCAAAACCATTTCATGACTAATTTCGAAGTTGCCCCAGCCGGGATAACGGATAGATTCGGGTGCCAGTGCCGGACCATCAATAATATTTACAATAATTGCTAGAATATCGTCAGGACGGAAATAAGCTATATCTTGTAGCAAAGTCAGTGCCTGTAATTTACCAGCGTTTCCCTCAGTTTTGATCGCCTGAGAGTATAAATCAAGTAAATCTCCTAGTAGCGCACCAGCTTCCAGCGAATCACCGTTTGCTTCAGCTGCGGCTAAACGTTTTAGAATGTCTTTAGGCTTGAACTTAATGAATGGCTCGATAATAAACTGGTCATAATCAACCAGCTTTGTTTGTGGGTCAAAAAAATGGTGAAACAGGATGTGGTCTGCTAAAACTTCAGAAGCGATAGTTAGTACGGTTCCAGACCGAACTACCAAACCTATGTTCTGGAGTTTCTTTAAGATACGATCTCCCATCTGCTGCGAAAGCTCAATGATCTGATGCACTTGCTCCATCAAAGCTTGATTATGCGTTTCGAGTGAGCCTAATGCTGCAAGTATTTCAAGATACTTGATGTAATCCTCGTAACGCGCCTCATCAATTCTGGCAAGATCTCGAATAATATCATCAAGGTAATGAGTGAGTACTTGATCGCGCCTGAGTTCTGTTATCTGAGCGCCGCGATGGAAGAGGCGAGCTGCAATCAAAGCAAAGAGCGGATTCCCATCGGCAATTCTTACTAGAGCATGGCGGATATTTTTATTGGCAATCGTGCTCGGTGGCTGCTGTAAGAGTTGGTCTATATCACCATTTGTAAGTAAGCCAACTTCAATAAAGCTAATGCGATCACCTTGCAATGGCGATAGATCGCCAATCACCATATCTTTAAAGCCTGGGCGTGTGGCGAGAACAATTGTCACTTTACCAGTCAAGTCAGGATTAACTAAGACTTCGCGGATGTGTGGCAGAGGCGTGAAGCGATGGGCGTCGTCGATCACGAGTACAAGACGGCTCTCTCGATCCAGGGAGGCAATAGCGTCTTCGACAGATTCGGCTTCAGTGCGAAGGAACCAGACCTTAGTTCCTGGTGGAACGCATTCTGGTAAGGAGAGCAATACACGGGTTTTGCCGATACCACCTGATCCGTAGAGCACAAGCACTTGGATATCTCTCGCCAGTTGCTCTCTCAACCTTTCAAAAAGTGACCCGCGCCCTACCAGTATTCCTTCGTGCCTGACAAGAGCCTCTCGCTCTGCTCGTTGGTAAAATTGTTCTGGCGTGAGCAGGGTTCGCAGGGGCAGCGTCTCTCGCACTAACCGGGCAATAGTTTCAAGAGCGTTAGTATCTAGTCCATTGAAAACATGTACGGCGTTTCCGTCGCCTGTGATAATAATTGCGTCATTAGCATTACCACTGATTGCTACGGCGCGCTCACCAACAGCGATAGAATACTGGTTGTTTTGCAGTGTATCCCGTAAGAGTTCTTCGTCGTCGGATGATGTTTTCCCTGCAATTAGCCGTTCGAGCGCTTTTCGAACCTCGTGTAGTGCAGTCTCGTCAGCCACAATTACTGCCTTTCTCGTTCCTGGCGCACAGTATTCTGATCGCCACTAATGATCGTACTCCCTGAGGCATTGCCGCCAATACTAATATTGCGTTCACCCAGCTTATTGGGTTGAATGTTGGATTGTTGGGGGGCAGCAGATGCTTCGACATCCATCGGAATAGACTCAATCAAAGCTCTGGCATAGGCAGCCGCAACAGCTGCGGCGTATCCTTGCCACATATCGTTTTTATGTGAGTCACAGTAATCACAGATCCCTCGGATAAGGAGGTATCCAGCGTCCCCACTCATCCATGTTGCTGTAGCAATTCCAGATCCTTCCATCTCTATCGCCCGAACTTTGTACTCATCCCGCAAGCGATCTCGCAACTGGGGCTCTTTCAGCAACATGTTCGATGACCCAATCAAACCATAGTGAAGCTTTGGTTGTCGAGAAACACGCTTTGCGTCCTTTGGATGAGGTATAATCTTACTCGGATCGTGAGAATCATAAAGTATATCCTTCGTATTTGGTGGCCGTACCGCGTTTTCAAGAGAAGTAGCGCGGGTAATATATTGCTCCCAGGGTTGTTCTGTGCGGATTCTACGTGCTTCCAGAAAGCGCACTGCTTGCTGCAAACGAGCCGAAGGGGGAGGGTCTATGGCACGAATAGTAAATTGCTCACGCGGAGGTTCTCCTTTAGAAACAATCTGCTCAAGCTTGCCAAGATCAAACTGCATTACACCAGCATCCATAGAGATGACAATATCACCAAGTCTCACATGGTTCTCTGCGTTGTTTGGACCCGGTACGCCCCCCGCTATTCCGACCATCAGTATATCGCTGATAGTAGGAAAGCTACGGAGGAGATTGCTAGAGACAGCAGTGGCGGGGTTATTTCCCATTCTCGGTAACAATGTCACTACAACTGGATGTGGACCGATATTACCAACTGTGTAGCGCCCTGAATCACCAGGAATTGTTATATCATCATGCTGGTCAAGCATTACCTCGACAGCAGCAAATTCTTTGGGGAGTGCAGTGACTATAGCGAATCGATATTGACTTGCATTTGTAAGCATTTCTCTCATCAATTCCCCCTTTTTAATAGATTACAGAGGGAGAGTTCCAGTGGCGTTATCTCAAGCCTTTCACTCAATATCTCAAAAGTTTTTGTACCGTATGTGGCACAAAAAACCTCAATGGAAGGGCTTCATGGATTATTTTTGTTTCCTATACACTGTAGGGCTTCTTTGACCAGTTCTTCTGCCCCTCTGTTCACGAACTCTTCGTTTTTATAGTGCAAACGTTTAAAAAACCAATCCAGGATAAAAGGGTTAGAGCGGCGATTGTAGTAAATTTCATCCTGAAGATTTCTGGATCTCTTGTCAATCTCTTCCATAGGAAGCTTGTTGTGTATCGCATCCTCCCATAACTCCTCAGCGTATTTCCTCAAGTCGTCCTTTTCGCTTGCAGCTTCCGTAAGCACGACGCTCACACTCAATACTATCCATAAGCAGGAAAGTAATCATCAAAGATGAGCCGCCAATAATAATAGGCATCTTCGATCTTTTCTCTCGCTGCGCTCTCTTCTGCCTTTTTTGCCCGTGAATACGCGGTCTCAAGCCGATTTACTACATCATTGATTTTATCATCTGTATCCAAATATTTCCCCACATCAGGATTATAGCCAACACCCGCAGGATCAGGTAAATCGCGTTTTATCCAGGCTTGGGCATTGCCAAAGAAATAGCTCAACGCTGATGGATAGTAGGTGATGGCATACCCCTCTAGCACTTTCAGACTGAGACATTCTAAGTGAAATGACCGAAGAGACCTGCCGTTCTCCTTATTCCACGCTTTCAGCATTTTAAGAAATGGAATGAGTGTATAGTCATGCGCTTTATTGGCTTGACTCCATAGGTCGATATGCTTTTTCGGATCAGTAGATATCCACCGCTTCAGTCCTGAGTCAGCAATGAAGTATCCACCACCTTGCAACTTAAAAGCCGGAACAACATCAACTTCAAAATCTTTGAAGAAGATGGTGACAGCCTGCCCATTTCTACTGACTTGCGGTGTGGTATAAGTCTTTTTCAAGACGTCGCGCACTTTGTCGAGAATATACTGTTGTCCATCCACCTTATAATATTCTGAGCTTAATACAAAAAATATATCGATATCAGCATCTGAAAGCGGGGAAATCATTGTATTACGCATATAGGAGCCTGTTAAAAAGTCATCCCATACAACAAATCCTTTTTTAACAGCGTCTCTGACATTTTGCTGACGTGCTGAGACAGTTGACGCTTGCAGGTCTGTGATCTCAAGCCTTGAACTAAGCTCGTTAAACCCTTGTGTTACCGTACGTGACATAAATGTTGCTCCCATAGTTTTGTCAGTCATCTGTCTAGCAAACTCTTTACAAGACTGCTAGTAGCCAAAACAATAGTAGCACATTTGTTCCCTGTTACACAAGTAAGCCTACTATATCTAGTACTTTAAGAGCAAGCAGACACAATATATTGTGTCAGAAGTGGTATAAACTCCCTGCAAAATAGGTGTTTTCATCTGCTTCTATGTCTGGCATAGACATCGCACTTCCTAAAGGTAGGAGGGAAATGCACCCGAAAACAGCAGATTCCACCAATAGAATGCATCACTAATTTTCCCTGCTTTTTCAGCCTGCCGTGCTTTTTCGGCTCGTCCTAATGCAGTTTTAAGTTTCGAGAGAGCATCAGATCTCTGAGCGTCCGATGAGCAGGGTGAGATATGCCCAGAAATGCCCTTCGGATCTTTGAGTGCAGCAAGTTGATTATCCCAGAGCGACTTGAAGACATTTCTGAGATCCCAGGAGTAGTCGATAAAATCCTGGCGAGAAGCATATTTTGCAACGCGCATTTCTAAGTAGAACGAGCGAATGGGTACACCACGATAATACTTCCATGCTTTCAAAAGTCTCACAAGGGGTTTGACCTTACCGCCCAACTCTTGGTCGACTTGATCAACATAATTATTATGAGCATCCGGACTTGAGCGCATCCAGCCACCACCACTATCGGGAATCTTGTAAATGTGGTTGCCGTCTTTATCTCGTTTAACAAAATCTGCGGGTACGATCTCTGTAGACTCAGATGCATCCGTTCCAAAGCATACCTTCACAGCCGGTGTACTAATGGAAACATCCGTACCCTGAAAATGATCTATGAGTGCCTTTCGCACTTCCTGTAAAGTTGTAAATGAATTTTGTTTGAGGTTTTCTGCGGGAATGCAGGCAAAGTAGTCTACATCACTATAGCCCTGAATGCTTGTTCCATTACCAAAAGAGCCAGTGCGAAAGAAGCGATTCATCTCAAAGTTGCTTTTTAAGCATGCCTCGATAGAAGCCCTATGGCTTTTTGCCGCTTGAGACTCGCCACGTGTTGGCGTAAGAGTTCCATGAAATTCACGAAATCCTTCATCTACTGTTTTTGCCACCTTTAGTTCTAACCTTATCTGCCGCAGACGATTAAATCTTTCCCTTTGTAGAAGAATATCCTCGCAAAAGATCCACTAAATAACCGCCTTCCCTCCCAGATCCTCCGCGAGAGCTATGAACTGCTCCAGGGCGTTTTGCAAATCCTCGACAATTTTAGCAGCAATTTCACCAGGCGGGGGAAGTTTGTCTGCTCCCTCCAGGCTCTCGTCGCGCAGCCAGAAGAGATCCAGACTGAGCTTGTCGCGCTTGAGCAGCTCTTGATAGCTGAAGACACGGAAACGCTCGCTCTCCTGGCGCTGGCGGTGGTTCTCGGGATGATAACAGGTCACAAAGTCTTCAAGATGCGCACGTTTGAGCTGGTTGGTGCGCAAAGTGAAATTCATGTTGGTGCGCAGGTCATAGACCCACAATCGCTCGGTTTGCGGTTTGGGGCTTGCCGGGCGTTTGCCAAAAAAGAGTACATTGGCCTTGACGCCCTGGGCATAGAAAATGCCGGTGGGCAGGCGCAGCAGGGTATGTACGTCGCAGGTTTGCAGCAAATTGCGCCTGATAGTCTCACCCGCACCGCCCTCGAAAAGTACATTATCTGGCACAACAACCGCTGCGCATCCGCTGGTCTTGAGCAGCGAATAGACATGCTGCACAAAGTTCAACTGCTTGTTGCTGGTTGTGGCCCAGAAATCGTCCCGGTTGATCGTAGCGGCCTCTCGCTCGTTGGAGCCATTGCCGCCATTCTTTTTACCGTTACCGGGACCCAAGCTCAGGCTGCTCTTGCGTCCAAATGGAGGATTGGTCAGCACCATGTCAAAATATTCGCCTGGTTTAGCGCGCAGACTATCTATCACGTGAATAGGCGGCTCTGGGGCGTTCTCATCCCCGATCCCGTGCAAAAACATGTTCATGACACATAACCGTGCGGTACTATCGACAATCTCCCAGCCTTGAAACGCCTGGTTTTTCAAAAATTTACGCTCTTCGCGTGTCATCTCATAGTGATGCGAAATATAATCATGTGCAGCTAGCAGGAATCCCCCGGTTCCGCAGGCGGGGTCGCAGATCTTCTGCATCGGCACTGGTTGCATCACATCCACAATCGCCTGGATTAACGCGCGCGGAGTGAAATACTGGCCTGCGCCGCTCTTGGTATCCTCTGCGTTCTTCTCCAGCAGCCCTTCATAGGCATCGCCTTTTACATCGGCTTCCATCGTCGTCCACGGGATATCATCAATTAGGTCCGCTACCAGACGGCGCAAGTGGGCAGGATTCTGGATTTTGTTGATGGCTTTGCGAAAAATAATACCTAGCATACCTGTCTTTGATCCCAGCTGCTCCAGAATATGCCGGTAATGCTTTTCCAGCTCGTCGCCATCTTTTGCGCGCAGCGTTTCCCAGCCCAGGTCCTTAGAAATGCGCGACGGCTCGTTATAGGGCGGCTGGGTGCGCTCATAAGCCATCTTCAGAAAGAGCAAGTAGGTCAATTGCTCCACGTAGTCACCATACGACATGCCGTCGTCGCGGAGGATATTACAATAATTCCAGAGTTTTTGTACGATATATTGTGTGTGGGTACTCATAGCAAATATACATTCCTTTCTCTTCCAGGCTCCACTCTCCATCTTCCATCAAAGAAAAGAACGCAGTGTTCCTCTCTTCCCCTTGCATTTTCAAGCATAAACTTTTGCACACACTCTCGCCAAAAAAGTACAGGAGGGCTAGTACCCTCCTATCAACGTGCTCTAAACCCTGCAAACGATCCCGTTTTAGAACATATATACAATGATACCCGCCCGCTATGAAGCTGTCAACAGCCGATCCACCCAGGACCATATAGGATCATCATTGCGATATTCTTTTAGATAAGCTCTGGCGGTCATTGAGTATTCAGCGTCTGGGGCGATCATACGTCCAAGTTCCTTGGCTGCTCTTCTCGCAACGGCCTGAGCTGACCGGTCATGCTCCTTTTCCCACTTTTTCTGAAAACGCTGGTAATCATGGACGAGTCTATACACATGATTATAAATTCTCCGGCGCACCCTTACCAACCTGCTATGATCGAGATGATAAAGTCTTATTGATTCTTTTGCTCGTCGATAATCTCCAGACTTCTGCTCTTTCTCTACCGGCTCTTCCTCTGTCGAACCTGGGAGTCCATCACGCGTGAAGGTGAGCAATACAGGATCATTGTGCTCTGTAGGGTCGAGTAGTACAGGACCTTCCTTTAACAGGTCCTCGTAATCCTCGCATTCGTTTTCATCCAAAATCCTGTGCTTTTCACCGTCTAACAATGGAAAATAATTCCCCTTACCCCCAGGTATGCCGGTTTCAGGATCAGTAAACTGGCTATTACAGTATCTACAGGCGAAACGCCAGTTGCGCCAGTCAAACCCAAGCCACCAGTAGCCTGGATGGTCGGTGTCCGTGACACCCGCTTTAGGTCGATAGTGATCGATATCGCCTGGAATGCGATGAGTCGAAGTTTCACAATACCAGCACTTATCGTATGAAAGTGCTCTATAATGCTCTTTGACATCACTCCAGAGATGGCTATACTTCACGAATATATCG